>JAEEGK010004113.1_pt1 | contig 35834 bp, 20 predicted proteins | sample 8958771 | NCBI WGS metagenome assembly JAEEGK01 (sample SAMN16246547, study PRJNA631951) | gut metagenome | biome: gut microbiome; feature: rumen; material: SC-attached | host: Bos | place: Iran: Karaj | collected 2018-10 | reverse complement strand
CGCAGCTACTCCACCGTCACGCTCTTGGCGAGGTTGCGCGGCTGGTCCACGTCGTTGCCGCGGAGCACGGCAATGTGGTAGGCAAGCAGCTGCAGCGGCACGCAGGTGACAATCGGCATGAGCATCGGGAGCGTCTGCGGCACCTTGATGATGTGGTCGGCAATCTCGTCGAGGGGGTGGCAGTCTTCGGTGGTCACGGCAATCACGCGTCCACCGCGTGCCTTGATTTCGCGGACGTTGCTGATCACCTTGTCAAAGAGGGAGTCCTTCGGGGCGATGACCACCACCGGCATGTTCTCGTCAATGAGGGCAATCGGTCCGTGCTTCATTTCGGCGGCGGGGTAGCCCTCGGCGTGGATGTAGCTGATTTCCTTGAGCTTGAGCGCGCCTTCCATGGCGACCGGGTAGTTGAAGTGGCGGCCCAGGTAAAGGAAGTTGCCCGCCTTGGAGTACTGCTTGGCTATCGCCGCGATGTCGTCGGAGAGTTTCAGGGTCTTCTCGACAAGGGTCGGGAGTTCGAGCATGGCCTTTGCGATGTCGGTGCCGTTCTCGATCGAGAGCCTGCGCTGGCGTCCGAGCAAAAGTGCAATCATGGCGAGCACTGCTACCTGGGAGGTGAACGCCTTGGTGCTCGCAACGCCGATTTCGGGACCGGCGTGTAGGTACACGCCGCCGTCGCTTGTACGGGCGATGGTGGAGCCCACGCCGTTACAAATGGCAAGCGCCGTGGCGCCCTTTTGCTGGGCTTCCCTCAATGCGGCGAGGGTGTCGGCGGTTTCTCCGCTCTGGCTAATGGCGAGCACGAGCGTGCCCGGCTTGATAATGGGGTTCCTGTAGCGGAACTCGGAGGCGTATTCCACTTCAACAGGCACGCCTGCCAAATCCTCGATCATGTATTCGCCGACCATGCCGGCGTAGTAGCTGGTGCCGCAGGCGGTAATGATGATGCGGTTGATGTTCCTCAGTTCCTTGATGTTGGTGTCAAGGCCTGCGAGTTTGGCGTTGCCTTCGGCGGTGAGCAGGCGTCCGCGCATGGTGTTGCGGAGCACTTCGGGCTGCTCGAAAATTTCCTTGAGCATAAAATGGGCAAATCCGCCCTTTGCAATAGCGTCTGCGTCAAATTCTACATCCTGCACTTCGTGTTGCACCGGCTGGCTGTGCGTGTTGAGCAGGTTGTAGCCGTCTTCCTTGATTTCGACGATGTCGTTGTCGTCCAAGTAGACAACCTTCTGCGTGTGCATGATAATTGCGGAAACATCGGAGGCAAGGTAGAATTCGTTCTGGCCGATGCCCAAAATAAGCGGAGAGCCGCGGCGGGCGCCGATGAGGGTGCCGGGTTCGCTCTTGCAAATAACGGCAAGGCCGAAGGTCCCTTCGATGAGCGCAATGGCCTTGAGTACGGCTTCCTTGAGGTTACCCTTGTAGTAGCGTGCAATCAGGTGGGCGACGACTTCGGTGTCGGTTTCGGACTTGAATTCGACTCCTTCGGCCTGTAATTTCTTTTTCAGGATGGCATAGTTTTCGATAATGCCGTTGTGCACAATCGAAATGTTGCCGTCAAAGCTTTGGTGCGGGTGGGCGTTCTGTTCGGTCGGGGCGCCATGGGTTGCCCAGCGGGTGTGGGCGATGCCGATATGGCCGTGGAGAGGCTTGTCCTTGAGCTTGGCTTCGAGAGCTGCAATCTTTCCGGAGGCACGGACGGTTTCAATTTTCCCGTCTTCAATCAGGGCGACGCCCGAGCTGTCGTAGCCACGGTATTCCAGTTTTTTAAGACCGCCGACCAAGATGGGTAGAGCTTCGTTCTGGCCGATATATCCGACAATTCCGCACATAGAATCAAATTCCTTCTTTTGTTAACGAAACGCAATATACCAAATTCTTTTGGTAAAAATGGGTTACAATTGGTCTTTTGCCGTAGGATTTTGTTATTTTTTTGTACGTCTAACCAAAAGAGGAACAAATGAACAAAAAATTGTTTATTGCAGCGGGCGCTCTCGCCTTTGCTTTGACTGGATGTGATCAGATGTGCCAGGGTCCGAAGACCAAGACCGCTCTGGTGACGGAAAAGGATAAATACAGCTATGCTCTCGGTGCCCATTTCGGTAACCAGGCTCGTTTCCAGCTTGTGACTCGTGATTCCATCGACCTGGATCTCGATCTCTTCATCCAGGCTTTCAAGGAACGTTACAATAGCGATTCCGCTCATTTCCTGATGAACGACTCCGTGATTTTCCAGACGCTTACCGACCTTTCTCAGGCCCGTCAGGCTGAAAAGAACAAGAAGGATAGCCTCGCTGCCGAAGCCAACAAGGCTGCTGGTGAAGCTTTCCTCGCCAAGAACAAGACTGCCGAAGGCGTCGTGACCACCGAATCTGGCCTCCAGTACAAGGTGATTACCGAAGGTACGGGTGCAACTCCTGCCGATGGTGACATCGTGAAGGTTCATTACACCGGTACGCTCCTCGACGGCACCAAGTTCGACAGCTCTGTCGACCGTGGCGAACCGCTTGAATTCCCGATTGGCGCCGTGATTCCGGGCTGGACCGAAATGCTCAAGCTCATGAAGGTGGGCGGCAAGGTCACCGCTTGGATTCCGAGCGACCTCGCTTACGGTCCGCGTGGCCGTGGCCCGCAGATTCCGGGTAACAGCCTCCTCGTTTTCGAAATGGAACTCATCGACACCCATTCTGCCGAACAGCCCGCTGCTGAACCGGCCAAGCCCGAAGTGAAGAAGGCTGCTGCTAAGCCGGCTGCCGCTCCTAAGGCTGCCCCGAAGGCTGAAGCCAAGCCGGCCGCTGAAGCAAAGCCTGCTGAAGCCGCCAAGCCCGCTGCCGAAGCCCCGAAGGCCGAAGCTAAGCCTGCTGAAGCTGCTGCTGCCGCTCCGGCCGCCGCTCAGTAATCGGTTCAAATAAGAACTTTGAGAATCCCCTTGCTTAACCGTAAGGGGATTTTTTCTATTTTGTACCATCATTTTGAGGTGCTCGTGAATCGCTTTTTGCTTGTCGTCTTATCTGCTTTTTTCATGCTTTCTTTGTTCGGTTGCAATGAAGAAGGCAAAATTCAAAATCTTAAAGATGAAGGCGACCGCTTACGTGCGCAAATTGATTCCCTTACGAATGAAATTGAGCAGCTGCAAATGCAACCCGGCAACTGGACTGTGCATAACGATACCGTCCGAGCGGGTGATGGACTTTTCCAGGTGCTTGTGCGCATGCAGATTAACGAGCGCGAACGTGGCAAGATTGTACTTGCCCTCCAGGATAGCGTAGAACTTTCCAAGCTCCGAGTGGGGCAGGTCTTTTATGCGGCCATTGATTCTGCTGGTAGCGTTCAGCGTTTTCGTTATGCTCCGAACCCGGCAACTGTGCACATGCTCAGCCGCACCGAAAACGGGTATGTCTATAGTCTGATCCAGAAGCCGGTAACTCGCCGTCAGTCTATTTTCGAAGGAGCCCTTACCGAAGGCAGTACCTTGAATGGAACTCTCTTTAAGGTGGGGATTCCCGGTCGCATGGTGGGCATCGTGAGTGGTGTGCTTCAGTGCAAGGTGGCTTTCCCCTTGGCCCGCGCCGGCGACAAGTTCCGCATTCTGCTCGAAGAGACCTTCTACCAGGATTCTATCTGGATTGACGGCCGGGTCGTTTATGCCGAATTTGACGGCCGTATCGTGGGCCACCATGAAGCCTTCCGTTACGAAGACCCGGATCCGAAAAGTTCCTTTAATGCCCACTATACCGAAAAAGGCGAAGCTTTGGTTTTTGACGGGCTCCGTTACCCGCTGGATCGTCTGCACGTTACAAGTCCCTTCGGTAGCCGCATTCACCCCATTACGGGCCAGCGCAAGACTCATTACGGTATTGACTATGGTAGCCCCACAGGTACGCCGGTTTATGCCGTTGCCGAGGGCATCGTGACGGTTTCTGGATTTGACCCGTTTAGCGGCAACAAGATTGCCATTCGTCACAGGGACCGCTCCGAAAGCTGGTACATGCACCTGTCTGTTCGCGGCGTAAAGGTGGGGTCCAAGGTGGCTGCGCGCCAGTGCATTGGCCGCGTAGGTTCTACGGGCCGCAGCACCGGCCCGCACCTGCATCTGGGTTTCAAGAACGAAAAGGGCGCCTGGATCAATCCGGCCTCCAAGACCATGATTGCCGCCCCCAAGCTTGAAGGGCAGCGGCTTGCTCGCCTGAAGGACCAAGTGGCCGAAATCCGCAAACAAATAGAGGCGACTCTCGCCGCCCCTGCCGTAAAAGCAAACGACACCACCGATGTGATGGTGCGTATGCGTAGTTTGTAATACTTTATTTCTTAAAGATCTTATATCTCGTCTTCAGATCCCTGAGACTCGGAATTCGCTTGTTTGTAGAAGTCTCTTCGCGGGCTTTTGAGAAATGGTTCAGTTTTTCGGTGCCATAGCCTGCTGTACGTATAAAGGTTCCTTCTTTGGCGAGTTCTACCGCTTTAGCCATCTGTTGGGCCGGGTCGAAAATTTGGAAGTCGGGGACGATACCTAAGTCATGGTAACTCTCGCCGTTCTTGTCGACACCCTGCAATGCGGTAATGAGCGCCAAACCTTGGATGCCTTCTTTCTTTGACAATACAGCCTGACCGATGCCTTTGCCGTAAGAGGTGATGCCGACAATCGGGGTTTTCTTGTTTACAGAAACCGCAGACAAGAAGGTTTCTGCGCAGCTAGCCGAGGAGTCGCTGGCCATAAGGATGTAATAACGATCTTTGCCGATTCCGTCATGATCGTTTATATAGGTGATTGTATCGAATGCCTGGAAAACTTTCTTACGCCCGTCGATTACCGCAGTATCTACGATTGACTGTACGTCTATAATGATTGTATCTCCGGCTGACAGAAGAGCCCCGGACACCTTATTGCATTGGTCAACGTCGCCACCGGGGTTTTGGCGCAAATCGATGATTGTGGAACTGTATCCTTCCGTTTTTTTCAGGGCTTCCAGAAATTCGCCGTAGGTCCCGTCCTTGTTGGATGTTGTTGCGGAAAATTGCAGAATTTCGATTACAGGGATGGAGTCTTCGTAATGGAGCTTTACTGAGGGGGCGTGGTATTGGTCAAGTTTCGCGGTGATGTTTAGGGTTTCTTCGCCACGGCGGACTACAATCTGGATGGTGCTTCCTGTTTCGCCGGAACAAAGCTTCTCAAAGTTTTCAGGTTTGGTAATGGGTATTCCGTCTACGGATACAATGATGTCGCCTTCTTGAAGTCCTGCGATTGCACTAGGCGAATTAGGGTAAATCTGGGTGACTACTAGATAAGAGGATTCTGCGTCTGTAACGGTTTCGGCTTCTGCGCCAATACCTACGACTTCATCGGTTTCCATGACGCTCTTATAAACGACTTCTGCAACATTGGGATCGAAGTACTGGGTAAACGGGTCGGCCATCTGGTTGTACATGTAACATACATCGTAATAGTCTTGTTTACAGTAGCCCTTGACGGAGTTTACGCTGGAGGTTCCCTTGCCCAAGTAAATACGGTAGTTATCGCCAATTTCGTTGCGGGTATGGCCATATAGGTAGGCTAGGTCAAGATAGATGAAGTTGTTGTAAACTTCCAATTGAAACTCGTCTTCGACATCGTCTATGGGGTATGTGTTATGCATGACGTCGTCTTCAAAGGTTTCGTCTGGATCGCTGCTATTGCTGTCGCATCCGCAGAAAAACAGCATGGCTGCCATGCCTAAAGAAATAAATGAGTGCTTTAAAATCAAGAGACCTCCTTATAAATTCTCTTTTTCCCCATCGATAAAGGCGCCTCCTTCAAGGTTGCTCTGGGTGCGTTGAAGGGGTCTGACCAGATAGTCGGGAATATGTGTCTTGGTGACTTTCTTTCCGTAATGCTTTTGAATGGCCTCTAGCCCGCAAATAATCGAGGGTGATTTGCAATAGTATTTGGGAGCGATTCCTTTTTTATTGTAGGAGTTGCCATTGGGTGTCAGGAATTCAAGATTTGTAATAATGGCAAGCCCTCCATTCAGGGTGTTCCAGGTACTTTGCCCGATTCCCTTACCATAGGTGGTATCGCCAGCGACAGGAATTTTAGCGCCTTCTTGGAGAGCTGCCGCAAAGATTTCTGCGCAACTTGCGCTGTTCCTATTTACAAGGAGCATAAACTTTTTGCCTTCGCCAGCATCGCCCTGTTTTGCCATTTCGTCGGCGGTGTTATAGGTGGGGGTGCCGTCGCCTGCAAAACCTCGCCAGGAACGGGTGGATAAAATTCCATCTTTGATAAATAGGTCTGCCATGGCGGTGCAGTGCTTTACGTGTCCGCCGGGATTGTTGCGCAAGTCAATGAGCCTTGGGGCGGTTGTATTTCTTGTGGCGTTTAAGTAGGTTGTCAGCTCGCCTAGGGTGCCGTTTTCCTTGTCGACGGTATTGAGCTTGAATGATGTGATGGTGATGACTTCGGTGCCGTTTAAGGTGTCGATGAAAACGGTGGGGGCGTAGACATCTTCTTTCGTGATGTTGTATGTTACCGTATCGCCTTGATGGGCGACTTTTATAGCTAGGTTCCTGCTAAAGGTGAGAACGGAATCGTAGATGGCCTTTGCGCGTTCGCCCACGATTTCTACGCCGTTTACGTTCAGGATGTTTCCATAGCGTGGAATCCCTGCTCGGCCTGCGGGGCTTTCGGTGTACACGCGGTAAATAACGAGCGGATGTTCACTCTGCAGGAATGCGCTATATTCCATTCCCACATCGCCAGGCACAATGCTTGTGTTGATCTGGTTCTTGGTGGCCTCGCTTTTTGCTGGCGGAACGTAACGAGTGAAAGGGTCTGACAGCTTATTATAGAGTTCACTGACAGAATCTCCCTGCTCATCCAGCAGAGGCAGTTCGTCTTCGAATAGGTAGGTCCTTTGCAATAGCCAATAGTTATAAGTGTATTCTGTCGGGGCAGGAGTGCTGTCAACCGGCTCGAAAAAGTCGCTACAGGCAGTTAGAATGAACGCTACTAAAGGAACGAAGAAAAGATTGCTTCGCCTATGGCTCGCAATGACGTTTTTTTCTCTCATTCCTAACTCCGAATCCCCAAATCCGAATTTACTGATCGATGCTCAGACCCTTCTTGTCCAGGAGCACGCGGGGAATGCCGCCTTCCATGGGGTTTTCGACCACGGAAATGGTTTCGAGGCTGTCGCATTCGGCAAGGGCTTCGGGGAGTGTTTCGAGCTGGTTTGCGTCGAGTACCAGTTCCTTGAGCTTTTTCAGGTTGCTGAATTCAGAGGGGATGGCACCCAGGTTATTACCCGACACCATCAGGACTTCAAGAGATTCCAGGTGGCCGAGGGTGGCCGGAATGGAAGTCAAGTCGTTGTTGTCGAGGTAGAGCTTGCGGAGCTTTTTCAGCTTACCGAGGGTAGGAGGCACTTCGGAAAGCATGTTGTCGTGCAGAGAAATCTTGGTGACGTTTACCCATTTGCCGACTTCGAGAGTCAGATCCAAAAGCTGGTTCTTGGCGATGTTCACCGTCTGGAGCTTCTTGAGGTTACCCACGGAATCCGGAAGTTCCGAGAGGCTGTTGTAACCCAGGTACAGGTGTTCAAGATTTGTAAGTTCGCCGATAGTTTCGGGGAGCTCCATCAGGTCGTTTTCGCTGACGGAGAGTTTTTTCAGTTTCTTGAGCTTGGAAATATCGTCGGGGAGTTCCACGAGCATGTTGCGGTCGAGGATGAGCTCTTCGAGGTCTTCCAATTCGAAAAGTTCCTGAGGAAGGATTCTCAGTTCTTTTTGGGAAAGGTCTAACGAGGTGGCTTTTTCGGCCTTGGCTTTATTAATGATATCTAGCAAATTCATGGGAACATCTCCTATAGTGTAAATCATAGCATTTTTGCCCTGAAAAGATTAAACTTTATTCAAAAAAAGTAAAAAAGTATGTTTTTTGCACAAATGTTCACTATAAATGGGGGCGTTTTTGAAAAAAAATGAAAAAAATGTATGCTTTTTGTTCACAAAGGTACATTTTGAAACTATTTTTAGGGTGCAAAATACGATATTAAGGGTAAGGTGCCGCATTTGCACCCGACTTTTGCTATTGTAAAATAACAGAACTGAGGAAAAAATGGAACTAACCAAATCGCAGGAACGCCGTCTAGCATTTGTGGCTAGCCTCTTGAGTCTCAATCCGAACGATCCTACTGACAGAATTAAGGCACTCCGGCATCTAAACCTTGATGAAAACGGCTGCTTCCATGGTTTCCAATATTCCCAAGGCTTTATGGAATTCTTCATCTTCCTCGATGAAGACACTCCGCTCGAGAAGGTCGTTTCTCACCTGAATTCCGACCTGAAGCAGCTCCAGATTGCCGTTTTCCGCACCAGCGATCCTCCTAATCCGTTCTTTATGTCGCTCCGCGAAGAAGCTGATCCTTGGGCTGTTAATAAGATTTCTGACGACGAAGATGAGGAAGATTCCGATTCCCCGGCAAGTCGCCCCTACATGGAAACGCTGGAAATTACGGTGCTCCGTACCCGTGCGACCCGCGACATTACCGACTCCGAACTGGAACGTACCCTCAAGGACATGCGCCGCAAGCTCGGCATTTGGAAGAACGAAGTCAAGGCAAAGCTCGAAATCATTGCCGAACATGACGACTTGACCCGCGACTTCCGCAGCGCCGACGACAAGCTTGAAATCGTGATGGATTCCGATCCGCTCCACCTGACCTCTGATCACGGTGAACTGTTCCTCGGTTTCTGCCCGATTCGTACGATTTTTGACTACCACGTGAACCTGGGTAAGCGCCTCAAGACGAAGCACAACATGGCTATCGTCTCCAGTAACATCCGTACTTACCTCGGTAACCTCACTCACACGAACGCTGCTTTGATCGACGCCTTCCAGACCATGGAACGTAACGACGACCAGAACGTGAACGTGGATGATTTCCCGTTCCTGCACAACGGTATGACCCTTACCGGTGATGACCTGCGTCTCAAGGAACGCGATGGCAAGAAGGTGCTCTACATTGAACGCCCGAAGATTATTAACGGTGCCCAGTCTCTGTTCACCTATGAACAGTACGCCAAGAAGAGCAAGAAGCCGGTGAACCCGCAGGTGCTCGTGAAGGTCGTGGTGCCGTATCCTGGTGCCGACAACTTCCTGAACCAGGTGACCATGGCTAACAACCGCCAGAACCCGGTGTTCAGCTACCACCTGCGTGCTGCTGACGACCTGCAGTTCTTTATTTGGCAGCGTTATCAGGAAGAAGGCTTTACCTACGTTTATAAGGACGGTGTCCGCCTGAAGGCCCGTACCCGTAAGCTCGAAGTGCGTATGCGCCCCGAACTTGCCAAGACCCTCTTCATGATGGATGGCAAGCTCAGCGAATGCCGCTCTAGCGACTGCATCTTTGATAAGGAAACTCTGTACCAGCGTTGCTTCGGCGCGTTTGTCCGCGTTTCTCCTGAAAAGGAAAAGGATTTCGTCCGCAAGACGATCGCTTTCACCAAGGCTTGGCAGCTCCTTAGCCGCTTGCCCATCAAGATCCGCCGCGTGACTCCGGGTAAGGGTGTTTCTATCGAAGCGAACGATGACAACCCGCTGACCCGTATCACCTGGAATGGCCGCCTCGAAGACAAGTTTATCTTCCGTAGCGCCGTGAAGGACCTGGTGGTGGCCCTTGCCCTTAAGCATTGGCTCATTTACGGCGATCCGATTCAGGACTTCGAATGGCTGGTTGAAAACGAACTCAACTTCAATGATTCTATTCTCAAGTATGCTTCCAAGATCTATACGGATGACCTGAAGGGAATCCTGATTTCTGAATTCAAGGACAATCCGTCTTACTACGACACCATTACCACTATCGACAAGGATAGCGGCGAATCCGTGGAACGTCGCCTGTGGAAGGGCTTCAGCAACACCGCTACTTACGACAAGATGATGGATCTTCTGTGCAAGAAGAACCCCACTTGGGAAAAGTGCCGTGGTGGCATCGAAGTGTTCCTCTAATGCTTCGTTTATAAGAATTACAGAGGCGGGTTTTTGCCCGCCTTTTTTAGTTAGTCTCCTCGGCTATCACTACAAACTTCTTCTATCTTGCTTATTTAAACAAAAAGAAACAAAAGCCGTTGACTAGCTCAACGGCTTTTTCTAATTTTGGCTACGAAAATCTTACAAGTACAGGAGTTCTTTACATTATGTGGAACGAAAAGTATATCGCCAAGCTGGATAACTACCTGGCCCAGGCCCAGGCGGCTGGTGGCGCTGCTCGTGTCGATAAGCAGCACCAGTCCGGAAAGTGCACTGCCCGCGAACGCATGGAAATGCTGTTCGACGAAGGTACGTTTGTTGAAGTCGGTGCACTCCGCAAGTCGAGCAACCGCGTGCTCAAGGAAAGCAAAGTCGTCTTGGGTGACGGCGTCGTGACCGGTTACGGCAAGGTGAATGGCCGTCTGGTGTTTGCTTCTTCCCAGGACTTTACGGTGGGTGGCGGCTCCTTGGGTCAGTGCCACGCCGAAAAGATTTGCCGCGTGATGGACATGGCTGTTGAAGCCGGTGCCCCGTTTGTCGCCATGAACGATAGCGGTGGAGCCCGTATCGACGAAGGCGTGTTCTCGCTCGCTGGCTATAGCGCCATCATGGCCCGCAACGTTTGGGCTTCTGGCGTGATTCCGCAGATTGCCGTAATTATGGGCCCCTGCGCTGGTGGCGCTTGCTACTCTCCGGCTCTCAGCGACTTCATTTTCATGACCCAGAACACCAGCCAGATGTTCTTGACTGGCCCGGCTGTGGTGAAGCAGGTGATGGGTGAAAACATCACTGCTGCCGAACTGGGTGGCGCTCCGGTGCACATGGCAAAGTCCGGTGTGGCACACTTCATGTACGAAGACGACAAGAAGTGCCTCGAAGGTGTCCGCAAGCTCCTCGGCTACTTGCCGCAGAGCAACCGCAAGGAATCTGCCGAATGCAACTGCAAGATTGCCGAAGCTGCCAAGAACGACGAAGGCTTCTTCAAGAAGTTGTTCTCCAAGTCCGAATCGAACGAAGTGGCCGCTTCCTTCGACAACAGCGCTTCTATCCAGGACATCGTTCCGGATAACTACAAGCAGGCCTACGACGTGAAGTCCGTGATTGCCGCCTTTGCCGATGCCGACAGCTTCTTTGAAGTGCAGAGCGACTGGGGCAAGAACGTGGTGATCGGCTTTGCCCGCTTGAACGGTGAAGCCATCGGTATCGTGGCTAACCAGCCGAAGGTGCTCGCCGGTTCCTTGGACGTGGACGGTTCCGACAAGGCTGGCCGCTTTGTCCGCTTCTGCGACGCGTTCAACATTCCGCTGCTCGCCCTCGCTGACGTTCCGGGTTACATGCCGGGTTCTAAGCAGGAATACTCGGGCATTATCCGCCACGGTGCAAAGCTCCTTTATGCCTTTGCCGAAGCAACCGTGCCGAAGGTGACGCTCATTCTGCGTAAGGCTTTCGGTGGTGCATACATCGCCATGAACAGCAAGGATGTGGGTGCCGACTACGTGTTCGCACTCCCGATTGCCCAGGTGGCCGTGATGGGTGCCGAAGGTGCCGTGGAAATCATCAACAAGAAGGAAATCGCTGCTGCTCCGGATCCGGTGGCCGCTCGCGCCCAGTGCATCGCCAAGTACGAAGAAGAGCTGATGAACCCCTACGTTGCTGCCTCCATGGGCGTGGTCGACGAAGTGATTCACCCGGCCGATGTTCGTAAGCGCCTCATTACCGCTTTCGATGCCTTGAAGACCAAGGATCAGAAGCGTCACTGGAAGAAGCACGCTAATATACCGCTGTAAAGACCGCTCGCGCCCAATCGGACAAAGTTCGTCCCCCGAGCGCTCGCTATCGCAATCGCGACCCGTTAACACCGGGTCGCTTTTTGCTCACAGAGACCGAATCGGCTAAATTCTCCAGAATCCTTACTCTGGAGCCGATCCTCTCGCAACCGCCCTCGGTTAACACCCGAGGGCTTTGTTGCTCACAGAAGACCGCGCGAGCTGCAAATAAGTCGGTTCTTACGATTGGCTCGCGCTCTCGCCATCACGACTCGTTAAGACGAGTCGCTTGTGGCTCACGTAGCCACGGACGCCGTAGGCGTCCACTCCGAGCTGGGTCCCCTCCCGCATATATTTAATGATTTTATTTACGAACTAACTGTCTGGCAGGACAAAAAAATTTCTAATTTCGCATAAATTGCAGGAAAATCCCATATTATAGGTGGTTTTGCGATGTGCAAATTCAGTATTTTATGGGGCACCTGTATAGAAGATAATTGTGTTTTTTGAAGGTTTAAAACGCTTGTGGCCGGTGGCGACTGTCGCCCTTGCCGTAGGAATCGCCTGGTCCCAGAGCGACTCTGTTTCGGTTGTGTCTGCAAGCGATTCCGAGACTTCTGAACCGGACCCGGCTGAGACCGAGTGGCAGCCCACTTACCAGTACATTTCCCTCCCTCCTTCGGTAACACCGCTTAATGGGCTTCTGCCTTTCGGTGGCATTGGCGCTTCGCCGACGCTCATGAGTACCAGCAAGGGGCAGGTCTTTAGTCACGATATCGATGTGTCGACTCGTGAAATGGACGTGAGCGAAAAACGCGTGAACTCCGTTTCTCGCGATACCACCACCTTGTGGACGGCGCATTACCCTGAACTGGCAGACTACGTGTCGGACATGTACAGCATAGGCCAGAAGAGCCTGTGGTTGAACGACTTGGTCGGTAAGGCCAATGACGGTTACGAGACTCCCGAGACCGGTTCGGTGTTCGACATTACGATTCCAGTAACGATGCCCGCATGGATGCGTGACTTTGGCTTGGACAAGCCGAAGCTGATGCTTCAGGGTACCATGGATATCCGCTTGAAGGGCTACGGTGAAAAGGATGATGCCGAAGGTAGTACTCAAACGAGTCTCTGGCCCAGCCCCACTTTGAACTATACGCCGAACTTCATGGTGAAGGGTAAAATCGGTCCTTATATCACGGTTGAAATCAACAACGTGGAAGAAGGCCTCGGTGCCCGTAACCAGGTTCGCGTGGTTTACGAAGAATCTTACAAGGATGAATTTGAAGACTACATTCTGCAGCGCGTAGAAGCCGGTACCACGAACCTTGCTTTGACTGGTACAGAACTCACGGGTTACTCCGAGAACCACCAGGGCTTGTTCGGTATCAAGGCCGACTGGAAGTTGGGCGACTGGCGCCTGACCACCATTGCATCGCAGGATGGTGGCGACCAGGAAGAATACAGTCTGAAGGCCAATGAATCGACGACGGAATTCCAGATCCTGGATAAGCAGTTTGTTGCATACCGTTATTTCTTCTTGAACTATGCTACGAGAGATTCATACGTCAGAGATGTTTCGCAAACAGGTAAAAGGTCCAAGATTTATAAGGCAACGGACTTGAAACTCTTTAAGCGCGGTTCCGCGAACTCGAAAGACGTAATTGAGGACGTGTATGTTAAATACGTGACACCTAGCGGCAAACCGATCGTTAAAAAGGTGGAACGTCTTGCTCCCATTGAAGACTTTGATTACGATGAAAAGATGGGCGTCGTGAAAGTGAATGGTATAAGCCGTAACACATTGCTTGCTGCAAGCTGGTCTGAAAATCGTGGTAAGTCGTCTGTGAAAAAAGGGGATACGGTTGCCCTTATTCAGTGGGATGCGACTCTTTCGGAACTTGTGGATATTGACAAGCTGATGTTGCGTAACGTGTATTCCATCGGCATTTCGGATGCAAGCTCTTCGAACTTTGTGCTGCGCATGAAAAACAAGTCTGGTATTGCTGGGGACTTCCTCAAGAAACTTGGACTTGTGGACTCCATCACGGGTACTCCGCTGGTAAATGACGCTACCATCTTTACGAAGGATGCTTCGGGTAATTACACGGGTGAAATGTGGCTCCCTTGTAAATCAAGAGACGATGCTGTCTATGCCAATAAATCCAACAAAGACGAGCTGGCCAAGCAGAACTGCTTGGAACCATTGCGTAACTTGGATTCGTCGGCGGCTATGGCGCAGCTCTATACGCTCCCTGTTTACAACCTTTCTCGCTACACGAACCGTTTCTATTTCGAATCTGTGGGTAAGCGCCGCAGCTCTACCTTGAGTGTCCGTGACCCCAGTTCCAGCTATTCCGTGAGCGGTAGTTCCTGTATGGATATTTCGCCGGGTACAGAAAAGGTGACGGCGGGTTCTACGACCCTTATTCGCGGTACCGACTACGAAGTGAACTACGAATTGGGCCAGATTGAACTTTTGAGTGAACGCGCCCTTGACCCGAATAAGGAAATCAAGGTCACTTACGAATGCGAACCCCTGTTTGAAATCGACAATAAACTGTTGCTGGGTGCCCGCGCCGAACTTCCGCTGGACCTGTACGGTATGGGCGCGGGATCCGTGTTCGGTATCACCGCCCTTTACAAGAGCCAGAGTACTACGGCTAAAACGCCGACTCTAGGAAACGAACCTTACTCCAGCGTGCTGTGGGGCATGAACCTGCGCTTGCAAGATACGATCCCGGCTTTGACGGAACTGGTGAACTTGATTCCGGGAATCAACACGACTGCCCAGTCTTCTTGGCGTTATGAAGCTGAATTCGCTGCCAGCCGCCATAATGCAAATACCAGCGATGAACAGTCAGCCCTTGTTGAAGATTTTGAAGCTACCACCTCTGGGCTGATCTATCCTCTTTCCCGTCTTTCCTGGTACCAGGCTTCGCCCCCGGGAGGCGTGGAACCCTCTGGGGTCGGTGGCGATATGAATGCCTTGACTTATATCGAAAACCAGGATTATAGGCACAAGGGTGAATTCATTTGGCATAGCAACAACACTGAACTGTACAAGAACATTTATACGCCGGTGGGAAATTCCGATGTGGACAACCAGCATCTGACTGTGCTCAAGATGACCTTGCGTGCAAATGACAATCTGTCCGGAAATTCCTGGGGTGGTGTCATGCGCCCGAACAGCGAGTATTACCATGACCTGAGCGATATGAAGTACATCGAAGTGGTGGCGCGCGGAAATGTGGGCTCGCTCTACTTGGATTTGGGCCTTATCAGTGAAGACCTTTCTATTAACGGTACTGCTCCTAATGGCCAATATAACGGTGAAAATGATATTGGCTCCACTACGGCACTTCATGACAAGGGCCTTGACGGCTTGACGGGTCTCGACGAATTTGACTCGGTGTGGGATTGCCGTACCAGTCCCTGTAAAGGTACTGAGCGGAGTACGCGCATGGGTAATGTGGATGCTTCTACAAACGATATTGCCCGTGACAATTATGATGACGATTTGGAAGACGAAAGCGATCCGCCCAGACAGATTAACGGAACCGAAAACAACGCTGGTGAACGTACCTACGATACCGAAGATATCAACAAGAATGGGTCTTTGGATCAGGACATCAGCTTTGTCCGTTATCGTATCGACTTGTCCGACACCAACAAGATGAATTTTGAGGAATTGAGGAATGGTTGGCGCAGGTGGCGTATTCCGCTGTACCAGTACGATACGATTGTTTCTCCTTCTACAAATGATTATTTGACGATTCTGTCTGAAGCCCAGTTCAGTAGGCTTTGGATGGGCAAGCTGAATAACGGTGTCGCCGAAGCCAAGGTCCAGATTGTAAGTCTTGGCGTCATCGGTAACGCCTGGGAAGAAACGACGGTGGCCGATTTGTACAGGACCAGTTCTACGGAACAATCGCAGATTGTGGAAGTGAACGGGGTGGAAACCAAGGCCTCTGAAAATGTGGTGGCTCGCGATACGACCTACATTAGCGTAAAGACGATTAACAACCGCGAAGATGCGGACAAATACCACAAGTCTCCCAATACCCGTACGGAACGCGATTCGGATTCTAATGCCCCGCTTAAAGAAACAGCTTTGGTCCTTAATTACCATGGGATGAATCCTGGTCAAGAAGTGGGCGTGACCCGTATCTTTGAAACCGACGTGAAGGACTTCTCGAGTTATCGTTCTGTAAAAATGGAAATCCATTACGAGGCGAAGAGGGGTGTAGACAAGTCTCCGGTGCGCTTTGCAATCCAGTTCGGTGAAGGATCTCTGGAAGGTTCCAGCGATTACTACGAATGGAGCTTCCGTCCGGTTAATACCCCCTGTAAAGATAAGGAACGTCCCCAGGATTGCCATGAACGCAACTGGTTGGCCAACGCCTTCGCCATGGATGTGGCTGACTTCTCGGATCTTAAGCGTGGCCGCCGTCCGCCCTATTTAAACGCTGTTGAAAAAGACTTGGGTGGCGATCGCGAAGAAAAGCTGAAGTTGGTGGGTAACCCGTCTGTTACCAGTATCGACTGGATGCGCTTTGTGATTATTGCCGATTCCAGCGCCTCGAAAGATGAGTTGGATTCCGGTGCGTTCTGGTTGGATGACCTGCGCCTTTCGGATATGGATACGGAATGGGGCTATGCTGCTCGTACGGGTGCCCAGGTGAACTTTGCCGACTTTATTTCGATTTCGGGAACGGTGCGTTATCAAGACGGAAACTTTGCAACCCTCTCTACTTCCAACGGTTCGCCGAAGCCGAAAAAATCTGTGGCTGCCTCCCAGTTGGATGTGGCTAGCGACTTTACCATGAACTTGAACAAGTTTTTGAACGATAGCGCCGGATTCCATATTCCCCTTTCTTTGGGTTATCATAGTTCGACCAAGCGTCCCTACATGAAGCCCACCGATGACATGATGCTTAAGAGGAGCAGCTTTGTAGACCTCACGGGAGACATGTTCCAGAACAAGCTGGAAGTGAACTCCAACAAGGAAGAACAGGGCTTGCGCGACAATGCGGAATCCAAGGGTTACCAGTCCTATGTGCGAGACAAGTCATTCGGTATCAGCTACCGTAAAGATTACCACGCCCATGATTCTAAGCTTGGCGAGGTGATGTCGCAGATATTCCTGGACCGTCCGGCGTTTAGCTATTCTTATAATGAATCCGAAGGCAGATCTACCACCTCTGCCGACTCCACCTATTCTTACCATACGGTGATTGAATATAAGCTGGGTACCTTCAGCATGTTCAAGTTTAGGCCCCTTGAGGGACTTTCGAAGTATGAATGGCTGAAGCCCATTGCAAAGACTGAATTTGAACCGTGGCCCCAGACCTTCGACTTGACGCTTTTCGATTTGAACTATGTGCGCTATGTGAACCAGAGCCGTGACCCGGACTATGTGGATCCGCAGGTCGATAAGATAGTGACCTATACCACGGAATTGAATCACAAGCTGAATATGCGCTGGAACATTTTCTCGTTCCTTTCGACAAACTATTCGTTGAATATCAAGCGTGATATGTATGGTGGTGGAGACCGCGAAGCCTTTGTGAAAAAGAACTTCTTTACCTCAAGGGATGGCGGACTTTTTGCTAGCGATTATATCTTTGATTATGACCATACGGATCGTCGCGTCTATATATCGGGCGACAGTATTGTGGCTATTCCTTACGATACCATTCCGCGCATTAAGGAAAATGGCGATACCTTTGCCATCAACATGCAGAATCCGGATTCTTACGAGATTAGGTACGATACCACAGTGTTCTATAAGGTCGATAGTGTGGGCTCTAGGGAATATGGCCGTGCTTATGGTATTTTGCGTAATGAACGTGCGCGTTCACAACAGTTCAAGATTGGCTTCAATCCGCGACTGATTCCGTTCTTGCCCTTCAGCGCTAACTTTAGTTCTGACTTTAACCAGCAAAAGACCATACCCGATGATTTTGACTTTATGGATGAAACCACCCTGGAGAAAAATTATTGGACCATTTCTCAGACGAACCGCTTTGAGTTCTCGCCGTCTTTGAAGGTGCTGGATTTGGCCCGAAGCTTTGGTAAGGAAAACCCGGTGGCAAGCGCCTTTGATAAGGTCAAGTGGCGCGAAGTCCGCTTTAACTGGACTGCAAGTACCAACACCGTAGGCGAAAACTTTACCTTGGCGCAGCTGTATGAAGACCAGGGTGTGACTCCGCTGCAGTATTATTTGTATGGCCTTGGCCTGGGTAACGGTTACCGTAACCGTGGCTTCTATAACATTGTCACTGGCGATATGGGTCTTGATCATCGAGACGATTATATGCGCTTTGCCCAGTATAGAAACCACCATGTAGATACGGTTGTTTATCAAGGTAACTTTAGACATTCTGTATCCCGTCAGTTCCAGGTGGGGTCGGGCATTACGCTCCCGATTTGGGACATTGGCGTAACGGGTGACTTGCAATGGAAGGAAGACTTCTCCCAGTCCAGAGAATACCCCATGTATATCGACACCACGACGGTGTGGCCGAAGATCGGTGTGGGCGTGACGGTGCCGAACTTTGCCCAGAAAGTGTCCTTCTTGAACAGCTTCCGCAGTGTGTCGACATACCATCGATTTGATTACGCCTATACTACTACGGTTCATCCGTTCCAGAGTGCCGAAGATTCCTGGTCCCAGAGTTTGAATTTCAATCCGCTTGTTCGAATCACCTTCTTGTTGCAGAACAATATGCGTATTGAAAACAGCGTGCGCATGAAGATTGAAAATACGGATCGCCGTCCCAAGGAAGAAGTGATTGGCATTACGACATGGCCGGATTCTTCGGGCAATAGCCGCGATACTTCGGACTACTTCTGGGAAATTCCCTGGATTCATACGTCCCTGTACAATGACTTCATGTTCAACATTGGCGATGACTTCACCATTACCTACCCGTTGAAGCTTGACAAGGCCGTGAAGTTCTTCAAGTGGTTCTTCAAGTTCAAGAATTCCATTGACCTGAAGTTTACTGCCGGTTATGACTACAAGAAGACGATCCGTAAGGAATACGATCCGGTGAAAGGTTACGACAAGTGGAACCCGGAGAGCGGTACCGACGGTATCTTTGAACAGTGGAAGTTCGATGACGGCTTGCATGCGGACTTGCCTGATAGAGTCTATAGTCCGAAACTGGAATTAGTCGATCGCACGGTGCCGTCACGTACCCATGAATGGTTTATACGCCCCAGTGCGGGTTACCAGTTCAATAAGATAGCTTCCATGAGCAGTTACATTGAATACCGCCAGATTCATGAGAAGCTGGATGACGAAACGCCGCACTTGCGTCAGATTCTGCAATTTGAAATTGCTTTGATGCTCCGATTTGATTAGTATGACTAAGAAACGTGTAGCGGTCGGGATGAGCGGAGGCGTGGATTCCTCTGTTGCGGCTCTGATGCTGCTGGAGCAGGGTTACGACGTTTTCGGCGTAACGCTGCGGGTGTTGCCTCCTCTCGCTAACGCCTATGACCCTGAAAAAGACGAAAGCGTTTTGCGGGCTCGTGCGGTGGCGAAAAAGCTTGGCATCGAGCATTATGTGGCGGTGTGCGATGATGCCTTTACGGATCGCGTGCTGAAACGCTGTCATGATGATTTCGCAGGGGCCCGCACGCCGAACCCTTGCTGCTATTGCAATCGCTACGTGAAGTTCGGATGGATGCTTGACTTTGCGTTGGAGCACGGCGCAGACTTCCTGTCGACAGGTCACTATGTGAACGTGAAGGAGGTCGGTGGCGTGCGTAGGCTTTTCAAGGGCCGCGATGCTGCGAAAGACCAGAGTTATTTCTTGTTCGGTGTACCTGATTCTGCCATGGCACGGGTGATAACTCCGCTTGGCGATATGGGAAAGCCCGAGGTGCGTGCCATTGCAGCAAGGCATGGCTTTGAAAATGCCAGCGCCAGCGACAGTCAGGATATTTGCTTCGATATTTACGGCGATGATTACACGAATTTCTTGCAGGAACGTTTCGGTGCGATGACACGCCCAGGAAACTTCGTGACCGCCGACGGCAAGATTTGGAATAGTCACGAAGGTTACCACCGTTACACGGTGGGGCAACGCAAGGGACTTGGCGTTGCGCTGGGCGTTCCCGCCTTCGTGCAAAGAGTGAATCCGGAAACCGGAGATATCTTGGTGACCGCCGACAAGTCGGCCGTCTCTGCTTGTGAAGTGCGCATTCAGAATTGCGAGTGGCATGGTGTGAACCCTGTAACGGGTAGCGCCTACGCCGTAGGAGATACTTTTGAATGCGAAGGCATGGTTCGTTACCGTCAGCACCCGACTCGTTGCATGGTCAAGATTCTAGAAGGTGGCTGCGCACTCGCCAGTTTTGAGCAGTCCCAATTTGCAGTTACCCCTGGCCAGTGCGCCGTATTTTACGACGGCGACATGGTGCTTGGCGGCGGCTGGATTATGCGCTAGGTTAAAGTATCTTCGGGTGTGGACATTTTTTGTAACGAATGTCAACACCTCGAAAGTAAAAGTGTTCAATTAGAGCTTTATTAGTATATCTTTAGGGCAATCGCCCCGAAGAAAGGGTGTTTGAGGAGTATTATGAAAAAATTTGGTTTTGTGGCTCTTTGCGGAGCCTTTTTGTTCGGTGAAGCAGCTTTTGCTGCCCCTGGTCTCACTGTAAATGGCACCGATTTACTTTATAACGGCAAGAAGATTTTCTTCTCGGGTACGAACCTCGCTTGGAGTGACTACAACTCCGACGTGGGTGATGCCCCGCTGAATGAAAACGCTTGGCGCAAGGCCGTCGAAGGCACCCGTGCCGCAGGCGGTAATGCCATTCGCTGGTGGCTCTTTAACAACATGAGCCAGAGTCCTGAAATCGACCAGAGTACACATCTTGTTTCTGGCCTTAAGGAAAATACCATTGCCAACATGAAGAAGGCCTTGGATATCGCCGAAGAATATGGCGTGATGGTTTCCATGTGCCTTTTCAGCCATAACTTGATGGAGCCGAATCAGTGGGGTCTTTACGCTGACGACAAGCTCGACATCACCGCCAATGAAAATCTGTTTGAAGAGGCTGGCACCAAGGCCTTTATTGACAATGTGCTCAATCCGGTGGTCAAGGCAATCGGTAACCACAAGGCTCTCATGACTTGGGAAGTCTTCAACGAACCCGAAGGCATGACGAGTGAATGTAGCGGCTGGACGAAGAAGAAAATGTCGCTTGCCAAGATCCAGAAGTTTACCAACAAGGTGGCTGCGGCGATCCATACGGCAAATCCGGAACTTCTCGTTTCGACCGGTAGCGTGAATATCAAATATCAGAAGTATTGGAATGATGCAGCCCTCGTCGAGGCTGGTGGCGAAGCGAAGGGTACGCTGGACTTTTTCCAGACGCACTATTATCCCTATTATCAGGACAACGCCGTTTCTCCGTTTGTAAATACCGCAGCTCAGATGGCGACTACCTACGGCTACGATTCCAAGCCCATGATTATCGGCGAGTTCCCGGCCAGCGGCTGGAAGGGCGAGACTTACAGGTCGAGTTTTGCTGCCAAGACTGAAATTTCCACCGAAGAATGCTACCGCAAGGCTTTTGATGGCGGTTATGCGGGTGCGCTTGCCTGGCAGTACATCGGTGACAAGACCGAATCTAACTTTGGCGGTTACACTTACACCATCGACCCGGCTCTTGATGCCATGAAGGCCCTTGCCGCTACCGAAGAAGCAAACATCAAGATCAAGGATGTCGCCATCAGCCAGGAAGGCGGTGACGGCAAGATGGCGGTAACTTACGGCGGTGACAATGCCCAGATCGAATACCAGAAGACTTGGGATTTGAGCAAGGCCAATACGTTTACGTTCGAGGTTACTAATAAGAGCGAAAGCGATGCTCAACTGAACTTGATTTTCAAGCTGACTGACGCGTGGACATGGACCGAAGTGGAAGGCCCCTGCGAAGTCGCCGCGGGCCAGTCCAAGACTTGTTCGTTCGATATTTCCAGCTACGCAGACCGTAACAAGACTTTGAGCGTCGTTATCGCAAACTATGCTGCGGGCTACACCGGCACCATCTTCTACGATAATTTCAAGGCCGGCGACCAAGTCCTTTGGGACTTTAACGAAGACAAGTACGACGCTTTTAGCCGCGGCTTCGAGAACACCGAAGAGATGATTCCTGAAATCAAGATTGTCTTCGGAGATCCTTCGGGAATCTGCATGCGTCCGCAAGTTGCAGGTGCCAAGGCTCTGCAGGTGAATGGTAACATGCTGAATCTGTCCCTGGCGCGCTCTACCGATGTAACGGCAGAACTCTTCGATGTCACGGGTCACCATGTTGCAACGCTCCACAGGGGAATGCTCTCTGCGGGTGCGCACCAGTTTAAGGTAGATGCCGCAAAGGGTATGTACCTTGTGAAGGTGGTAGGCCAGAGAATCAATTTGTCACAAAAAATCATGGTGAAATAGGACTTAGGGTCTTAAATCGGCTTTGCAGAAGGCGTTGTCCAAAGGGGCAACGCCTTTAAAATTAGGCCGTAGAATGGTCAAATTTTCAAAATTGTAACAAAAAAGACATTTTTGTGTATCATTTTTATGAGAAGGCCTTTGACGGGGCCTTTTCCTAATATATATTTATTGTAAAGGGGAATTAACATGTCGGTTTCGCAAAACAAAACGATCTTAATCGTGGATGATGATCGTATGAACCTCAGATTCGCTGAGCACATGCTTAGTACAACGTATAACGTTGTAATGGCAAATTCATACGAAGAGGCTCTAGACTACCTATCAAAGGAATTGCCCGCGCTTGCGCTATTGGATGTGCATATGCCGGGGAAGAACGGCTTCGAGTTGCTGGCTGAAATTCGTAAAATGAAGAACTGCAATGACTTACCCGTTGTGTTCTTGACGGCGGACAGTGACCGGGAGACCGAGGTCCGGGTGTTCAAGGAGGGTGCCCAGGACTATATCCAGAAGCCTTTGGTGCCTGAGGTGGTGCTGGAGCGAATCAAGAGGATCCTGTCTTTGCGCAAGCTGCAGGTCTCACTGGAGAGCGAGGTCGAACGTCGGACGCTGGAACTGGAAGAAAGCCGACATAAGCTTCAGGTCCTTTCATTACAGGTGGTGAAGACTTTAGCGTCCACCATTGATGCTAAGGACCGCTACACAAACGGCCATTCCAGCCGAGTGGCCAAGTATAGTAGAGAAATTGCCCGCAGGGTAGGCAAGCCTGTGGAATTCCAGGATGAAATCTACTTCGTCGCTCTTTTGCACGATATCGGAAAAATCGGGGTTCCGGACAATATCTTGAACAAGAATTCGAAGCTCACGGATGAAGAATACGAAACTATTAAGCAGCACCCGAGTATCGGTGTCGAGATTTTGAAGAACATCACCGGTATGCCCAATATTGAAATCGGGGCCCATTATCACCATGAACGTTTTGACGGCAAGGGATATCCGGAAGGCTTAGCCGGTTACGCTATTCCGGAAATTGCACGAATCATTGCCGTGGCTGATGCCTACGATGCCATGACCAGCCGCCGCAGCTACCGTTCTGCCCTTCCGCAGAGCGCTGTCCGCAGTGAAATTCTGAGAGGCCGGGGAATGCAGTTCGATCCGGACTTTGCAGATGTCATGCTTAAGATGATTGATGACGATGTGAACTATGAAATGCGAGATGACGGACAGGACTACTAGAATGAACTTACTGGAGCCGACAATGGATTCGAATGACATTTTCGATGAAAATGACCGTAGGGTCTTGCAAACGTTGACCAGGGTCATGCGTTGGTTGTGGGCCATGTTTCCTTTGATTTATCTTGGAAACATTATTCATTTGTTTAAAATCGACTATTGTGAATTGAATATCTTGACGGCAATCGCTTTTGTCATCTTGTGGCTTCCGACTTTTATTGAACGCATGGGAGCCTCGCTTATGGTGCGGCGATATTTTTGCGTGTTGGGCATGGGATGTATCATTGCGATGCTTGCCACCAATGAAAACATAGGCGTCTACATGACCTATACTCTTGCCATGGTCACAAGCCTACTGTTCTTCAATGCTGCCTTTACCTTCAAGATTTCGATTTTCAGTTATGTATTGATTGTGATTTCCCTTTATTTTAGGGCGCCTGGTGCTAATCATGGCGAATTTTCTTCGGATACGTTCTGGTGGATTTCGCGATCGGCGGGTTTCTTGATTGAAGCCATTGCCATGACGCTTTTGTGCATTACCATTGCAAAACTAACCCATCGATTGCTCGAAAACTTGGACAATGCCCGTAAAAAGGCGCAACATTCCGATGAACTGCGCAAGGCCTGGGCGGAAGCCGAAGCGGCACGTAAGAATGCGGAATCGGCGAATATGGCCAAGAGTTTTTTCCTAGCTAACATGAGCCATGAAATACGTACTCCTATTAACGGCATTTTGGGAATGAATACCATGCTTTTGAAGGAGTGCAAGGATGCGACGTTGCTTGAATATGCTCAGAATATCCAGAATGCAGGGCATACCTTGCTTTCGCTGGTGAATGACGTTTTGGATATTACCAAGATTGAATCTGGCAAAATGGAGCTTTTGATTGGGGATTATGATTTATTTGCCGTATTGAATGACTGCTACAGTGTTGCGGATCCTCGTGCCCAAAGCAAGGGGCTGGAATTCAATATCAATGTGAATCCGAAAACGCCATCTCTGCTCAGTGGCGATGAAGTGCGACTTCGTCAGATTATAAATAACCTGCTTTCAAATGCCATTAAATACACGCCTTCGGGGACGGTTGATCTGCTGGTTGATTTTAAGACATTGCCCGAGGAAAATTCTAATAAGCGAATAGAGTTGGTTGTCATTGTGGCCGATACTGGCATTGGTATCCGTTCTGATGATCGCGGCAAATTGTTCCAGAGTTTTGAACGCATTGACTTGGACCGCAATAGAAATATTGAAGGTACGGGCCTCGGACTGAACCTTACCAAAAAGTTGGTAGAAATGATGGATGGTCGAGTCATGGTAAAGAGCGTCTATGGTTCCGGTTCCGTATTTGAAGTCCATGTTCCACAGCCTGTAATAGGCGATGCCGTCATTGGTAACTTTATGGAGCGCCATAAGGAGTTTATTTCTTTTAATTCTGGCGTCAAGAAGTTCAAGGCGAAAAATGCCAGGTTGCTGGTAGTGGATGATGTGTCCATGAACCTGAAGGTGGTTTGTGGCCTCCTCAAAGAAACGGAAATAAAAGTCGATACGGCAACTAATGGGGAAGATGCTCTAGCCCTTGTCGAAGAAAATCATTACGACTTGATTCTCTTGGACCACATGATGCCCGTGATGGATGGTATTGAAACCCTGCAGTGCATGAAGGATATAAAATCCTTCGACATAAAAAAGACGCCTGTAGTCATGCTTACGGCAAATGCGGTTGTGGGTGCAAAGGACGCTTACATTCAGGCTGGCTTTACGGACTATATTACCAAGCCCATTCGTGAAGAAGTGTTGCTTACGACGGTAAAAAAACTGCTGCCACCGGAATTGATTGATAAAGTGGATGTTGCCGAGAAGAATTCGCCAATGTCGACATCGCATTCGGTGGATGACCTTTCGGGAGTTTTGGATACGGCAACGGGACTTGGTTATTGTATGAACGATAAAGGCTTCTATCGCGAGATGCTTGTAGAATATGTCAAGAATGACCGCCTTGCCGATCTGGAAAGCTCCTTTGCAAAAGGTGATTTTGAGAATTATCGCATCAATATGCATTCCTTGAAAAGTACATCGCTGACGATTGGTGCGGTAGCCTTGTCTGAAACGGCGAAAACCATCGAAATTGCCTGTAAAGAAGGAAATGTTGATTTTGTTCGCAGTCAGCATGAAAAGTGCATGGCTGATTACAAAACGGTCCTAGAAAAACTGTCGAACTATCTTGCTGCAGGAGAGTCGTAACATGAAACTGGTTTATGTTATTCCGGCGTTAATCCTTGCGGTTATCATAGCAGGGTTGCTCACGATTAACGTGAAAAAGAAGAATACCGACGTGACTCGTGAAAAGACGAAAGTCGCGATGATTATGAACGGTTCCATTAGCGACTATAGTTGGGGACAGTCTCATTACGAGGGAATGCGGAAGACGGCCAAGGAACTGAATCTTGATGTTTTTTTCCGGGAAAGAATTCCGGCGAATAAGACATCTGAAGAGGTGATGGAAGGCCTCATTGCGGCCGGAGTCAAAATTATTGTAGCGAATTCTTTCCAGTTGGGGCCATATATTCAGGAAGTTGCGGTTAGGCATCCTGATATAAAATTCTTCCATGCTTCAGGATTGAATTACGCAAAGAATATGTCGACCTATTTTGGACGCATTTATCAGATGCGTTACCTTTCAGGCATCGTCGCCGGCATGCAGACGAAAACCGGTAAAATTGGTTATGTGGCTGCGTTCGATATTCCCGAAGTCGTTCGGGGTATTAACGCCTTTACCTTGGGCGTGCGAAAGGTGAACCCTGATGCGAATGTGATTGTGCATTGGACGAAATCTTGGAACGATGACGATGCCTGCGGGGAGGCGACTCGCGCACTTCTTGCGCAAAATGATTCTATAGATGTGCTTACCTTGCATGTGGATAGCCATGAACCCATGCGTATCGCGGATTCTCTTGGACTGTGGATTGTAGGTTACAATCTGGATAATTCGGGCTTGTACCCGGAACATTTTTTGACGGCTCCAGTGTGGCGCTGGGAAAAGTTCTATACGCCCCATATATTAGAAGTCCTCAAGAAAAAGTTCGTGGGCAAAAATTATTGGAGTGGAGTTAATTCGGGTGTGGTAGACTTGGCACCTTTCACAAAGCATGTGGATCCGAAAGCTATCGAAATGGTTGCCAGTGAACGTAAAAAAATTCAGAACGGTTCCTTTGATGTTTTTTACGGACCCATCGAAGATAACGCTGGAACGATTCGTATTAATGAAGGAGAAAGCATGTCCGATAGTGATATGCTGAATAATTTTAATTGGTTTGTAAAGGGGGTAAAAATAGATGAAGAGTAAAATAACCATTGGGGCGTTGATGGCTGTCGCCGTCTTTTTTGTATTGCTGTATATGGTATTTGAAAAAGTCGATAATGGGGAATCCGTCAAGAAATTGAAATCACAAAAATTCCGTGTCGGGTTTATTCTTTTAAGTGATACGGCTGATAACGGCTGGAATGAAACGCATCATAAGGGAATAAAAGCGGCGTGCGATTCCCTAGGAGTGCAAAGGACTTTGACGATTGATATCCCTGAAGAACGGGATCCCCTTGCAAAGGCGGTGAACGCGATGATTGCCGACAGTTTGAAAGTCATCGTGCTTACGAGTTATAACTATCCTATCTTGATTAAGGATATTATTGAATCGCATCCGAATGTGACGTTCTATGGAATAAATTGGGAATATGATGCTCCAAACTACAAGGCCTATTTTGCCCGCATTTACCAGGCTCGTTACCTAGCGGGAATCGTTGCTGGTTCCATGACCAAAACGGATCACATTGGTTATGTGGCTGCTATGAAAAATATACAGGTATACAGGGGCTTGAATGCGTTTATTTTGGGAGTTCAAAGTGTCAATCCGAAGGCGAATATATATGTACGTTGGACAAATTCTTGGAACGAAGGAAATACGGAAACCGAAAATGCCAACAAGTTGATTGACAGCTCGGGTATTGATGTAATCGCCTTTCACCAAGATAGGGCATTTATTATTGAAGTTGCCGAAAAGCGCGGACTTTATTGCATTGGGAACCATGTGGAAAACAACAAATTCTCTCCGAGAATGTTAACTTCCATCGCGATAAATTGGTCCATTATTTACAAGGATTTTATCCAGGACTATATCCAGAAAAAGGATAATGAAAATATGGATTACTGGATTGGTCTAGAAAAAGATGCCGTGGGACTGGCTTTCTATTCTAGCGAAGTTCCCGATTCCGTGAAGACGCTGGTGAATGCTGCCGCTGAAAAAATCAAGGCGGGCTACAACGTATTCTCAGGAAAGATTGTGGATGTTCATGGGGGAATCCGCTCTGAAGATGGCGAAACCATTAGTGACGAAGTCCTGCATAGTGACATGAATTGGCTTATTAAGGGTGCGATTGAACCATGATAAAAAAGTTTGGTGTAAGGCCTTTAATAGGAATTCTGTTCTTTGTATTGATTCTCCTTTTGGTGGGGGTACTGCTGCGAGTCAAGTTTTCTAGCCTGTTCCAGAACTATGCGGAAAAACAGGTGGCTTACCAGGCCGAAAGCTATGCCAGTGCCGAAGCGGAACGTCTGTTGCTTGAACTGAAATCCTTATCGGGAATAGCTTCTGGTGTTTCCGCCAATTTGACCCATGTAGAAAGAATGCTTTCTACGTTGGAAGATTCGAATGGCGGGTATTACTATGGCTTGGTTGCCTTGAACGGTAAAATCGTGTATAGCGGGGATACGGCAGAAATTCGGACTTCGGATTTCAAGGGCGTTTCGGAATCTTTTCATGGAGCGAGATTCATAAGCTATTCCAAGGGAACGGGGCTTATGTTCTCGGCTCCAGTGTATAGCGGAAAAAATATTAAGTATGTGCTGTTCCGCATGTATAAAGAAGATGCGATTATCAAGAACTTTGGCGTGGTGTGTTATGGTGGAAAGGGGTATGCGACTGTTTGGGGCTCAAACGACGGCATCATTATCAATTCTTCTAACGATTCTTTAGGAACAGACTTGTTATGGGGTGAAAACGGGTATGGTGTTATTCGCGATAAGCTTTCTAGCGGGTTGAATGTCTCTATTGCCGCCGCAACCCATTTAGAAGTAGATGGCTCGGAATATTATTACTTTGTGGCTGAACTCAAATTGTCGGGAGTATCTTTGAAGGGGGTGGTGCCGGCAAGTGTGGTGGCTTCTGAAAAAGACGATATCTCGTTCTTGATTCTTTGGGTGTTCGGTCTTTTGATATTCATGTTCTCCATTGCGATGCTTTATGTGGTACTGTCTGAAAAGAAGGCTCGTGAAAACAAGGAGCTACTCCGGGAAAAAGAAAACGCTGAAAGTGCAAGCAAGGCGAAAAGTATATTCCTGGCCAATATGAGCCACGAAATCCGTACCCCGATTAACGGAATCTTGGGCATGGATTCCATGCTTCTTAAGGAATGTAAAGATGAGACTTTGCGTGATTACGCCTTGAACATTCAAAGTGCCGGACAGACCTTGCTTTCGTTGATTAACGATATTTTGGATATTTCTAAAATCGAATCGGGCAAAATGGAAATATTGCCTGTAACCTACAGCGTATTTACGGTATTGAACGACTGTTACAATATGGTGGCGATTCGTGCCCATGACAAGAACTTGGAACTGGTTATGGATATTTCGCCGGAAATTCCAAGGGCCTTGTTTGGCGATGAAGTGCGTATTCGACAGGTGGTGAATAACCTATTGTCCAATGCCGTCAAGTACACAAATGAAGGCTCTGTCACCTTGAAGGTTTATGCCGAAAAGGTGAAGGTTGATCCAATTCAGGGTGGCGATTCAAAACAGGTGGAACTTTTTATTCAGGTGAAAGACACGGGTATTGGCATTCGTGAAAAAGACCGTGAAAAATTGTTCGATGACTTTGTACGTCTGGATGAAAAGCGTAATCGCAATATTGAAGGTACAGGCCTTGGACTCAATTTGACTAAACAGTTGATGGATATGATGGGTGGTACTGTGCAGGTGGAAAGTACCTATGGTAAGGGTTCTGTCTTTACGGTACGCCTGTTGCAGCAAGTCAGCGACGAAAGACCTTTAGGTGATTTTGAGAAGCTGTATAAAGAACACGTGAATGTGATTGATGCCACTCATGAAAGATTCGAAGCGTCTGATGCAAGAATCTTGGTAGTGGATGACGTCCAAATGAATCTGAAGGTGTTCGCAGGACTCCTTAAGGAAACTAAGATTCATATTGATACGGCTGTTAATGGTGTCGAGGCTTTGGAACTTATTCAGGCGAAACGTTACGATGTGATTTTCTTGGACCATATGATGCCGGTGATGGATGGAGTGGAAGCATTCCGTCGCATGAAAGAGATGGAGAAAAATCCGAATGCCATTACTCCTGTGGTGATGCTTACGGCGAATGCAGTCTCCGATGCCCGAAACAGATATATGGATGAAGGGTTCTCTGATTATATGGCGAAACCTATTCGCGAAGAGGTGCTGTTGACGACGCTCAAGAAATTCTTGCGGAAAGATTTGGTCAAGAATGTGGGCGAAGGCAAGGTGGAGGAACCTGTTCAGGAGCCTTCGGTTAAGCGGCAAACGAAGTTGTCAGATTACTTGGATACGGCTACAGGTCTTGCTTACTGCATGAACGATCAGACTTTTTATAAAGAAATGCTTGACGAATATGCAAAGAGTGAAAAAATCGGAGAACTGAAGGAATACTTTGAAAAGGGAGATTTTGAGTACTACCGCATTACGGTGCACGCCGTAAAAAGCACCTCTCTTACGATTGGTGCCACTAAAGTTTCAGAAGATGCCAAGTCTCTTGAAATGGCCTGCAAAGAAGGCAATAAAGATTTCGTGAAGCGGAACCACGATGCGTTCGTGGCTGAATATGAATCGCTTATTCGGGTACTTCAGGCGGAACTCGCGCGATGACACCCACGGTGGCACGGGTGGCTTTCACCAAGTCGGCAGGAGCGACCTTCAGCTGTAAGCCGCGTTCGCCTGCGCTCACGTAAATGTAGGGGAACTGCATCGCTGTTTCGTGAATGAAAATCGGGAAGTTCTTCTTGAGGCCGAGCGGACTGCAACCGCCGCGAATGTAGCCGGTCAGCGGCGTCAAATCCTTGAGTGGAACAGTATCAATCTTCTTGTTGCCGCTTACCTTGGCGGCCCCCTTCAAGTCCACTTCCAGGTTTCCTGGCACCACGCATACGAGGTAACCGATCTTGTCTCCATGAACGAGAATCGTCTTGAAAACTTGATTGATATCTTCGCCGAGACTGTCGGCTACGTGCTGTGCGCCCAGGTCGTTTTCGTCGACCTTGTAGGGGATGAGCTCGTAAGAAATTTTCTGGCGGTCTAGAATTCTCGCCGCATTCGTCTTCTTGATTTCCATAGCCCAAATATAAAAAGCCCGCGATTGCTCGCGGACTTTTGAATGCTATGTGAGCGTGAGGATTACAGCTTGATGCTGCAGCCCTTGGCGTTCCAGATTTCTTCGGCGTACTGCTTGATGGTACGGTCGGAGCTGAACTTGCCCATGCGAGCGACGTTCAGGATAGCCTTTTCTGCCCAGGTCTTCTTGTCCTGGTATTCCTCGGCGACTCTCTTCTGCATATCCACGTAGCTGCGGAAGTCTGCGCAGAGCAGGTAGTTGTCGTTGGTGAGGAGCTTGTCGGCAATGTGCTTGAAAAGGTCCGGACGATCGGGGCTGAAGAAGCCGGAAGCGATCAGGTCGATCACGCGGCGCAGATCGTCGTCGTGTTCGTAGAAGTCGCGCGGACGGTAGCCCTTGGCCAGGAGGTCGGTCACTTCTTCCACGGTGAGGCCGAAAATGAAGATGTTCTCGTCGCCCACTTCTTCCTTCATTTCCACATTGGCGCCGTCGAGCGTACCGATGGTGAGTGCGCCGTTGAGGGCGAACTTCATGTTACCGGTACCAGAGGCTTCGGTGCCTGCGGTGGAAATCTGTTCGGAGAGGTCTGCGGCCGGAATGATCTTTTCGGCGAAAGACACGCGGTAGTTCTCGAGGAACACCATCTTGAGCTTGCCCTTGCAAACCGGATCGGCGTCGATGATGGCGGCGACGGCGTTGGCGAGGCGGATGATCTGCTTTGCCATCCAGTAACCCGGAGCGGACTTACCACCGATCATGATGGTACGCGGCATGATTTCCTTGCCGTCCTTCAGCTGGATGTACAGGTGAATGGCGTGCAGAATGTTCAGGAGCTGGCGCTTGTATTCGTGGATACGCTTGACCTGCACGTCGAAGAACGTGTTCACGTCGACATCCACGCCCTGCGTTGCCTTGAGGTACTTGGCGAGGCGTTCCTTGTTCTGCTTCTTGACGGCCATGAATTCCTTCTGGAACTTGGCGTCCTTCGCAAACTTTTCGAGCTTCCTCAGTTCGTCGAGGTCCTTGACCCAGCCTTCGCCGATCTTGGAGCTGATGAGTTCGGACATAGCCGGGTTAGCCTTGCGGACCCAGCGACGCGGCGTGACTCCGTTCGTCTTGTTGTTGAACTTTTCAGGCCACAGTTCGTAGAAGTCCTTGAAGAGCGTGGTCTTCAAGAGGTCGGAGTGGAGGGCTGCCACACCGTTCACGGCGAACGAACCCACGATGGAGAGGTAAGCCATACGAACCATCTTGCAGCCGCCTTCTTCGATGAGGCTCATGCGGGCGAGACGAGCGTTGTCGCCGGGCCACTTGAGGGACACCTGACGGAGGAAACGAGCGTTGATTTCGTAAATGATCTGGAGGTGACGCGGCAACAGCTTTTCGAAGAGGCTGACCGGCCACTTTTCAAGAGCTTCGGGCATCAAGGTGTGGTTCGTGTAGGCAAACGTGTGCGTCACGATTTCCCATGCATCGTCCCATTCCAAGTTTTCTTCGTCGAGGAGGATACGCATCATTTCGGCGATAGAGATAGCCGGGTGCGTGTCGTTCAACTGGATGGCGACCTTTTCGGGGAACACCTTCCATTCGCCTTCGTGGAGCTTCTTGAAGCGGCGGATGATGTCCTGCAGAGATGCTGAGCAGAGGAAGTACTGCTGCTTGAGGCGCAGTTCCTTACCGTTCATGGAAGCGTCGTTCGGGTAGAGCACCTTGGAAATGGTTTCGGAAAGTTCCATATCCTGCACAGCGGCGATGTAGTCACCGTTGTTGAAGTAGCTGAGGCCGAAGTCGTCGGTGGACTTCGCGCTCCAGAGGCGCAGGTTGTTCACGGTGTTGTTCTTGTAACCCGGAATCGGAGTGTCGTAGGGGAGAGCGAGCACGTAGTCCTTGGTTTCCCAACGGTTGCGGAGTCTGCCCTTTTCGTCCATCCAGCTTACCACGTAGCCGTACATCGGAACCTTGACTTCGTTCGACGGACGGGCGATTTCCCACGGGTTGGTGAGACGCAGCCAGTTATCCGGCTGTTCTTCCTGTTCGCCGTTCACGATTTTCTGGCTGAACATACCGTATTCGTAGCGGATGCCCATACCGGTGGCCGGGAGTTCGAGAGTTGCCATGGAATCGAGGAAGCAAGCGGCCAAGCGGCCGAGGCCACCGTTACCGAGGCCGGCGTCGACTTCCTGTTCGCGGAGTTCTTCGAGAGTCATGCCGAGTTCGTCAAGAGCTTCGGTCACGGCGCTTTCGACGTCGAGGTTCAGAACGGAGTTGCCGAGGGTACGGCCAATCAAAAATTCAAGGGACAGATAATAGACGCGCTTCACGTCCTTCTGGTAGTAAGTTTCCTGGGTCTTGATCCAGCGGTCTACCAGGCGGTCGCGCACGGCGTAAGCAACGGCCAGGAACTTTTCGTGGTCGGTCACGGTCGCGCTGTTACGGGCGAGTGTGTGGTGGATGTGGTCGGTAAATGCCTTGCGGAAAGATTCCGCATCGGTCCCGAGCACGGAGACTTCTTCAGCTTTCTTGAATGTTTTTGCCATAAGACAGTCCTATGGGTTAGGGTTTAAATTTTTACACCTACAAGTTTAGAAATTTTTACGGGAATTGGTGCCAGTGGGCGTGAATATTCGTTAAAATAGTTGTGTTTTTGCGATTGCTATATTAACAGCATGAAAATTGCACTTTTGGGGTCGACAGGACTTGTCGGCAAGAATGTCTTGAAATTACTCGCTCGCCTTCCGCAGGTGGTGCGAGTTTTTTGTCCGGTTCGGAATGTGCCGGACATGAATGAACTTGGAATTCTGGAAGGGGCTTCCAAGATTGACTTTAAACAGGTGAATTTTGAACAAGATGACGAAGCCATGCGCCTGTTTTTCTATGCGGGCTTTGTAGGTTGCGATGCGGTGGTGTGTTGTCTTGGAACTACTCGCAAGCAGGCGGGAAGCAAGGCCGCCCAAGAAAAGGTTGACTTGAGGCTTCCGCTGAAACTCGCTGCCATTGCCAAGAAGGCTGGGGTGAAAAACTTCTTGTGCGTAAGTGCCATGGGCGCCGACAGTCATTCACCTTATTTTTATAATCGCCTTAAGGGACAATTGGAAGAAGGCCTAGACATGATGGGCTTTGAAACCTTGACATTGGTGCGCCCCTTGCTTTTGCTTGGCAAACATAAGGACAAGCGCTTTGGCGAAGACTTGTTGCAAAAGACTATCGGGAGACATCCTGAATGGATCCCGGCCTACGTGCGCCCGGTGCATGCCGAAACGGTGGCGGCCCATTTGGTGACATCTGTCTTGAAACCGCCTAAAGATCACGTGTGTGCGACAGATGGAAAAATGGGCAAGCGGATTATTTATAATCGTGTGCTTGCCCAGACGAAAGTCGACGATTTGTTCTAGGAACTATTTGAATTTCCAGAACTTGTACAGGTACTTCGCTGTCTGAATGGGCGTCTTCAAGAAGGCGCTCTTCTTGTATCCGCTGAGGGCAAAGCCTTGCAGGACCTTGTAAAGTCCGATTTGTTCTTCGCGGTTAATCGCCAGCAGGAACCTACGGAACTTGTATTCAAAGTCATGCATTTTGCCGAAGTAGCCGTAGCAGCGTTTTTCATACTGCTTTAGGAACGGCTTTGAAAGATTACTTGCCTTGAGGCCCTGGTCCACGTATTCGGCGCAGAATCTGCCGGCGCGCATCGCGGCAGCGATGCCACCACCCGTGAGCGGGTTGGTGTGGTGGGCGGCATCGCCCACCAGGGCGAAGTGGTCTAAAGTGTAATCCTTCAGAATGCTGGAAACAGGAACCATTCCACCGACGGTATGGTTGATTTTTGCGCCAGGGAAAAGCTTTTCCAGCCATTCCATAGTGACTTCGAGAATGTTTCCGCTGTGGTTGCCTGCGGCGAGGAATCCAGCACCAAAGTTCGTCACGTTGGACTTCTGTTTCGGGAAGCTCCAGATGTAGCCGTCGTTAATAAAGTCATGTCCCTGCCAGAATGTCAGGTAGTCGGGCTTCGTCAAAAGTCCTTGGACCTGGATATCAACTCCCGTGCATGTTTCGCGGGGATTCTGTTCGGACTTGAGGCCCACCATGCGACCGATGCGGCTTTCTACGCCGTCGGCGGCAATGACCATCTTAGCAAAAATTTCTTGGGTTGCGGTTTCGGTGACGGTTCCGCATCCGTCGCCTTTGCCCAGCACGACGCGGACCATGCGCTTGCCGCCTTCCACGTCGCCCACAAATTCGGCGCGGGCGCAGGTCTCTACCTGGGCGCCGTCGTCGGCCGCAAGCTTTGCAAGCCACGGGTCAAAGATTTCGCGGTTCAGCATGATGCCGGTGCCCGGCTTGGGAACTTCGATGTTCACGCCGTTGGGACCATAAATATACAGCCCGTTGATAATGCTTTCGATGCAGCTTTCGTCAATGGGACCATAAGTCTGCAGGTCGGCGAGGGTCGTGCTGGCTTCGCCGCAACGCACCGGGAACCCGATGCGTTCCCGCTTTTCGAGAAGCAAGACCTTGTGACCAGCCCGGGCCAAGTTCCTTGCGGCCACAGAGCCTCCCGGCCCTGCGCCAATGACCACTACATCGTATTCGGAATTAAGCATTGTCCACCTCCACGAGTTTCAGGGCACCAACGGGGCATGCCTTGGCGCAAATACCGCACTTGATGCATTTTTCGTGGTCGATTTGCAGATCGAGCCCGTACATGTCAAGTGCCATCTTGGGGCAAATACCTACGCAACCAGCGCAGGCGAGACAAACCTTTCTGTCGTGAACAAGCTTCTTCATTAAAAAAGAATATAGAAATTAATACACCACTTCGCCAATCAGGCGCTTCTGGAAATCGTCGCGGACCAGGGGCTTGTCGAACAGGAATCCCTGGGCACTGCCGCAGTTGATTCCTTCCAGGTAATCGGCTTGTTCCTGGGTTTCCACACCTTCGGCAATTACGTC
>JAEEGK010004112.1_pt1 | contig 35840 bp, 34 predicted proteins | sample 8958771 | NCBI WGS metagenome assembly JAEEGK01 (sample SAMN16246547, study PRJNA631951) | gut metagenome | biome: gut microbiome; feature: rumen; material: SC-attached | host: Bos | place: Iran: Karaj | collected 2018-10 | reverse complement strand
GGCCAGGGCGTTCACGCCTTCCTGGATACGGGCACCGCCCGAGTCGTTGAGGCCGATGCACGGGGCTCCGTTCTTCATGGCCATGTCCATCACCTTGCAGATCTTCTGGGCCAGGGTCTCGGAGAGCGAGCCGCCGATCACGGTGAAGTCCTGCGCGAAGACATAGACCAGACGGCCGGCGATCGTACCGTAACCGGTCACGACACCGTCGCCCAGATACGTCTTCTTCTCCATGCCGAAGTTGTAGCACCGGTGGGTCATGAACATGTCGAATTCTTCGAAGCTGCCCTCGTCGAGGAGCATGTTGATGCGTTCACGCGCGGTGTATTTGCCTTTGGCGTGCTGGCTGTCAATGCCTTTCTGGCCGCCGCCCATGCGAGCTTTCTCTCTCAGTTCGATAAGCTCCTTTACTTTTTCAAGCTGTTGGCTCATATTGGTCTGGTTTAGATATTAGTCTTCTTTCTTCTTCATGCAGAATTCGGTGAGCACACCCTTGGTGGACTTCGGGTGGATGAAGGCAATCATCATCTGTTCGGCACCCGGACGCGGGGCTTTGTCGATCAGGCGGACGCCCTTCTCTTCAGCCTCGGCGAGGCAGGCGGCCACATCGTCGGTCGCGAATGCGAGGTGATGGATGCCCTCGCCGCGTTTCTCGATGAAACCGGCGATGGTGCTCTCCGGGCAGGTGGGCTCGAGGAGCTCGAGTTTGGTCTGGCCGATCTTGAAGAAGGCGGTCTTCACTTTCTGGTCGGCGACTTCCTCAATGGCGTAGCATTTCAGACCGAGTACATTCTCATAATAAGGGATCGCCTCTTCAAGGCTCTTGACGGCGATGCCCAGGTGTTCGATGTGTGTAAGGTTCATGACAGAGTATTGAATTTAAGATTGTATTATTCTTCAGCCAGGTTGTGGAAGACGTTCTGGACGTCGTCGTCCTCCTCGAGTTTATCGAGCAGTTTGTCGAGATCCACGCGGTCTTCGGCGGAGAGGTGTTTCATCTCGCCGTTGGGGAAACGGTCGAAGCCGGCGGACACGAGTTCGAAGCCCTTGTCCTCGATGTATTTCTGGATGTTGTTGAAGGCGGTGTATTCGCCGTAGATGGTGATCACTTCTTCGGTTTCGCCGTCCTTGTTCTCGAATTCGTCGACGAAGACTTCCTCGGCGCCGAAGTCGATGAGTTCGAGTTCGAGCTCTTCGATGTCGATGTCGGGGTTGTTCTTGATCTTGAACACGCATTTGTGGTCGAACATGAAGGCGACGCTGCCGGAGGTGCCGAGGCTGCCGCCGAACTTGTTGAAGTAGCTGCGGACGTTGGCGACGGTACGGTTCGTGTTGTCGGTTGCGGTCTCGACGAGGATGGCCACGCCGTGGGGGCCGTAGCCCTCGTACACCACTTCCTTATAGTCGGCCTGGTCCTTGTCGGTGGCCTTCTTGATGGCGCGTTCGATGTTCTCTTTCGGCATGTTCTCGCTGCGGGCGGTCTGCAGCAGGGCGCGGAGGCGCGGGTTGCCGGTCACGTCCGGGCCGCCGTTCTTGACGGCGATGGTGATTTCCTTGCCGATCTTGGTAAACGTCTTGGCCATGTGGCCCCAACGTTTGAATTTTCTCTCCTTGCGGAATTCAAAGGCTCTTCCCATGGGTGTTTCCTTTATTTGTTTTCAATGCGGGAAATATATTTCTGGACGTCGACACCTTCCAGCGTCTGCGGGTATTTGGCCTCGATTTCCTTGTAGAGTTTCAGGGCGGCGTCGGTGTCACCGGTCTCTTCGCACACGAGGGCGGCCTTCAGCAGATAGTTGGCATTGTAGGGGTTCGTCGCATCGAAGGTCGCTGCTTTCTTGTAGGAAGCAAGCGCGTTGGCGTAGTCCTTCAGGTTGGAGTAGGCATCGCCGAGGGCGCAGCAGGCGCGGCCCATCATGACGTTGTCCTTGACGTTGTATTTCTTGAGCTGGGCGACAGCTTCCTCGTTGTTGCCGAGATTGAGGTTGCACAGACCGGCGTACAGATACACGCTCTTGCCGGCTTTCTTGCCGTAGTTGCTGATGATGTCGTTAAAGCCGAGGACGTTGCCGTCACCGTTGAGGGCGGCCTCGAAATTGCCTTCGTCGAACTGCCGTTCGGCCTGGAACATCTGGCCCTGGGCTTCGGCCCGGGCGGGGGCGACGACCCAGCGGTTGACGGCGAAAATGCCGAAGATGACGACGAGGAGGGCGATCAGTGCCCATTCAATCCATTTCTGGTTTTTCTTGAAAAATTCTTCAACGCCCGACACGGCCGTGGTTACCTGCTCGTTCTGCGTTTCCTGTTGATTGTTTTTTGCCATTGTTTTTTAGTATTTTTTTGTTTTTTCTTTTTTTCAAACCCCGCCCCGAGCGGCCTCAGGGGGCATTTTTAGCGAGTTTAACGCAATCCGCAAATTTACAACAAAAATGGGAATCCCCAAGATTTTTCCGTACATTTGTAGCAGAAGATTTTAACATGTTTTTAACCAGGATTATACTGCACGATTTCAAGAATATCGCGGAGGCGGAAGTGACCTTCTCGCCGAAGGTCAATTACATCTACGGCAGCAACGGCGCGGGCAAGACCAACCTGCTCGACGCGATCTATTACCTGTCGATGACCAAGAGTTATTTCTCCGCTTCCGACCAGTATGTATATGCCTACGGGGCGCCCGAAGCGACCCTCTGCGGTTTCTACCGGATGGACGGCGGGACCGAGGAGAAAATCGCCGCGTCGATCCGCCGGGGCGGGGAGAAGGTGTTCCGCCGGGGCGCCAAGACCTACGCCCGTTTTTCGGAACACGTCGGCCTGCTGCCGGTCGTCATGGTCTCGCCGCTCGACACGGCCCTGATCCACGACTCCGGCGACGAGCGCCGCAAATACATGAATTTCATCCTGTCCCAGATCGACCGGTCGTACCTGGCCCACATCCAGGCCTATAACCAGCTGCTCCTGCAGCGCAACCGCTTGCTGAAGGATGACCGGCCCTCCGATCTCCTGCTGGAAACTTTCTCCGAACGGATGGAGCCCCACGCCGCCTATGTGCACCAGGCCCGCCGCAACCTGTGCGAGCAGCTCCGGCCCCTGATCCGGGAATTCTACGCCACGCTCTCCCGCGGCAAGGAAGAGGTGGACCTGGCCTATCGCTCCGACCTCGACGAAGCCCCGCTCGGCGAGCTCTTCGCCCGGGAGGCGGAGCGGGAGCGCGTACTCCGCTACACGACGGCCGGCATCCAGCGCGACGACCTGTCGTTCCGCCTCGACGGCCATTCGCTGCGCCGAAGCGGCTCGCAGGGGCAGCAGAAGAGCTTCCTGCTGGCCACCAAGCTCGCGCAGTTCCGCTTCGTGCGTGACGTCTACGGGCAGACGCCCATCCTTTTGCTCGACGACGTGTTCGACAAGCTCGACATGCAGCGGGTGGAAGACCTGCTCGCGCTGGTCTCCACGCTCGATTTCGGGCAGATTTTCCTGACCGACAGCAACAAGGTCCGCCTGGAGGACGTCTCCCGCCGGATCGACGCACCGTGCCGGAGCTACCGGGTCGATGCGGGAAACATCACCGCCGAATGAAACGCGAAGCCACCCGCAGTCTCGGCGAGGTCATCGCCGATTTCGTCCAGGAATCCCACCTGACGGAAGGCCTGCGCAACACCCGCATTTATGCAGCGTGGGACGCCCTTTCGATGGGGCGGTTCCGCCTCGGCGAATATACCACGCGCCACACGTTCCGCGACGGCGTGCTGACCTGTCGGATCAGTTCGTCCGTGGTCCGCGCACACCTGCAGATGCAGGCGGAAAATCTGCGGATCCGGCTTAATGCGGCGCTTCAGGAAGAAGTGGTCAAACAGGTGAAACTGACGTAAATGAAACGGGGACTCATCATCGTCGACCGCGACATTCCCTTTCTGGCGGGTGTGCTGGAAAACTGGTTCGATGTGCAGTATCTGCCGGGGCGCGAAATCGGTCCGGACGCGGTTCGCAACGCCGTCGCGCTTCTTATCCGCACGCGCACCCGCTGCAACGCTTCCCTGCTGGATGGATCGTCGGTTCGGCTGATCGCTACGGCGACCATCGGGACCGACCATATCGATCTGGATTACTGCGCCGTCCGCGGCATTGTCGTGGCGAGCGCGCCCGGCTGCAATGCCGACGCCGTCGCCCAGTACATTGCCGTGGCTCTGCGGACGCTGGGCCTCGACCATCCCGGCGCGACGCTGGGCGTGATCGGGGTAGGGCACGTCGGTTCGAAAGTGGCCGCCCGGGCCCGCGAAGCCGGGATGCAGGTGCTGCTGAGCGACCCGCCGCGCGAGGCCGTGGAAGGTCCGGCCGGCTTCACGCCGTTGTCCGACCTGCTGGCGCAGTCCGACATCGTCACGTTGCACATTCCGCTCTGGCCCGAGAACCGAGATTTCGCCGATGAGGCCTTCTTCGCCGCGATGAAAGACGGTGCCGCTTTTTTCAACGCCTCCCGCGGGGAAGTGGTCGATGAGTCGGCCCTCCTGGCTGCCCGGCCCCGGCTCGGCCGGCTCGTGGTCGACGTCTGGAAGCACGAACCCGATATCAACCGCGACCTTCTCGCCGTCGCCGACATCGCCACGCCCCACATCGCCGGCTATTCCATCCAGGGAAAAATCAACGGTACCCAAGCCGTTGTCCGCGCCGTCGGCGATTTCTTCGACATCCCCCAGTTGCGCACGTTCCTCGTCCGCGACATCGAGTTACCTCAGGAACCCTACGACATCCTCGCCGATGATACGGCGCTGCGCAGCCATCCCGAAAACTTCGAACGACTGCGCAGTAACTATCGTTATCGAAACGATCAGTTGCAATAGGGGGAACTACCCACCGGCATCGCCAATCTGTTTGTTGCGGGGGAAGGCCCCTTCACATCCGCTACGGCTGGGTCGCACAAACCTCCCCGCAAAAACTCCGTGAAGGGGCCTTCCCCCGCAACGATCGGCACGCTCGATGACGCTATTTCCGTTTCTTTTTCTTCAGGAGACGCGCGGCCATCGGGTTTTGGGTGGTCATGGTCTTCATGGTCTTGCGGGTGGTCTCGAACTGCTTGAGGAGACGGTTGACGTCGGCGAGGGTGGTGCCGCTGCCGGCGGCGATGCGCTTGCGGCGGGAGCCGTTGATGAAGGTCGGGTTTTCCTTCTCGTAAGGAGTCATCGAGAGAATGATGGCTTCGGTCTGCTTGAACGAACTGTTGTCGATGTCCACGTCCTTGAGGGCGCGGCCGACGCCGGGGATCATCGAAGCCAGGTCCTTGATGTTGCCCATCTTCTTGATCTGCTGGATCTGGTCGTAGAAATCCTGCAGGGTGAACTGGTCGCGGGCGATCTTCTTGTGCAGCTTGCGGGCTTCCTCTTCGTCGAACTGCTCCTGCGCCTTCTCCACGAGGGTGACCACGTCGCCCATGCCGAGAATGCGGTCGGCGATACGCTTCGGATAGAAGATGTCGAGGGCTTCCATCTTTTCGCCCGAGGAGACGAACTTGATGGGCTTGCCCACCACGGCCTTGATCGAGAGGGCCGCACCGCCGCGGGTGTCGCCGTCCATCTTGGTCAGGACCACACCGTCGAAGTCGAGGCGGTCGTTGAAGGCCTTGGCCGTTTCCACGGCGTCCTGGCCGGTCATCGCGTCGACCACGAACAGGGTCTCCGTAGGTTTCACGGCCTGGTGGAGGGCGGAGATTTCGTCCATCAGCGCCTGGTCCACGGCCAGACGGCCGGCGGTATCGATCACCACCACGGCGTAGCTTTCGCGCCGGGCTTTCTCGATGGCGTGCTGCGCGATCTGGATCGGATCCTTCACCCCGTCTTCGGAGTAGCAGTCCACCTGGATCTGGCTGCAGAGCGTCTTCAACTGCTCGATGGCGGCCGGGCGGAACGTGTCGCAGGCGGCGACCAGCACCTTCATGCCGCGCTTGCTCTTGAGATTGAGCGCCAGCTTGCCGCAGAAGGTGGTTTTACCGGAACCGTTGAGGCCGGCCACCAGCACGATGCCGGGATGGCCCTTGACGTTGATCTCGCTGTGCTCGCTGCCCATCAGTTCGGCCAGCTGGTCGTGCACGATCTTGATCATCATCTGCTCGGGACGGACGGCCTTGAGCACGTCCTGACCGAGCGCTTTCTGCTTGACGTCGTCGCAGAAGGATTTGGCTATTTTATAACTGACATCGGCGTCGAGGAGTGCCTTGCGCACGTCCTTCATGGTTTCGGAGATGTTGACCTCCGTGATCCTGCCTTGTCCCTTGATGAGCCGGAACGATCTTTCCAGCCGGTCGGTTAAATTTTCAAACATGGTTCGTTACTTCTTCAAATCGTCGGAATACACGGCTTTCGCCAGATCGCGCTGGTTGTAGCGCATCGCCATCACCTGGCCGTAGGCGCCGGCGGAATGGATGGCCACCAGGTCGCCGCGCTTGCAGGTGTTCAGCATCCGTTTCTGGCCCCAGCAGTCGCTCGATTCGCACACGGGGCCCACCACGTCGTAGCGGAGTTTCCGCCCCGTGGAGCTCAGGTTCTCGATGTCGTGCCAGGCCTGGTACAGGGCCGGACGGATGAGGTCGTTCATACCGGCGTCGAGGATGGCGAACTTCTTCTCCTTGCCCACCTTCACATAAAGCACGCGGGAGATCAGATGACCGCACTGGGCTACCAGCGCGCGGCCCGGTTCGAAATGGACGTTCTGGCCGGGACGGACCACGAGGTTGCGGCGGATCACGTCGAAATAGTCTTCGAAGTGCGCGATCGGGTCTCCGTTCGGATCCTGGTAGTTCACGCCCAGGCCGCCGCCCAGGTTGAGGTTACGGATGGGAATCTCGTGCTGGATGAACCACTGCTGCAGTTCCTCGATGCGGCGGCAGAGGAGGGCGAAGACGGGCATCTCGGTGATCTGGGAGCCCACGTGGAAATGCAGGCCGATCAGTTCGACGTGCGGGCAATGCGGCAGCAGGTCCGCCACATCCTGGAAGGCCCAGGGGCTGATGCCGAATTTGTTCTCCTTGAGGCCTGTGCTGATGTATTTATGGGTATGGGCGTCGATGTCGGGATTCACGCGGATCGAAATCCGGGCCTTGCGTCCCATCGCGGCCGCCAGGTCGTTGATGATCCGGATTTCCGGCACGCTCTCACAGTTGAAGCTGAAGATGCCGGCCCGCAGGGCGGCCCTGATTTCCTTGTCGGACTTGCCGACGCCGGCATAGACTACTTTCTGGGGATCGAAGCCCGCCTTGACGGCGAGTTTCACTTCGTTGCCGCTCACGCAGTCGGCGCCCAGGCCGTGGTCCCGGATGATGTCGAGGATCGGACCGTTGGCGTTGGCCTTCAGGGCGTAATGGGCGTTCCACCCGTATTTGTCGATTTGCTGCCTGTAGGTGTCCAGCGTCTGGCGCAGGAGGTCCAGGTCGTAGAAATAGAAAGGCGTTTCGATCGTTTCGAAAGCTTCGATCTGCTTCTTCGTTATCATAGCCGTTTTTTAGATTCCGATATATCCTGCAAAGATATAAGGAAAACCTGAAAAACGCAAGAAGGTCAAGGCTTCTTCCGAACGATGATGTCGGGTGCGTTGATCTCGGCATGGCCGGCGTACCAGCCTTTCCCGTCCTTGTATTCGATATCCCGGATGATCAGGCCCGCATCCTGGAATTCGCCGCCGCCCGCGGGCCCGTCGATGTCTTGGACGCGGATTTCCAACCGGTCGATCGGGAAATCCGTCCGTTTGACGGAATACGTGCCGTCGGCTGCCGTGTACAGGGTGTCGAGCGGCCGGTAGTTCTCGTCATAAATGACGTCGGGGGTGTTTTCAAACCGATTGCCCAGCGCGACTTGCAGGCCTGCTACGGGCTTGTATTCCTCGTCGACGACTTTTCCTTTGACGGACCAGTCGGCGTGGGGCGTGCCGTACATGGCGGGAATCTCGCAGGCTGACGTGCCCAGGCCCAGCAGGGCTGCCAGGATGGAACGGAAAAACTTGTGGAAAGATCGTTTCATGGTCAATGAAGACTTCTGTAATTGAATTTTTCGACGATGGCCCCGTCGTGCATCACCAGGATCAGGGGCATCGAACCGTTGGTGATATGCAAAAAGTCGGCCGGCTCGATGAAATGGATCTCGTCGGGACGGAATCCCGTCTCTTCCAGGAACGGATTGGGATCGGTGTCCTCGCCTCGGCCGATGATGGCGATGATCGGAGCGCCCGAGAAATCCCCGCGCTCGCGGAGCATCATCAGTTTCCGGGCCGACATCCGGCAGAAATTGCATTTGAGGCTGTAGAAGCAGACCACGTGGTCGCCTTCCACCACAGAGTGGGGAAGCATCCCGCTCTCGACCGCTTCACGGAACACGGGTTCGTTGACCATGTCGCGGGACGTGTAGGAATCGTAACGCCAGTTATCAGGCGGCGAAGCGATCAGTACGGCCGCCAGCGGCACGACGATCGCTGCGGCGAGCCACCAAGGTTTGCGGCGGATGCGGAAAGGCTCGATTCCGGCTCCCGGGATTAACAGCGCCAGCAAAACCGCGTTTTTCAGCAGCGACTGGCCGGGGCTGAGATCCACCCATTCGCCGAAACAGTGGCAGTTGTCGTGATTCCCGGCCAGCAGAAGCCACGCCAGGAAAACCGAGAACCCGCCCAGCATCGCCACGCTGCCCCAAAACGACAGTTTCGGGTAGAAATTGGCGATGAGCAGGATGCCCAGCGTATATTCCGCCGCGATAACGAGCCGGGCCAGCAGATAGGATGTGCCGAGCGGGAACCATCCGAAGCTGAACAGATACAGTTCGAATGCGTCGATTCCCGCCAGCTTGGCCGTGGCCGAAATCAAAAAAAGTATTCCGGGCAGAACCCGGAATACATACTTGATCAAGTCGTTTTTTTTCAAAGCGGAGACTAGAAGAGCTTCGGCGTGCAACGAATTTCACCGGTCACACCCAGAAGGCTGCCTTTGCCGGAGTAATCCGAGCACTTCTCGCCCTGATCCAGCGTAATCGAACTTTCAGCCAGGACCGTACCGTTGAGTTTGACCGTGCAGTTGCACTCTTTCGAGCAGCTCGACATGGCGAAAATACCGCCAATCAGAACCAATGCAAATAAGACCTTTTTCATAAGTAGATATTTTTTGATTTGGTTTTCTCCTACAAAAGTAAACATTTTTTTTAGAAGAATCGCGAAAATATCTATATTTGCAGTCCCAAAAAAACTGGGAGAGATGCTCGAGTGGCTTAAGAGGCACGCCTGGAAAGCGTGTATACGCCAAAAGCGTATCTCGGGTTCGAATCCCGATCTCTCCGCAAGACTTAGCGATGGTAGCCGGCCTATGGGCCGGCTTTTTTGTTGGAGGTTTTTCGTCTCGAAAGCTAGCTTTCAGAGCGAAAACCCTCCAACAAAAAAACGCCTGATCGCAAGCGATCAGGCTACCATCGCTCCCAGTCTATGCACCGCCCCGCCGCAGGCGGGCGGGAATGCGCAGGCATCTTTGATGCCGGGCACAATCCCTCGCGCAATTCTCCGAAATGTCCTGAAGGAGTCACTTTAGTCATAATTATCCACTAGTTTTCAACAAGTTTTTAACAAAAATTTGTTTTTCTGCTCCGAAAAACCTATTTTTGGAGAAACCGGTTGAATCCTGAACTTTAAACTTAAACGATTATGATCAAGAAAAGCTATGATACTCCCTTTCTCGAGGTTATCGAGATCGGTTTCCTTTTACTGAATGGTTCGGAAGACAAACCTTTTTCGGTGGACTCTCCGGATGTTCCGATGACCAATCGTGACGACTGGGATTGGTATGATAATTAATTCCTGAAGGAGGAACCATCTATGAAAAAAGTATCTGTGATTCTGCTTGCGACACTGGCGCTCGTTTCCTGTATGCAGCTGGAATCCGCCAGGCCCGCCGTTTCCGATCCGGAATTCAAGGTGTCGCTTACCGTTGGCCGCACCGGGGCATTCGACGATCCGGCCGGGACTAAGGCTACCATAAAGAGCGGGTGGACAACAGGCGATGTCGTGTTTGTCTTTTTCAAGGATGTGGCGGCTCCCAAATATCTGGAACTAAAACGTGTAAGTAACAATTGGGTTTTTACGCCGAAGAACGGTCTGACGATTTCCGACCTGGGGGCCTACGGAATGATGTCGGCAATCTACATGCCTTACGGGAATGATATTGAAATCAGAGGAGATAAGGGTAATTTTTATTTCAGCAGGGTGTATAACGGTCTTTTCTATATTGTAAACCGGGCGCATTATATCGTTGAAGACAATGAATTGAAAGGATCGTTGGAACTGTCGGCCCCGGCGCTGACCGGCGACGATAAATACATCCACTTCGATATCTCCGGATATGACCGGCATACCTATAGGATGTATCAAGACTATGTGAAGCCGTTGACCATATCAGGTATTAATTCCTTTTTCGATTTGAAATATTACGTTGGCAAAACCGGCGAACCCATTGAGGGCTACATCGACGACGTCAACGGCATCGTGAGTTTCTCCGGCGTGCTGGATAAAAGTGCTGTCGGCAATCCTGTCGATTACGAGTTTTCCATCAACGACTTCACTGCCGATGTCCTGTATACCCGTGACGTCGGTAAAAAGGCGGTCAATGAATCAATGTACATCGGAATCGGTGATATCAGTAATCCGAGCCGATGGATCGCCACGGAATATGTCGTCCTGACCCAGATGGATGGATACGATTTCTGCTGGGCCAAAAAGAACCTTGGCGCGACGGCCGAAACAGGAGAAGGCAGCTATGGCAACTTCTACGCGTGGGGTGATGTTGAAGGGTACCCCCTTGAGGGCACCTTCGGGAACTATACCTGCTCACACGACTTCAGTACGTCTTCCGGGGGCACTCCCGCCGACGATCCGGCTCACTATGCACTCAAAGGTCTCTGGCGAATGCCCGACTATCTGGAGTTGAGCAATCTGTTCAAGATGTTTAACAATGGCCAGATGAAGTGGGTGAGGACGGGTAAGCATGCGAGTGTCTCGTTCGGGCATACATTCTACAATGTGAGTACGGACGCATCTGTCTTCCTCCCGGGAGCTGGTGTTGTCGTTCGGAATTATCCGGTGGATCAGGGTCAATATGGTGAATACTGGACGGCTAGTTCCAACAATCTGTCACTCGAATTCAGTTCCATATCTGTCGGTTACAACGGATCTGACGGATTCGCGCGTACGATCCGCCCCGTGTTCACAGTCAAATCGTTGGATGATTCAGAAGTTTCCCGCTAAAATCCGTTTAGCGGTATCATGACCGTGACCAGCAGGAACGCCAGGCCGAGGAGCATGAAGCAGAGGAGGATCTTCCACCACCACTTGAACCAGATGTCATAAGGGACCTTCGCAATGCCGAGGGCGCCCATGAGCACGGCCGAGGTGGGGGTGATCATGTTTGTGAAGCCGTCGCCCAGCTGAAAGGCCAGCACCGTGGTCTGGCGGGACAGTTCCACGATGTCGGAAAACGGCGCCATGATGGGCATCGTCAGCGCAGCCTTGGCGGTGCCGGACGGAATGAAGAGGTTCAGGCCGGTCTGGATGAGGTACATCAGCGAGGCTGTGGTACCCTTTCCGCTTCCTTCCATCGTGCCCGCGAGGGCGTAGAGAATCGTGTCCATGATGTGGCCGTCCTGCAGGACGACGATAATGCCGCCGGCCAGGCCGACGATGATCGCCGCCGTGATGATGTCCTTGGCGCCGGCGATGAATTCCAGGGCGACCTTGCTAGCGCTTGAGCCCATGGCAAATCCTGAAATGATGCCCATCGCCAGGAACAGGGCGGAGATCTCCATCACGTACCAGCCGTGGCCAAGCACGCCGACCACCAGGAAAAGGATGGTGAACAGGAGAATCTCGAGCACATAGTAAAGACACGATTTCCGGAGCAGGAAAAAGCCGAACAGCGCATGGAGCGCGGTCAGCACCGGCACCCAGGGGAAGGTGAAACTCGATTCGCCCACCGTCATCGTCGTCATAGGATAGAAGACGGAGAAAAGGATTAGCACGATGTTCACCAGCGCGAAGGTGACCCAGGCAGCCCGCGGCGTCTCATAGTCGAAATGGGCCTCTGCGGCTTCTTCGGTGCGGTTGCGCCAGAAGGCGTCCAGCTCGTACATCGGCGAAGCTTTCGGGTTTTTCTTCACCTTGGCCGCATAGAAAAGTGCGAAGGCGATAATCAGAAATGTGAGGATAAACCAGATGACCGCCCTGTATTCGAAGCCCGAAAAAAGAGGGATGCCCGAAAGCCCCTGAGCGATACCGATGGTGAAAGGATTGAAAATAGCGCCGGAAAAACCGATATGGGCGGCTACGTAAACCATCAGCAGGCCTGTAATGGAGTCGTAACCCATCGAGATGGCCAGCGGTACGAAGATGATGACGAACGCCAGCGTCTCCTCGCTCATCCCGAAGATCGCCCCGAAGAGGCTGAAGATGATCATGGTGGCCGTAATGACGATGGGCCCGACGCCGATCTTGCTCACCAGCCCCTTCGACTCCCACTGTTTCGACTTGCGCAGGAAAGCCATGATGCCGAAGTCGATGGCCTTGCTGCTGTTCATGATCTGGAAGGCACCGCCGATGATCAGCACGAACGCGATGATGGCCGCCTGCATCTGGAAACCTTTCAGGAAGGCGCCGAAAATCTGCCAGGTCTGGGGGGCCTGTTCCACGTGGTGATAGGACCCCGGCACGATAATATCCCGTGAGGAGCCGTTGACGACCACCTGCTGGTGGTCGAACTGCCCGGCCGGGACGAACCAGGTCATCACCCCGCACAGCAGGATCATCGCGCAGATGATGACGAACGTGTGCGGGATTTTGACTTTGCCCTTTTTGCGTCTTTGTGCGTTCATTTGTGTTTTTGCAAATTTAACCTTTTTTCTTCGTATCTTTAATTTCAAATACAATCTTATTTTTTCTTAACTTTGTTAGATAAACTGAAATAACATAATATGCAGCGCACCATCCTTATCACCGGCGGCGCGGGTTTCATCGGGAACCACGTGGTCCGTCATTTCGTAAACAAATATCCGGAATACCGGATCATCAATCTCGACAAGCTCACGTATGCCGGCAACCTGGCCAATCTCAAGGATGTCGAGGACAAGCCGAACTATCGCTTCGTCAAGATGGATATCTGTGATTTCGAGGGTGTCCTGCAGCTGATCCAGGAAGAGAAGGTGGACGGAATCATCCATCTCGCCGCAGAAAGCCACGTCGACCGTTCCATCAAAGATCCGTTCACATTCGCCAAGACGAACGTCATGGGCACACTGACCCTTCTGGAGGCTGCCCGCCGCTACTGGCAGCCAATGGGCTTCGTGATGACCAGCGAGGATGGAGAGTCCGACGGACCGTGCCGTTTCTATCACATCTCGACCGACGAGGTGTACGGTGCGCTGGAGGTTACCGATCCGGACGGCGTGGAACCGCCATTCACCACAAAGGCCTCGTCGGGCACGCATCACCTCGCCTACGGCACACGCTTTTTCACCGAAGACCTCAAATACCAGCCGCACAGTCCCTATAGTGCCGCCAAGGCCTCGTCCGACCATTTCGTGCGCGCTTATCACGATACCTATGGAATGCCTACCGTGGTGACAAACTGTTCCAACAACTACGGCCCGTATCAGTTCCCGGAGAAGCTTATCCCGCTTTTCATCAACAATATCCGTCACGGAAAGCCGCTTCCGGTCTACGGGAAGGGAGAGAACGTGCGCGACTGGCTCTACGTGGAAGATCACGCCAGGGCCATTGACCTGATTTTCCACGAAGGCCGCATCGCCGAGACCTATAATATCGGCGGTTTCAACGAATGGAAGAATATCGATCTGATCAAAGTGCTGATCCGGACCGTGGACCGGCTGCTTGGCAATCCCGAGGGGACAAGCGACCACCTGATCACCTATGTCACCGACCGGGCCGGTCACGATTTGCGCTATGCCATCGACAGTACGAAACTCCAGCGCGAACTGGGGTGGGAGCCGAGCCTCCAGTTCGAGGAAGGCATCGAGAAGACGGTCCGCTGGTATCTTGAGAACCAGGCTTGGATGGACAATGTGACCAGCGGCGACTATCAGAAGTATTACGACGATATGTATAAGAACCGATGACCAAGGCTGAAATCAAAGATATCCGGGCGCTGGGACAGAAGAAGTTCCGCGATGAGCGGGGTTTGTTCGTGGTGGAAGGGGAGAAACTGGTGGAGGAAGCGTTGCACTCGGGCTTTGAGATCGTACATCTTTATCGGACGGAGGACATCGGGGAAGAAACGATGGGACGCATCAGCCAGCTGACGCATCCTTCGCCGGCCCTGGCCGTGGTCCGTCAGCCGAAGCCCGTTCCGCCGGTCTTTTCGCCGGGCGAACTGGTCCTGGCTCTCGACGGCGTGCGCGATCCCGGGAATCTGGGTACGATCGTCCGTATCGCCGACTGGTTCGGCATCCGCCAGATACTGGCCTCGGAAGATACGGTCGAGCTCTATAATCCGAAGGTCGTGCAGGCCACGATGGGGGCCGTTTTCCGGGTGCGGGTACACTATTGTGAGCTGGCCCGTGTCCTGTCTGGCCTGACCGGGCATCTGCCTGTTTTCGGAACTTTCCTTGGGGGAGACGATATCTACGCGGCGTCGCTGCCTGCAGGCGGTATTCTCGTGATGGGGTCTGAAGCGAACGGCATCTCGCCGGAGGTCGCTTCGACGGTGACCCGGAAACTCTTCATCCCGCCGTTCCCTCCGGATGAGCGGACAGGTGAGTCGCTCAACGTGGCCGTGGCCACTGCAATCGCCTGTAGCGAGTTCCGGAGAAGACAACTGTAATTTTCGTATATTTGTTGCCTGTGAAACACTTCGGACTTCTTACGGGACTGGGACTGCTGGCCGGCATCTGGCTGCTGGCCGGTTGTTCTACGACCCGTGTTCTGGCGGAAGACGAAGCGCGCCTGGCAGAGAACAAAGTCGTGGTGACCAACGATCCGAAATACAACGCCTCTTCCCTGATGCCTTATGTCAAGCAGAAGGCGAACAGCGAAATCCTGGGTCAGGTTACACCGTTCCTGTATGTCTATAACTGGCAGAACGGGAAAAACGGCGGTTGGGACCGTTTCTGCCAGAAGCTCGGACAGGCACCCGTGGTTTTCGACGAATCGCTGATCGACGATTCCGTGAACAGTATCCTCAATCACCTGGAATATGAGGGTTATTACAATTCCGAGGTCAGCCCGGAAGCGACGGTCAAGAAGAAACTGGCCAAAGTCCGTTACAATGTAACCCTGGGCAAGCGCTTCCCGATCCGGACGATCGACTATCAGGTGCGCGACACTGCGCTGGCAAGTCTTCTGGCGGCTGACTCCGCCAACTTTACGGTCAATTGCGGCGACTGGTTGTCACAGGAGTCTCTCGAAGCGGAAAGCGAACGTCTCTCGCGGCTGTTCCGGAACAGAGGGTACTGGGGCTTCTCCAAGAACTATTTCTTCTTTTACGCCGACACGACGACAATCCGCGATACGGCCGACCTGATTGTCCGGATTGAAGACTACACCCGCAACGAAAGTGAGGAGAACGCCCGTCCGCACCGGAAATACAAGATCGGGAACGTGGCCCTGATGCCGCAGCCCGGGATGCGGGTCCGTCAGAAATTCCTGCACAATCTCAACCAGTTGCAGCCCGGCGAGCCATATAGCGAGGATCGGATCAACCAGACCTACGACCGTTTCGCCAGCATTCCGCTCTTCAGCAGCGTCAATATGCTCCTTCGGGAGTCGCAGTTCGACTCGACGGCCGTGGACTGCAGCATCATGCTTTCGCAGGCCCGGCTGCAGGCCGTCAAGGTCAATCTGGAAGGATCGTTCAACTCGGTCGGCCTGTTCGGCGTGACGCCGTCCCTCTCGTACAGCCATAAGAATCTCTTCGGCGGCGGCGAGGTGTTTTCACTGGGATTCCGCGGCAACTTCCAGTTCATGCTGCACGAGCCGGTGCGTTCCAACGAGTTCTCCGTTTCGACCGGCCTGAGCATCCCCTGGTATCCTTCTTTCGTGTGGAAGATGCCCTACATCAACCTGCCCCAGATGGATATCAATTTCTCGTACAACTACCAGAACCGGCCCGAATATAACCGGAATATCCTGACGGGGACCTATGGTTTCAGCTGGAACGTGTCGAAGCGTTTCTACTATCAGATTTATCCCTTCCAGTTGAGTGCTGTGAAGGCTTCGCGCATCGACAGTGATTTCTATGCGTCCATCAACGACCCTTATCTGAAAAACGCTTTCCGCAGTCACCTCGACCTGGGCGGCGGCGGAATGTTCTATTTTACGACCAATTCGACGGTCAATCCCAAGGTGTCGTATTTCTATACCCGTTTCCAGTTCGATTTTTCCGGAAACATGGCCTCGTTCATCGGGAAAGCGCTTCATCCCCGCAGCGGAGAGGGTCGCGACCGTTCGATCTTCGGGGTGCCGTTCTCGCAGTATGTCCGCGGTGAGATCCAGGCCGTGGAAACCCTCCGGCTGGGCGAGGCCGACAAGTACGCGCTCGCGATGCGCGCCCTGGCCGGCGCCGGTTTCGCTTATGGCAACTCCCTGGCGCTGCCGTTCGAGAAGTTGTTTTACGCCGGTGGAGCGAACAGCTTGCGCGGTTGGCGGGCCCGTGCGGTGGGCCCGGGCATGGCGCCCCGGGACACGAGTTTCGCCATTGCTAACCAAACAGGCGATATGCACCTGGAAGCGAACGTGGAGTTCCGGTTCCCGATGTTCTGGAAACTGCAGGGTGCGGTCTTCGTCGATGCCGGTAACGTATGGAACATCCGCGCGGATGCCCTGGACGGGGAATCCCGGGATCCGCGCAGTCTTTTTTCTTTCTCGAACCTGATGAAGAGTACGGCCGTTTCAGGCGGCTTCGGCGCACGGCTCGATTTCGGTCTGGTGCTGGTCCGCTTTGACCTGGGTGTCCGGATCCACGATCCGGTCAGGGATGAGTGGCTTGGTATAAACGACTGGTTCTTAGGCGAATATGCCTTCCACTTCGGTATCGGCTATCCGTTCTAGCTAATTGAGCAGCATCGTGAATACGGTGACCGCCGCTTCATCTTGCGGCAGGTGGTCCGGGACGATGCAGTAGCGGTAAACGCCCATTTTGAAAGGCCACTCCGGATTCGGGAAGGTCCCGTCGACGAAATTGTAGGATCCCAGCGGTGTAAAATAAGGCGGAAGGATTTCGCGGACCTTTTCCCGGAATCGGCGCTGGTCGTCGATGGCGAACGTACGCTCCGGCAGCGTATCGCGCGTGGACAGTGCGATGGCGAAACTGATGAGCTCGTCCGATTCATTGAGGTCCTGTTCCAGAAGGGCGAGACCTGCCGGGCGGCCGGTGCTGTCCTGCTGCGCATCGTAGAATAAAACGCGTATCTCGCTCTTGTGGGCGATTTTCAGTTTCTTGAACGCTTTGAGTATGTCGAGGACTGCACCGCAGGCTGTCGGGTCGTCGACCGGCGCGGCGATCATCGAGACGATGGGCTTGTCTTTCGCTTCCTTGTCGCGTCCCTCGAAAGTCGCCAGCAAAGAACTTCCGGTCTCCGAGTCCAGGGTCCAGATATCTTCCATTTTCAGGTCTTTGTTCAGGACAAGCGTCAGATAATCGATCCGTTTTGCCCCTTCATAACCGGCAATCTGGCTGGTATAGGTATCTTCCAGTTGGGTGAAATATTCCGCTACGGCCACGACGCGTTCTTCCGGCGTGACTTTTTTGCAGGATGCGGCGGCGAGGATTGCCAGACCGATCAGTAGGATTCGTTTCATCGTGTAGATTCTCTTTTTCCAAATATAGACGTTCCGATTCTAACAATAGTCGTGCCCTCTTCAACGGCAATCCGCCAGTCTTCCGACATTCCCATCGAGACCTGGTCGCAGCAGGGGAGGAAAGACAATTTCCGGGAGACTTCCTTCAAGGTCCGGAACTCCCTACGTACTTCTTCCGTGTCGTCGGTGAAGGTAGCCATGCCCATTACGCCACGCAGGCGGATGCCGGGATAATCGCCGATGCGCCCGGCCAGGGCGAGGGCCTCTTCGGGCGAGAAGCCCTGCTTGGTGACTTCCTGTGCGATGTGGATTTCCAGCAGGCAGTCCATGACCTTGCCGGCAGTTCGGGCTGCCTTGTCGATCTCGGCAAGCAGCCTCTCTGAATCGACGGAATGGATCATCGTCGCCCAGGGGATGACCAGTTTGACCTTGTTGGTCTGCAGATGCCCGATGAAATGCCATTCGATGTCGGGGGGCAGCACCGCTGCCTTGGCGGCGAGTTCCTGCGGACGGTTTTCGCCGAAGGCGCGTTGGCCGGCGGCGTAGGCCTCAAGGATGGCCTCTGCGGGTTTGAATTTGGAAACTGCCACCAACTTGACGGTTGATGGCAGCTCCTGTTTCAGTTGCTGGATGGCGGATGCGATCGACATTATCTCTTCTTGTTCTGCTGGCGCATCTGTTCCTGCTGGGCCTTGTAGGCCGCGTCGAGGCGCTGCTGGAACTTCGATTTCTTGACGGGCTCCTTGGAGTTGGCTTTTTTCTTCAGATTCTCGTAGATCTTGTCTTCATCGACGAACCATTTCCGGATGGCCCAGTTCTGTCCGATGGTGATGATGTTCGAGAGCAGGTAGTAGTAGCTCAGACCGGCCGAGAGATTGTTGCAGATGAACACCATCATGATCGGCATGAGCCAGACCTGCATGAACTCCATGCCCGGCATCGTCTGCGTACTCGGCTGCTGGGCCATCGTCATCTTCGAATAGCCCCACATCGAGATACCCATCAGCAGGGCGAAGAGCGACATGTGGTCACCGTAGAGCGGAATCTTGAAACCGAAATCGAGGATCGAGTCGTAGGCGCTCAGGTCGTGGCACCACAGGAAGCCCTGCTGGCGCAACTCGATGGATGCCGGGAAGAAACGGAACATGGCCCACAGGATCGGGAACTGGAGCAGGATCGGGAGGCAGCCGCCCCACATGCTCACGCCAGCCCGCTTGTAGAGATCCATCGTGGCCTGTTGTTTCTTCATCGCGTCTTCCTGGCGGGGATACTTCTCGTTGATCTTGTCGATTTCCGGCTTGAGGACGCGCATCTTTGCGCTGGAAGAATAGGACTTCCAGGTGAGCGGCGAGATCACGAGCTTGATCATGATGGTCAGCAGCAGGATGATCAGGCCGTAGCTGCGGATGAAGCGGCTCAGCCAGTTGAAGGTCGGGATGATGATGTAACGGCTGATGGTGCCGATAACCTTTCCGCCCAGCGGGATGATCTTCTCGAAGCCTTCGTCATAACCGCGGAGGGTATAGAAGTGGTTCGGTCCGAAGTAGAAGCGGAAGGGGAGGGTGAAATCGGCACTGCGCGTGTCGAGGGCGACCGTCATCTGGGCGCCGGACTGCATCAGACTCTTGTCGGCGTTGTCCTCCGGGTAGAAACTGTTGACCAGTTTGCCGGCCGGGAAGCCATTTTCGGAGACAAGGATCGCCGAGAAGAATTGCTGCTGGAATCCTATCCAGCGCAGGGTCGAGTTGAAAGTCTCTTCCGAGGATTCCCGACGCTTGCCCAGCGATTTGACCTCGCGGTTGGACAGATACTGGTAGGCGACACCCGAGTAGTTCCGTTCGTTCTGGTAACCCTTTTCAAGCCGGGGTACGTCGAGCACCCACTTGAGGGCCATCTGTCCGGTGCGCTGGTCGAGCACCTGGTCCATACCGACAAAGTGGAGCCGGTAGTCGGCCATATAGCTCTCGGCCGCCAGCGACCATACAGCGTCGATCCAGGCGCCTTCGCGGAACTGGAGACGCAGGGTGAGCGTGCTGTCGGTGCTCTCGACCGGACTGAAGTTCAGGTCGCTTGAGTTGAGCCACTGATTGGTGTTGAGCTCCAGGTCGAACAGGCTCTTGTCGGGGCGCACCAGGAACAGGTCGCAGCTGTCGTAGGTGTAATAATCCTTGACCAGCACTTCGTAGGGCTGGGCGCCTTTCGAGGAGATCCGTATCCGGACTTTTTCGTTTTCAAGCGTATAGTAGGCAGTCTCTGCCTTGCTGGCGGCTTCGAGGAAGTCTTCCTGGTACTGGGGCTCTTCTTCAGGCTGTTCCAATTCGGGTGCAACGTCCGCTGCTGCAGCGGCGGAGTCGGCCACGGCTCCATTCTGGATGGCTGCAGCAGCAGCCAGCGAGTCGCGCGCGAATGCCTCTTTCTGCCGTTTCTCGAATTGTTTGGTATTGTACCAGCTGAACGCCAGCATAATGATGCCGATCAGGGCAAAGCCGACGATGCTGTTTCTCTTATCGTTCATATCGTACCGCTGGGGTTAGGCCTGCTCGTGCTGCCGGTCGAATTCCTTGATCTCTTCCTCGAGTTTGGCGAGTTCTTCCCGGGCGATGTCGATCTTCTTGTTCAGTTCTTCCAGCAGGGCCTCGGCGTTCTTCGACTGGGAGAAGAAGCCCATGTTGTTTTCCCAGGTGGCGATTTCCTGTTCCTTCTTCATGAACTTCTGGACAAGACGGTCGCGCTCGGAGCGGACGGCACGCTCGGCCTTGGCCACGTAGCGGCTGCCGCCGTCGCGGAATTCCGCGAACTTCTCGTTCATCACTTTTCGGAAGGCGTCCTGGATGCGGGCCTTTTCCTTGAACGGGACGAAGCCGATGGCGTTCCAGCGATCCTGGAATTCACGCAGCGCCTCGCGAGCCTCGTCGCGGTCTTCGATGGCGTATTCGCGGATCTCTTCGATCAGGCTGCGCTTCTTGTTGAGGTTCTCCACCTGTTCGTTGTCCTGGCTGCCGAAGTGCTTGTCGCGGTTGCTGAAGAACTCGTCGCAGGCGGCGCGGAAACGTTTCCAGATCTGCTCCGATTTCTTGCGGGACACAGGGCCGATCTCTTTCCAGACTTTCTGGAGTTCGATGATCTCCTCGGTCGTCTTCTTCCATTCGGTCGATTCCTTCAAGGCCTCGGCTTTCTCGCAGAGTTCGATCTTGCGGGCGAGGTTGTCCTGCATCTGGTTCTTGAATGCGGAATAGTAGTCGCGTTTCTTGCTGAAGAATTCGTCGCAGGCGGCGCGGAAGCGGTCATAGACCTTTTGGTTCTCTTTCTTGGAGGCGAAGCCGATCTTCTTCCATTCCTTCTGGATGTTCTCGATCTCCTTGGTGAGTTTGTTCCAGTCGGTCGAGTCCTTGATATCCGTGGCGGCGATTGCTTCCACCTTCTCGCAAAGGGCGCTCTTGGCTTCGAAGTTCTCTTTCTGATTGCCTTTCTGGCTCTCGAAGTAAGCCTGGTGCTTCTTGTTGATGACGGCGGTGGCGGCGCGGAAGCGTTCCCAGATGGAGTCGCGGAATTCCTTGCTTACGGGGCCGAGTTCCTTCCACTGTTCGTGGAGTTTCTGGAGGGTCCGGAATGCGCCCACGGCATCTTCCTCGTCGGAGAGTGCTTCAGCCTTTTCGCAGAGTTTTTCCTTGGCTTCGAGGTTTTTCTTGAAATCGAGGTCGCGGAATTCCTTGTTGATCTTCACATAGTCGTAGAACAGCTCCACATAGTGCTGGTAGGTGTCGTAGAGGTCTTTCACGCGGGCCTGCGGCACGGGGCCGATCGCCCTCCAGCGGTTCTGGATCTCGCGGAACTTGGGGAAGGTCTCTTTCAGGTCTTCGCTGGCCTCGACCAGGTTCTTGAGGTCGTCGATGACCGCCAGTTTGGCCTGGTAGTTCTCTTCTTTCTGTTTTTCGAGTTCCTGGGTATAGACGGCACGCTTGGCTTTATATTCTCCGTAAAGATCCTTGAATCCCCGCTCGATTTCGGCGAAAGGATTGTAGGAGACGGTCTCTTCGGTTTCCGCGGCTTCCGGGGTCTCCCCGGCGGGCTGCAGCAGTCCCGAGGCGATCTTCTCCTTGCGCAGGTTCTTGTAGAACGCCGCTTTCAGGGCTTCGGCGTTCTTGTAGAGCTGCTGCATGTTCTCGCCTTCGATCAGCTCCTTGAAGGTATCGACAATCTCCTTCAGGCCTTTGTTTGAAAAATCGTTTTTAGCGGTCTCCTTTTCGGATTCGGGTTCGGCTGCCGGGGTTTCGACAACTTCTTCCTGGATTTCTACGGGCTGCTCCTCGACGTTTTCTTCGACGGGGACAACCGGGTTAAGATCTTCACTCATTGTTTCAATGTTTTTATGTAACCTGCAAATATAGTCTTTTTTTACAAATAATCGCTAAATTTGCATTGCTTATGAGAATCGATATCCTGACCGTCGTTCCCGAGCTCCTCGAAAGTCCGCTCGGTTATTCCATTGTTAAGCGCGCCCGCGACAAGGGGCTCGTCGAAATCCACGTGCACAATCTCCGCGAGTACGGCAAGGGCCGTTACCGTCAGGTGGACGATTACAGTTTCGGCGGTGACGCCGGGATGGTGATGATGATAGAGCCGGTTTTCACGCTGATGGAGAAGCTCAAGGCGGAGCGGCATTACGACGAGATCATTTTTACTTCACCCGACGGGGAACCGTTGACGCAGCAGGTCGCTAACGAACTCTCCTGCAAGGAGAACCTGATGATTCTCTGCGGCCATTACAAGGGGGTGGACCATCGCATCCGCGAGCATTTGGTCACGCGGGAGATCACGGTGGGGGATTATGTGCTCAGCGGCGGAGAACTGCCTGCGGCCATCATCACCGATGCGGTCGTGCGTCTCCTTCCCGGCGCCCTGGGCGACGAGACTTCCGCTTTGTCAGATTCATTCCAGGACGGACTTCTGGCGCCGCCCGTCTATACCCGTCCGGCTGAGTTCAACGGCTGGAAAGTCCCCGATGTACTCCTCTCCGGCGACCCGAAGAAGATTGCCGCCTGGCAGGACGAACAGGCCCTCGCCCGTACCCGTGCCCTCCGTCCCGAACTGCTGAAATAACAGCTTGTGATATGCTAGAATAATCCTCGTCATGCCCGACTTGATCGGGCATCTTCTTCCCTATTGCCTAGACCCCCAGCACAACGGCCGGGCTGATATCTAATTTTTGCGAAATGATTCGGGCCTGTTTCAGGGTAGGTTCGGTTTTCCCGGAGATGATTTCACTCACTTTCGACTGGTTCATACCCAAAAGAGTGGCAAGTGCGCATTGGCTGAGGCCCATTTCAAACATACGGAGTTTCAAGACGTCGATGAGCGTGGGTTTTTTAATGGGATAATGCCGGTCTTCATAGTCGGCAACCAGATTGGAAAGCAGTACCAACTCAACACTGTTGACATCGTCGGTCGGCGTGTCATCGGAAACGATTTCCAGCAATTCGTTGATCCGCTTCATTACGGAATCATATTGCATCTCATTTTCTATCTGTGCCATAACTCTAGATGTTGTCAATACTGGTTAAATTATCGTAATCACCGTGAGTCCCGACAAAACGAATGTATACCATCTTGATCCGGAACAAGACCAAAGCAACCAACCTGTATCGGTTTCCTTTAATATTGAATACAATCCGTTTGTTTCCAACATAATCGGCTGTCTTGAACGTCTGTTTTACTTGGGAGAAATCCTCCCATTCTGCATTCTCTGCCTTTTCGTACCACTCTTCCAGGGCCGTTTTGGCGTCCTGATGTTCTGAATAGAATTCTACCAGTGTCTTTTTCGCGATTATCCTCATTGTTCAAGTCGCATTGCAAATGTACAACGAATTATCTGTTAATCAAAATTAATTTCTAAAATTTAGATAAACCTTGAGTATTGCTGCCGTGCGTTCTCATTTGCAAAACAATGAAAATCTTTCCAAACCAATCCGACAAAAAAGCAATTTTTTCTACGAGAAAAAGTTGCGGCCCCGCCCCAAAATAATATATCCTTTTGTTTGCACACTTGCGCGGGTGGGTGATTGCTCCGGGAAACATGCCACCCTCGGCACTGTAAGAGGGAGGGGCCCATGCGCAGCATGGGAGGGGTCGAGCGGAGCGAGACGTTCCCGGAGCAACACCCAGAGCGCAATGCAAACAAAAAGAGATGCCCGGTCAAGCCGGGCATGACAGAGGGAAGTTACTACCGGATGAGGGGCCCTTACCGCCGGATAACGCGGTTCTGGGACTCGCCGTAGGTGGCTGCGGAGATACGGCCGTTAAGGTGTTCGACGATGTATTTCTCCAGTACGTCCACGTCGGGGATGCCCGTGTCGCGCCCCAGGCCCTTGAGCATCTCGTAGCCGTCGCCGGCATCGTGGAGCATATAATTCGAACCGCCGACCGTATACGTCTTCGTAGGGTCGAGGGGCTCATAGAGACCCGTCTCCGGATTGAACACCTTGACGTTGCGGACGCGGCGTTCACCGGCGTCGATCCGGACGAAAGCCTTGTTGATGTCGTAAACGACCGGACTCTCGACCGAAGGATCGAATTCGTAAGTCATGCCGGACACATGCGGGAATCCGCCGAAATCGGTGGGATAGGCCGCTACGCCAAACTCCAGCGCATCAAGGATCTGCTGTCCGGTAAGACTGGCAATCGCGCAGACATTGCCGAACGGGAAAACGTTGAATACATCGTCGTAACGGATGTCGCCGGCCGGAAGGTCCTTGCGGATCGAGCCGCCGCCCAGCATCGCGATGTCGGTACCCAGGCAGACGCGGAAAGCGTCGGCACAGAGGTCGCCAAGCGAGGTCTCTCCGGAGCGTACCAGCCAGTCGCCATCGGCATTCTTGGCCGGAAGCTTCACCTCGTTCTCTCCGATCCGGCGGGCGCCCAGCGCCGCATACTCGGTCTTCAGGCTGTCGATGATGCCGCGTACGCGCGCATCTTCTTTCGGATAGTCTTTCGTCGCGACCAGATTCAGGGAAATCGTTCCGTCAGGATGGATCGTCATTACACCTATGTTGTCGAAATGCGATCCTGTCTGCGAATACAATACGGGCTTCCCGGCCTTGTTGGTCAGGATGCGTTTCGGGACGAGGCTGTGGGAGTGGCCGTCCAGGATCACGTCGATGCCTTCCGTCCGGCGGCCCAGTTCCTGCGAATTGATGGGGTCGTATGCCTCGTCGTCGCCCAGGTGGGTGAGTGCTACCACATAGTCCGCGCCCTGGTTGCGGGCGTCGTTGATGAAGTTCTGGAATGTATCGTAATAGGTGTCGGCGCTCAGGGAATAAATGTAATTGCCCTTTTCATCCTGGAAATAGGCCGGGGTGGAGGAATTGAAACTGTAGGGTGTGGCTCCTCCGATGAAAGCCACCTTCGTGCCGCCGTAATCGACGATTTCGTATGGCTTGAACATCCGTTTGCCGGCTTTCAGGTCGATGAGGTTGCAGCAAAGGATGGTGGCATTGAGTTCCTGGCCGATCTCTTTCAGCCGCGGAATCGCATAGTCGAATTCGTGGTTGCCCAACGTGACCAGGTCGTAGCCCACGGCATTCATGATCGTTACGATATAGCCGCCTTTCGAGGCGGCGCCCATACTTCCGCCCTGCACGTAGTCGCCGGCCGAAACGACCGTCACGTATGGCGTCTCGGTTTTTTTCTCGTCTTTGAGTGCGGCCATCTTGGCGTATCCGTCCACGGAGCAGTGCACGTCGTTGTCGTAGAGGATTACGATGTCGTGGGTTCTCACACTCCCGGCGACTGCTTTTGTGCCGCCGGCCGGTGCCGTCTTCGGGCTGCAGGATACAGCCAGCGCCAGGATAAGGATCGGAAGGAGAAACTTTTTCATAAGATGTCAAATTAGGTTTTGACAAAGATATAAAAAAAGCGCGGCATTTCAGTGCCGCGCTTCAGCATTTTTACTTCCCGAAACTATTTGCTGGCCGTGTAGGCGATCATTTCGAGGAGTTTGCAGGAATAACCCCACTCGTTGTCGTACCAGGAGATCACCTTGACGAAGGTGTCGGTCAGGTACACGCCGGCGTTGGCGTCGAAGATCGAGGTGCGGGAGTCGCCCAGGAAGTCGCTCGAGACCACAGCGTCTTCGGTGTAGCCGAGGATGCCCTTGAGTTCGCCTTCGGAAGCTTCCTTCATGGCCTTGCAGATGTCCTCCTTGGTGGCGGGCTTGGCAAGATTGACGGTCAGGTCGACGACGGAGACGTCGAGGGTCGGGACGCGCATCGAAATGCCGGTGAGTTTACCGTTGAGTTCGGGGATCACCTTGCCCACGGCTTTGGCGGCACCCGTGGTGGACGGGATGATGTTGCCGGCAGCTGCACGGCCGCCGCGCCAGTCTTTTGCGGAAGGACCGTCGACGGTCTTCTGGGTGGCGGTGGTGGAGTGCACGGTGGTCATCAGGCCGTTGACTACGCCGAACTTGTCGTTGAGGACCTTGGTCAGCGGAGCGAGGCAGTTGGTGGTGCAGGAGGCGTTGGAGATGATGGCCTGGCCTGCGTAGGTCTTGTGGTTCACACCGTAGACGAACATCGGGGTGTCGTCCTTCGAAGGAGCGCTCATCACGACACGCTTGGCACCGGCCTTGATGTGGGCCTCGGCCTTCTCCTTGGTGAGGAACAGACCGGTCGATTCGACCACGTATTCAGCACCCACCTCATTCCATTTGAGGTTGGCGGGATCCTTCTCCGCGGTCACGCGGATTTCGTTGCCGTTGACGACGAGGTTGCCGTTGCGGACCTCGATAGTGCCGTCGAACTGGCCGTGCATCGTGTCGTAGCGGAGCATATAAGCCATATATTCCACGTCAATCAGGTCGTTGATGCCGACCACCACGATGTCATCCCGCTTCTGGGCTGCTCTGAAAACCAAACGGCCGATACGTCCGAAGCCGTTGATACCTACTTTAATCTTTTTCATTGTGCGTTATTGTGTTAGATTGTTATCTGGTTCAAGGGTGCAAATGTAATAATATTTTTTTTGTTATTTTCGTATCTTTGTCATTTAAACAGGAAAAAATGAGTGAGAACCGAGGAATGCGCGAAATACTGGTGACCAACGACGACGGTTTCAGGGCCCGGGGGATCAATGTCCTGGCCCGTATGCTGCGGGAATACGGCAACGTGACCGTGGTAGCGCCTTATGAACCGCAGTCGGGCAAATCCGTTTCCCTGACGCTCGACAAGCCGATGTTCATCGAACGGCCCGTCCAGGAACCGGCCACGGAATCGCTGGGTTCGCTGCGTCTTTATACTTTTTCAGGAACGCCGGCCGACTGCGCGAAGCTGGGCATCAATCTTTACATCCACGAAGGAAGGCTGCCCGACTTGCTGGTCTCGGGCATCAATCACGGTTCCAACGCCTCGGCGGCTTCCATTTACAGCGGAACGCTCGGCGCGACGGTGGAAGGTGCGCTTTACGGCATTCCCTCCGTTGGTTTTTCCATCAATACGCACGCGGAAGATCCGGATTTCGAAGGCGTCCTTTTCTACGGCCGTCAGATTCTGGAAAAGGTGCTGGAGGACGGCATGCGCAAGGATATCTACCTGAACGTGAACTTCCCGGCCATCCCCAAAGATCAGATACGGGGTATCCGGATGGCCCGCCAGGGAGCGGGACGCTGGGTGAAGGAGTTCGACCATCGCGTCAACCTTCGGGGACGGCATTATTTCTGGATGGTGGGCGAATTCGAGGACGAGGAACCGGTCGGCGCACCGGATGCGGACCATCACCTGGTGGACAGCGGTTTCATTTCCATCGTTCCGCACCGGATCGATACGACGGACTACGATGAGATGGAACGGCTGCGGCGTTTGTGGAACTTCGGTGAGGAATGAGATATTATTTCATAGTCGGTGAGGCGTCTGGCGACCTGCATGCATCGAATCTGATGCGCGGGCTGCGTGCCTGTGATCCCGCCTGCGAATTCCGCACTTTCCGCGGAACGTCCGTAATGGGTGTCGTCGAGGTGTTCTCCAGGTTGGGAACCGTATTCGGAGACCTGGCTTCCTGCCGGAAAGACCTGCTCGCCTGGAAGCCCGACGCGGTAATCCTGGTCGATTATCCGGGTTTCAACCTCCGAATGGCACGTTTCGCCCGCCGGCACGGATTCAAGGTCTTTTATTATATCGCCCCGAAAGTGTGGGCCCACCGGGCCGGCCGCGTAAGGCGGCTCCGGAGGGATGTGGATGCGCTCTATTGCATCTTCCCCTTCGAACTGGAATGGTTCCGTGCACACGGGATTTCGCCCCGCTATTTCGGAAACCCTCTTTCCGACAGCATCGCGCAATGGGACTTCCGCCCGATGGAGGGACTCCGCATCGCGCTGCTTCCGGGCAGCCGGCCGGCTGAACTGTCATTCCTGATGCCGCGTTTCGTGGCGCTGGAACGGCTGCTGGCGGCCGATCCGCGTTTCGCCGGATACCGGCTCACCGTGGCTGCTGCACCTTCCCTGAAGGTGCAGGACTATCGGAAGTATCTGCCGGACGGATCCCGGATCGAGGTGGTCGTGGGCCGGACCTACGATGTGCTGGCTTCTGCGCAGGCCGCGGTGATCAGTTCCGGCACGGCTTCGCTCGAGGCCGCCCTGATCGGCACTCCGCAGGTGGTGTGCTATGGTTTCAACCGTCTGACCTGGATGATCGCGCGCCTGAGCGTGAAGGTGCGTTATGTGAGCCTGGCAAATCTTACTCTCGACCGGCTCCTTTTCCCGGAACTGCTTCAGGATGCTGCTTCTCCGGAGCGCATTTTCAGCGAATTGGAAAAAATCCTTACGGACGGGGAGACTGCCTCCCGGATGCGGGCCGGTTACGATGAATTGAAAACCCTGCTCGGGGGCGTCGGTGCTTCCGGGCGCATAGCAAAAGATATCTATGGGCAAATTACACGTTTTTAAGTACCAGGGCGCCGGCAACGATTTCGTGATCGTGGACAACCGGCGCGGTGAGGCGGAATTCCTGACGCCGCATTTGGTCAACCGTCTCTGTGACCGCCGTTTCGGCGTCGGAGCCGACGGTTTGATGACGCTTTGCGCAAGCGATGTGGCCGATTTCGAGATGCATTATTACAATTCTGACGGCCCCGAGGGTACGATGTGCGGCAACGGCGGCCGTTGTCTGGTGGCTTTCGCCGATGCGATGGGCATTCCGGAATTCGAATTCCTGGCCTGTGATGGCTATCACCGTGCCGAGGTGCTCGAGCGGGCGGGCGACCGGCGCGTCGTCCGGCTGAAGATGCGCGACGTGGACCCGGTGATCAAGATGGCCGACGGTTGGCTGCTCGAGACAGGTTCGACGCATTTCATCCAGTGGGTGAAGGATCTGGAGCACTTCGATGTCGACGGGGAAGGGAAGCGGCTGCGCTGGGACGCCCGGTTCCCCAACGGGGCCAACGTGAACTTCGTGGAGCCTTTCGCCGACCGCCTTGCCGTCCGTACATACGAACGCGGCGTGGAGGCCGAGACCTGGGCCTGCGGCACCGGTTCGACGGCTGCGGCGCTGGCTTCCTACGTCCACGGTGAAAAATGTTTCGTCTCCAAGGTGGAAAATGACGAAGAACGTATTAAATTTGCCGTTCAGACCCGGGGCGGACGCCTGGAAGTCGATTTCATCGCCCGGGAGGACGGCTCCTTCCGCGATGTCTGGCTGACCGGTCCCGCCACGCGGGTGTTCGAGACCGACATCGACCCCGAACAGATTTAAACAGACACCTGTCATGGCATTCAAGTTCAGTTTCAAAACATTGGGAATCAAGCGGAAGGTGCTCCTCGGATGCATCGTGCTGGCTGTCATCCTTTTTTTCTCGAGCCTGATCTCCATTTTCGAGTTCGTCAGGATGAACCGCTATGTGTCGGGCGTAATCGCCGACAACATCAGCAGCATCAACACGGCCCGCGAACTGCTTTCCGTCTCCGAACAATACAACATCAGCCTGATGAACGGGCTTGTGCTCGAAAACGACGAGGAACTGGAAGCCCTGCCGGTCGCCCCGCAGGAGGAACTCGTGTCTTCGTTCGAAAATCTGAGCAAGCGCTTCGTCACGCCGCAGGAACGGGCTGCCGCCGATTCGGTGCTCTATGCCTATGCGGCCTATATGCAGGTGGTCTCCGAAGCGGAGCAGATGTGGCAGCAGGACTATACCGACCGTCAGCATTGGTTCTTCAACCGTCTGCAGCCCGTGTATGTGAAGTTCCGCGGCTATATGATGCAGTTGACATCCATCAGCCAGGATGCCCTGATCGAGAGTTCGCAGGACGTCCGTGAGGGTACCTACCGCAGCCTGATGCCGGGCCTTGTGTCCGTGCTGGTCGGTCTCATCATGATGTTGTTGCTGAACTATTACCTGAACTATTACCTGATCAATCCGTTGCTGAAGATCACGGGCGGCATCAAAGGCTACCGTTATCACGGCCGCAGTTATGACGTCAAGCTCGACAACGACGACGAACTGGCCGAACTCAACGAGGCGGTCGGCGACATCGTCGACCAGAACCAGTCTTTCAAACGGGAACTCGAACGATGAATGCGGGCATCATATCGCGGAACGTGGGCATCGCACTGATCTGTTGCGCGGTGTTTATGTTCCTGTCCGCGCTGGTGGCGGCGCTCGACGGCTTCGACTCGTCGTTCTCTCCGCTGCTGCTCAGCGGAATCCTGACCATGATGGTCGGCGTTTTCCCGCTGATCTTCGTGCGCAGGCACAAAGATATCAATACAAAGGAAGGTCTTGCCATCCTTCTCATCGCCTGGTTCCTGAGCTGTATTTTCTCGATGCTTCCCTACGTGCTCTGGGGCGGCGAGTTTACGCTGGTCAACGCTTGGTTCGAGAGTGCATCGGGTATCACGACCACCGGTGCCACCATCCTGCAGGATATCGAAGCCCTGCCCAAAGGCCTGCTCTTCTGGCGTTCGTCCACTCATTACATCGGCGGCCTGGGCGTGGTGGTTTTCATTATGATGATCCTGCCCTCATTCGGCACGGTCCGTTTCAAGATGAGCAAGATGGACGTCGACGATATCTCCAAGAGCAACTACCAGTACAAGTCGAACAAGTTTATACACGTGGTGGTATCCGTTTATGCGGGCATCACCGTCTGCTCGTTCCTTTCGCTGCTGCTGGCCGGCATGCCGCTTTTCGACGCGGCCAACCACGCGCTCAGCGTATCGGCCACGGGCGGCTTCAGTATCAAGAACGCTTCGATCGCGGCCTACGATTCGCCGCTGATCGAAGGCATCCTCGTGTTCTTCATGATTGTGGCCAGCCTCCATTTCGGCCTGATCTATGCCTCGTTCGCGACGCGGACTTTCAAGGTCCTGAAGAACCCCATCACAAAGTTCTACTTGATCACCATTGCGGTAATGACCGTGCTCGTGGCATTCAACCTGGTGACGAGCGGTACGATCTCCAATGTGTGGCAGGCCTTGCGGCACAGCCTCTTTTCCGTGGTCTCGTGCATCTCGACCACGGGTTTCGGCTCCACCGACACGAATGTATGGCCCGTATTCTCGATCCTGATCCTCATCTACGCCGGCATCCAGTGCGGCTGCTCCGGCTCCACGACCTCCGGCCTGCGTTCCGACCGCGTGTATTTCACGATGAAGGCGGCCCGCGCACTGCTCACCAAGATTGCGTATCCCACCGCCGTGGTGCAGGTCAAGTCGGACGGGCAGGTAATTGACCGGGACCTGATCAACAGCGTTTCGATCTACGTGCTGCTCTATCTGCTCATCACGCTGTTGATGTCCATCGTCTACGCGGCTTTCGGCCTCGACTTGATGACTTCGGTAAGTGCCTCGACTTCGATGATGAGCAACGTCGGTCCTTGTTTCGGCACCTTCGGTTCTTCGATGAGCAATTTCTCGACCGCCCCCGAAGCGGTCAAGATACTGATGGCCTTCCAGATGATCGTCGGCCGTCTGGGCATTTACTCGATCCTGCTGGTATTCATCCTCTATCGCAAGCGGGCATAATGGGGGTCGCACAGTTCTTCACCGACCGGCTGCGGCACCATCTGGGCTATCCGCCTACGCCCTGCCAGGAACGGCTCTTCGATACGCTCGGACGCTTCACCATCCAGTATGAAACCTGCGACCTGCTGCTGGTGAGCGGCTATGCCGGAACGGGCAAGACCTCCGCCATCGCCGCTTTCGTCCGTACGCTCAAGGAGTTGCACTACCGTTATGTGCTGCTGGCTCCCACGGGGCGTTCCGCCAAGGTGCTTTCGGGCTTTACGGGCGAGAAGGCCTATACCATCCATAAGCATATCTACCGGCAGAAAGGCATACGCGACGGGGTGGGAGAGTTTCAGCTCAATCTCAACAAGGCCAAGGATACTTTCTTCATCGTCGACGAGGCCTCTCTCATTTCCGTTGAAACGAATACAGGAGGCGGCCTTTTCGGCTCGGGCGACCTGCTCGACGACCTGGTGCAGTTCGTCCGCGCCGGGGTCGACGACAAACTGATCATCATCGGTGACCGGGGCCAGCTTCCGCCCATCGGCCTGGACCGGAGCCCGGCCCTCGACGAGGCTTATCTGTCGCGTTACGGTACCCTGATGACGGCGGAACTGACAACCGTCGTCCGGCAGGCGGCCGAATCGGGCATCCTGACGAATGCGACCATTGTCCGCCGTCTTATCGAATCGGAACGCGTGGAGACGCCCCAGCTGGTCCTGCAGGGGTTCGACGATGTGGAACGGGTGAGCGGCGGCGAGCTGATTGAGAAAATCAGTGACGCCGTGGGCCGCTACGGTCTCGACGACATTGTGGTACTGTGCCGTTCGAACAAGCGGGCAAACCGTTACAATGCCGGCATCCGCGGTTCCGTCCTCTATCGGGAGGAGCGACTCTCCAAGGGCGATAAACTGATGGTTGTGAAGAACTGCTATCAGTTCCTGGAGGATATTCCCGAGATGGATTTCATCGCCAACGGCGACGTGGCGCAGCTTGTTCGTCTTTCGCATCACGAGGAGCGCTACGGCCTTCATTTTGCCGATGCGACACTGGCTTTCCCCGATTACAACGAGGTGGAAATCAAGGCTAAAATCGTGCTTGACACGCTCGATTCGGAGCAGGCCTCCCTTTCGGCGGAGCAGCAGCGTGCGCTTTATCAGGGTGTCAACGAAGACTACGCCGACGTGCGCGGAGCACGCAAGCGTTACGAAAAAGTGCGCGAGGATCCGTACTACAACGCATTGCAGATCAAATACGCCACGGCCATCACCTGCCACAAGTCGCAGGGCGGTCAGTGGCCTTGTGTTTTCATCGACAATCCTTTTTGGAAGGAGCTCACGCTCGATGACCTGAAATGGCTCTATACCGCCATAACGCGGGGCGTGGAAAAGGTATACTTTGTCAATTTCAAAGATGATTTCTTCCGGTGATAAATCAAATTTTATATATTTGCGGATTGACTTGAAACAGTTTTAATTATTATAAACAACTACAACGATGATTATTGAAAAAGTTTTTGCGAGAGAGATCCTCGACTCGCGTGGCAATCCGACCGTTGAGGTGGATGTGATCCTTGAAAGTGGCATTATGGGCCGTGCGGCTGTTCCCAGCGGCGCGAGCACCGGTGAAAACGAAGCTCTCGAGCTCCGTGACGGCGACAAGGACCGTTACCTCGGCAAAGGTACCCTCAAGGCCGTGGCCAACGTCAACGAGCGCATCGCTCCCGTCATCGAAGGTATGAACGTTCTCGAGCAGCGCGCCATCGACCAGAAGATGATCGAACTCGACGGCACGCCGACCAAGAAGAACCTCGGTGCCAACGCCATCCTCGGCGTTTCCCTCGCCTGCGCCCACGCAGCCGCCAATTACCTCGACATTCCGCTCTATCGTTATATCGGCGGTACCAATACCTATGTCCTTCCCGTCCCGATGATGAACATCATCAACGGCGGCGCCCACTCCGACGCCCCGATCGCCTTCCAGGAATTCATGATCCGTCCGGTCGGCGCCTGCTGCGAACGCGAAGGTATCCGTATGGGTGCCGAGGTGTTCCACAACCTCGCCAAACTGCTGAAGAAACGCGGCCTGAGCACCGCTGTCGGTGACGAAGGCGGTTTCGCTCCCGCACTCAACGGCATCGAAGACGCCCTGCAGATCATCTGCGACGCCATCACCGCCGCCGGCTACGAACCGGGCAAGGACGTGAAGATTGCCATGGACTGCGCCGCTTCCGAGTTTTGCTTCGTGGAAGGTGACACCTTCTACTACGACTACAAGCAGCTCAAGGGTGGCAAGCAGAAAGATCCCAACGGCAAGAAGCTGACCTCCGAACAGCAGATCGACTTCCTCGAGGAGCTCATCAACAAGTTCCCGATCGACTCGATCGAGGACGGTCTCGACGAGAACGACTGGGAAGGTTGGGTGAAACTCACCCAGCGCATCGGCGACCGCTGCCAGCTCGTGGGCGACGACCTCTTCGTGACCAACGTGAAGTTCCTGGAGAAAGGCATCAAGATGGGTGCCGCCAACTCCATCCTCATCAAGGTCAACCAGATCGGTTCCCTCTCCGAGACCCTCGACGCCATCGAGATGGCCCACCGTCACGGCTACACCACCGTCACGAGCCACCGCTCCGGTGAAACCGAAGACACCACCATCGCCGACATCGCCGTGGCCACCAACAGCGGCCAGATCAAGACCGGCTCCCTCAGCCGCACCGACCGTATGGCCAAGTACAACCAGCTGATCCGCATCGAGGAACAGCTCGGCGCCTGCGCCCGCTATGGCTTCAAGAAGCTTCGCTAGGCAGCGATGATTTTACAGAGAAGGTGAGCAAAACTGCTCACCTTCTTTTTTTGTGTCCGAAATTGTCGCGGGAGGCCTGTTCCAGGGCGGAGAGGGTGTGGGGGAGGCGTGCCGCAGCGGGAATGTGGACCGTGCGGTAGGCATCGCGACGCGGCGCTACGATTGCGATCTTTTCGCGTTCGAACACCAGCACGCCGTCGTGGATGAAATCCACGCACGGGGCTTCGGCCAGCGTGCGGAGCCAGGAACCGTCCTCTTCGTAGAGGGAGAGGACGATGTGGTAGCATTCTTCCGTGCCGTGGACATCGTCGGCGGTCGCGTCGCTGTTGCGGTAGACCCGCTTCAGGCTGAGCCGGGCGGTGCGGGCGTTATTGGGGCCCCAGAAGATGGTCTCCTCGCCGCTCATGCTGTAGTAAGGATCGGAGAAATGGTCTTCGAAGCGGAGCGTCAGGTGGTCGTGGAGTTCCACTTCCACTTCCTCTTTCCGGGATCGGACATTACAGCTGACCACATCCTCCATCCGGAACGGCATCTGGAAAATCGGGTCTCGCATCGCATCGCGTTCCTTGCGGACATAGGATAGCGAAGTCTCCGGCGGCAGGTAGGAGGTCACGCCGACATTTTCTCCTTCGATGATGGCAATCAGACGGCGGTTGAACCGCTCCGGATCCCTGAGCCGTTCCAATTCACTGCCGCTGAGCCCGAGGCCACCGATGACGTCGGTATGGTCCAGGGCGCGGTAGCCGCTCAGGGTCAAGGAGAAAGAGGGCCGTTCGATGGCATTGGGATCCTTCATCACGAGCCAGCGGTCCGTCCCTTCCGCCACATAGACGGCGCCCTCATAGCACTGGGCTTCCAGCCAGCCCCAGCGGGCGATTTCCCCGACCAGCGTGCCGTCGGCTTCGTAAAGGAGCGCTTTCAGCGTGTACAGGTTTCCGCTGACGGGATCGACCATCGCACCTTCGACACCGTTCTCGTCGACGAAGGGTTCCAGACGCACGAAACGGTCATAGCCCCAGTCCAGGCGCAGGTCACTGCAGAGGCCGGAGCGGCTGGAACGCATTTCCAGCAACTTGACCTGGTTGCGGTGCAGGCGCAGGCCGACCGGGCCGGAATGCCAGGCGGCGGCGCGCACCGGGTCGGACATCGGGTCGTAGGGGATGACGGAGCCGGGATGCGTGAAGACTTCGCTGCGGCGGAAAGACGCATCCCACGTCGTCAGCGTGAAGTCCGTGC
>JAEEGK010004111.1_pt1 | contig 35841 bp, 31 predicted proteins | sample 8958771 | NCBI WGS metagenome assembly JAEEGK01 (sample SAMN16246547, study PRJNA631951) | gut metagenome | biome: gut microbiome; feature: rumen; material: SC-attached | host: Bos | place: Iran: Karaj | collected 2018-10 | reverse complement strand
TTTGTGAAAAATGACCGTTTTGTTGAGCCAGAAATAGCTGTCATTATAGCTGCCTTTACCTTTGTGTTCGGATGCAGGTATGGCGTGGGTGTGGATTATTTCCGCTATTTGTTTTCATATCAATATGGCATGAACGAAAGATATGAATTTCTATTCCGTTCTGTCTCAAACCTGATGTTAGCCCATAATCTGCATTATTCCATCTATTTTTCGTTTTGGGCCTTTTTGCAGATTGTTCTCTTATTATATGCTTTTAGAAATTACCGTTTTATATTCCCCTATTTGTTGCTGTATATCATTATTGGGAACTATTTCATGTCAATGGTGAACATTATCCGGCAACAACTTGCAGCGTTGATTTTTCTTTGCTCAATACAGTTTATAGATGAGAAAAAAATAGTTAATTATCTTATATGTATATTTTTGGCGTCTATGTTCCACCGCTCTGCGCTGTTGATGGTGGTGATGTACCCTATCCTTCGGTACAGAGATGACTGGTTTCAAAATGTTGGACTTCAGTTGATTCTGCTATTTGCGGCTGTTTTTTTGTCGTTTCGTTTTGATTTGGTAACCCAATTTATTGGAAAACCATTTGCATGGTTTGCTTCAACATTCGGTTTTGAAAGATATCGGGTAGCTGTTTTAGGTAATGAAACCTTGGATGATACAAGTCGTTTTGGCGCCAATACGGGTATGGGGATTTTTGTATCCTTGTTCAAGTGCCTCCCAATCATTTTGCTTAGCAAGCCATTGAAGATGTTTTATCATTCTTCTTTTTTCAATATGCTATATTCCATGTGGTTTGTCCGGGTTTTTACCAATTACGCCTTAGGAACTTCTGTTATTCTTAATCGTCCTTTTGTGTTCTTTACGGATATTGGTTTGGTGATGCTCTCCTTTTTCACTTATTATTGCTTTAAATCAAAGAAATCCGGATTGTTATTGCTGGGTACTGCCATGATTGCAGTAAATTTGATCATGTTTTTGTTTGTTGTTTCCAATGGAAAGGTGACGACCACCGAATACACTTTTTTTTGGCAACATTAATCAGTTTTGTATATGAACGACAGGATATATGCACCGGTGATGGTTACCACCATTTGTCGCTTCGAGAAATTCAAGAAATGTATTGAGTCGTTGGTCAATTGTACTGATGCCGATAAAACGGAACTTTTTATTGGCGTGGATTATCCGGCAAAGGATGAGCATTGGCCTGGATACCGGAAGATTTGTGAGCATCTTCCTTCTATAAAAGGATTTAAGGAAGTCCATGTTTTTAAACGTCCTGAGAATTGGGGGCAATCAAGAAACGGGAAGGATCTTCAAAGCAGGATTCGGGAGAAATATGACAGATGTATTATGACAGAAGATGACTGTGAGTTTTCTCCTGATTTCTTACAATATATGAATCAGTGTCTGGAAAAGTACAAGGATGACCGCAAAGTCTTTTCCGTTTGTGGGTATTCTTACAGGGAATGGGAGAAAAGCAGCCAAAACTATCCGTATAACGCTTTCCCGATTCATGGTTATTGTGCATGGGGCACGGGGATTTGGTTTGACAAATATGACGCTTATATATTGTCTTCGTTACCTGCTGAAAATATTATAAATAACCCGAAGATTGTCCGTTTTCTGTTTTCTGTGAAGAAACACAAACTGGTACACTATTTGATGTTTAGATATAAGGGAAATGCCGCAGATATCCGAAGAGCCTGTTTCTATTCCCTAAACGACAAGTATTCCATTTACCCCAAGATCTCGAAGGTTAGAAATAATGGTTTTGATAGCGAGTCCTCAAATTGTGCTGAAATCAACGCTTACGCGAGACAACGCATCGATACGGACGCCACCTTTGTGTTGGACGATTTTAAAATAGAGGATACCACGTTTTTGCAAAAGCTTCACGATGTTCATTATGGCAAGGGGCGATTGGTTAGGTTGATAACCCGCTTGGAGTATATTCAATGGAGGTTTACCCATAAAGCTTTTGTGGATTATGCTTTAATAAAAAAAATGATAGTTCTCAAAACCAAACTCATAAATAAATGATAAAGAACCCTGTTTCCTTTGTGCTAAAAAGGTTTGTTTCTCATTATAACACCTATATTGATGAAAAAACAAACATATTTAAAATTAGCTTCTATTTTGTAGATTACGTTTTTGCTTATCTTTTTTATGGAGCTTCCGTAAATGATTATTTTGCGTTTGGTTTCTATAAAATGAGACCAAACGGACGAAATGAGTATATTACCTACAAAAGGTACCACAGGATTCTGAAGGTGTGTAATAGTTCTGATCACATCAAGTATTTCAGGGATAAGAGTCTTTTCAATGATAGATATGCAAAGTATTTGCATCGCTCTACTATAGATCTGAACGTGGTTTCCGAAAATGAGTTTGTGACGTTTCTTAATGACCATAAAGAGGTGTTCGTCAAGGAGGTGATGGGGTTCCGTGGAAAGAGTGTGTTTTATTATAATTCCGAAGAAGTCAATGCACATTCTCTTTATGCACAACTGAAAAGTGAAGAAGGAAAACATTTTATTGTGGAAAGTAAGTTGGAACAACATGAAGCGTTGGCTTCGTTTCATCCGGATTCTGTGAACACTATTCGTGTCGTGACAGTTTATGATAACAAAAAAGATCAACTTCATTTCATGTTCGCGAAAATCAGAATAGGGAGTAATGGAGCGCATCTAGACAACACTCATGCTGGTGGAATCAGTGGGAACATAGATATTGAAACTGGAGTTATTGTTACTCCGGGTTATAGTGTGTTGGATAAGGATGGTTTCATTTTTCATCCTACTACAGGAAAGCAGATCGTCGGGTTTAGGATTCCTTATTGGCAAGAATGTAAGAGTTTTATCGAAGAGGTTGCAAGAGTGACTCCTGAAATCAGGTATGTGGGTTGGGATATCGTGTTGATGGAAGATGGGAGTTTTGCGTTGATTGAAGCCAATGATAACGCCGACCATGATGGTCAACAGATAAGTTATAAAGGCCTTTGGAAAGAGTATAAAAGTCTATTAAAACAACTTTCATGAAACACCTCATCATCATCGGTGCCGGCGGCATGGGCCGGACTATGTACAGCAATGCTTTGGAAAGTGTTGGCTATGGGGAAACGTTTGATATTAAGGGATTCATTGATGATAATTTGAATGCCTTGGACGGATATCCCAATTATCCCCCGATTATCGCAACGATCAAGGATTATCAGCCTGTTGAGGGTGATGCTTTTGTCTCTTCAATTGGAGGCGCATCCCGCAGACCGTGTATGGAGGAAATCATAGCCCGAGGGGGGGAATTTATGGAACTCATTCACAACACTGCCAGAATCTATACCAATGCCAAACTGGGTAAGGGAAACTTTATTGGTGCCTTTTCGGTCGTGGGCAATGATGCCATGGTAGGTGACTATAACTTGATACAGTCTTATACGGTTATTGGTCACGATGCACGCATCGGCAACTGGAATCGCATAGATACGCATGTCACTTGTGTGGGTGGAATCGTGATTGAGGACGAAGTCAACATCCATACCTCTGCTGTCATCAGTCATGGGGTGACAGTGGGCAGTGGCGCACATGTGGGTGCCTTGAGTTTTGTGATCAGAAAAGTTAAGGCTGGAACCACTGTCATGGGCAATCCTGCAAAAAAACTGGAAATGTAAAAACCAAAAATCAATTCAATATGGATATTCAAAAATTTATTGAAAATTTCGCCGAACAATTTGACGACACAGAATTGGAAGTGTTCAAACCGGATACGGTCTTTCATGATTTGGAAGAATATTCTTCCATCATTGCGCTTTCCATCATTGCTATGGTTGATGAGGAGTATGGTGTCTCTCTCAGCGGTAATGAGATGAAATCGGCTGTTACCATCGAAGATTTGTTTAATACGGTACAATCAAAGCTGTCATAATGACTTACAACCCTTTTGCCCTTGAAGGAAAGACGATTCTGGTGACAGGTGCGGCAGGCGGTATTGGACGAGCTGTAAGTGTTGAATGTGCCAAACTCGGTGCAAGACTTGTGTTGACCGATATCAATGAGTCCGGTATTCAAGAAACGCTTTCTTTGCTGGATGGCACGGGTCATGAACTGAAAGTTGCAGACCTGACTTCCCAGGAGGCACTTGATGCCTTGGTCGCGGATCTTCCCATGTTGGACGGTTTTGTGAGCAATGCCGGTGTGACGAAACCCACCCCAGTCAAGTTTATCAATAATACGGATTTGGAGCGGATTATGTCTATCAATACTTTCGCGCCCATCTATCTGACGCAACGCTTGTTGAAGAAAAAGAAGTTCAATGCAGGAGCTTCGTTGGTGTTTACGGTTTCAATAGGGGGCGTCTATACTACGGCACCGGGCAACGCCATGTATGGAGCATCTAAAGGTGCTTTACAGGTGTTTGTGCGTAATGTCGCGTTGGAAGGTGCTCCTCGTATCCGTTGTAATAGTGTGAATCCGGGCATGATTAACACGAACTTGGCAGGACGCAGTTATTCCGACGAGGATAAAGCTAAGGATATGGAAACCTATCCTATGAAACGTTATGGTGAGCCACGTGATGTGGCTTTGGCCATCGTTTACCTGCTCTCTGATGCATCGTCTTGGGTGACAGGTCATTCACTAATTATTGACGGAGGAAAAACCTTATATTAAAATGGAAAGACTCTTATCAGGAAAGATTTGTTTAGTTACCGGAGCCGGCCGTGGCATCGGTCGAGTGATTGCCAATCAACTCGCTTCCGACGGCGCGGTGGTTTACGTTGCCGACCTTGCCATGGGTGACATGGAAGAGTGGGCGGCAAAGACGGCTGCGGAACATGGTACAAAAATAGTTCCTATGGTGATGGATGTCACCGATACGGCGGCTGTCAAGTCGGGATTGATGTCTATTCACAAGACCGAAGGGCGGATTGATGTGCTTGTGAACAACGCAGCCATCATCCAGAACCAGAAGTTAGGTATGGTGACCAAACCGTTGCTGGAGAAAATGTTCGCGGTGAACGTCTTCGCCGTCATCGACATGATGCAGATCGCATCGCGCTTGATGGCTCGCACGGGTGGGGGAAGCATTGTCAATATCGCTTCCATCACGGGCGTGGTCGGTTCTCCCGGGCAGGTGGCCTATAGTTCTACAAAAGGCGCTGTCATCTCCGCTACAAAGTCAGCTGCAAAGGAATTGTCTCCTTTGCAGATCAGAGTGAACGCGGTGGCCCCGGGCATCATCAAAACGGAGCGTTTCGAGGAATTGTATGAGGCTTCCGGAGATAAAATCGACCAACGGATCAGCCGCATTGCGCTTGGACGACTCGGCACCCCGCAGGATGTGGCCAATGCAGTGGCTTTCCTGGCTTCCGACAGGGCTTCCTACATTAGCGGACATATCCTTGGTGTTGACGGTTGCGCTTCTATCTAATGTAGAATGCAGAATGTAGAATGTATAATATATAATATAAAGGGTGTTTTTAGGTTTAGACAAAAAGGAACGTGATAGGATTGCTGTTGTTGATGACAGCGGTGAACAGCTGACCTACGGTAATCTGTGTGATTTTTCGGAAGAGTTTGCGAAACACTTGCCGAAAAGGTCGCTGGTTTTCCTGATGGCGGAGAATCGAAACGGTTCGCTGTTGGGTTACATCGCCTGCCTTTCCAATGGCATCGTTCCTCTGATTTTGAGTGCTAAAACAGAGGAGAGCTTGTATGCCTCGCTTTATAATCTGTATCAGCCGGAATACATTTGGGCTCCGAATGAAATGGTTGAGAAACTGGGGCATGAAAAAGTGTATGAAGCTCATGGCTATGCACTTTTGCATACAGGCAACGCCCCTGTTGCCATGCATCCCGATCTTGCCTTGTTGTTGCCCACTTCAGGCTCTACGGGGAGTCCCAAATTAGTGCGGCACAGTCTGCGCAACATCGAGGCCAACGCCGACAATGTGCGGCGGATGTTCGAGATGGACGGCACGGAAAAAGCGATGGCCATCCTGCCGATGCACTATACTATGGGGCTCTCCGTCATAGCGAGCCATCTGTTGGCAGGAGCTACTTTGTTGCTGTCGGGCCGCTCCTTGTTGGATAGAGGCTTCTGGGCCATGTTGAAAGAGGCGACGAGTTTCACAGGCGTTCCCTATAGTTATGAGCTACTGATGAAGATGCGTTTCACGAGGATGGATTTGCCCAATCTCCGCATCATCACGCAAGGCGGCGGCAAGTTGACGGAGGAAATGTTCCGCGCTTTGGCGCAATATGCCCATGACAAGGGCAAAAAGTTCATCGCCACCTTTGGACAGTCGGAATGCACGGCACGTATGGCATATCTGCCTGCCGAACTTGCGATGGAGAAAACATGTAGCATTGGCATGGCAGAACCTGGAGGACAGTTGTCCATTGTCGATGAGAACGGAAATGAGTCTTTTGAGGGAGAAGCGACGGGTGAGATGGTCTATCGTGGCGAAAATGTCACGTTGGGCTATGCCAATTGCAAGGAGGACTTGCTGAAAGGGGACGAGAATCACGGCGTGATGCACACGGGCGACCTTGCACGGCGCGACGCTGACGGATGTTATTTCATCGTCGGGCGTTTGAAACGGTTCTTGAAAATTTTCGGACTGCGCATCGGTTTGGATGAAGTGGAAAATCTCATAAAATCCGAATATGGCATTGACTGCTACTGCAAAGGAAACGATGAGAAATTGGTGGTGTTAGTCACAAGACAGGATGTTGTAGAAAAACTGCCTGCATTTATTGAAGAGAAAACCCATCTGTTTCATAAGAATATAGAGATACAGCTTGTTGAGGCCATTTTGCGCAATGAGGCGGGGAAGGTGGTTAATCAATAACTTAGACATAGACATAGACTTAGACTTAAACTTAGAATAATTTAGACATAATAACAAGAATAGGAAGCAATGACAAATTTAGAAAAGTTGAATGCGATTTTTTGCGAGGTGTTCGGAGTCGAAGCATCGGCGTTAGGCGCGGAATTTGACAACAAGACTGTGGAAGGTTGGGACAGTGTGCGTCAACTGAGCCTCACTTCAGCGGTGGAGGATACTTTTGACATTATGCTTGATCCCGAGGACATCCTCGAGTTTACCTCATACGATAATGCCAAAGCCATCCTTGAAAAGTATGATATTGGGCTTTAAGTTACCCCTGCGTAATTTCCAATTATCAATTTTCAATTATAAATTATCTAATCATGGCACTTTGGGAAATAAAGAACGTGGCGGTGCGCGGCGTGACCGGCACTGTTCCGAATCATGCGGTGAAGACTGCCGATTTCGACATCTTCACCAAGGAAGAGGCCGACATTTTTGACAATACGGTTGGCATCAAGAACCGTTACATCGGTACTGACGACATTTGTACTTCGGATCTCTGTTTTGACGCGGCGGAGCGGCTATTGGCCGCTTTGGGCTGGGAGAAGGAGAGTGTTGACGTGCTGGTGTTCGGCTCGGTGACGGGCGACTACAAAACGCCCCCGACAGCGGGCATTCTGCAACACCGTCTGGGTTTGCCGACAAGTACTTTCGTGCTGGATATCCCGATGGGTTGTTGCGGCAGCATGTACGCCATTAACGTGGCGGGCAACCTGCTCAGCGCAGGCAATGTAAAGCGTGCGCTGTTATTGGTGGGTGATACCGCTTTGCGCATGGGCTCGCTCAAGGACAAGAGCCGTGTGCCTCTGTTTGGCGACAGCGGCACGGCAATGGCTTTGGAATATGATCCGACGGCTAAAGACATCGTTATCGAATTCAACACCCTCGGCTCAGGTTATGAAGCGTTGATTACGCCGCATGGCGGATTCAGGCACCCCATCACAGAGGAGTCATTCGTTGAAGAGGATTTTGGAAATGGCATAATTCGAGCCCCGAAGGACACACTCATAAACGGTATGGATGTGTTCTCGTTCGCCATCTCGCGTCCGCCCATCAGTATCAAGAAGATGATGGAGAAATACGAGTTGACAACGGAGAATGTGGACTATTTCCTTATCCACCAAGCCAACAAGCTGATTGTGGACCGTATAGTGAAGAAACTCAAACTCCCGTTAGAAAAAACCCCTTACGATCTGCAGGAATTTGGCAACCTCGGCGGTGCTTCCGTGCCGATGCTGATGACTTATAACCTGAAAGACGAGCTGCAAAACCGTCCGCTCACACTTCTGTGCTCTTCCTTCGGTCTCGGACTCACCTGGGGTACCATGATACTGAGAACTCAAGAGATGATTGTGTTGGAGGTGGGAAAAATATAAAAAATCAAAATCGCGTTTATGGAACTAAGTCTTAGACAAAGAATCTCCCGATTGGTCGGGAAAAGTATCGTTGTGTATCATCGTTTGAGAGGATGTGACATTGGAAATAATTGCAAGATTTCCAAAAGCGCCATCATTGACAGGGCACATCCGAAGGGTGTGCATATTGGAGACAATACGCGTGTATTGATCGAGGCTATGATTTTGGCTCACGATTATTCAAGAGGCGCTTTGGAAGGCCATTCAATGTGGTGCGACACTTATGTCGGAAAGAATTGTGTCATTGGAGGGAGAGCTATGATTATGCCAGGTGTAAAGTTAGGTGATCATGTATATGTAGGGGGCGGTGCTGTCGTGAGTCGTGATGTAGAAGACCATTGCATTGTCGCGGGTAATCCTGCGAGAATTGTTAGAAGAGGAACAGTGATAAGTGATGAGGGACAGATAGTGGATAAAGGAGAAAGAGTTTAGTTATGTATAAACATTTTTTCAAACGCTGCATCAGCGTTTTTGGCGCTATTATGGCGCTTCTTGTGGTCGGATGGCTCATTCTTCTGGTGGCCATTATTCTCCATTTTGCCAATAAGGGGGCGGGTGTCTTTTTCACGCAGGAGCGTCCAGGTAAAGATGCTAAAATCTACAAGGTCATTAAGTTCAAAACTATGACTGACGAGCGTGATGCGGAAGGAAATCTACTTCCGGACGCCCAACGGCTCACTAAAGTCGGGAAAGTGGTACGGAGTCTTTCCATTGATGAACTGCCACAGCTAATTAACATTCTTAAAGGAGATATGTCCTTTATTGGACCAAGACCTTGGAAAGTTGAATACTTGCCCTTGTATTCCCCTGAACAGATGCGCCGTCATGAGGTGCGTCCCGGCATCAGCGGTTGGGCACAGGTGAATGGACGAAATGCCATCTCTTTCACTAAACGTCTGGAATACGATATTTACTATGTCGATCATCTGACTTTTGGTCTGGATGTGAAAATATTCTTTATGACAATATTGAAGGTCTTCAAGCGTGAAGGGATTTCGGAAGAGGGTCAGGCAACATCCGAGGCGTTTAACGGATACAATTAATGCGAGGGGAGTATTATTTCAATGAATAAGATAAAGATATTCGTTTTGTTTTGTGCAGCCGTTTGTATGTCCATGACCATAACGGCAGCATCTATGCAAGGAACAACGCTGTTGACCCAAAAAATGTTGGATCAGGCAGGTGGGTCTTTTGTGGTGAAGAAAAATTATACGGCTAAAGGTGCCAAATTGTATTTGGCAAATAAGCAAAAACTGGTTTTTGAAGGGGGTATGATTGATGATGCGGAATTGGTGGGAAATCACTCTACAGTGAAAGTGTCTGGGAAAAAGCCGGTTTTTGGAAAAAAGGTCATCATATCAGGGTTGTGGGATGTTAAGGAGGCTCATGACGGCTGGTTTGCTTATGAAGGGGGCAAGGGTTTCTTGTCAAACCAGCTTATTAAGAATATGCTTGCCTTCTCCAATGAAGATACGTTTTGCCATCTCTTCTTCGAAGAAGACAGGGTGTATTATTTTGAACTGCCCTATAAAGGCAATGCCAAACTTGGCGATACCTTTACATATCACATGAAGGATGGGAAGAAAAAACGTCATTACGTAGAGGTTTATAATGATGAGTATTCATTTCTGAGGATATTCACAATACCTTCAAATACAAAGGTGACGATTCACAATACGTTGCAAATGCTTCCCACTAATGTGGGAGCCTATTTCATTTTTTGGGAATATGGGAAGAAAAATGTGACGATAGAAGGCAAAGGAACTATTGCAGGTGACAACAAAGAACATCTTTATACTTCACCATACGCTGGATCGAAGTATTACGGGGAATGGGGGTTCATTTTCAGATGTTTCAAATGCAAGAATTTTGTGTTTCGTGGAATTACTCTCAGAGATGCTTTTGGAGACTGTCTTATCTTTCAGGGGTCCCAACTCGCTGACGAAAAGGGTGTACGATATGCGGATGGCTTGTTGATGGAAAATGTCAAAATAATCGGAGCCAGACGCAATGGAGTGGCTATAGGGGCACGCAATGTGGTCATCAGAAATTGTCATTTTGAAAATTGTGGGATAAAAGCGGTGCATGGCACTCCGCCAAGATGTGCCATAGATTTTGAACCTGATGGAGTAAAGAAATATCCTGTGATTGGCAACCAGAATGTGTTGCTGGAGAAATGCACCTTCAAGAACAACTATTATGACGTGGGTTCCTATAGAAATAATTTGGAGAATTACGGAAAAATAGCCACTACGATAAAGAATTGCCGTTTTACAGCTCCTCTCAAAATCCAGGGAACCTATTGGATGCGTTTTGAGAATTGTTACATTCCTTTTATATGGAATAATAAAGACGACAGATCTGTTTTGTTATATTCTAAGCACATGGAATTCATAAATTGTGAGTTTGGGCAGTTGGACACAACCGTGTTAGGTTTGGCGACCCGATACTTTAACAAATATTCAAATTGCAAATATAACACTAAGAAAAACTGATGATTCCTGCATAGTGGAACATCTTTCCCAAATATTGTAAATTTGTGTATTATAGAAAAATCCAATAAACATGACAAATAACCGAAACCGAATCTACCTTTGTCTCGCTCACATGAGCGAAGCTGGACTTGAGCAGAAATATATAAAAGAAGCATTCGATACTAACTGGGTGGTGCCGTTGGGACCGAATGTGAACGGATTTGAGAAAGATCTTGAAGAATTTGTCAACGGTATTGTAGAGACGCGCCATGGCACGTCTCTACAACAGACCGAACCATTGCAGAAACGTGTCGTCGCCCTATGCTCTGGAACCTCTGCCGTACATCTCGCATTGATTGCCTGTGGTGTCGGCCCTGGCGATGAGGTTTTAGTGCAGGATTTCACCTTCTGCGCCTCCTCTCACCCCATCACCTATCTTGGCGCGACACCGGTGTTCGTGGATTCCGAGAAGGATTCCTGGAATATGGACCCCGAGCTGTTAGAGGAAGCCATCAAGGACAGAATCAGCAAGACGAGGAAGAAACCTAAGGCCATCGTACCGGTGGCGCTCTACGGGATGCCTTACGACATTGACAAAATCATGGAGATCGCAAACCGTTACGAAATACCGGTTGTTGAGGATGCCGCCGAAGGGTTCGGCAGCCGTTGGAAAGGGCAGGTTCTGGGTACATTCGGTGTATATGGCGTGCAGAGCTTCAACGGGAACAAGATGATCACCACTTCGGGAGGCGGCGCTTTGGTCTGTCCCGATGAGCAGGCATGGAAGAAAATCATGTGGTTGGCCACGCAGGCCCGTGAGGCGTATCCCTATTACCAGCATGAGGCCATTGGTTACAACTACCGCATGAGCAATATCTGTGCGGGTATCGGTCGTGGACAGATGACGGTGGTGAATGACCATATCGCCCATCACAAGCATGTGCAGCAATTCTATGAAAAGGCGTTTGCGGAGGTGCCGGGCATTACCGTGCATGGGAATCCCGACGACCGCTACGATTCTAATTTCTGGCTTTGCACCATCTTGTTGGATGAACAGCTGAAGGTGCATGGTCAGGAGCAGGCTTACGCTGCTGCCGTACATGGCGCTGTGGGTGGTGCGGCCGGTGTGGTACATGGCGGCGGCACCCTGCACACGGATTGTGAGCCTAACGCCAACGTGGAAGCCATGCGGGTGTGGCTCGACCAAAAGGGCATCGAGGCCCGTCCGTTGTGGAAACCCATGCACAAGCAGCCGGTTTACAAGAATACACCCGCATACGTGAACGGCGTTTCCGAAGCACTTTTCAAAGTGGGTATGTGCCTGCCCAGCGGTCCTATGGTTACAGACGAGGATTTGGCCTACATCGTGGAAAGCATCAAAGAAGCGATTGTACGATGAGATGATGAGATGATAAGATGACAAGATGATGAGATGATAAGATAAGATGGTGAGATGATGATAAAAAGAGTTCGTAAATTATACAAAAATGGATAAAAATACCATTACCGTCACTTCCCCTTTGTTGCCTGACAGGGCGGAGTTCGAGCTGATGCTCAAAGAAATTTGGGACAGCAAGTGGATTACCAACAACGGGCAGTTCCACAAACAGTTGGAAAAAGCACTGTGCGAGTATCTCAAGGTCCCGTACATCAGTCTTTTTACCAACGGGACCCTGCCGTTGCTTACTGCTTTGCAGGCGTTGCGCATTACGGGTGAAGTCATCACCACGCCTTACAGTTTTGTGGCCACTACTCACAGTATTTGGTGGAATGGTTGCAGACCTGTATTTGTGGACATAGAAGAGTCCACTTGTGGACTTGACCCCGAGAAGATTGAAGCGGCTATCACTCCTAAAACCACGGCTATCATGCCGGTAAGTTGTTACGGAAAACCTTGCAAAATGGATGAGATTCAGGCAATAGCTGACAAGTACGGGTTGAAGGTGATACATGATGCCGCTCATGCTTTTGCTGTGGAGGTAAATGGCGAGAGCTGGCTTAACAAAGGAGACATGGCTTCTTTGTCGTTTCATGCCACCAAGGTTTATAATACCCTTGAGGGCGGTGCTTTGGTGATGCATGACGAACAGACTAAAAAGCGCATCGATTTTCTGAAGAATTTCGGTTTCGCGGGCGAAACGGAGGTGGTAGCACCCGGTATCAACAGCAAAATGGACGAGGTGCGCGCAGCCTACGGTCTGTTGAATCTCAGACAAGTTGACGAGGCGATAGAGAAACGACATCAGGTGGCGGTCAAGTACCGTGCGGCATTGCGGAACGTGAAAGGTGTCCGTTTCTTCGACGATATGCCCGGTGTGCGGCATAACTACAGCTATTTCCCCATCTTCATCAAGGCGGAGGAATATGGCATGACCCGCGATGAACTCTATTTCAAGATGAAAGAGCAGGGTGTGCTGGGCAGACGCTATTTCTATCCGCTTATCAGTACTTTCAGTACCTATCGCGGTTTGCCGAGCGCGGCGCAAGAAAATCTGCCCGTAGCCACCAGAATCGCCAATGAGGTGATTTGTCTGCCGATGCATCATGTGTTGAGCGATGAGGACATCAATAGAATACTTGAACTAATAGTGAGATAATCATGCAAAAGAAACTCATGCTTCTTGGCGGTATCCGCTATCTGCTTCCCGTCATCAAGGCGGCGCACGAACAGGGGTATTATGTCATCACGGCCGACTATCTGCCCGATAACATTGCCCACAAGTACAGCGATGAATATGTTAATGTGAGTATCATTGACCAGGAAGCAGTGCTGAAGGTGGCGCAGGAGAAACAAATTGACGGCATCATGTCGTTCGGGGTGGACCCGGGCGTGGTGAGCGCGGCGTATGTGCAGGAAAAGATGGGACTTCCCTCGTTCGGACCATACGAATCCGTCTGTGTCTTGCAGAACAAAGACCGCTTCCGCGCTTTTCTTGCGGAGCATGGCTTCAATGTGCCGAAAGCGAAAGGATATTCACGTGTTGACGATGCATTAGCGGATTGTGAAAGCTTTGACTTTCCTGTGATTGTGAAACCCACGGATTCTGCAGGCTCCAAAGGGGTGACCCGCGTGGATGACAAGAGTCAATGGAAGGTTGCGGTGGAACATGCGTTTGACAAGTCTTTTTCGGGACATATCATCATTGAGGATTTCATTGAGAAAAAGGGTTGTTCTTCCGACACCGATAGTTTCTCAGTGGACGGTGTGTTGAAGTTCGTTAGTTTCAATGCCCAGCGTTTTGACCTGAACGCCACGAATCCTTATACGCCTGCGGCTTACAGCTGGCCATCCACCTTTACCCAAGAAGAGGAAAAATATCTGACCGATGAGATTCAGCGTCTTATCACGCTTCTCGGAATGAAGACCAACGTTTACAACATTGAAACACGTATTGGGATGAACGGGAAACCATACATCATGGAGCTGACTCCTCGTGGAGGAGGCAATCGTTTGTGCGAGATGCTGCACTATGCCACCGGCGTGGATATGATTACCGCCATGACCCGCTATATTGTCGGTGATTCGGTGCCTGAAATAGAGCAGAAACCCTATAACGGTCATTGGGCGGAGGTGATTCTCCATGCCGACAAAGCCGGTTGTTTCGAACGCCTTGAGATTTCCAAGGATTTGCCTGCCGAAGTGGTGGAAGAAGATTTGTGGGTGTCGAAAGGCGATCACGTGAACTCTTTTGAAGGCGCCAATGATGCCATCGGCACGTTAGTCTTGCGGTTTGATGAGGATAAGGCGATGGTGGATGCCATCAGCAATATATCTTCCTGGTTGAAAGTAATCGTTCGGTAAATGAACGCTGTAGGAGGCTATTTTGAATTGGAGTTGCGCCAAGGTGGGCATTATCACCAGAAGGCTATTCGGCTCAACACCGCCCGCAACTGCTTTGAATATGTGTTGCGGGTCCGGCAATATACGAAGGTCTATATCCCTTATTACACCTGCGAAGTGATGCTGGAACCGATTGATAAATTAGGAATTGAAGTTGAATTTTATCATATTAACGAATCATTAGAGCCGATTTCAACCCCGTTGTTGAAAAAGAACGAGGCTTTCCTTTACACCAATTATTTCGGTTTGAAGCAACAAAGTGTGAAGCATCTTGCCGAAGTTTATGGCGATCATTTGATAGTGGATAACGCCCAGGCATTTTATGCGGAACCAATGCAGGGAATTGACACGTTTTATTCTGCGCGAAAGTTTTTTGGAGTCCCGGATGGAGCCTATCTCTATACAGACAAAGAATTAGCGAAAGAGTTGGAACAAGATGTTTCATCCGAAAGGATGTCGCATCTCTTGAAACGCATTGATTTAGGAGCGGAGGCTGGGTATCAGGATTTTCGTCGGAATGACGATTCTCTTTGCCACCAACCCATAAAGCGGATGTCAAAATTGACGGACTCTATTTTGTGTGGAATAGATTATGATTCGGTGAAACGGAGGAGAAGGTTGAACTACGCTATATTGGATAAAGTACTGAAAGATTCAAACCGGATTCGTTTGGAACTGGATGACGAAGCGGCCCCAATGGTTTATCCGTACTGGACGGATGACGTTTCGTTAAAGCAAAAGCTGATTGAAAACAAGGTTTTTGTGGCAACTTACTGGCCCAATGTGAAAGAGTGGGCGAAGAAAGGAATGTTGGAGCATGAATTGGCAGAGACATTGATTCCAGTGCCTGTTGACCAACGGTATGGCATGAAGGAAATGGAATTAATCAAGGATCTTATTTTGAAATAGATTTCTATATGGATATAAAAGGGAAAAAACTGTTGATTCTCGGGGCGAACGCCATCACATGTGAAATTGTGAATGCGGCAAAGGCGCTTGGTGTTTATACCATTGCCACCGATTACAATCCGGTGGAGAAAGCGCCGGCTAAATTGATAGCCGACGAGTATTGGAACGACAGCATCATGGATTATGATGTGCTGTTGCCCAAAATCAAGGAACACAAGGTCGATGGCATCCTGACGGGTTTCATAGACATTGTGTTGCTGCCCTACCAGCATTTGTGCGAACTTGCGGGACTTCCTTGCTACGCCACAAAGGAGGTCTTTGAGACCACGATGGACAAGGCCAAGTTCAAGAGACTTTGCCGCGACAACGGCGTGACAGTGATCCCGGAATATGATTTGGATACCTTTGCCCCCCATGTCATCAACGAAAAGAACAAGGTCATCATCAAGCCGGTTGACAACAGTGGCTCCCGCGGAGTGGTGGTTTGTGGAAAACCGGAAGATTTCGGCCAATGTCTTGATTATGCCATGTCGTTCTCGAAGAAGAAACAGGTTGTGATTGAGAAATATATGGAACTGGACAGTGTTTCAGCTTCCTACAATATTCAGGACGGCGTCATTAGCCTTTCCACGTTTAACGACCGGTATGTCCATAAATCCCCGGACGGCAGCGCAGTAACCTGTTTGAGTCTTTATCCATCGAAATATTTGGACGATTACATGGAAAAGATGAATGACAAGGTCTGTGCCATGTATAGGAATTTGGGGGTGAGAAACGGGTTGCTGTCCATCCAGTTCTTCACTGACGGGGAGGAATTTTATGTGATGGAGATGGGACATCGGCTGACTGGTGGACAGCATTACATGATCAGCAAAGCGGAGAATGGAATCAGTTCATTGGATCAGCTGATTCATTTTGCGGTTACAGGAAAGATGGCAGACTTTTCCATTGCCGAAAAAGACAATGCGCGGTTCAGGAATGTCTATTGCCATCTGTATATATTGGGCAAAGAGGGAAAGATAGCGCGGTTTGAAGGGTTGGATTATTTGAAAAACTTGCCCGAAGTGTTCCATTTTTCCCAGATGAAAATGGAGGGAGATACCATTGGAGCCGATGGCACGGCGGCCCAAAAGGTGGTGGGCTTGCATTTGAAGGTGAAAGACAGGAACGACCTGGACCGCATCTTGTGGGATATACAACAGAAATTCCATTTCTATGACGAAGAAGGAAATGATTTGAAACTTGAAGTGATAAAATAAATTTTTTTGCTATGAAATATTACACAATGAAGGAAACCCGTGAGTTTCTCGAGAGTATCGGTATGCCTGGCGGCGACCTTTACGATTTGCCTACATCTGAAAAACGCTTCCCCGATGGTGGCCAATACCGCTTTGAGGTTCCTGGCATCCAAGGCCCCGGCCCGATGAAGGCCTTGCTGGAAGCACTTGATGAATACGGGATACAGATCCACCGCGTCACCCAGACCAAGGGCATCATGTTCCTCACAGACGAGGAGATTTCCAAAATGGTCGAATACGCGAAGAAGTGGAATGTCCAGCTTGTTCTGGCTTGCGGACCGCGTGCCACAACCGACACGTCCGCTTCGGTGAAGACGGAGGAGGGGCAGCGCATGGGCTATCGCCTGCGTGGACAAGAGCAGATTGCCCGCGGTATCGAGGAAATCCGTCGCGGTGCCCGTTTGGGAGTGCGCGGTTTCCTGATTTATGACGAGGGTTTGCTTTGGGCTCTCAACGAAGCCCGCAAGAAAGGCTACATTCCCGCCGACTGCCACTTTAAGGTGAGTGCCCACTCGGGACATGGCAACCCGTGCTCTGCTCATGTGTTGGAGACTTTGGGCGCCGATTCCATCAACCCGATTCGCGATATTCAGATACAGATGTTGGCCGCCATGCGTGCCGCCATCGATGTGCCGATTGATTTGCACACGGAGAACCCCAAATCCAGCGGTGGCTTTATCCGTCACTACGAGGTGCCGGACTTCATTCGCGTGGCCGCTCCCGTTTACCTCAAGACCGGCGGCTCCGTGGCCGCAAACCACAGCTATGACACCACCGAGAAAGAGGCCAGACAACGCGCCAAGCAGATTGCTTTGGTAAAACGGGTGATTGACACCTATTATCCGGAGGCGGTGGTTTCGCCGAAGTAAGTATAATGGATAATGGATAATGGATAATTGATAATTGATAATAGGTTAATGCGACATCATCAATATAATCCGTCATATAAGTTTGTTAAGGAACCAATTGACTTTAACAAATACACAGACCGCAGCTTGTTGCAGTACTGTCTGGGTGCCACGATGTATATGCCGGGCACCAAGGATTTCGCGCAGGCCATCATTGACAAGAAGTATCCTGGCCTCACCTCCATGGTGATGTGCTTTGAGGATGCCTGCAAGGAAGAAGATGTGCCTGCTGCCGAGCAAAACTGCATCCGCGTGTTGGAGACATTGCGCGAAAAAGTAGAAAAAAAGGAGTTGGCCTACGAAGATATCCCGCTCATCTTTTTCCGAGTACGCAATGTGGAACAGTTCAAGCACTTTGTGAAACTGCTGCCCATTGAAACGGTTCCGTATATCACAGGCTTCAACTTCCCGAAGTTTAACAGCCTGAACGCGGCAGCCTATATGGACCACTTGGTTGATATCAACGAGCGGGCCGGAGAGGTGCTGTATGGCATGCCTATCATTGAGGATGCCCGTGTGGCCTATAAGGAGAGCCGTTTGGACGAGCTGATTGCCATAAAACGAGTGCTTGACCAGAACAAGGAATTGGTGCTGAACGTCCGTGTGGGCGGAACAGACTTCTCCAGCTGCTTCGGCGTGCGGCGCGGCATCAACTACACCATTTATGAAATCATGACCGTGTCGAACTGCCTGATGGACATTCTGAATGTCTTCACCCGCAACAATGACTATACGGTGAGCGGTCCTGTTTGGGAGTACTTCCGTGTGAACAAGCGGATGAAAGGCATGGCGGAGTTGCCGAAGGTTGACCTCCAGCAGACCTTGATGAAACGCAAGGCTATCGTCAATGATGCCGTTGACGGGCTGATGCGCGAGCTGGTGCTCGACCAGGCCAACGGCTTTATGGGAAAGACCTGCATTCACCCTTCGCACTTGAACTACATCAACGGCATGTTGGCCGTGACGAAAGATGAGTATGATGACGCTTATCAGATTATGCACACCTCAGGCGGAGTCATCAAAGGCACCAAAGGCATGAACGAGATCGGGCCGCACAAAAACTGGGCGGAGAAGATCATGATGCGCGCTCAGGCATACGGTGTGATTGAGAATGATGCAAGCTACATTGAATTATTTGGAGAATCATGATAGAACTTACCACACCATTAAGCGATGATGCCATCCGCCAGCTGAAAGTCGGCGACGTGGTGTCTATAACAGGCTATATTTTCTGTGGCCGCGACGCTGTGCTGCCCCGAATCTGTAAGGAACTCGAGAACGGTGAGTGGGGTAGGAGAGGAGTTGACTTGAAAGGCGGGGTGATTTTCCACACTGCGGTAAGTCCTGCCGGCGTTGGTCCCACTTCGAGCAATAAATTGGAGATTGAGGGCAGCTTTGAAACGCTGTCGAAACATGGCGTGAAGATGCACTTGGGCAAGGGAGCCATCAAACCCGAAACGGTGAAGGCGTTGGAGGATAACAACGCCGTATTTGCCATTATCCCGCCGGTGACGGCACTGTTGGAGAGCCAAACGCTGGAAAGGGAGTGTGTGGCATGGCCGGAACTCGGCATGGAAGCGCTGTACAGAATCAAGGTTGAGAATTACCAGGCGATTATTGCCGCCGCGAAAGGAGAATCCATCTATGAATAGTATCGTTGACAGAGTCGCGGATTGCCTTGTCCGGGCCGGTTCCACCTTCCGCGAAGACCAGAAAGAAGCTTACCGCAAGGCGATTGCCGATGAACCCAACAACCAAAGCTGCTGGGTGATGCAGCAGGTGCTAGACAATGCACTTGTCGCGGAAAAAAACAGAAGCCCCTTGTGTGACGACACGGGCATCCCGCATCTGTTCCTTGAGGCGGGGCCGAACAGAAATGTCACGGGGGAGCTGTTAGAACAGATAAAGGAAGGCGTTGCGCAGGGATTGCGCTGGCTTCCGGGTCGTCCCATGGCCATCAAGGGCGATGACTACGCCCGCATAGACCAGAGCGGCGGCTTGGACGAGGACAGCGGAGCCTTGGCCCCGTCCCCGATATTGATAAAACCAGTCAAGGAAGACGTGCTGCGCCTCACCGTGCTGATGTTGGGCGGAGGCCCCGCCATCCGTGGCATCACGCAGCGGGTGTTCCACAAACATAACGTAGATGTGGTGATTGACGAAATCGTCAGCCGCGCTAAAGAAGGTGTTTCCAAGCTCGGATGCAGCCCGTGTGTGTTAGCCGTTGGTATCGGTCGTTCGCAGTTCGAGGCCACAAGCTTGATGATGGAGGCTATGGTGTATGGCGATTTCAGCAAACAGACCGACTTCGAGAAAAAAATCACCGAAAAGGTGAACGAGTCCAATGTCGGTCCGCTCGGACTGGGTGGCAAGCACAGCGTGTTGGCGACTTTCGCCAAGGTGGGCCCCCAACGGGCGAGCGGAGTCCGTATCGTGGCGTTGCGACCTTGTTGTTGTTTTGAGCCGAGACGCGCATCCGTAGAATTGTAAACTATGCCAAAGATATTACATACCGCAAGATATGCAGGACTCCCTTTGGAGATTCTTCAAAACGCTTGTCCAGAAGGCTTTACCGTCAAGACGTTGGACGAGGCCTCCCACGAGCAACTCGTGAAGGAAGTCGTTGATGCGGACTATTTTCTGGTCAGCGGCCGTCTGCCGATAGACAAGGCCGTGTTGGATAATGCCCCGCGCCTGAAGATGATTCAGCGGACGGGCGTGGGCACTGAAATGCTCGATACGGAAGAAATCAAGAAACGTGGCATTCCCGTCTATGTCAACGCCGGCGTGAATGCCAGAAGCGTGGCAGAACATACGTTGACGCTCGTTTTAGCCTGCCTGAAACGGCTGCCGCAAGTCAACAAGCAAACCCACGAAGGGGTTTGGAAAAAACAGCAGACCGGCGTGACCACCCACGAGTTGTGTGGCAAGACAGTTGGTTTGGTCGGTATGGGGCATATCGGTCGTTTGGTCGCCTCCATGCTCCAACCTTTCGGGGCGAAAGTGATTTACACGGATGTGATAAGGCAAACCGATGAGGTTGAAAAGAACCTGTCGTTGATCTATTGCAGCTCGTTCCAAGAGCTGCTCCCGCAAGTGGATATTTTAAGTTTCCATTGTCCGCTGACAAAGGAAAACACCAACATGCTGAACCAAAAGACCTTTGCTTTGATGAAAAAGGGCTCGATGGTTGTCAACACGGCTCGTGGCAAACTCATCAACCCGGGCGATTTGTATGATGCGTTGAAGTCCGGCAAGATCCGGGCGGCGGCATTGGACACGCATTATGAAGAACCGATAAAAGAGGGGTACAAACTGGCTGAGTTGGAAAATGTGATTTTAACCCCACATATCGGCGGTCTGTCATTCGAGGCTTTTGAGTCCATGATGGTGGGTGCCATGGAGAATATCGTGGCATTTGAACAAGGAAAATTATCGGAGCTTGAAGGAAAAAGATTGTTGTAATGAACCAAAATCTGACAGACATCTTTGTTGACGGGCTTTTTGCCAAATCGCAATCTATTCCCGACAGGGTGATTCATCAGGCGAAGAAGTGCCTGCTGGACTATTTGGGCGTTGTGGTTGGCGGTGCCAAGTATCTGCAACGGCAACATCCCGATTTTTTCGAAACGTTGGTGAAAGATGGTGGTGAATGCTCCGTGTTCGGGACGGATTGCAAGACCACGGCTTTCCATGCCGCGTGGCTGAACGGTTTCAGCGCACATGTGTTAGAGTTGGACGATGGTCACCGCAAGGGCATGATCCATCTTGGCGCGTCCATCGTTTCTGCTGTTTTGGCCGTTGCGGAAAACGAGAAATTGGCGTTTGATGAGGTTCTGCGGGGTGTGGTGATGGGTTACGAGGCCGCTGTGCGCTGCGCCTGCGCGTTGCAGCCGGGGCACAAAGTGCGCGGTTATCATGTGTCGGGAACGTGCGGCACCATCGGTTCTGCGGTGGGTGTTGCGTTTGCATGTGGTTACACGAAAAAACAGTTGAAATCCACCTTGGCGTGTGCGGTCACCAGTGCGGCCGGAGTGTTGGAGATACAGGAAGAAGCTTCCGAGTTGAAACCCTATAATTTGGGCCGCGCCGCCATCGATGGGCTTGCAGCTGCACGGATGGGACGTTTGGCGTTGCCGGGTCCCGATGACATCTTGGGCGGCAAACGCGGGCTGCTCGCCGTGTTGACGGACACCCCGGTTCAATCCCAGCTGACCGCTTTCAGCAACGAGGATTATAGCATCGAAGGCATCTATCAAAAAATGTATGCCGCCTGCCGCCACTGCCATCCGGCGATAGAGGCGGCCATTGCCATCCGCAATGACCATAATTTGGAGCCTGATGAGGTGGATAGGATAGAGGTGCATACCTACAAGTTAGCGGTCGGTGGGCACGACCACACGGACATACAGGGCATCAGTTCGGCCAAGTTGAGCACGCCCTACAGCGTGGCCTTGGCCATGGTGAAGGGGGATGCCGGATTTGAGGATTTCAATGCCGACAACCTCAGGGATCCCGACATCATCGGCCTGACCCGCAAAGTCAGCGTCATGGAGGACGAGCAATTAACGGCTCAGTCTCCGGCTGTGCGCGGGGCGCGGGTGATTGTGCGGCTGAAAAGCGGCGAGGAGTATGCGAAGGAGGTTCTCTATCCGAAAGGAGAACCGGAAAATCCGATTCGTTACAAGGAAATAAAGGAGAAAACCATAAACCTGCTGCAAGACTACAAAAACAGTTATTTAGAAAAGATAATGAACAATATATGGGAATAAAGAGCGTGATATACAAACATTTGCCGATAAGTGTCCGTGTCTGGTTGTTCAAGAAGATGCGGATGGACACGCCTGTGGGCTGTTATGGGGAGATATACCGTGAGTCGCTCAAGGAGGCTTTTGATACTTTTTTGTCGCCAGAGCAACGGGCTGACAAGAAATTCATCAACCAGCTCACCGATGATCTGATCGGATGTTGGATACTATATCAGGCGTTGCCCTACGAGTATTTTCTTTATAATTTCAAAGACCGGAACCATGAAGGAAGGTTGGCTTTTGAGACCGATTCGGATCGGAATTATACCCTTCAACGTGTTTCCGGATTAGAGAATTTCCTCAATGAAATCAATAATAAATACAATTTCTACCAGTTAGCCAAGCCTTATTTCAGGCGCGAGGCCATTAAGATTTACTCTTTAGAACAGGAGAACGATTTTATTGCCTTTGTGAAAAAATATGGCAAGGTGTTTGTCAAGCCTCTGGAAGGATCGAAAGGCAAAGGGGCACATGTTTATTCATACGTTGACGATGAAAGTTCCGCAACCTACTACAAAGAGTTGTTAGGAGAAGGAACTTCGTGGATGGTGGAGGAACTCATCCGGCAGAGTGCCGCTATGGGACAATGGAACGAGACTTCTGTGAACACTATCCGAATTCCTTCGTTCCTGCGTGACGGCAAGTTCACCGTGATATGGACCCGATTGCGTATGGGCAAGAAGGGTGCGATCGTGGATAACGCCGGTGCGGGAGGCATTGTGGTGAATGTGGATCCGGAGACCGGTGTTGTCACGAGTGACGGAATTGACGAGTATTACAATCATTTCGAGCGACATCCCGGGAGCGGCCTTACCTTTAAAGGGTGGCAGGTGCCACGTTGGGATGAGTTGCTGAAAACAGTGGAGGAACTTCACCGTACGGTATTCAGCAAGCATGTTTACGTGGCATGGGATTTCGCGCTCACTGACGATGGTTGGGTGCTGATTGAAGGAAACTGGGGACAGCTCCTCGGTCAGCAGACGGCCAGCCAAGTTGGGGTGAGGAAAAAATTCCATGAATTGATTGGGGATAAATAAAAAAGTTAGTTGAAATATTTTTGAAATATGAAATTCACCATCATCGGCTGTGGCAATTCAGGCCTTATCCATGCAGCCAAGTTATACGAAAAAGGCCATGAAGTCGCATTGCTCAAGACTTCAAACACGAATGGACGATATTTTGATATTATTCAAGAAGAAAATGGTTTTAAAGTTAAAGACGATACCATTCAAGGAAACGGGCATTCGTTTTTTGTGAAGCCTGCCTTGATTACCAGAAATGTAAAGGAGGCGGTGTCGTTTGCCGATATTATTATGGTGACGACCACCACATTGCAACATGAGTTTGTTGCAGAACTTGTAGCTCCCTACATTAGAGATGGTCAAACCATTATTTTGGTGCCTGGTTACATGGGCAGTCTCATCTTCAAGAAATACATTAATAAAGATGTGACTTATAGTGAATGGGAGACCACAGCCTATAACGGTCGTGTTGTTAACAACGAATATGTCAGGATTTCGTTCTATAATCCAAGAAATGCCATTTCGGTGTTACCGGTAGCCAAAACACAAGAGGTTCTTGACATGCTTTCGCAGTGTTTCGATAACACCAAATACACCCGCAAACATATCCTTGAATCGGCATTCCACAATCCCAACATGATTGTGCATCCGATAGGAATCCTTTTTTCCGCATCCCGTATTGAATACAGTAATGGAGAATTTTGGATGTATCGCGAGGCTTTCACGCCTTCCGTGGTCAATGTCATTAAAGCTTTTGACGTGGAGAAGAACAAGGTGCTGCAGGCTTTCGGTTGCGAACCGTTGGATTATTTCGAGGCCGCAAAATGGCGCAATGAGGAGGACTTGAATATTGATGCCATGGCGGTGTTCCGCTCTTTTGCTGATTCGAGCAACAAAGGACCGTCGTTCATCAACCACCGTTATTTGCTTGAAGATGTGCCCATGGGTTTGGGCCTTTATATTTCTGTCGCCAAATTAGTGGGCGTGGACACTTCCATCCAAGAAGGCATTGCATCGCTCGCTTCAGCGTTGTTGAACAAGGATTTGAAATCTGATGCCAGAACCATACAATATCTGTTGGGTAAGGACGATGTGACGGTTGAGGACATTAAAAAAGCGATTGCTGAATAACAATGGCACAAAAAAATTTAAAGCAGAAGGCCGCTTCCGGCATGGTGTGGACAGCGTTGCAAAAGTACTCGACGGTGATCATCCAGTTCATCGCGGGTATTATTTTGGCGCGTCTTCTTACCCCCTATGATTATGGATGCATTGGGATGCTCAGTATTTTTATGGTGTTGGCAGAATCTTTTATTGATGGTGGATTTGGATCGGCTTTGATTCAGAAAAAAAGACCGACCCAAGAGGATTATTCTACGATTTTTTGGTGGAATCTTGGTATGGCCGTCTTGATGTACGCCTGTTTATTTATCTGTGCTCCAGCCATTTCGAGATTTTATAATATTCCGATTTTATGTGATGTGCTTCGTGTGCAAGGGTTGCTGTTGTTTATTTACGCCTTTAATATCGTGCAGCGCAACCAGTTAAGGAAAAAACTGAATTTTAAAGTACTGTCAATTGTCTCTATTACCACATCTATTATCTCATTGTGCGTTACCATCTTTATGGCCTACAAAGGATTCGGTGTGTGGGCTTTGGTGGCTCTACACTTAATTGCTGCAGCCATTCCCGCCATTGTTTTTTGGTTCTTCATTAAGTGGAGACCAATATGGACTTTTTCCAAGCAATCGTTTAAAGAATTGTTTAAATTTGGGTTTTATATGTTTTTAACCCATCTGATGAATAGTTTTTCAAGTAAAATACAAGGGCTATTAATAGGAAAGATATATACTCCAACTACAATGGGGTATTATTCTAAAGCTATGAGTACTGAGAGTTTGGCATCTTCAAATATAACTTCAATAATGACTCAGGTTTCCTATCCTTTGTATGCAGAAGCCCAAAATGATAAAAAACAGTTGGGAAATATGATAAAAAGGATGACGATGACCATATCATATATCACATTTCCTTTACTTTTTATTTTGCTTTTGTCAGCTAAACCAATTTTTATTTTGCTATATTCGGACCGATGGTTAGCGAGTGTTCCTTATTTTCAAGTTTTATGTTTCGCAGGTATGGGTGCGTGTTTAACTGCGGTTAACACACAACCAATAGCGGCTGTTGGACTGAGTAAAACAATGTTTACATGGACTGTTTTTAAGAGGGTTATAGGATTAATAGCAGTCGTAGGCGGTTTGTTTTTGTTTGGGATGAAAGGGTTGTTGATGGGAGTGATCTTTAATAATTGGTTCTCCTATTTTGTTAACATTCTATTAGTGTCTAAATATATTGGCTACAAGTGGACTCGCCAATTTTTTGATTTAGCACCTGTGGCCATAGTCTCTGTAGTTGCTGCTATTGTTGCTTATTTATGTGGCAGATTTTTGCCGTTTGGATTATACTTAAATACTTTAATCGTAATAATTGTATATTTTATTGTTTATTTGGGTTGGTCAATGATTTTCAAGCCAGAGTCTTTTACTTATGTGCTCAGCATCATTCCTGTTAGGTTTAGGTTCTGGGAAAAAATAGGCAAAAAATAAAAATATCCCAGAATCAATATTAGACAGGTTAGTACTTAAAAAATACTTAAAAAAAGCAAAAATTTTTAGTTTTAATTGAATACATGATGAATCGTATTAAGAGAATAATATTAAACATTTTACAGGATTCTCCACGCTTTTGGGTCAGACTGCTTTATGGAGATATTTGGACATTTAGAAAAAAAATACAACAGAATAGAACTTTTGATGATAGAACACCTCCTTCTTACAGATGGAAAGGGTGGAGGGTGAGATTATACAATGCGTATTGGCTTTTTTATGGTGGTTTTATTGGTGTTGATGCCATTATTGAAGAGGTTCCAATCTTTCCGCACGGACCACTTGGGGTGTTTATCAGCAATTCAGCGCATATAGGAAAAAAATGTGTTATATTCCAACATGTTACTATAGGAAGTAATACAATAAAAGACAGTAAAAATCAAGGAGCTCCATATTTGGAAGACGGAGTATACATAGGATGCGGTGCGAAAATTATTGGTAATGTTCATGTGGGTAGAAATGCAAGAATTGGAGCCAATTGTGTGGTTGTAAAAGACGTTCCCTCTAATAGTGTAACGGTTATTCGTGGCATAGAGACAATTGAAAAGGGTTATGAATTGGATAATGAGTATTTGAAAAATCAGAATAAACCAATCGAATCTCCTGATAATGATTAAAAACATTATAATAGTACTACTGTGTGTGTTGATTCTCTTCCTGACGCGTGACCAAATTCTGCGTTTGTTAAAGGTTTTGCTTCACAGATTATTGCCAAGTAATTTCTGTCGTTTCCTTGAAAAACAGTTGTCACGTGTTAAATCATCTGATAACGAAAAAAAAGCACAAGATATAGTTTATCCCGTTTTGTCTGCAGAGCAGGAGTTGGCACTTAAGAATGCGATAAAGATTACTTTTACGGGTGACCTGATCCTTTTGAAGAACATGGTTGAAAATGGTTATGATTCAGATGCAGGCCAGTATAGTTTTGATTCTATGTTTCAATATGTGAAAGACTATTATGACCAAGCAGATTATAATATTGGCGTTTTTGAGGGACCAGTGGCAGGGGCGCATAAAGGATTTTCGACATCCTCTTTTGATGATGGCATTCCAATCTATTTGAATTTTCCAAAAGAATTTGCACAAGCCGTGAAAAGAGCCGGTTTCAACATGGTGACTTTGGCAAACAATCACATGCTGGATCAGGGCGTTGATGGACTGTATTCTACATTAGATGAATTAGATAGTGTAGGTTTACTTCATACAGGAACTTATCGGAACACAAAGGAGAAATCCGTACATACTTTAGTTAACGTAAGAGGGAAAAGAGTTGCGCTGTTAGCTTATACCTATGGTAGTAATTATTATGACACCGACTTCTTTTTTCGTGAAGAAAATTGTCACCTGTCCCGAATACTTGTTTCCCCCAACAATAAGCACATTAAAGAATCTCTTGAATTGATAAAAAAAGATTTTCAAGAGGCAAAAAAGATGAAACCAGATATTATAGTCGTACTTCCACATATGGGTAAGCAGTTCAGGCATGCACCAGATGAATTTCAGAAGTTTTGGTGTGATGTTTTTGCAGAAAACGGAGCAGATATTATTTTATCAGACCATCCTCATGCAGTACAGCCGATAGAATGGAAGTCTATATCCGATAGAAAGATATTGATCGTGCATTGTCCTGGGAATTTTGTTAATTCGTATATAAAACGAGATGGTGATGCTTCTATGATAGTAGAGTGTTATCTTGATCCAGATACAGGAAAACCTATAGCCTCTACCTGTGTCCCGCTATACGCTTTCTGCAAATTTGGAAAAGAAAAAAGAAAACTATTGTGGAGTACCTGTATTTGCAATGCTTCATAATAAGGATATTGTTTTTGGCAAATATGAATACGATAGAGTTTGTGAAGTTCACAAGTTAGTTACAAATGTTGCATTAGGTGTGGAAATTCAGATAGAAGATTTGCAAGAAAGTCATTGTTATTTGCCAGACCTTGGATATGTCCGACATGCATGATGTTTAATGCAAGGAGATTATGAGGAGGAGCGGAGGTTATCAAGCTTTTGAATATTCTTTTGCGGGTTGTTTAATCAGCTTGTGTCTCGGGTGAATGACGTACATTATAATTAAATTAAAATGCTATGATTAGTATTAGAAAACATTTTAAAAGGCAGTTTTATCAAAAACTCAATGATTTTACGTATTGGTATGACTTGAAGAGGAGAGCTGAATTTGTCAATAAGAGAGGTTCCATACATGGTTATGCTGAAATAACTTCAAAAGAGAAACAAGAAATCAAGCAGGTATGGGGAGAGTATGGAGGGAAGTATCATGCTTTTGGGTTTTATAAGCAATTTTGTGGTGTGTTTAACCCGTATTATGTTCCAGATGATTTTTTTGATTTTGCTGAACAGGTTCTCAATTTAAGATGGGCGGCTTATTTCTTACAGCATAAATGCAATTTAAAGCATATAATTCCTTCGAAAAACAGAGCAAAAGTCATTGTGCAGAAAATAGATGGTCATTTTGTTCTTGAAGACAATACTGAAATATCAAAAGAAGCGGCTATTGTTCGTTTGAAAGGGTATCCTTGTTTTATGCGTAAAGTCGCCCGTGGAACAGGTGGTGGAAAAGGTGTTAGAAAAATCGCATTGGATGGTGTAAAATACGATATGAGTTTTTTTGATGAGTTATTACAAGGAAACGATATCGAATTCGAGGAAGTTATTCAGCAAAATGATTTCTTAGCACAGTTTAATCCTGATTCGGTTAATACATTTCGCTTTTTGACTTTGAATATCAATCAAAAATGTACATTGTTGAGCACTTTCCTTCGTATGGGTTCAAAAGGGTCGTATGTGGATAATCTGAGTGGAGGAGCAGGTGCTTTGGTTGGAATAAACCAGGATGGGTGCATAAATTCATTTGGAATTGATAAGCATTTTGAGAAAAAGTTTGTTTCACCGATGGGAAAAGAATTTTCAGGCATAAAAGTCCCCAATTTCGACAGGATTACGCAACAAATTATCGATTTTCATAAAAAAATACCTTTTGCCAATTTGATAGGTTGGGATGTTACTGTTGATAAAGAAGAAAATCCGATAGTCATAGAAGTGAATCTTGATAATGCGCTAATAGAAGCTCATCAAGTATTTAACGGTCCTGTTTTTGGGGATAGACTGGCAGAAGTGAAAGAATATGTTGAAAACAGAAAGCCAACGTTGTGGCATAAAATGATGATTTATTGATTTGTCCGTTTTACTCCTTGATGGCTTAGAGTGTTTTGACACGCAAATGCCGGAAAACAATGCAAGATGGAGGTTCTTTTCAGTCCAAAACGACAAAACAAGCCCTGAAAGCTTTAAAAAACTGTATCGCTTTGCGTCTTGGGAAAAATGTGCTGCACCAAACACCAATGATTTGTTATATCTCTTCCGGAATGATTTAAGAAGAGCTCAAATGTCGAGATTTTTGATAGGTAAAATTAAGAAATAAAAGTATATGACGATGAGATTTAAAACTAAAATTCAAAACAGTCTTTTCGTTGAAAAATATATCAGGCAAATCAACGAAAGTTATCAGAAACTGCCCAACAAAGTAGAACTGACCAAGGAGCAGAAACAAGAGATCCAGGACTTTTACGTGCCGTTGGTGGGGTATGAAGTTCCAACGGATTGGCATCGCTATTTCTATGCACGGACGGGTCTGTATTCTGTAAAGTACATACCCACCAGCCTGTACCGTCTGGAATTGACAGGACGCCTGAATCAGTTGCCATGGTGCGTCCCTTTTTCGGATAAAAATCTGAACGACATTGTGTTGCCAACCATGAATCAGCCGCATACTTATTTGAAAAACCGGAATGGGTATTTCTATGTCGAGAACAAGGCGGTCAGCTTGGATGATGCGGCAGCTCAATGCGCCTATATGGGTGATGTTATCATAAAACCAACACTCTCGTCTCATGGAAGAGGCGTGAAAAAGTTGCATGTCGAAAAGGGGGTTGTGGATGAGAAGGGTACGAAACTTAAAGATTTGTTGTCGGGTTATGGTAAGAATTTCCTGATCCAAGACCTTGTAAAGCAACACCCCGCTATGGGTGCTTTGAATCCAGACTCCATCAATACAATAAGAATTGTGACCTATCGTAAGGGAATGGATGTGTCCGTGCTTTACGCTGCCATCAGAATAGGGAGGAAGGGACAAACTATTGATAATGAGTCTGCAGGAGGGATAAGTGCCAAAATCAATATGGACGGTACGTTGTGTAAGTTTGCGTACGGTGCGCCAGGTCAGGATAAAATAGAGCTGACCGATTCCGGTGTGAGACTGGAGGGCTATCAAGTTCCTTCGTTTGAAAAGGCTATAGCGGTGGTCAAAGAACAACACCTGAATTTGCCGTTCCAGGATTTGGTGGGGTGGGATATATGTATAGAAGAGACGGGTGATCCAGTGATGTTGGAGTGGAACACCACGCCTGAACTCAGCCAGTCAGCGGTAGGCCCTGCTTTTGGTGACTACACCGAAATGGTCATAAAGGATGCCATGAGCAGGCCCAATTCACGTTTAGGCGACACCACTTATCGGTTGTTAAAACCTGTCGGTTTGAAGGATACGGTTCGATATTTTCTCCATAAGTAATACAACGTTTTATCCGGTTACATTCAACAGAATTTGTTATAAAGGAAATTGTCTTGCTATGCGTATCATCAATAAGATTAAGAGGAAGTTTATGCACCGATTGGGCAGATATGTCGCTGCATACAACAGACGTCAGATGTCGAGGGAACTTCAAGAAAAAATTACCCGGAATTTTAAAGATCTGGAAACCCGAAGAACTTTGACGGAAGCCCAGAAAAAGGAAGTGGACGATTTTTATGTCAGTATGATAGGGAAGACTGTCCCGCTGTATTGTCATGAGTATTTCTATTCGCGGACAGGGGTTTTCTCGAAAGACTATGTTCCGAAGGATTTTTATACGATGGAAATTCTCCAAAAGGCCAATGTCTATCAGATGAGGGATGCGTATGACGACAAAAACATCTATGACGTTATTTTTGCTGGAGAGAATGTCGTCCACACCATTCTGAAGAACATGAACGGATATTACTACTTTGAAGGAAAGCCCGTTTCAGAGGAGGAAGCCGTGCAACTATGCCAAAATATGAATGAAGTTATCCTTAAGCCGGCGATGGACAAGCACGGCAACGGGGTGAAGCTGCTGACGGTCACGAATGGCGTGACGAATGTGAACGGCTTGTCCATTGGCGAATTGTTTAAGCAGTATAAGCGTAATTTCCTGATTCAGGAGCGGGTGAAGCAGCACAAGGACATTGCCGCGTTGAACCCGACATCCGTTAACACCATGCGTATCCTTACCTATCGTTCCGGTATGGAAGTGCTTGTGATATACTCCGTGATTCGAATCGGTCGTAGCGGACAGGTGATTGACAACCAATGCGCAGGCGGTATCAGCACCACCATCACAAAGGAAGGGAAGCTTGGAAGGGCCGCTTTCGGTGGTTATAGCGAAGACAATGTGCTGGCCACGGATACGGGCATTACGCTTGAAGGTTACCAACTTCCTTCGTATGATAAAGCCATCGAATTTGTGAAACGGCTACATACGAAATTGCCATATTTCAACATCATTGGCTGGGATGTTTCCATTGAGGAGAACGGTGAACCTGTCCTGATAGAGTTCAACACCCATCCCGGACTCAGCCAGTCGGCTTTCTGCTCGGGAATGGGAGAGAACACGGAACGAATCATCCGTGAACTATGGCCGAGGCGAAACACAATGTTCGAAGGGTATAACTAAAGTTGTTCGCAACTTGTTAACAACTTTTTGTTGAATACCTGACCCCGCAAATGTGTGAGTTTTGTATTTTTGCAGCTTGGATTATAAAAAATGGATAAAACCCATTATATTAACTAACTTAATTATTCACTAAAAAAAAACATTATGAAAAAATTCTTATTGTTTTTGATGTTTGCGATGTTCTGCATCCCATGGGCGGCGAACGCGCAAGAAACATTGACCATCTACGAAGACGGGACAGCGACAAGCTCCAACGTCCCTATTCATGGTCTGTGGGCTGATGCCTTCCTGAAATGCGAGTTTGTCGTTCCTGCTGACCAATTAGTGGAAATGAGCGGCGGAACCATCTCGCAAATGGACTTCTATCTGACCACTCCCGCAACTGCAGCTTGGACAGGCACTTTCCAAGTGTTCCTTAGGGAAGTGGATGATGCCACGATCAGCAGCTACTACGGCCCGGGCGATGCCACCGTCGTTTACGAAGGTACGCTTGACGGCACCCAAAGCACCATGACGGTAGCTTTCTCCGACAACTACACCTACGGCGGAGGCAACCTCCTCGTTGGTGTGTATCAAATCGTCAAGGGCAATTGGAAGAGTGCCACCTTCGCTGGCGAAACGGTAACGGGAGCCAGCGGACAAGGTTATAACAGCAGCAGCCTTGATGGTGCTTCTTTCTCACAAAAGGATTTCATCCCCAAGACCACCTTCACCTACACTCCTGGTAGCGGTCCAGTTTGCGAGAAACCAGAAACCCTTGAGGCCACTAACGTGACCGAAGATGGAGCCACCCTCACCTGGACCGGCGGCAGCGGCAACTACAACGTGGAATACAAGTTGGCTTCCGAAACTGAATGGACCAGTTTCATGACCAACACTACTGCCACCACCTGCGACTTGACCGGCCTTATCTCTGGCAAGGCTTACCAAGCCCGTGTACAGAGCGTGTGCGGCGAGGATGTGAGCGGCTGGAAGAGCGTGAACTTCACCACCGCCTGCGGCGCCATCACCACCTTCCCCTGGACGGAGACTTTCGAAAGCTATGCTTCCGGTAACTTCGAAGATCCCTGCTGGGTGAACGAACATATCGAAGGCGATGGAACCAATGTCTTCAAAGTGTACACCTCTGCCTATAACGGCAACACCACCCACATGTTGCAACTGCCCGACATGACTGCAGGCACGCTGACCAAACTTGTGCTGCCTGAAATGAATGTGCCTGCAAACTACGAGTTCTCCATCGATATCTATCGCAGCAGCAATACCTACCAAAGCAATCCGTATGAACTAGAAGGTATCCGCGTGTATGCAAGCACCGATGGCAACATTGAAGGCGCCACCGAACTGGCTTTCATCCCTCGTCATTATACGGTGAGTAATGATGTCATTCCTGCCGAAAGTGAAGTTGGCTGGTACACCTACGAACTGCCCATCGGCATGAGCGGCACCTGCTACATTATCCTGCGCGGCGAGAGCCAATATTGCACGGCAACCTATATGGACAACCTCGCAGTTAAGGCAATGCCTACCTGCCCGAGACCTACGGGCTTGGCCGTGACTGCCAACAGCGTCACCGCCCACAATGCCACCATCACGTGGACCGAGAACGGCGATGCCACCAACTGGATTGTTGAATACGACACCGTTTACACTTTTGCTACTTTCATGACGAAGACAGTCCAAGGACAACCTACCTATACCTTCACAGGCCTCGATCCTGAGACTACTTACTATGTGCGTGTGAAGGCTGATTGCGGCGCTGAAGACGGCGTGAGCGAATACAGCAACGATGTCCATTTCACTACCGCCATCGCCTGCCCCGCTCCTACAAGTCTTGTGGTCAATCCTGGCAACTACAGCGCTGCAGTGAACTGGAAAGGCACTAGCGAAAGCTATAAAGTCAACTATAGAACGGCTGCCTACGCGGAAGGCATTGTTGAGGAGTTCAACAATTCAGGCATTCCCGCTGGCTGGACGAGATACAGCGGTTTGGTTGATAACGTTATCGCTGGCGATGCCACTCTGACAACTTCAACTAGCGGTTGGCAAACGACCAGCTATGCCTTAGGTCAATATAACATGAAGGTCAACATCTATGGCACCAACGCCAGGTATTGGTTGGTGACGCCTGAATTCAACCTTACCCAAAACTTGAGTTTCGACCTCGCCCTGACCAAATTCAATAGTGTGAATGCTGTTGCTGACACTATGCAAGCCGATGACCGGTTCGTCGTCCTGATTTATGCCGATGAAGCATGGAACATCTTGCGCGAGTGGAACAATAGCGGTTCTGAATACGTTTATAACCAAATTGACAGTGCGGGAAGAAATGTTACTATTGACCTTTCGGCTTATTATGGACAGGATGTGAAGATTGCCTTCTACGGTGAATCGACGAACCCGTCAGATATGACCCATACGGGTGGTGACAATGACCTGCACATTGACAATGTGATCTGCGGAATTCCTTATCCCGCTGGCGAATGGCAGGAAATCCTTGTTTCCGACACTACCGCTACCATTCCCGACCTCACTCCCGAAACCGCATACCAGGTTAAGGTGCAGGGCGATTGCGGCGAAGATGGCTTGAGCCTTGAGACCAATATTGTCTCCTTCACCACCCTCGAAGCTTGCCCGGTTCCTCAAAATGTGGAAGTGGACGACACCACCTACAACAGCGCTACGGTGTCTTGGGACGGCTACAACGACAGTTACAATGTCAGCTATAGAACGGCTGCATACGTGGATGGTGTCATCGAGAACTTTGACGTTTCAGGCTTTCCCGCTGGTTGGACGAGATACAGCGGCTTGGTTGACAGTGTCGTCGCTGGTGTCCACAACTTGACATCTGTTAGTGGCTACTGGAATACGAACAGCTATGCCTTAGGTCAATATAACATGAAACTCAACATCTATGGAACTACCATCAAGCATTGGTTGGTGACGCCTGAATTCAGACTGAGCCAAGACTTGAGTTTCGACCTCGCCCTGACTGACTATAACAACGCAAATCCTATCGAACATCCGTTAGCCCAATCTGATGATAGATTCGTTGTTCTAGTTTATGCCGATGAAGCATGGAACATTCTGCGCGAGTGGAACAACAGCGGGTCCGAATACGTTTATAACGAGATTTCCACCGAAGGCGAGAATGTCTCTATTGACCTTTCTGCCTACTACGGCAAGAAGGTGAAGATTGCCTTCTACGGCGAATCGACGAGTTCAACACAAGCAGATTCAGCCCATGGTGACAACGACCTGCATATTGACAATATCGTTTGCGGCGTCCCTGTTGAAGCTAGCGAATGGGAGACTGTTGAAACTACTGAAACCTCCGTCATCCTCACCGACCTTACCCCTGAAACTCCATACGAAGTGAAAGTGCAGGGCATTTGTGACGGTGTTGAGACCGAATGGACAGAAGTGGTTACCTTCACGACTCTTGAGCAGACGATTCCGACTCAGGTGATCGCCCTGAATAATGGTACGAACTGGGTCTCGTTCAATGTGGAAATCACCCTGAACGACCTGAAGACCGCCTTGGTTGAAGCTGCTCCTACCGCCCAAATCCAAATCGTTGGTCAAAACAGTCAAACCACTTACAATCCCAACAATCACCGTTGGACAGGAAATCTGACATTTAACATGGCCAACATGTACAAGATCAAAGTCAATTCCGCATGCGAAATCACGCTGCAAGGCGACCCGGTTGACCCGGCCGATCACCCGTATGCCATCAACCAAGGAAACAACTGGATTGCATTCCCGCTGAACCAAGACATGACGCTTGCCGATGCCTTCGCAGGATTTGCCGTTCAAGGTGACCAACTC
>JAEEGK010004110.1_pt1 | contig 35849 bp, 31 predicted proteins | sample 8958771 | NCBI WGS metagenome assembly JAEEGK01 (sample SAMN16246547, study PRJNA631951) | gut metagenome | biome: gut microbiome; feature: rumen; material: SC-attached | host: Bos | place: Iran: Karaj | collected 2018-10 | reverse complement strand
CCTTCGGCTTTTTAGCCAGTGCTTTTGAGGGAGTTTCGTCAATTGCGGTTGCAAAGGTATGCCTTTTTCGTTGACTGACAAAATATTTTTGAAGAAAAATGTCTTTTTAACTGTAAAAAGTGGATGGGAAGTGTTGAATTCTGCCTTTTTATGTGTACCTTTACATCATTATTGCATATTTACAGGAATGTTAGAACGGACGGTTGGGATAGTGCTGCATCAGGTTAAGTACAATGACGAGTGTGTTATTGTGAACATCTACACCTTGCAGCATGGTAATGTGGGGTTCCTGGTTAAGATGCCCCGGCATAAGCGCAGTAACGTCAAGACGCTGCTGCTGCGTCCGCTGAACATCCTGGAGCTAGACTTTGACTACCGGCCGAATCAGTCTCTGCAGCGGATCAGGGATATGAGGCTGCATGTTTCCTACGAGTCCCTGCCCTATGATCCGATTAAGAGTACGATAGCGCTTTTTCTTTCTGAGTTCCTGTACTATACGCTGAAGAATGAGATGGAGAATCCTTCCCTTTTCAGTTATCTGTGTAACAGCCTGGAGTGGCTTGACCGTTCGCAGAAGGGGCTGTCGAACTTTCACCTGGTATTTCTGTTACGGCTGACGCGTTTTCTGGGATTCTGGCCTAATATCCTTAATTATAAGAAGGGCAGGGTGTTTGACATGCGTGAGGCCGCAATGGCGGATACCTTGCCTTTGCACAGTCAGTGCCTGAATGCGGAGGAGTCGGCTCTCCTTCCGTTCCTGTTAAGGATGGATTATGCCTCGATGCACCTTTTCCGCTTCAGTCGCGGGCAGAGGGCGGAGGTGCTGGAAAGGGTGATTGACTACTATCGCATGCACATCCCGGAATTTCCTGAACTGAAATCCCTGGATGTACTGCGAACTGTATTCTCTTAGTTAAGCAATTCCTTAACCATGGCGCTGATGGCGCGGCCTTCGGCCTTTCCGGCCAGTTTTTTGGAGGCTACGCCCATTACACGGCCCATGTCCTTGGCTGATGCGGCTCCGACCTCGGCGATGATGGCGGTCAGTTCGGCCTTCAGCTCTTCCGCTGTCAGCTGCTTGGGCAGGTATTCCTCGATGACGGCTACCTGGGCCAGTTCCTCGTCTGCCAGATCCTGGCGTGACTGGCTGACGTACAGGGCGGCTGTGTCCCTGCCCTGCTTGGCCATCTTGGCAAGTATCTTTATGGCGTTCTCGTCTGTGAGTTCGTCATTGGCTCCCGGCTGGGTCTTGGCTTCGATGAAGTACTTCTTGATGTTCCTCAATGCCATCAGGCGGATTTTGTCCTTTGCTTTCATTGCGGCTACAATGTCGCCGCTCACTTGTTCAAATAACATCTTTTATTATTTATAATATGTAAATCAGAAATTAAACGTCAGGGCGTCTCCGTAGTTGCTCTCTTCTGCGGGCTCGGCAGGCGGTACAACGGCGGGTTTGATGGAGGAGAGCTTGTTCAGGTCCTCCTTGGTACGGCGGTAGGTGGGTAATGTCTCAATCATTGAGATGATGTCGTCATTGTCCAGTTCCTCGTCCCTGAAGATGTGAATGCTGCGGCGCCGGCGGGGTGAGGAGTTCTCGGTCCCGTAGTACTGCTCTATTCTGTCGCTCTCCTTCTGCTGCTTCTCGGTCTCATAGGCTGCCTTCTCGCGAGACTGCTGCTCTGTCAGTTCAGGCATGCCCGGTACGTTCTGCAGTCCGAAGCCGGTGGCCAGCAGGGTGATCTTCACCTTATTGCCCAATGAGCTGTCGGTGGCCAGACCCCATTTGGTCTCAACGTCCTCACGGAACTTGCTCATGAAGTCATGCACCTCGTTTATTTCCTCCATCATCAGGTTCTCGTTCTCATTGTCGCTGCTGAAGTTGATATTCAGGAGCACCTTCTTGGAGTTGAAGATGTCGTTGTTGTTCAGCAGGGGGCTGTTCAGGGCCTCGTTAATGGCCTTGGTGACACGGTTCTCTCCCTCGCCGTAACCGGTACTCATGATGGCTACGCCGCCATCCTTCAGAACGGTGGTCACGTCCTGGAAGTCCAGGTTCATGATGCCGTGCATGGTGATAATCTCGGCAATGCTCTTGGCTGCGATGCTGAGGGTGTCGTCGGCCTTGGCGAAGGCGGTCAGTACAGTCAGTTCAGGATAGATTTCGCGCAGTCTTTCATTGTTGATTACCAGCAGGGCGTCCACGTGCTTCGAGATTTCCTCCACGCCGTCCAGGGCCTGGTTGATCTTCTTGTTGCCTTCGAACTTGAAGGGGATGGTTACAATGCCTACGGTCAGGATGCCGGCATCCTTGGCACACTGGGCTATGATGGGGGCGGCTCCTGTTCCGGTTCCTCCGCCCATTCCGGCAGTAATGAATACCATGCGGGTTCCGTCGCTGAGCATTTCCTTGATCTCATCCATGCTCTCCAGGGCGGCCTGACGGGCTTTCTCGGGACGGTTTCCGGCTCCCAGTCCGTCCTTGCCTAACTGCAGATGATTAGGTATGGGGGAGTCGCTAAGGGCTTTCTTGTCTGTGTTGCAGAGTACATACGTTACATCGTGGATACCTTCACGATACATGTGGTTAACGGCATTGCCGCCGCCACCGCCTACACCAATGACCTTGATGATGCTTTGCGAGGCTTTTGACTCGAAATTGAAAGAGATGCCTCCGTTGTTGAAATTAATATTGTCTGCCATAATATATCCTGCTTTAACTGTTATTATACTTCATTCTTCTCCTGTTCATCCTATTCATCCTCTTCCGGTTCACTGAGCATGTTGTTGATTTTCCTGAAGAAGTTGCGCAATTTGTGCTTGGTGCCCTCCTTCGGCTTCTTGGGTGTCTCATCTTCGGGTACGATTTCGTCTTCTTCCGGGCCTACGGGCTCTTCGGGTGTTATCTCATCCTCGACTATGGGATCTTCCTTCTTCTCCTCCGGATGGATTTCGTGCAGCTCGGCAGGTGTGTCGCTGGCACAGTTCTGGTCGCCCTTCAGCAGCAGTGCCATCAGAGTGTACAGGTTGCTGTCCTCGGAGATGTGTACATTGGGAGCCAGGCTGATGTTCTGGGGCAGGCCTTTGTTCAGGCGTACCTGCTTGTCCGTCTGGGTGTGCTCGGTGAAGGCCTTTACCATGTTTCTTATCTTGCTGGCACCGCCGGTCAGCAGAATACCCGAAAGCAGTTTCTCGTTGTAGGGCTTGATATGTGCCCATACATTCACGATGATTTCCTCGTATCGGGCTTCTATGATGTTGGACAGTTCGTCCTCTGTTATGGTGCGGTCAAAACTGATCTGGATCTTGTTCTTGTTGGGCTCTTCCTCGTTCTCGCGCCAGGCTGTACCGTATTTCAGTTTCAGCTGCTCGGCCTCGGCCTGCTCAATGCTCTTGGTGGTAATGTCCGTTGTGACGTTGCTGCCGCCCAGGGGAATGACTACCAGATGGCGCAGGATGTTGGAGTAATAGACGGAGATGGTGGTGGTGTCTGCTCCCATATCCACCAGGGCGCATCCCGAGCGCTTCTCGTTTGCGGAGAGCAGGCTGTCTGCCAGGCACAGGGGGGAGATGAAGAGGTCGGCCATCTCAAGTCCGGCGTTCTTGATGCACCTTTCTATGTTCTCGCTGACGCCGGCACGGGCTACGACGTTGATGAAGCGTGCCTCAATCTGCTCGCTCTGCATGCCCACGGGATCCTGTACATAGCGGTTCCCGATCTTGTATTCCTGGGGGATGACGTCATGAATCCTGGCCTGGGGATAGACAACATTATTGTTGATTTCCTTGAGCTGGTCAATGACATCATTGTTGATGATTGTCTTTTCCGCAAACTGGTAGGGAACCTTGTTCTCCATTGTCCTCAGGGACTGTCCGGACAGTCCTACAAAGACACGTGTGACGTAGATACCCAGCTCGTCGTTGATTTTCTTCACAACGTGTGATATCGCCTGCGTTGTCTTGTCGATGTTGTCCACTAAACCTTTTCTGATAGAATCGGTTGTCTCCTCTTGCGTGATTGCCAGGATTTGCATGGTACCGTCTGGTAGTCTCTTACCGGCAATGGCCCTAATGGCGGTGGAACCCAGTTCCACGGCAACGATAATGTCCTTTTCTGCTCCCATAGTCTATATATTTTTTGTGTTATTCTTCTTGGTACATACAACCTGCCCGTCAAATGACAGGTTGATAACAGCATATTTGTTCCAGCCTGTCTTGCTGAGGCCGTTCTTATAGAATGTCATCAGGTTCTCCAGCTTTCTTCTGAAGTTCTCAGGCGTTCCTAAGATGATGACCTGTTCGCCTACCCTGGGGTACAGCTCTATCACGTTCTTGTCCGTTACGTGAATCTGTTCTATCTGCTTGTCCCAGAACTCATCCTGGCAGATGAATCTGGCCAGTTCCATCAGGTTCTTCCTTGCATATTCCTTGGTGATGTTACCCGTTGCGACGCAGAGGTCGATGTTCATGTTGTTGACGGGCATGATGGCACCGCTGCCGTCCAGGTAGTAGTTCTCCCCGTTATTCTGCATGACGTGCAGAATGGGGCGTTGCGGGATAACGTATATGCACAGGTGGCTGGCGGCCGAACAGTAACAGCTGGCACTGTCAATATAGGGGTCGTTCCGAAGGATTTCCTCCAGTCCCTGTATGTCAATGCTGCTCAGCTTCGTTCCTTCGGCAAAGATCTTGTTCTTTGCCAGTATGCTGTGGATGTAGTCTGTGGTTACGAAACCGCCTTCCAGACTGTCCGTTATCTGAATATCCACAGCTTCGCAGACGCGCTCCTCGGTGCGCTGTGTGAACTCTGCGACGGCGAATATCAGGTATCCGACTACCAGCAGAAGCAGGATGATTTTTATGGCTACTTTCATGATAAGGGTTTAAGTATTTCGGTTATTTGGTCCGCATAGTTTTCTATGTCACCTGCTCCTAAGGTGATGAGTACGTCAAATCCTCCCTGGCGTACTACGTCGCATATTTCGTCCTTCCTGCACATCTGCTTCCTGATGCCGGAGCGCAGGTTGTCATAGATGAGCGCGCTGGTCACACCGGGTATGGGGGCTTCCCTGGCGGGGTAGATATCCACGATTGCCACATCATCCAGCAGCGAGAGTGCATCGGCAAACTCATGATAGAAGTCCCTGGTGCGGGTGTACAGATGGGGCTGGAAGATTACCTTGATGCGCTTGCCTTCGTAAAGCTGTCTGATGCTGAGCAGGCTCTGGCGTATCTCCTCGGGATGATGGGCGTAGTCACTCAGATATACCATCTTATCCGTCTTCAGGCGGAAGTCAAACCTGCGGTCCACGCCGCCGAAGGATTCCATGCCTTTCCTGATTTCCTCCTCATTTGCGCCGCCAATCTGGGCCAGTGCCATGGCCGCGATGCCGTTCTCGATGTTCACGCTGACGGGAACGCCCAGCTTTATGTTCTTTATATTGCCAAGGGGCGATATCAGGTCGAAGCTGATTTCGCCGTTGCCTATCTTTACGTTCTCGGCATGGAAGTCACCTTCCTCACGGCTATAGGTATAGGTGGTGACACCTTCCTGCGTGTCGGGCTTCATCTTCAGGCCTGTATGCAGGATCAGGTATCCGCCCGGCTGAATGAGGCTGCTGTATTTTCTGAAGCTCTCCAGATAGGCTTCCTCTGTTCCGTAGATATCCAGATGGTCGGCATCGGTAGCGGTAATGACGCTTGCGAAGGGGGTCAGCCAGTGGAAGCTGCGGTCAAACTCGTCAGCCTCAATCACCACATAGGGGCTGTCCTTGCTGAGGATGTAGTTGGTGCCGTAGTTCTTGGTGATGCCGCCCAGGAAGGCGTTGCAGTCTATGTGGCTCTGGTGCAGCAGATGGGCTGCCATGCTGCTGGTGGTTGTCTTGCCGTGCGTGCCGGCTACGCAGAGTCCCTTCAGTGAACGGGTGAGCGTACCCAGTACCTGGGCACGTTTCTGGATTTCGAATCCGTTCTGGCGGAAATACACCAGTTCCTTGTGTTCAGCCGGTATGGCCGGAGTATAGATAACCAGTGTGGTGTCTGTATGCTTGCATGCGGCGGGAATCTGTTCCACGTCCTCAGAATAATGGATGAAGGCACCTTCCTGCTGCAACTTTCCGGTCAGGTCGCTGGGGGTCTTGTCATATCCGCCTACTACCAGGCCTTTGTGCAGGAAATATCTGGCAATGGCGCTCATGCCTATTCCGCCGATTCCTACAAAGTAAACTGCTTTTATATCGTTCAGGTTCATATTCTCTTATTCCTTTACTAATTTCAATACTTCTTCCGCAATGACGCGTGCGGAATCCTTATATGCCATCTTAAAGGCATTCTCGCCCAGTTTCTTCAGTTCTTCCGTATCCGCAACTGTCTTCAGTGCCAACGGGATGAGCTCCGATGCGGCGCTGGCATCCTTCACATAAAGTGCTGCCTGCCTGTTAACCAGTGCCATGGCGTTATGTGTCTGATGATCCTCGGCCACATTGGGGCTCGGTACCAGGATGCTGGGCTTCCCTAACAGGCAGAGTTCGCTGATACTGCTGGCTCCGGCGCGGCTTATCACCAGGTCTGCCAGCCGGTATGCCATATCCATGCGGCCGATGAAGTCTGTTATGTACAGGTTGGCGGGCACCTTCCTGTTCTTCAGTTCCCTGGCAATGGCCTCCTTGTAATAGCCGCCGGTCTGCCAGATGAACTGTACCTGTGCCGCTCCTATCTTATCCAGATTCCCCAGCACGCTCTCGTTCAGGGTTCTGGCTCCCAGGCTTCCTCCCACCAGCAGGATGGTGGGTATGCCGGCTTTCAGGCCGAACTCGCCGGCGGCCTCTTCCCTGGTTATGCTGTTGTTGACCAGATTCTGACGCACAGGGTTGCCTGTAAGCAGAATCCTGTCCTTAGGGAAGAACCGCTCCATGCCCTCATAGGCCACGCATATCTTGCTGGCTTTCCTGGCCAGTGTCTTGTTGGTCAGTCCCGCAAAGCTGTTCTGCTCCTGAATCAGGCAGGGAATGCCCAGCTCATACGCGGCATTGAGCGTAGCGGAGCTGGCATATCCGCCCACTCCCACAGCCACATGCGGCTTAAACTGACGTATCGTTTTCTTAATAGCCTTCTTGCTTCGCAGAAAATCCCACAGCACTCCTATGTTGGCGGGTTTCCACAGCGGACGCAGCAGGCCTCTGACGGGTAATCCCACTATCTTGTAGCCGGCAGCCGGAACTTTCTGCATCTCCATTCTTCCCTCAGCTCCCACAAACAGGATTTCCGCATCAGGACGCAGTTCCTTCAGTGCATTGGCAATGCTTACGGCAGGAAAGATATGTCCTCCCGTTCCGCCACCGCTTATGATGAATCTCAAATTTCCCATATACCTTATTATATATTATATAGAATAGGCTTCTTTCCTCTTGGCAGTCCTGCTCACGCTCAGTATCATCCCGAAATAGGCGCAGTTCACGAACGTACTGGTTCCGCCTCGGCTTATCAGGGGCAGGGGCTGTCCTGTCACAGGGAAGGCTCCGGTTGCCACAGCCATGTTTACCATGGCCTGTATCACTATCATCAGCGCCAGCCCCATCACCAGGTATGACGGGAACCTGGATTTGCATCTGCTGGCTATCTTCATGGACTGCCACATCAGCAGCAGGTACAGGAACATGACACCGAACAGGCCGAAGACGCCGGTCTCCTCTATGATGATGGCATAGATAAAGTCCGAATAGGCCTGGGGCAGATAGTCACGCTGTACGGAGTTGCCCGGCCCTTTCCCGATGATGCCGCAGGTGCCGATGGCTATGTTGGCATGTGTAACCTGCACATTCACGGTCAGGGGATAGTCCTTGGGATCCTCAGGAGGGGTATTGTCCATATTCAGGCGGTGTACCCATGTGGGGATACGATGCAGGGGACCCTGGGCCATCTTCTCCATCATGGTCTCGGACTTTGACAGGGTATAGAAGGCTGTTCCTCCTACTATAATGGCTGCCATTGCCACACCGACGATGCCGGCCAGGTACTTCTTGGGAGCCTGTGCATAGAACAGTATGCCGAATATGGTAGTACCTATGATGATGGCGGTGGAGAGGTTCTCGGTAGCTATCAGCAGCAATACGAATGCCGTAACCCCCATCACCCATTGGGTACCTGTCTTGGAGGCTCCTTTCTCGTCCCTTGATGTGGAGAGCACGAATGCGGTGAAGCCTATCAGTCCCATCTTGGCCAGCTCAGAGGGCTGGAAGGAGATTTTTCCTATCTCAAGCCATCTGGCACCACCGTTGATCTTAGTGGTGAACAATACCACTATCAGCAGCAGAATGGACAGCGCCAGTACCACCAGCGAGCCCAGTTTGAACCAGTTACAGGAAATCTGGGTAATGAGCCATGCGAATACGATTCCCATTGCCAGAAATGCACTGTGTCGCAATACGGGGTCCCAATAGTGCCCGCTTTTGTAGGTCATGGTACTTGTGGCACTGTAAACCTCAATCACAGATATCATGCACAGGAACAGGAATACCATCCATATTACCATGTCGCCTTGAAACCAACTTTTTTCTTTCAGATTACCCAGAGTCATGTCTTACGGTTCTTTTATCTCTTTGTTATCGTCTCTTCCGGTTTATACTCTCATGTTTTTTTATAAAGCCCTGACCAGTTCCTTGAACTGCTCACCGCGGTCCTCCATATTCTTGAACAGGTCAAAGCTGGCGCAGCAGGGGCTCAGTAGAACGGTGTACCCGGGCTTGGCCATCTTCACACATTCAGCCACGCAGTCCTTCATGCTATGTGTATCGGCAATGGGGATTCCCATGCCGTCAAAGAAGTTGTGCAGCTTGGTGTTATCGGCACCCAGGAAGACCAGGCCGGCGCACTTCTCCTTCACCAGGTCCTTTATAGCGTTGTAGTCGTTGCCCTTGTCTTTTCCGCCGATAATCAGGATGGTAGGTGTAGTCATGCTCTCCAGCGCATACCAGCATGCGTCCACATTGGTTGCCTTGGAGTCATTGATGTACTGGACGCCGCCCACGCGGGCCACCTTCTCCAACCGGTGCTCTACGCCTTCAAAGTCTCCCAGACTCTGCCTCAGCGTCTCGTCCTTGATTCCGCTCAGGTGAGCGGCTATGCCGGCTGCCAGGCTGTTGTACATATTGTGCTTACCTCTCAGGCTCAAGCTCTCCTGCTCCATATTGAAGGGGGTGGGGCGCTCAATGACGTACTCTCCGTCACTGATGTATCCTATCATGCCGTTCTTCTTGAGTATGCTGAAGGGGCACAACTGGGATTTGATGCCGTATTTCTTCAGTTCCTTGGCAATGATGGGGTCATCGGCCCAGTAAACAAAGGCATCCTCCTCCGTCTGGTTCTGCAGAATACGCATCTTGGCATCCGTGTATTCCTGCATACTGTTATTGTAACGGTCCAGGTGGTCCGGTGTAATGTTCAGCAGAACGGCGATGTTGGCACGGAACTTATACATATTGTCCAGCTGGAAGCTGCTCAGCTCTATGATGTAGTAGTCATAGTTTTTGCCTTCGGCAATCTGCAGCGCCAGGCTACGGCCTATGTTACCAGCCAGGCCTACGTTATAGCCGGCATCCTTGAAGATATGATAGATGAGGCTGGTGGTGGTAGTCTTTCCGTTGGAGCCTGTGATGCAAATCATCTTGGCATGGGTGTATCTGCCGGCAAACTCTATCTCGTTGATGATGGGGATGCCTGCCTGCCTTGCCTTCACAATCATGGGGGCGTTCTCAGGGATACCGGGGCTCTTGATGATTTCCTTGGCATTCAGGATCTTCTCCTCGGTATGATGTCCTTCTTCCCACTCAATGGCATATTGCTCCAGCATACTCTTGTATTCCGGCTTAATGGTGCCCATGTCGCTGACAAAGACCTCAAAACCCTTCTTGAGTGCCAGTACTGCTGCACCCACACCGCTCTCGGCCGCACCTAAAACTACTATTCTGTCCTTCATTCTACTTTAATATCTTATATAATCTCACTTCTCTAACCACTAACCACTAACCTCTAACCACTAACCACTTTTACCTTATCTTCAATGTCACTATGGTAAGGGCTGCCAGGATAATGGTGATAATCCAGAACCTTACGGTTATCTTTGACTCCAGCCAACAGCCCTTGGGCCAGTTAAGCAACACCTTGAAGTCTGCCGGAAGCTGACCGGGTGCCACCCTGAAGGTGTCATGAATGGGAGCCCTCTTGAACACACGCCACTTCTGTCCTCTCTTATTGCCCATCTTGGCATATTCCGTCTGAAGCATTACGCTTATACTCTCCATGAAGAAGATGAAGCAGAGCAGCGGCAGCAGCAGTTCCTTGTGTATGATAATCGCTGCCACGGCGATAATGCCGCCGATAGCCAGACTGCCCGTGTCACCCATGAATATCTGTGCAGGATAGGCATTGTACCACAGGAAACCTATCAGCGCTCCTACGAATGCCAGCAGGAAGACCACCGTCTCCTCACTGCCCGGTATGAACATGATGTTCAGGTAACCGGCCATCACAATGTGACTGCTTACGTATGCCAGTATGGCCAGGGCTACTCCGATGATGGCTGAGTTACCGGCGCACATACCGTCCATTCCGTCGTTCAGATTACAGCCGTTGCTTACACCCATTACCACAAAGGTTGTCATGAATACGAAGAATATCCATCCGGCAGCTGTGCGGTACTTGCCCAGGAAACGGAACATATTGCTGTATTGCAGGTTGTTGTTCTTGACAAACGGAATGGTGGTTATCGTACTCTTCACCGCATCCTTCTTGTAAGTGACCTCTTCTGTGGTATTCCGGAACTCGGCTTTCACGTTCTCGCGGACCACGGCATCGGGGCTCAGCCATAGCGTCAGTCCGATGACAAGTCCCAGCAGCGCCTGCCCGGCAAGCTTGTAAATAGGACGCAGGCCGTCCTTGGTAACCTTCATCTTGATGTAGTCATCCGCAAAGCCCAGGGCACCTAACCACAGGGTTGTCAGAATCATCAGCAGCATATAGATGTTACGCAACCTGCCCAGTAGCAGACAGGGCACCACGGTAGCTATGATGATAATCAGGCCGCCCATTGTGGGCACGCCCTTCTTGTTCACCCCATAGGGGTCAATGTTTGCGCTGCGCTGCTCCTCGTTAATGCCACGCTCTTTCATCCACTTGATAAAATACTCGCCGAACCATACTGATATGACCAATGACAGCACCAGCGTCAGCAGGGCGCGGAACGAGATGTATGACCACAAATGAGCGCCAGGCACTCCGAATTCACCTAAATATCTGAACAGATAGTATAACATTATTTTAATTCAAAATTCTTAGTTCAAAGTTCAAAATTCATAGTCCGAAGGCTTCGCTGATAACCTCATGGTCGTCAAAGTGATGCTTCACACCCTGAACAATCTGATAGTCCTCATGTCCTTTTCCCGCTACCAGAATCACATCACCGGGCTGAGCCATCATGCAGGCCGTACGGATAGCTTCATGGCGGTCCACGATACTCAGAACCTTCTGGCGCTGTTTCTCTGTCAGGCCGGCCAGCATGTCGTTGATAATCTCCTGGGGATCCTCGAATCTGGGGTTATCGCTGGTAATGATGACACGGTCGCTGTTCTTCACAGCCTCCTGGGCCATTAAGGGGCGCTTTCCCTTGTCCCTGTTGCCGCCGGCTCCGCATACGGTCCAACACTGTCCGCGATGTTTCAGCACCTCATTGATGGTATCCAGCACATTCTTCAGCGCATCCGGGGTATGGGCATAGTCCACAATGGCCGTCACACCGTTCTTGGACCGGATGGTCTCAAACCGGCCGTTAACGGGTTTCATGGCACTCAGCTGTATCAGTGCCTCCTGCGGCTCCGTACCCATCATTACGGCGGCTCCGTATATGGCCAGCAGGTTACTTACGTTAAACCTGCCTACAAACTGTACGCATACCTCCTTGCCGTTCATCTCCAGATTCATGCCCTCGAAGCTTTCCTCCAGTATCTTCGCCTTGAAGTCTGCACCGGAACGTGTGGAGTAGGTCTTCACCTTCGCCTTGGTGTTCTGAACCATTACGGCCCCGTTCTTGTCATCCGCGTTGGTAATGGCAAAAGCTCCCTTGGGCAGGGCATCGAAGAAGGCCTTCTTGGCATCCCTGTAGTTCTCGAACGTCTTATGGTAATCCAGATGGTCACGGGTCAGGTTGGTGAAGATGCCGCCGGCAAAGGTCAGGCCTCCGATTCTCTTCTGTGAAACGCTATGGCTGCTTACCTCCATGAAGGCATATTCGCATCCCTCGTCAGCCATCTGTCCCAGCAGACGGTTCAGCGTGATAGGGTCGGGGGTGGTGCATTCCGTGGGAACGGCCTTCCCGTTGATATAGTTGCAGACGGTACTGCAGAGTCCGCACTTGAAGCCCATCCGCATATACATATTATATAATACGGTGGCAATGGTGGTCTTTCCGTTGGTTCCGGTAACACCTACCAGCTTCATCCTGCTTGTGGGGTTGCCGAAGAAGTTGGTTGCCAGCGGGCCTACGGCATCCTCTGTACTTTCATATTGCAGATATGTTACCCCGTCCTGTATGGTAGCCGGCAGCTCCTCACACGCAATGGCCCCGGCACCCAGTTCTATGGCCTTGGCTATGTATGTATGGCCGTCAACCTGTGTTCCCCGCATGGCAACAAACAGGTTTCCCTCCTTAATCTGGCGGGAGTCAATCTCAATCCCGTTTATCTCTTTTTCTGTGTCACCGACAATCCGTACGGGACGACATACATTTATCAATTGCGCTAATTTCATAATTGTATGTTTTATTTCGAGGTTTGTTCTAATTGAATTGTTATGGTCTTTCCCCGCTCCACACTGCTCCCGGCAGGCATGTTCTGGCTTTTAACCCGTCCCTTGCCCTGGAGCCTGACCTTCAGGCCGCGTTTCTGCAGTTCATAGACCGCGTCTCTTGCTCCCATGCCTATGACATTGGGAACCTTGTCTGCCGGAATGGAGTCTGTCACCACTTCCAGCGAACTGCGGATACCCAGTTCCTCCATCACCCGGTTGGACTTCTTCTCCTGTCCGCGGACCGAGGTGGGCACATATACCGAGGTGGAGTCGCTGACCTCCCTGGCATCATGGCTGTTGCCCTTTGACATAATGTATTGCGAGATTTCGCTGAACACAGGACCGCACTGGCCGCCTCCGGAGGCGGGAAGACCTGTCTTTACGATACAGACGATGCAGCTGTATTGGGGCGCATCGCTGGGGAAGTATCCGCAGAAGCTGACCATGTACCTTGTGATGCCGCTATGGTATCCGCCGCCACCGGCTGCCGCTATCTGGGCCGTTCCCGTCTTTCCGCTTACCTTGAAGTACTTGCCGTTGTTACCGGCCTTCTTACCCAGACCCTTGCTGACAACCAACTCCAGAATCTCCTGTATGTCAGCCAGCGTGCTGGGCTTGCACATATTCTCCTTGATCACCTCGGTAGGGAACTCGCGGATAACCTGACCGTCTTTCAGCTCAGCCTTCACGAATCTCGGCTTCAGCATCTTTCCGCCGTTGGCAATACCGTTATAGAATGCCAGGGTAGCGATAGGCGGCAGCATGGTCTCATAGCCGATACTCATCCAGGGCAGGGCGGTATTGCTCCAGTTCAGCCAGAATCTTCCCTCCTTCTTGGGGTGGCGTACACGCGGCTCGCCTTTTCCCACGAAGGGGAGATTCAGCGGCAGGCCAACGCCCAGTTTGTTCAGGCCGCGGACGTATCTGTCAGGATCATCCTTGTAGGCATCGTCTATCAGCCTGCTGACACCGATGTTGGAACTGTACATCAGCACCTCGGGAACGGACAGCGTACCGTAACCGCCTTTACGCCAGTTGTGGTCCTTCATCTGGCGTCCGTGCATCAGGTAGATTCCGCTGCCGGTTTCCACGTGCGTGTTCTTATTTATTTTACCGTCGTCCAATGCCACCATGATACTGGCCGTCTTGAAGGTGGAACCGGGTTCCATCAGGTCACTCACGGCATTGTTCTTGCACTCGTAGTATTCACCGTCTGACATTCTGGTCAGGTTCACGATGGCCTTTACGTCACCCGTCTTCACTTCCATCACCACAGCCATACCTATCTCGCCGCCCACTTCCTTCAGCTTGTTGCGCAAGGCCCTGTCGGCCATATCCTGGATGTTGATGTCCAGTGTGGTCAGCAGGTCGTTGCCGTTCTCGGGCGGCAGGTCTATAAACCTGATTCGCCTGTTAAGCACCTTGGTGGTATGCGATGTGCCGGGCTTTCCCCTCAGGATACTGTCGAAGCTTAACTCCAGGCCGCATTTCGCCTTGGCGCTGGAATCGGCATACAGGTCGCCCAGGGTTCTGGATGCCAGCATGCCGTAGGGCTTCTTGCGCTGCATAATCTCCTCGGCATGGAATCCGCTCCGGTTGGAGCTCTCCCTCAGCATGGGCAGCTTCTTGCATTCCTTGTACTGAATGTAGGTGGCCAGTTTGCCGGGGCAGATGTTCCAGGCAAACCTCCCGCGTTCCTTACCCTTCTTCAGGTGCTCCTTGAACCAGGCCGCATCATGGTTCTGGAAGATTTTTGCCAAACCTTCGGATATGCTGTCCAGGTCGGCCTTGAAAGCCGAGTCTCTCCAATGCTCAATCTTTCTCTGGCTGACAGAGTCGGGGTCGAAAACCTTGAAGTCCATGTACAGACGATATACCGGTATGGAGCCGGACAGTACTTGTCCGTCAGCTGACAGGATGTTGCCCCTGTTGGCGGGGATAGGGATATTCTCTGTGGTAAAGCGCTTGTCCACCTGCTCCCAGTAGCTGCTCTGCGGAGGCAGCATGGTGTGTAGGGCTGTACCCAGAATATATACAGCAATAATCGCAATCATAGCCATTATGATGCGAAAACGTCCTATTGAGCTATCGTTGTTTGACTTCATTCGTTTCGTTTATTCGTTAGTCAGTTCATAAACCGGGTCGTTGCTGGAGCTGAGCGTGCTGTCGCCCATTGCCTTCATCTGCTCTTCCAACTGGCTCTGCCTGCAGCGGTAGGTCAGCTCGCTGTTCCTTGTCATGCTGCGGTATTTCCAGTCCTGCAGTTCCTCATGCAGCCTGTCCTCCTCTATCATCTCATTCTGAGCCTGATAGCGGTTGGAGATGTAAATGATGATACCCAGCAGTATCATGGCCAGCACGCCAAGCTGTTTCCTGAACCACAGGCCGTTGATACTCAGCGCCTGCAGCACATCCTTCAGGTGCTCCAGATCCTTCTTCTCGCTGTCATCCTCCTCGTTTACCAGGGCATTCAGCAGTTTGCTCTTGCTGCTCTGTTCCTGCTCCTCGCTGACGGGGGCTTCCTTCTTCTCCAGCTCCTCCTGTATATTGTCTTTTATCTCTGCCATTTTTCTCCTATTCTAAGTTTTGCCGAACGGCTGCGCGGATTGGCCTGAATCTCCTCCGGCGAAGCCGTAATCACGTTTCTGTTAATTGCTTTCAGCGGGGCCTTGCTTTGCCCGAAGAGGTCCGTCTCCATCTTCCCCTCCACATTCCCGGTTTTAATGATGTTCTTCACCATCCGGTCCTCTAACGAGTGGTATGTCAGAACGGAAATCCTGCCTCCGGGGCTTAACAGGTCAGCGGCCGATATCAGCATCTGCCGTAATGCGGCCATCTCCCCGTTCACCTCTATCCGTAAGGCCTGGAAAACCCGGGCCAGGTCTTTCTTCTCCCTGTCGTAACCCAGGCAGGGCTTCAGCATCTCTGCCAGCTGTCCTGTGGTTTCCAGTTCCCCGGCAGTCCTTGCCTTTACGATGACCGAAGCCAGCCTTCTGCTGTTCTTCAGTTCGCCGTACAGATAGAAGATGTCTGCCAGCTGCTCCTCGGTATAGTTCTTCAGCACATCGCTTGCCTTCAGCTTGGCCGTCTGGTTCATTCTCATGTCCAGTTTGGCGTCATAGCGGAAGCTGAAGCCCCGCTCTCCGGCATCCAGATGGTGACTGCTTACGCCCAAGTCTGCCAGGATGCCGTCAATCTGCTCCACGCCGTAATACATCATCCAGTTCCTCAGGAACCGGAAGTTGCTTCTCACAAACGTGAAACGGTCGCTGTATTGCTCCTCCAGGGGCTGCGCGTTCTTCAGCGCATCCAGGTCCTGGTCAAAGCTGTACAGATGGCCGCCTTTCCCTAACCGGGCCAGTATCTCCCGGCTGTGGCCGCCGCCTCCGAAGGTGAGGTCAACATACGTCCCGTCGGGCTTAATGTTAAGTCCGCCTATTGTCTCTTCCAACAACACGGGAATATGATAAACCTCGCTTACCATGTTTCTTCGGGTATTAATACAGTCAGGGTTAGTTACTTGCACTCCTGGGGCGCGTTCATCATCTCTTCCAGGGTGTCAGCCAAAGCCTCCGGCTGGCTGAGAATTGCCTCTGCGTCTTGCCTGTTCCAGATCTCAATGGTGTTATCTATACCTATGAAGCGTACATCGTTCCTGATGTTGGCCTCCTCCAGATAACGCTTGGGGATAAGTATTCTTCCTCCGCTGTCCAGCGATACAGATTCTGCTCCTGCCACAAATTGCCTGAGCGCATGACGTCCGTTACGGTCAAACATGTTGGTCTTAGCCGTAATAGCGTTCACCTGCTCATGCCATACCTGTTCAGGGTACAGAACCAGACAGCGCTGAAAGATATCCCGACGCAATATCAGTCCCTGCTGATCCTCCTTCTGGAGAATCTTGCGGAAACTGCTCGGAACGAAAACGCGTCCTTTTTCGTCAACCTTGGCATCTATGTTGCCGGTAAATCTCATTGCGTGTACTTATATATAATTTATTCTTGGGTGCAAAGATAATAAAATTCCCCACAATTCCCCACACTTTTTCTGAATATTTTTTTGATGAATATTTTGCTACTATTTTATTTGTTCCTCTTTTTCCAGGAAACAGGATTTGATTTTCCCGATAAAACCGTTTGATTTTGTTCTGATGCTTCCTTTTAAAACCAGATTAACTTTTTTTTTATTCTTTTCTTGCCTGGTGGGGGATTTTTATGTATTTTTGCACAAAAATGATGAAATATGAATAAAAACCGCTTTCTTTTTCTGCTATTTCTCCTGTTCTCCCTGTGTGTGATTTCCGCTTACGGAAAGAAGAAGGAGAAACGGGCTCTGGTACGTATTGAGACCTCGTGCGGCACAATCCGTGTAGCCCTCTCGGATGATACGCCCCTGCATCGTGACAACTTCCTGAAGTTAGCTTCCAGCGGCTTCTATGACGGAACCCTCTTCCACAGGTGTATCAGGGACTTTATGATTCAGGGCGGCGATCCGGATTCCAGGAATGCGCCTGAAGGCAAGATCTTGGGAGAAGGCGATACCGGCTATACCATACCCGCCGAATTCTGCTTACCTTATTTATACCATTGGCGGGGCGCCCTTGCCGCTGCCCGTGAGCCGGATGATATCAATCCCGAGCAGAACAGCAGCGGTTGCCAGTTCTATATTGTTTACGGCAGGAAACAGGGCCCCGGCGATATTAAGAAAGTGCGCTCCATGCTGCAGGAAAAGGGAATCGAGATGACCTCTCAGATGGCTGATGATTATCAGATGCGCGGCGGAACGCCTCATCTTGACGGGCAATATACAGTCTTCGGCGAGGTGGTTGAAGGGCTGGAAGTGGTAAAGCAGATTCAGGCCGTTGCCACAGATGACAACAACCGTCCGCTTGAGGATGTGGTGATTCTGAGAATGACCGTCGAGCAATACAGTAAGACAAAACCTGTCATCAGGCGGAAGTAAACATTTTCCTCCCCCCATAAAAAACATGCCAACTCGGCAACAAAAATTATTTTCAAGGCGTGGTTATTTATTTTCAAGGCGTGAAAATATATTTTCAAAGCTTGGTTATATATTTTCAAGCCTTGAAAATAATTTTATCCGGTGTATCGGCATATTATTCTTGGGGTATCAGGATGTTTTCCCAGGAGGGCTTTTTGTTTTTTTTCTATGCCCTAACGGCCAAGAGCCCCCTTTTTTAATTCATTATTCAATATCTTTTTTCACGCATTATTAGCAGATGATATTCTCGACGTCTAACTCAACTCCCTCCCATTTGGGATGAGGAGGGTTGGAGGAAAGTGAACCTTTTATTCTCCATTTCAACGTAGTTTTTTTGCTTTTCTTATGCTGCCTGTTATACCGTAATTTAAGATGTGTTACCGTATTTTAACAGTTGTTACCGATTTTTGCCTGCAAGTTCTACCTTTATTTATAAAGTGTCAACTTAAAATGGCGTAATTTTGCACCCGAATTAAATAAAACCCTCTAATTAAGGCGTAATGCAGAAATCATTTTTAATCCCTTTCTTGGCCATCGCAGCAGGAGTCCTTTCCTCCTGTATTCCCAGCGAACCCAAGAACGCCGAGTGTGATATTGAATCAGTCTTCGTACATGTTGACAATCCCACCGGCATTTTCCATCACGAATATGATACACTCAAGGTGGTCGGCTCGGCTACCAGCCAGATTGTCTTTCTGATCCGTTCTCAGGAGAATGTATCCCTGCTGCCCGTTACACTTAGTACCACTCCGGGCGCCCTTGCCTATATTCAGGAATCTGACGGCACCTTTACCGAATTCAGGAACGGCAGTCTTGTGGATTTCTCAAACGAGAAGAAGCAGGTTTTCAAGATTGTTTCGGAGGACAGGAACTGGAATAGAATGTATTCCATCGCCTTCGAGCATGACAAGCCTACCGAGGGGGACTTTACCCTGGATTTTGAAAGCTATGCCCTTGATGCCAACGGTAAGTTCTATGAGTGGAGCATTACTGATGAGAATGTGGCCAATGTCTTTACCGATGCCAAGTGGAAGAACGGTAACCCGGGCTTTAAGCTGAGTAAGTCATCAGCCAAGCCCATGGAGTATCCTTCTGTTCCCGTTGCCGACGGCGGTCCTGACGGCAGTGCCTGCGTGAAGCTGGAGACCAGGGACACCGGTTCCTTCGGTAATATGGTAAATATGCGCCTGGCCAGCGGCAGTATGTTCAATGGCATCTTTGAAGTAAGTAATGCGCTGAAAGATGCTCTCAGGGCTACCCGTTTCGGTTCCCCGTTTACCCATAAGCCTGTCAAAATGACCGTATGGCTGAAGTACGAGCCGGGCCCAACCTTCCAGAACAGGATGGGCAAGCCCGTTGCCGATGTTATTGACGAGCCGGATGCCTACGTAGTATTCTACCGTAATCAGGATGAGGCCGGCAATGAGGTTATGATTGACGGAACAGATATGTTTACTAACCCCTACATCGTAGGAATCGGCCGTCTGCCACATAACCTTAATGAGGACGGAACTGACAAGATAGGCAACAGCCCCATTCATGGCCTTACCTCACAGTGGCAACTGGTTGAGATTCCCGTGGTATATTCCAAGGAGGTTGACCAGACGGTTCTTGCCAACAAGGGTTACAGCCTGGCTCTCAGCTTCTCAAGCAGCTGGCAGGGCGGCAACTTCCAGGGTGCCGTCGGCAGCAAATTGTATATGGATAATGTGTCGCTCTATTGCGATAAGGACGAATATTAAAATAAGATTATCGTGTCAAATAGGTTTAAATTAATGCTTGTGGCAGTTGCGCTTATCTCGGCAGCTGCCGGCTATGCTCAGGATTCCTGGGAGAAATGGGGCCCCACCAATGGCCTGAAGGGTGCCGGCGTACTTGTCCGTGCAGGTTATACAGTGGGCGGCACTACCCCCTTGCCCTTGCCCTCGGAAATACGTTCCATCAACACCTTCTCGCCCAAGGGCGGAGCCACCATCGGTGTGGATGTGTATAAGATGTTCGGCAAGCGGTGGGGTGCCAGCGTAGGATGGCATTTCTTCTACGAGGGCTTCCATACCAGTGCCGATGTCAAGAACTATAAGATGTCTCTGACTATGGACGGCAATACCATGTCAGGCTATTTTACCGGTACCGATGTTACCAATACGGATATGTGGGGTATGACCATGCCTATTCTGGCAACCTTCAGACTGTCTCCCCGCTGGAACCTGAGTTTCGGTCCCTATCTCAGCACCTACTTCAAGCGTAATTTCAGTGGCGAGGTGTATGATAATGAAAACGGTTTGGGTTACCTCCGCGTGGACGATCCTACCGGTGAAAAGGTGAATATTGACCGCAATAACCCTGCCACCTATGATTTTACGGATAACATGCTGCAGTGGAATGCGGGTATTGAGGTAGGTTTTGACTGGAAGGTCTGCCGTCACATAAATGCCTTTGCCAAACTGGATTGGGGACTTAGTAACATCTGGGAGAAGGACTTTGATGCCGTTTCCTTCAGGATGTACCCCATCTATGCGACATTCGGAATAGCTTACAGATATTAAATCAGATAAATTATGAAGAAACTTTTACTTGTTATTTCCTGTGTCTTCACAGTTTTAACAGCCTTTGCCCAGAGCAAGGTTTACAACGAACAGCTTATCGTAACTATTGATGGCCAGAGTGCTGATCCTCAGATGGCCGGTGTTACGGTAGTAGATAATGGTGACGGAACCATCAACTTTGTTCTGAACAACTTCTTCCTCTCTAATGCTGAGACAAGTATTCCCGTAGGAAATATTGCGGTAGAGAATCTCTCTGTAACACCAGGTGCTGACGGCTTGGGTTATATTACCTTTGACGGCAGCATCACTATTCAGCCCGGCGATATGGAGGGTGTTGAGTATTGGGTTGGTCCTACCGTAGGTGAGATACCTATGAAGCTTAAGGGCAAGCTGAACGAGAGTAAGCTCTATGTAACCATCGACATTGACATGCAGTCAACCCTGGGTCAGATTGTATATGTACAGCTTGGCACGGATGACTTCAAGGATGACAGCGAGGATGCCATTCATACGGTTCCTGCTGCCGCTGCTTCCTCATCAGTTGTCTATGATCTGAATGGCCGCAGAGTCAATGCCCAATTAAAGAAGGGCCTTTACATTGTCGGTGGAAAGAAGGTGTTGTTCTAACCCCTATATATATAATAAGGTATAAAGGAAAAAGTGATGAGGATTCTCTGCCACATACTCTTGCTGATGTTGCTGCCTGTGTGTGCTTTTGCGCAGACGGACAGCCTGTCTGTACAGCAGCCGGCAGAGGATTTTGTAACGGTGTCAGTATGTGTCGCAAGCCCTGGAGACGAGCTCTATTCGGCTCTTGGACATGCCTGCATCCGTTTACAGTGTCCTACATACGGGCTTGATTACATCTACAGTTATGAGGCAGAGGATGCCAGCCATAATGTATTGCGCTTCTTTGCCGGTAAGCTGAAGATGGCTGTCCGAACGGTTCCTACCGAGCAGTATGTGGCTCAGTATGCTCCTGCCGGAAGGGGTGTAAAGGAATATGTGCTGAATCTGCCTATCCGTGTGAAGCAGCGTTTGTGGCAACAGATGGATAACAGGTTAACTTATACCCCCGTTCCATACGATTATATGAACCGCGGCTGTTCGGTTTCTGTGCTCAGCTGGCTGGAGGAGGCAATAGGCAAGGATACCCTAGTGTATGCTCCCTGGCCCGATAAGTTCGGACGTTCACGCAAGGAAATGGGGGGCGATAGTATAGTGAATGAGTGGAATCATATTTATGTCTGCTCGTTTGTCACCGGAGAGTCTAATTCTTTGGATATTGAGAATACCCGAAAGGTAATTGTCCCGACTGAACTGGTTGAGGTTCTTCAGGGGGCTACGGCTTTTGGCGAGCCCTTGCTGACGGGTGAGTGTAATGTCCTGCTTCAGCAGACAAAATCTGTTGACCGGAGTAAATTCCCGCCCTTATACGTTTCGCTCATATTCCTGGTGATAGCACTCCTGAATCTGCGGTTCCGTGCTGTATGGCTGCGTGCTGTTGTCCTGACGCCATGTTTTCTGCTGGGAGTATTTGTGCTGTACCTGGTATTGTTCTCGGACCTGCCTTGTACTCAGTGGAACTGGCTGATTGTACCATTCTGTCCGCTTCCCTTCCTCTTCTGGAAGTGGAGAAGACTATGGGCCCTGCCTTTTGCAGCAGTGTGCCTTTTATGGATAATCGGAATGATGGTGTATCCTCATCAGATTGTAGATGATGCTCATTTGATACTTGCTACAGCAATGGCTGTATGTAATGTGGAAATATTTATAAATAATAAAAATATCATTTAAATCAAAAAAAACTATGAAGTTTAAATTTACGAGGTTATTATCCCTTTTCATGGTAATGTTCACCATGTTTAGTATGTCGGCTTTGGCCAACAACAACAAGGATTATTATTCTAAGGCAACAGCAACAGCTGTGGGCGAAGGTAAGGTTTATGTAAGCTACAATAATCAGGCGGCTACACCAGATTATGCCGCAGAATCTACTGCTCAGTCTGGGGCAGATAATAAGGGCAGTGAGCCTACTCATAGCTATTCCCTTTTTGCGCAGGCCGAGGAAGGCTATAATTTCGTAGGGTGGTACGATAATGCAGCCTGTACCGGTGATCCCCTTTCATTGGGAACTCAGTACAATGTGTCGTTCAAGGTAACTTCAACAACAGCGAATGCTCCTACCACTCAGGACTATTATGCTAAGTTCGTGAAGGCAGGAGCTCCTTCTCTTAATTATGAAACATCTCATGTTTATGTAAACCTTAGCGACGGTACATACAAGAACGAGACTCTTGTTACCGAGAATGTGGTAGAAGCAATCACTTATGAGTCAAGTAACGCCAATGTTGCTACCGTTGCTGAAGATGGTACGGTTACAGTCAATAAGAGCGGCTCTTGTTTTATTACAGCAAAATCCGGTATAGGTGAAGGTTCATACATCATTACTGTTATTGATGACATAACTGCTGGTATCACTCAGATAAGCAACGGAGATTTTGAGGACTGGCGTGGTGTATCTAACGGCAATCACGCGCCCAATAACTGGAACTCTTTTGAGACCGGTGAGGGTGGTTTGATAGATTATGCAAAAGGCCAGCAAATAGCAATGAAAGAAGATCATCGCCCTGGTAGTAATGGTTTATACTGTGCAGATATCTATTCGCGTAAAGTTACAGTTGTTATTGTTACAAAAGATGCTCAGGGGAATCTCACAACAGGTTGTATTAATGCGGGTTCAGCAACTGTAGATGGAAAGGAAAATTATAATTACAGCAAGACATCTGATCCCAGCAAGAGCGAAACCCTCTCTAAGGTTCCCACAGCTATCCGTTTCTGGGCCAAGTTCGTTCCTGCCGCAGTGAATGCTCAGCATCCTAATGCTCACATGGAGGCTGTTGTGCATGACAATTATGACTACATTACTTATTGCAAGGATTCTTATGAGTCAGCTGCCGAAAAGGCTCACGTCATTGCAAAGGCTGTGAAGAATTTCCCCAGCACCAATGGTGAATGGGCGGTATTTACTGTGCCCTTTGAGAAGACGTGTAATGCAGCTGACGGCCAGCTGCACATTATTGTAAACCTGGCTACCAATGCCGATCCCGGTCAGGGCCAGGCTGGTGACCACTTGTTTGTTGATGATGTAGAGTTGCTGTACGATACTGAGTATGATGAGGTTCCCGTGGTTAAGTCCGAGGCTAAGTACGGTACCTTCTGCGCTCCCTTCGATGTAAACGTACCTTACGGTTTGAAGGCCTATACCGTTCAGGGTGTGAATGCTGATACTTCCCTGGATATGACTGCTGTTGAGGGTACAATTCCTGCCAACACGCCTGTTATCCTGGAGGGTGAAGGTGCCAAGTCACTTGTTGCTTATGGTGTAGCTGCTCCCGCTGCTGCTGAGGCAGGTCTGCTGACTGGTGTATATGCTGACACTGAGGCTCCTGTAGGCAGCTATGTTCTGCAGAACATTGATGATAAGGTCGGCTTCTATCAGGTAGCTGCCGGTCAGCAGCCTACAGTAAAGGCTAACCGCGCTTATCTGACAGTTGCAGTTCCCAACGCCAAGGTATTCTACTTTACTGCCGAGGATGCTGAGGAGGCTACTGGTATAGAGAACGTTAACGTTAACGATAACATCAACGAGGGAAGCGTATATAACATGGCCGGACAGAAGGTTAACAAGGCTGTGAAGGGTATTTATATTATTAATGGTAAAAAGATTCTTAAGTAAATTATGAAGAAGGTATATACAATGCCGGCAATGCTGGTTAACGAGGCTGAGGTTGAGAATATGATGGCTGTTTCAATTATGGATGGAACAGCTGATCCTAACAAGGATGTTCTGACCAAGGAGAATGCCGAGTGGAATATGTGGGGGGATGAGGAGTAAGCTGTCAGTATCTTAAATACCCCCATAGTATATAAGGCTTTCGCCCCTTATCTGCCTGATGTGCGGATAGGGGGCGATTTTTAGTAGCATGCTTTCCGTCCGCCCCGGATGTATATGCCTTTTCCCCGTCCGCCCGGTATGCCGTATATCCTGCGGCCGCACAGGTCATAGCAGGGTGTTTCCTCCGCTGTTACCTGTCCCCTGTTGTTGTCTATTCCTGTGGCGGCATCTGTCTGGCTGACGAATAGCACGTCCTCTGGGGTGCTGTACGTCAGGTAGCATTCATTGCTTTCCACGGGCTGTTCTTCTGCCCGCCTGAATACATTAAAGCCGTCCTTGTCCGCGGTAAGTTTGTATTCGTCTGAACTGTGGATGGTGTAGGGCGTGTGCCTTCCTGTAAGGAGTCCGTAACTGTAGAAGGGCAGTATGGCGTGTGATATGCCGCTGAAGGTTCCGTGCCATTCCTCCCCGGGGGAGAGGGGTTCGGTTACCTTAATGATGTATGGTGTGTTGGCTTTAAGTTGCGTATGCGCCTCCACTTCGGTACATGACAGTTCATCATTGATTCCTGTAACGGTATGGGCGCTGATGCCTTCGGGCAGCTCTGCATCAAACGGCAGTATCAGGGTAGCGGCATCCCTGCCGGTGGGGATTGTTGTAATGACTGTAATTTCAGCGGCAGGAAGAACTGTCAGCCCCGTTCTGGTGGGACGCAGCAGGGTTCCTGTGCCGGTCTTTATGAATGTGTTGTTTGAATTGGAGGTGCCCAGGTACATGCTGCCTGCCATGAGCCGGATATCCCCTTCTGTTGTGTAGGAAGGAATGGCTGTAATGGCGACTGCCTCGTCCGGGTCGGTGGTGAGGGCCATGTTGCCGTCTTGCTCTCCCAGGTAGTATTTGTTGTGGTTGTCATCAACATAGGCATACAGCTGGTTGGTATATTCGTCCGAGGCCTTTTCGAAATGGAAGGGAAGGCTAAAGACGCTCTGTCCGGGCTTCTGGCTGAAATGCAGTGTCATGTCATCCTGTACGGTAACTGCATTCCCTGTCCATTTGGGTGTAAGGAGGCTTATCCAGTCATCTTTCATGATGATGTTGAAGGCTTCGTTTGCTGCCGGAGCTATGAATGCCTGCCTGTCAAACGTTTCTTTTGTATTCATGAGTGTCTGGATCTCAGGCTTGTAGTGATTCTTGAGCGCATCGGCGATGCCGTCCAGGTTGTTCAGGTCGTTCCTGGTCAGAAGGTCAGCCAATCCGTCCTTATTGTATTTGTCCTGGGCATTCTGTAGTGCCTGATTGTAGCCTTCCGTCAGTTTCCTGTCGTAACTGAAGGCCGGCTGTCCGGCTGTTGCCCCGGAATCGATGTTGCAATTGGCCTTGACGGGTTCCTGGCCTTGAAGTGCCGTTCCCAAGTCTGCCTTTGCGGGATTGAGGATGACGTCTGCGGCTCTGATTCCTGTCAGTTGCAGGTTGTCTGCCAGGAATGGCTCTGTGCCGATAAAGGGGACCATTCCTGCGTTCATGCCGATAATGACAATGTCTCCTTTGTCTATGACAAACCGCAGTTCACCGTCTGACAGGGTGCTAAGGTTCTTGCAGCTGACTGAACCTGTGTACAGTTTGCCGTTCTGCAGAAATCGTGCCATGTACTTGGCTAGGTCAAAGTTTGTGAAGAGTTCTTCCCACTGGCCGTTACTGAATATTTCGCCCAGAATCTCCTGTGCTGCGTTTGTGGGAATGACTAGGGCGTTGATATGCACTTTGTTCAGTCTTAGCAGTCCGGGTGTGCAGGCTGCTTTGGCACTTAGGCTGTAGATGCCAGCAGGCAGGCCGATAATGGGCTGCATGATCAGCTGGTTGCTGTTCAGGTAGTATTTTCCGTGGCCGTCCTGAATGGCATCGGCTCCCTCGTTCTCTACGGCTTGGGTTCCCTCGTTCCAGTTGTTTATCGTGACGGCATCGGCCAGTCCGCTGACATTGCCGTTGCCAATGGCCGCTGTAATATCGGAAAGGCTGATTTTGCTCAGGTCGAATCCTACGTTATACCATAGCGCCAGGTCTCCTGTGTCAAAGGAGTGGTTACCTACCAGGCCCGTGTAGCTCTGTCCGTCGGTAAAGGTGCTGACAGTCTGCAAATGACCGGTTACACCGGCCCTTAGGGCTGTCATGGTACGTCGCATGTCATCCTTGGTTCTGCATAGATTCAGTGATGCCCTGGCTATGGATATCATGGAGCGCATGGTAAAGTTATCACCAATCAGGCTGATACTGTCAATGGCGGCCTGGCAGGCAATCTTGTAGTCGGCGGGGTCCTCGGTTGCCTCCTGTGCATAAGATATAACGGGGCATATCCGCATTCCCAGAAACAGCATCAGAAGGAGTGTAAATCTGTTTTTCATGGAATATGGGTTGTATTTATTCAAGCAGGGAGAGTTTCTTCTGCCCGTTCCAGTATTCATCCAGGGTGATGCCTTCCATTCTCAGGAAGCAGGCGCGGGCGGTCTGTATGGTTCCGAAGCCGGCATCGACGGTCTCTCCCAGAGCTGTAATCCTGCCCTTGGTAATCAGGCGTTTCAGTTCCTCGATGCGGTACCGGTTAATGTATTCGTGTACATTATAATATCCCTGGCTGCGAACACATTGTAGGATCAGATGCCTGTTGTAGCCTACGGCCTCGCAAAGACGGTCGCGTCCGAAGGTGTTGTCCGTCCATTCCTCCTTGTGGTTCTGCATCCAGAATTCAATACGTTTGAAACGCAGCAGGTTGGCTTCGTTGAAGTCTTCCTTGGCAGCCTGCTCTACAATGTCCTCGGTGGGCTCTTCCTCAACCTCTATCAGTGCCGGCTGGGGCAGATGTACGGCCATGTCCTCTAAAGTGCGGAATGCCAGATACAGGTTCAGCAGGGTAAAGATGATGATGTAAATCATCAGCGCGGTGGGATTATATACGATGGATACGGCGGTAAAGAATACTACCGAGAATCCCAGGCACAGACAGTATCCGATCAGGAAACTGGGGATGTCAGTCTTATGTACCAGGCGGCGCGGAAGCATGAATATGTTTACGATGTAGTAGATGCTGATGCCCAGGGCCAGGATGCGTAGCAGTACGTCGCTGCATAGCAGGTTCTGGATGACCTCGCCGAATGTGTGCATGATGACAATCTCGCTTCCTAACAGACGGGCTATGGTATAGACGGCTATCAGCAGGAGGACGGGTCTGGCATATTTGACCATACGCTTGGCCTGCAGGAAGCCGGGCATGGGGATGCTGAGCGGAAAGATACTCTGCAGGTAAACACCGCAAAGCAGGGGGATAATCATGGCGGGGTGCAGGATGCCCGGTTGGCCGTCGGCTATCATGTCGCTGATGCCTGCCACGGCAGTCAGTATGAAACCGAAGATACCGTTTACCCAGGCCAGGCACAGGTATTGTGCCTTGTGGCGGGCATAGACGGCTGTTGTGGCGCTTATTACCAAGTGCGCTGTGGCGCTACATGCCAGAATCAATAGTATTGTGTTTTCGCTCATTTTTCATTTCTTCTCTCTGCAAAGATAGACATTTTATGTAAATTAGGAGATATTTCGGGTAAAATATTTGTCCTTTTAAGGTAAAAGGTGTACTTTTGTAAATTGTAAAGGTGTAATAGGATTTTATGTTAAAACGCTTAGTTGTACGTATGATGGTTTGTGCCGTTGTCCTGTTGGCATTAGTGCCGACGGAGGCTGCTGTGCGCAGAAAACGTGTCGTGGCTAAGCCGGATACCCTTTCACTTGTTGATAAAATGCAGGATCTGGGCCGTACAGGGCGCATGAGCTGTTCTACGTTCCCCGTTAAGATTCATACCAGCGGCCGTGCTGTTCAGATACAGAGCGACCATAACCAGATTCTTCCTATCTATACCAGAGCCGGCGCCTTCTATATGGTGGTTCGCCTGAACAAGGGAATGAACTGGCTGAACGGACTTCCGCGCGGTCACTATTTTATCAATAACCGCCCCATTACAATTAACTGAGGAAATGGCAGAGCAGGAGCATACTATCAAGGAGATTGATCTTGACCGTATTATCCGTCAGAAGGCGGGACGTAAGGCCAGGTATATTCCGCGTTTTGTCATCAGCCTGCTTAAGCGTATCATTCACCAGGATTTTATCAATACTTATCTGCGCCGGGGTTATGTGGGTGTGGACTTTTGTAAGTATTGTGTTGAGTATGTGGGTGCTAATGTTAAGGTTGAGGGCCGGGAGAATCTGCCTGATGACGGGCGTTACTATACCTTTGTAAGCAATCATCCGCTGGGAGCCATTGACGGTGTGACCTTGGGATGGGTGATAGGTGAGCAGTATGACGGCAGGATAAAGTACCTTGTCAATGACCTGCTGATGAGTCTGGAGGGGCTGGCGCCGCTTTGTGTCCCCATTAACAAACTGGGCAAGAACGGCAGGAATTTCCCGGCGATGGTGGAGAGTGCCTTCTCCGGCGAGAATCATGTTATCATGTTCCCCGCCGGTCTGTGCAGCCGTAAGATGGATGACGGGCAGATCAGGGATGTGCCCTGGAGCAAGTCGTTCATTGCCAAAAGCGTGCAGCATCAGCGTGATGTGGTTCCTGTTCATTTTGAGGGGCAGCTGTCAGACCGCTTCTATAAGGTGGCACGTTTCTGCAAGCGGTTCCACCTTCCCAACTTCGCGCAGATTCTGTTACCTGATGAGATGTACCGCAGTAAAGGCCGGAATTATACAGTTAAGATAGGGAAGCCTATCGCATGGCAGACATTCGATAAATCACGCACTCCCTTGCAATGGGCACAGTGGGTGCAGAATAAAGTTTATGAATTATGATGGAGGAGATTATTGCAAGTATTCCACGCGAGATATTGAAGGCGGAACTGACGCCTGACAAGAAGTTGCGCATGACCAATAAGAGCAGCAACGAGGTTTATGTGGTCACATGGCAAGATTCGCCTAATGTGGTCAGGGAAATAGGCCGTTTGCGTGAGATTGCCTTCCGTGCTGCCGGAGGCGGGACGGGCAAGAGCATGGACCTGGATGAGTTTGATACTTGCGATAACCCTTATAAGCAGATTCTGGTATGGGATCCCGAGGAAGAGGAGATTGTGGGCGGTTACCGTTATATATTAGGTAAGGACTGGAAGTATGCTCAGGATGGTCAGCCCATTCTGGCTACCAGCCACATGTTCCGCTTCAGTGACAAGTTCCTGAAGGAGTATGCTCCCTGGACCATTGAACTGGGCAGAAGTTTTGTAACGCTGGAATACCAGAGCACCCTGCGTGGCAGAAAGGGTATCTTTGCCCTGGATAATCTGTGGGACGGACTGGGAGCCATTGTGGTGATTGAACCTACGGTCCGCTACCTCTTCGGTAAGTTTACCATGTATCCCAGCTACGACCGTATGGCCCGTGATATGATTCTGTATTTCCTGAACAAGCATTTCCCGGATCCCGATAATCTGATTTTCCCTATGAAGCCCCTTCAGTTGGAACATGATTCCAAGGAGCTGGAGAAGATTTTTGTGGAGGATGACTTCAAGGCTGACTATAGGATTCTCAATAGCCAGGTCCGTGCCTTGGGCTATAACATACCTCCGTTGGTAAATGCCTATATGGGCTTGAGCCCCACCATGAAGCTGTTCGGTACAGCCATCAATGACGGCTTCGGTGATGTGGAGGAGACCGGCATCCTGATTGCTGTGGATGAGATTCTGCAGGAGAAGCGTATGAGGCATATTGATACCTTTGCGGCTGAACACCCGGAACTGGTACGGATTACCAGTGGTGCCAACCGTATCTTCTATAAGCCCGAATAAGGACTGACGGATACGGAGAAGAACAGTAAGAACAGTCAATGACTAAACCGTAAATGATGATGATGAACTGGGATCGGCTGCTTTCCAATAAAAGGTTGGGGCAGGAGGGTATGACGAACCGTAGGGATGACAGAACGGAATTTCAGCGTGATTATGACCGCCTGATTTTCTCTGCCCCATTCCGGCGTTTGCAGAATAAGACGCAGGTATTTCCCCTTCCTGGCAGTATCTTTGTTCATAACCGTCTGACACACAGTCTGGAGGTGAGCAGTGTGGGACGTAGCCTGGGTAATGACGTAAGCCGTCTGCTCCTGGAGCGCCATCCCGAACTGGCTGAGACACATCTGACGGAGCTGGGTAGCATCGTCAGCGCTGCTTGTCTGGCACATGACCTGGGTAATCCCCCGTTCGGACACAGTGGCGAGAAGGCCATTGGAACGTACTTCAGCGAGGGCGAGGGTAGTTTCCTGAAGAGTTATGTCTGTGAGGATACCGGTGACTGTCTGAACCATAGCCAATGGCAGGACCTGATTCACTTTGAGGGAAATGCCAATGCCTTCCGTTTGCTTACCCATCATTTCAACGGCCGTAGGAAAGGCGGGTTTGTTATGACGTACAGCACACTGGCCAGTATCGTGAAATACCCCTTTACCTCTGACCTGGCCGGTGAGAAGCGCAAGTTCGGCTTTTTCCGCAGCGAGGTGGAGGATTTCTGTAAGATAGCTGATGAACTGGGAATCCTTAAACTGGAATCTCCTGACGGTTCTTACAGATATGCCCGCTATCCGCTGGTTTATCTGGTGGAGGCTGCTGATGACATCTGTTACCAGATTATGGATATCGAGGATGCCCATAAACTGAAACTGCTGACTACGGATCAGGTGAAGATGCTTTTCCTGAATTACTTCGGTGAGCAGCAGCGGGCCCGCATTATGGAACGCATGAAGACACTGGAGGATGTAAACGAACAGATTGTTTATCTGCGTTCATGCGTTATCAACTGTCTGGAGCAGGAGTGTGTGCGTGTCTTTGTGGAGCATGAGGAGGAGTTCCTTTCCGGTACCTTCCCCGGTCCGCTGATCAAGCATATTTCCGATTTGCCCCGGATGGCATATAAGGAATGTGAGAAAGTGGCTGTAGGAAGTATCTATCATTGTAAGGATGTAGTGGATATTGAGATTGCCGGCTATAAGGTGATTACGCAGCTGACGGACCTGATGATCAAGGCGGTCACGCACCCCGAGAAGACTTTCTCGCAGTTGCTTATCAGCCGGGTGAGCAGTCAGTATCAGATTCTGGCCCCCACGCTTTATGAGCGTGTCATGGCTGTACTGGATTACATCAGCGGCATGACGGACGTCTATGCGCTGGATTTATACAGAAAGATTAACGGCATGAGTTTGCCGGATGTTTAATTCATTGAACATTTGAAGATGAAAATCAAGATTATCAATCGCAGTCATCATGCACTGCCCCAATATGCGACGGAACAGTCTGCCGGAGTTGACTTAAGAGCTAACCTGGACAGCCCCGTAGAGTTAAGACCCCTTGAGAGATGCCTGATTCCCACGGGCCTCTATATGGCTTTGCCAAAAGGCTACGAGGCACAGGTACGTCCCCGTAGCGGTCTGGCCATCAAACGGGGTATTACCGTTCTGAATACCCCGGGTACCATAGATGCCGATTATCGCGGCGAGGTATGTGTCATTCTGATTAACCTCTCGTCAGAACCCTTCGTCATCGAGGATGGCGAGCGTATAGCCCAGATGATCATTGCCCGTCATGAACAGGCTGAATGGGAACAGGTAGAGGTTCTGGATGAGACGGAACGCGGAGCCGGTGGTTTCGGTCACAGCGGAGTTAAGTAAAGTTGAGAGTTGAGAGTTGACAGTTGAGAGATTGGGATATAGCGTGAAAGTCAGACTGCTTGTATTATTGCTTTTATGTAGTGGAACTTTGTTGGGACAGACAAGGTTTGACTATTTTTATCTGGAAGCTGAGAAGAACCGGTTGGCGGGAGACTATGCTTCTGCCCGGGAACTGTACCAGCACTCCCTGGATATCAACCCCACGGCTGCCGAGGCTGTTTACAATTTAGGGCTGATGACCCTGTATCTCAGGCAGGACAGTGTAGAGGTCGGCATAGACATGCTGAAGAAGGCTTGTGAACTGGATTCCTGCAACCCCTGGTATCAGGAGACGCTGGCTACCATCTATCTGAATGCCCGTCGGCCTAATGCAGCCATCCCTCATCTGGAGAAACTGGCCCGCCTGCAGGGTAACCGCACGGATGTTCTGTCCCAGCTTGCCAGTATCTATCGTGACGACGGTCATACCGATAAGGCCATAGAGGTCCTTAACCGCATAGAGATACAGGAGGGGAAGTCTGTGCAGTTGAGCATGGAGAAGTTTAACCTGTATATGAGTAAGGAGGAGGAAGATTCCGCTTTTATGGAACTGCAGACGCTGTGTGACGAGTTCCCTCATGACCTGAACTGTCGGGTGGCCATGGCCAACCAGTATCAGATGGCAGGCTATCCTGAGAAGGCCATGCGGATTTATAATGAGGTAAGGCAGAAGGATGCCCATAACCTGAACCTCCTCCTGGCCATGCTGAACTATTATCGTTCAACTGAGGATAATGAGCGGTTCGTTCAGTTGCGTGACTCATTGCTGTATGATGAGGGAAGCAGCAGCGGGTTGCGTGTGGCGCTGATGAGAGACTATATTGATGAGGTTGTTCAGGATTCGCTGAAACGTGACGGGATGCTTCAGGCCTTTGACTCCCTGCTGGCCATGCCGCAGAAGGATTCTCAGTTATTGATGCTGAAGGCCGCATACCTGACTTATGTGAAGGCCGGGGATGACATGGTCGCTGACCTGATGAAGCGTGTGCTGGAAGTGGAACCGGGAAACCAGACGGCATTGTGGCACCTGCTCCAGTATTATGCCCCCAAGAATAATATGGTAGCCATTGAGGATATCTGCCGTAAGGGCGTCAACTACCATCCCGAGGAATTGGCCTACGCCTATTACCTGGGTGTATCACTGTACCAGCAGGAGAAACTGAAGGAGGCCGCCGAGGTATTCCGGCAGGGCTTGCGCACCAAGTCGGAAGAGGCCCGTCCGGCTCTGGTATCGGATATGTATTCGGTACTGGGTGACCTGTACTATCAGCAGCAGAAACCGCTGGAGGCGTTTGCCGCCTATGACTCTGCCCTTGTGTATGTGGATGACAATATCAGCTGCCTGAACAACTATGCCTACTATCTGAGTCTGAGAAACGAGCAGTTGGACAAGGCGGAGGAGATGAGCTACCGGACCATCAAGGCAGAGCCGGACAATATCACCTATCTGGACACCTATGCCTGGATTCTTTTCATGAAGCAGGATTTCACCAATGCCCGCATCTATATTGACAGGGTAGTGAAGCCGGAACTTTCTGACGAGGAATTGCTGAAGGAGGAGGGCATGCAGGGGAATCTGTTTGAACATGCCGGGGACATCTATGCCGAGTGCGGTTCTGTGGATACGGCCTTACGTTATTGGAATCTGGCTATGCAGAAGAAGGATGACACCTGCACGCCTATGTTAAAGAAGAAAATTAAGAAAAAGAAGTATATCAAGTGATGAGAAAATATATCCTGTTCCTTATATGTGCCGCCCTCCTTGCCTCCTGCGGTAGCAAGAAACAACTGGCAGGTTCGGCCACGGGTAATATCCCCGGGCTGGGGAAGGGAGCCGGTGTGGCGGATGTGGTACGGACGGTAAATGCCGGACGTGTCAGCGAACCGTGCCTTTCAGCTAAAATCAGCCTGAGCATCGGTACTTCCAATAACAGCGCCAGGGTAGGCGGTTCCCTGAGGATGAAGAGGGATGATGTCATACAGATTTCACTGGTGGCATTGGGACTGATGGAGGTAGGCCGGCTGGAGCTGACACCTGATTATATGATGGTGGTGGACCGTATGAACCATCAGTTTGTAAAGTGCGGGTATTCCGAGGTGGAATTCTTCCGCCAGTCAGGTATAGACTTCTATACGTTCCAGTCACTCTTCTGGGATGAACTGTTTGTGCTGGACGGCAAGGGCGAGGCGCCTGCCGGTGACAGTTTCCGGCTGAAGACAGATGCTGAGGGGATTCAGCTTGCAAGTGCCCGGCCCCGGAGTATAGCCCTGACATTTATTGTGGACGCCGCCAATATGCTGGTGGGCGAAACCAGTTTCTCAAGGAGTGAGGCTGACAGCCCCGTCCTGAAATGGAAATACGCTGATTGGACCAGGTTGGGAGAGCAGCATTTCCCCGGTTCCATGAGGATTTCCTTCGCTCTGCCCAAGGACAATGTGGAGGCTGTTTTCAGAATCAGTTCCGTAAAGCCTGATGCTACCTGGGAGACCCGTACGGAAGTGAATAGGAACCGTTATACTGAAGTTTCCCTGCAGGCAGCTTTCAGAAGAATTATGAGCCTGGCTCTATAATATAATAAGGTATATAATGAAGCGCATCATTCTCCTGCTGATATTGGGTATCATACCTGTTCTTGCCTTTCCCCAGAATAGTAAAAAGGTAAAGGCTTTGCAGAAACAGAAGGCCGACCTGCAGAATACCATTAAGAAGTCCAAGGCTGAGCTGACCAAGACCAAGCAGCAGGTGAAGGCCGGTCAGCAGAATATCCATTATATAGGTGTGCAGCTGAACAACCGTCTGGATCAGATTGTCAGCCTGGAAAAGGAAATCGGCGCACTGGATTCGCTGGCTATACAGTTGCAGGGCCGCATCCGGGAGAAGGAGGCTGAGCTGAAGGAGAAGCGCGAGAAACTGAAGTTTGCCATGCGCTATGCCCGCACGCAGCGGGGGCATACTTCCTCGCTGGTATTCATCCTTTCTGCCAGGAATGTGAAGCAGATGTTCCGCCGTTCACGTTATGCCAAGGAGTACGTAACCTTTGAACATAACATGGGGGAGCAGATTCTGAAGAAGCAGTCCGAACTGCTGGAAGAGCAGAACCGCCTCCTGAAGACGAAGAGCCGGAAGAGCGTCCTGGTAAAGGAGGTCATGCTGCAACGCAAGGATCTGGGAGCACAGCAGGTTCAGCAGAAGAAGAAGGTTGAGGGGCTGAAGAAACAGGAATCCGGCCTGACCGGAAAGATTGCCGAGCAGCAGAAGCAGCTGAATGCCCTGAACAAGAAGATTGATGACCTGATTGCCTATGAGATAGAACAGGCCCGCAAGGCCGCCGAAGCTGCAGCCCGCAAGAAGGCTGCCGAGGAAGCTGCCCGTAAGAAAGCTGCTGAGGAGGCTGCCCGTAAGAAAGCCGGCGGAAAAGCGGCTCCTGCTACCAAGTCTGCCGCTAAGCCCGCACCTGCCAAGCCCACCACATGGCTCACCGCTGAGGACCGCCAGCTGAACGGTACCTTCGAGCAGAACCGTGGCCGCCTGCCCGTTCCCATCACGGGTCAGTATATGATAGGAAACCACTTCGGAACCTACACCGTGCCCGGACTGAAGAATGTACAGCTGGAGAACAAGGGCACCAATTATGTGGGCCGGCCCGGCGCAAGGGCACGTTCCATCTTCGCCGGAGAAGTAACGGCAGTATTCCAGTTCGGCGGCTCACGTAATGTGCTTATCCGTCACGGAAGCTATATCTCGGTGTATTGCAACCTTTCCTCGGTAACCGTTACCAAGGGGCAGAAGGTCAATGCCAAGGATATCATCGGCACGGTTGCTGATGACGGAACC
>JAEEGK010004107.1_pt1 | contig 35860 bp, 36 predicted proteins | sample 8958771 | NCBI WGS metagenome assembly JAEEGK01 (sample SAMN16246547, study PRJNA631951) | gut metagenome | biome: gut microbiome; feature: rumen; material: SC-attached | host: Bos | place: Iran: Karaj | collected 2018-10 | reverse complement strand
TTGCCATGACTTAATTAAATGATAAAATAAAAACTTTAAATTTCGAAATTTGCTAAAAAGCATGCAAAGGTAAGAAAAAAAATGTAATTCCTTACCTTCGTTATGCTTATTTAACTTTTTCGTGTTACTTTTTAGCCCTGACGCATCTTGTACTTAGGGTTCTTCTTGTTGATCACGAACAGACGACCCTTACGACGTACGATCTTGCAGTCGGGTGTACGCTTTTTTAATGATGCTCTTGTCTTCATATCTCTTTTGTTTATTTGTATCTAAAAACGATTCTGCCTTTTGTCAGGTCATAAGGACTCATCTCCACCTTCACCTTGTCGCCAGGCAGGATTTTGATATAGTGCATTCTCATCTTGCCTGAGATATGCGCAATGATCTGGACTCCATTCTCCAACTCTACTCGGAACATTGCATTGGAGAGGCTCTCCACGATGGTTCCGTCTTGCTCGATAGCAGATTGCTTTGCCATATTTATATTTTGATTTCCTTACTAATTACTGATCTTACGACCGAAAGCCTTGTATGTCCAAAAAGGTCTCTTACACATAGCTTTAGAACCCCAGGCTCTCTATTTCCTCAAACGTTGATAAAACTTCAGCTTTTCCTTTACGAATGGCAATGGTATGCTCGAAATGAGCTGCCGGCTTGCCGTCGCGTGTGCGGACTGTCCAGCGGTCAGCATCCAGCCAGATGTCGCGCTTGCCCATGGTAATCATCGGCTCTATCGCGATACACATTCCGGCCTTGAGCATAACCCCGTTTCCACGCCTGCCGTAGTTAGGCACTTGCGGATCCTCATGCATTTCGCGCCCGATGCCATGACCTGTCAATTCGCGGACGACTCCATAGCCACGACTCTCGCACAAATCCTGGACAGCACTGCCGATATCGCCCAGATGTCTTCCTGCCTGCGCATTCTCAATTCCAAGATAGAGCGACTCTTTCGTGGTATCGAGAAGCCGTCTCACTTCCTGACTGACCTCTCCCACACAGAATGTATAGGCGGAATCGCCATTGAAGCCATTCAGAAGTGTTCCACAGTCAATCGAGATGATGTCACCCTCTTTCAGGATGGTCTTCTCGTTAGGAACCCCGTGCACTACAACATCGTTAACCGATGTGCAGATGCTGGCGGGGAATGGCCCTCCATAAGGATTCGGGAAATTCTTGAACGTTGGAACAGCTCCGTGGTCTCTGATGAACTCCTCGGCAATATGATCCAAATGGAGGGTCGTTACACCTGGTTTGATATGTTTCGCCAATTCCGCAAGTGTTTTCCCAACCAGCTGGTTGGCCTTGCGCATCAGCTCAATTTCATCTTCAGTCTTCAGAAATATCTTCATTAGTACAAAATACTAATATGCAGACACTCCGCCTTTGTTGTGAACCCGGCCAGCATTCAGAAGTCCGTCGTAATGACGCATCATCAGATGGCTTTCAATCTGCTGGAGAGTATCGATAACGACACCGACAAGAATCAGCAGTGATGTTCCTCCGAAGAACTGCGCAAATCCTTGCTGTACATTGAGCAGACCTGCAAAAGCGGGCATAATGGCGATGAAGGCGATGAACAGAGAACCTGGGAAGGTAAGACGAGACATCACCGTGTCGATGAAATCGGCTGTCGGCTTGCCGGGCTTAATTCCAGGAATAAATCCATTGTTACGCTTCATATCCTCAGCCATCTGTGTCGGATTCAGGGTAATTGCTGTATAGAAATAGGTGAAGGCAATAATCAGAATTGCATAGATCACATTATACAGGAAACTACGGTTATCCGTCAGCGACTGAACTACCCAGTTGGTATTCTCTGCCGAGAAGCGCATCACTGTGAGCGGGATGAACATCAATGCCTGGGCAAAGATGATAGGCATCACGTTAGCTGCGAAGAGCTTCAGGGGAATATACTGGCGTGCACCACCATACTGCTGGTTGCCAACAAGGCGCTTGGCATACTGTACAGGAACCTTGCGAACAGCCTGAACGAGGAGAATAGCTGCACATACAACGAAATAGAGAATGAGCAACTCGACGATGAACATCACGATACCACCACCACTGATTGCAGTGAAACGAGAGCTGGCCTCCTGGAAGAAAGCCTGTGGCAGACGTGCGATGATACCAATCATAATGATCAGCGAGATACCATTTCCTACGCCCTTATCAGTAATGCGCTCACCCAACCAGAGGATGAACATACTGCCTGCTGCGAGAATGATTGTAGCGGGAATCATGAAGGTTGACCAGCTGATGCCTGTTGCCAGCGCGCCGGTAGCCTGCATCTTCAGGTTCATCAGGTAGGCAGGAGCCTGGAACAGCAGGATAGCCACTGTCAGGATACGTGTATACCAGTTGATCTTCTTTCTTCCGCTCTCGCCCTCGCGCTGCATCTTCTGGAAATAAGGTACAGCAACAGCAAGCAGCTGCATCACGATAGAAGCAGAGATGTATGGCATGATTCCCAACGCAAAGATAGACGCATTGGAGAACGCACCACCTGAGAACATGTCAAGCAGTGACATCAGACCGCCTGCAGTCTGTGACTGAAGTTTTTCCAACATGCCCGGATTGATGCCAGGAAGCACCACAAACGAGCCGAAACGGTAAATTGCCACGAACAGGAGGGTGATGAGGAGTCGCTGACGCAAATCCTCAACCTTCCAACAGTTCTTCAGGTACTCAATAAACTTCTTCATTTTTTTAGATTATAGTTGTGTTACCACCAACTGCCTTGATTGCCTCTTCGGCAGTCTTAGAGAAAGCATTTGCCTCAACCTCGAGCTTAGCCTTCAGCTCACCTTTGCCAAGAATCTTAACAAGGCTCTTGCCATTGGTGATATGAGCGGCCTTTAGTTCCTCGATGCCGATCTTTGTGAGGTTCTTCTCCTCTGCCAGCTTCTGGAGAGTAGAGAGGTTCACTGCAAAGTATTCCTTGTGGTTGATATTCTTGAAACCAGACTTCGGAACACGACGCTGGAGTGGCATCTGACCACCTTCGAAACCAATCTTTCTCTTATAACCAGAACGAGCCTTGGCTCCCTTATGTCCACGAGTAGAAGTACCACCCAGACCAGAACCGGTACCACGGCCAATACGACGACGTGAATGAGTTGAGCCTTTAGCTGGCTTTAACGTATTTAATTTCATGATTACTTCTGTTTAAAAGATTAATTATTCAACTACGGTTACCAGATGATGAACCTTGCGGATCATACCACGAAGAGTAGGAGAATCTTCCTTCTCAACAACTTGGCCAATCTTGTTAAGACCCAAAACCTTCAAAGTGCGCTTCTGGTCTACAGGATAACCGATTTTGCTTCTAATCTGCTTAATCTTAATTGTTGCCATGATTATATCTCCTTCACTTAACCGTTAAACACTTTACTCATACTGATACCACGGTTGCCAGCAACGGTGTAAGCGTCGCGCATCTCGCTCAGAGCTGCGATAGTAGCCTTCACCAGGTTGTGAGGGTTAGAAGAACCCTTCGACTTGGCAATCACGTCTGTGATACCAACACTCTCCAATACGGCACGCATAGCACCACCGGCCTTTACTCCAGTACCAGGAGCGGCAGGCTTGATAAGAACCTTGGCACCGCCATAAGAAACTTCAGCCTCGTGGGGAACAGTACCCTTCAGGACAGGAACCTTAACGAGGTTTTTCTTTGCTGACTCAACACCTTTAGCAATAGCTGCTGTTACTTCGCCAGCCTTTCCAAGACCCCATCCGATGATACCATTACCGTCACCTACAACGACGATGGCAGCGAATGTGAAGGTACGACCACCCTTTGTTACCTTGGTAACACGGTTGATAGCAACCAAACGGTCTTTCAACTCAACGTCACTATTTACTTTTACTTTATTAATTGCCATAATCGTTTAGAATTTAAGTCCACCTTTACGTGCTGCATCAGCAAGCTCCTTTACGCGGCCGTGATACAGATAACCGTTACGGTCGAATACAACCTTCTCAATACCAGCTTCGAGAGCCTTCTTGGCAACAATCTCGCCAACCTTGGCAGCCTGCTCCTTCTTAGGCATGGTCTCCATACCCAGTGAAGATGCGGAAGCGAGGGTCTTACCGGTCAAATCGTTAATAATCTGAACGTAGATCTGCTTGTTAGAGCGGAATACGCTCATGCGGGGACGCTCAGCAGTACCATTGACGTTCTTACGAATTCTATACTTGATCTTGATTCGTCTTTCAATTTTCTTTGTTGTCATAATCGTAATTAATTTAATAGATTAAGATTACTTAGCTGCGGCTGACTTACCCGACTTGCGACGGATAACCTCGCCCTTGAACAAAATACCTTTTCCTTTGTATGGCTCAGGCATACGGAAAGAACGAATCTTAGCGCAAATGAGACCGAGCAGCTGCTTGTCGCATGACTCGAGGATAATCTGAGGATTCTGGTTACGCTCCATCTTGGTCTCTACTTTCACCTCGCTGGGAAGCTGGAGGAAAATGGGGTGTGTATAACCCAGAGAGAACTCTATCAGGTTGCCCTGATTGGAAACACGGTAACCAACACCGACCAGTTCCATGTGCTTCTTGTAGCCCTCGCTGACACCAACAACCATGTTGTTGATCAGTGAACGGTACAAGCCGTGGAAAGCCTGCTTCTGCTTAATATTTACCGGACTCTTCTCGTCAATCTCAAATGTTATCTGACCATTCTCCATCTTCATGATGATAGACGGATCAACTTTCTGAGAGAGCTCACCCTTCGGACCCTTTACGGTTACGATACCGTTCTCGTGAGATACAGTAACACCTGCGGGAATGTTAATTGGCAATTTTCCTATTCTTGACATATTCAATCCTCCAATTAATAAACGTAGCAAAGAACCTCACCGCCAATCTTCAGCTCGGCAGCCTCTTTGTTAGTCATAACACCCTGGGATGTAGATAAGATAGCGATACCTAATCCGTTAATAACTCTCGGCATGTCCTTGTAACCAGTGTACTTGCGAAGACCTGGTGTGGACACTCTCTTCAAACACTTGATAGCGTTTGCTTTTGTTGCTGGGTCATACTTCAAGGCAACCTTGATTGTACCCTGAGGACCATCCTCAATGAACTTATAGTTCAGGATGTAACCCTTCTCGAAGAGGATCTTGGTGATCTCTTTCTTCAAGTTCGACGCAGGAATCTCTACCACACGGTGATGAGCCATGATGGCGTTTCTGAGCCTCGTCAGATAATCTGCTATTGGATCTGTCATAAAAATAATGTTTAATTAATCGGGCCTCCCCCGACAATATTAAAAAAATAGATAACTCACTTCTGCTATTTACCAGCTTGCCTTCTTCACACCAGGAATCAGACCTTCTGAAGCCATCTCGCGGAACTGAATACGCGAAAGACCGAACTGGCGGATATATCCCTTGGGACGACCAGTGATCTTGCAACGGTTGTGCAGACGAATAGGATTGGCATTCTTCGGAATGCTCTGAAGCTTACGGGCAGCCTCATATGCCTCTGCGGGATCGTCTGTGGTTGCGATTACTCTTTTCAAAGCTGCACGCTTCTCGGCATAACGGGCAACGAGTTTAGCACGTTTTACCTCACGGGCTTTCATTGATTCTTTTGCCATAGCTCTTAATCGTTTTTAGCGTTCTTGAATGGAAGGCCGAATGCCTTGAGCAATGCATAACCCTCTTCGTCAGTCTTGGCTGTTGTCACGAAGGTGATGTTCATACCCTGGATACGGTCGATGCTGTCAATATTAATCTCCGGGAAGATAATCTGCTCCTGGACACCCAGTGTGTAGTTACCACGTCCGTCGAACTTGCTCTCAATACCCTTGAAGTCACGGATACGAGGAAGAGCGATGCGGACGAGCTTCTCGAGGAACTCATACATACGCTCGCGACGCAGAGTCACCATCACGCCGATAGGCATCTTCTTACGAAGCTTGAAGTTGGCGATATCCTTCTTTGAATAGGTTGCCACTGCCTTCTGGCCGGTAATCGTAGTAATCTCATTAATAGCTACATCTACGATTTTCTTGTCCTGTGTTGCATCGCCCAAACCCTGATTGATGACAATCTTCTTCAGAACAGGAACCTGCATCGTTGAAGAGTAGTTGAACTGCTTCTTCAGTGCCGGAGCAATGCTCTCAGCATATTGTTTCTTTAATTGCGCTGTATCCATTATTTAATCTCCTCCCCTGACTTTTTAGCGATACGGATAACATTCTTGCCCTCGTGCTTGATAGATACACGGGTGGGCTTTCCACTCTTCGGGTCAATGAGGCTCAGATTTGAGATGTGGATGGGAGCCTCCTGCTTGATGATGCCACCCTGAGGATTCTTGGCTGACGGCTTCGAGCTCTTCGAGACGATGTTCACACCCTCTACGATAGCACGCTCTTTCTCTACCAAGACCTTGAGCACCTTACCAGTCTTGCCCTTGTCCTCACCGGACAGAACAACAACGGTGTCGTTTTTTCTAATATGTAACTTAGCCATTACTCTTAATCTTTTTATTGTTTAAAGAACCTCAGGTGCCAAAGAAACGACTTTCATGTTAACTGCGCGAAGCTCACGGGCTACGGGGCCGAAGATACGGCTGCCGCGAAGCTCACCTGCATTATTCAGCAGCACACAAGCATTGTCGTCGAAACGGATGTACGAACCGTCGGCGCGACGAATCTCTTTCTTTGTGCGAACAATCAAAGCCTTAGATACTGCACCCTTTTTCAAATCACTTGATGGAATAACGTTCTTGACAGCAACGACAATCACGTCACCAACACTTGCATAACGGCGGCGGGTACCACCCAGAACACGGATGCAGAGAGCCTCGCGTGCACCGCTGTTATCACATACTGTAAGTCTGGATTCTGCCTGTATCATAATTACTTAGCTTTTTCAACAATGTTTACTAATCTCCATCTCTTAGTCTTAGAGAGTGGACGGGTTTCCATAATGAGTACGGTATCGCCAATGTTGCACTCATTATTCTCATCATGAGCATGGTACTTCTTTGTCTTCTGGACAAACTTACCATAAATCGGGTGCTTCTCCTTGAACTTAGCTGCAATAACAATGGTTTTATCCATTTTGTTGCTGATCACGACACCCTGTCTTGTCTTTCTTAAATTTCTTGTTTCCATCTGGACCATTATTATTTGTTAAGTTCTCTCTGACGAAGTTCTGTTTTCAAACGTGCGATATCACGACGAGCAGCCTTAATCTGTGATGGATTCTCAAGGGGAGAGACTGCATGATTCAAAGTCATCTGATCGTACTTGGCAACCTCTGCCTCAATGCGCTCGGCCAGTTCTTTGGTCTCGAGGCTCTTAATTTCTGTCATCTTCATAGCTTAAGCGTTTTTATCGTAATCACGTCTAACAACAAACTTTGTCTTTACTGGCAGTTTCTGGGCACCGAGGCGGAGAGCCTCTTTAGCTACCTCAAAAGGAACGCCCTCAACTTCGAAAAGAATGCGGCCCGGTGTAACTGGTGCAACCCAACCTGCGGGATCACCTTTACCTTTACCCATACGGACATCGGCAGGCTTGCGGGTGATGGGTTTGTCCGGGAAAATGCGGATCCATACCTGGCCCTCACGATTCATATAACGGTTGATAGCAACACGGGCTGCCTCAATCTGACGGCTGTCGATCCACTTCGCATCAAGGGTCTTGATACCGAAAGAACCGAAAGCCAGCTGTGTACCTCTGTGGGCGTTGCCTTTATTGCCACGACCATCCTGAGGTCTTCTATATTTTACTCTTTTAGGCTGTAACATGATAGCTTCTGATTTTAACGGTTATTGTTTCTCTTGCGATTGCCTCTCGACTTGCCGCCACCATTGTTTGAACGACCGCCCTGCTTCTCCTGAGCAAAGTTAGGAGTCAGGTCACGCTTGCCGTAAACCTCACCACGGCAGATCCAAACCTTGATACCAAGAACGCCAACCTTCGTCAGAGCCTCAGTGTGACAATAGTCGATGTCAGCACGGAAAGTATGCAGCGGTGTGCGACCTTCCTTAATCATCTCACTACGTGCGATTTCAGCACCGTTCAGACGGCCTGAGATAAGCACCTTAATACCTTCAGCACCTGCACGCATTGTGTTAGCTACAGCCATCTTGATTGCACGGCGGTAAGCAATCTTACCCTCAACCTGGCGTGCAATATTATTAGCTACGATAGTTGCGTCGAGCTCGGGTTTCTTAATTTCATAAATGTTGATCTGAATCTCCTTGTCATAGAGTTTCTTCAGCTCTTCCTTCAGTTTGTCAACATCCTGACCACCTTTACCAATGACGATACCCGGACGGGCAGTGCAAATAGTAATGGTAACGAGTTTCAATGTGCGCTCGATAACAATCTTCGACACGCTGGCCTTTGCCAGACGCTCATTAAGATACTTGCGGATCTTCTGGTCCTCAACGATGTTATCACCGAAGTTTTTTCCACCAAACCAGTTTGAATCCCATCCTCTGATAATACCGAGACGGTTGCTTATTGGATTAACTTTCTGTCCCATTCTACTTATTCTTTAACGTCATTAAGTTTAGCATCTACGAACAAAGTCACGTGGTTGCTACGCTTACGGATGCGGTAGCCACGGCCCTGAGGAGCAGGACGCATGCGCTTCATGGTAACACCCTCGTCAACGAAGACTCTTGAGATATAAAGCTCACCGTCTTCTGCCTTGCGATCATTCTTCTGCTCCCAGTTGGCAATTGCGGAGCGCAGCAGCTTCTCTACATCTTTGGCGGCAGCCTTTTTCGAGAAGCGCAGTACGCCAAGAGCACGGTTCACATCCAGACCGCGCACCATGTCTACAACGTAGCGCATTTTGCGAGGAGAAGAAGGAACACCATTCAACTTAGCGAAATATTGTGTTCTAAGAGCTGCTTTTCTTGCGTCAGCAGCAAGTTTCTTTCTTTTTCCCATTATTGCTTCTGATTTTAAATGGTTTTACCCTGCCGATTATTTCTTATTACCAGCATGGCCGCCGAATCTGCGTGTGGGAGCGAACTCGCCCAACTTGTGGCCTACCATGTTCTCTGTAATGTAAACAGGGATAAATTTGTTTCCGTTATGAACTGCTACAGTGTGTCCCACGAAGTCGGGGGAAATCATTGAAGCACGAGCCCAAGTCTTAACGACACTCTTCTTGCCGCTTTCATTCATGGCGAGAACCTTCTTCTCGAGTGACACGTTAATATACGGACCTTTTTTTAATGAACGACTCATAATTTACTTCAGTTTACTTGATTATTTCTTGTTAGCTCTTTCAATGATATACTTGTTAGAAAGCTTCTTTGGTGCGCGAGTCTTGAGGCCCTTTGCATAGAGACCCTTGCGAGAACGCGGGTGACCTCCTGACTGACGGCCTTCACCACCACCCATCGGGTGATCATGCGGGTTCATGACGACACCACGGTTGTGAGGACGACGTCCCAGCCAACGAGAGCGACCGGCCTTACCAGACTGCTCAAGAGCATGGTCAGAGTTACCTACACTACCTACGGTAGCCTTACAAGCGCTCAACACCTTGCGGGTTTCACCCGAGGGGAGCTTAATCACACAATAACTGCCTTCACGAGAAGTAAGCTGAGCAAAGTTACCAGCCGAACGAACGAGCAGGGCACCCTGTCCAGGACGCAACTCAATGTTGTGAATCACTGTACCTACAGGAATGTTTGCCAAAGGAAGGGCATTTCCCACCTCTGGTGCAGCCTCTGCGCCTGACATCAGTTTTGCACCGACCTCAAGTCCGTTAGGAGCAATAATGTAACGTTTTTCACCATCAGCGTAGAACAGCAAAGCGATACGAGCCGAGCGGTTCGGATCGTACTCGATTGTCTTTACTACGGCTGGAACACCATCTTTCTCTCGTTTGAAGTCGATGATACGATACTTCCTCTTGTGACCACCGCCCATATAGCGGACTGTCATCTTACCAGTGTTGTTTCGACCACCGGTAGAACGCTTACCGTAAACGAGAGACTTCTCTGGCACGGATGCAGTAATCTCCTCGAACGTGCCAATAACCTTGTGTCTTTGACCCGGTGTAACGGGCTTTAATTTACGTACTGCCATTTCTTATTAAATATTGCTATAAAAATCAATTGTTTCGCCCTCTTTCAGAGTAACGATTGCTTTCTTGAACGCATTGCGCTGACCTCTGATCAGACCAGCCTTGGTATAACGGCTAGAACGCTTGCCGGCATATCTCAATGTGTTCACATCCTCTACTGTAACATTATACAGACTCTCGATTTCCTGCTTTATCTCAAGCTTGTTAGCCTCAGGCTTTACAATGAAGCCATAGCGGTTAGGCTGCTTGTCTGTAATCTTGGTCATCTTCTCAGTGACCAATGGTTTGATTATAAATGCCATAATTCTATGCCTCCTTTATTTATTTAAGATTCCGTCGATTGTCTCAAGCGACTTCTCAGTCACTACAAGTACGTCTGCATTCAAAACTTTATACGTATTGACCTTGGCAGCCTCCATAACTTCTGCACGCTGCAGGTTACGAGCCGACAAATATACGTTTTTATTTGATTCCGGCAAAAGAAGCAGAACCTTCTTACCATCCACTTTCAGATTTTTAGTAATATTTACAAAATCTTTAGTCTTAGGTGCATCAAGCACGAAGTCCTCAACAACGACGATTCCGTTCTCCTGTGCCTTATAGCTCAAGGCTGACTTACGAGCAAGAGCCTTTACCTTCTTATTCAGCTTGAAGCTGTAATCACGAGGTCTCGGACCAAACACGCGACCACCACCACGCAGCAATGGAGAGTTGATGTCACCATGACGGGCACCGCCGCCACCTTTCTGACGACCCAGCTTGCGGGTAGAACCTGCATGCTCACTTCTTTCCTTAGCCTTAGCTGTACCCTGACGCTGGTTAGCGAGATACTGCTTAACGTCCAGATAAATAACATGGTCGTTAGGCTCAATGCCGAAGATAGATTCGTTCAACGTAACCTTTCTTCCGGTCTCCTGACCGTTGATATTTAATACGCTAATTTCCATTACTTATTCACAATTACGGTTGAACCTTTACATCCGGCAACAGAACCCTTCACGAGGAGGAGGTTGTGCTCCGGAATGACCTTTAACACTCTCAGATTCTGAGTTGTGACAGTGTCACCACCCATTTGTCCACCCATGCGCATTCCCTTGAATACTTTTGCAGGGTACGAACAAGCACCGATAGATCCCGGCTTGCGGGCGCGGTCGTCCTGACCGTGAGTAGCCTGTCCTACACCACCGAATCCATGACGCTTCATTACGCCCTGGAAACCTTTACCCTTTGAAGTACCGACTACGTCGACAAACTCCACGTCGTTGAAGATTTCCACCGTAATGGTGTCACCGAGGTTATACTCCTCATCAAACTTGAACTCGGCCAAGTGTTTCTTTGGTGTTGTACCAGCCTTTTTGAAGATGCCCATCATCGGCTTTGTGGTGCGCTTTTCCTTAGCCTCACCAAAACCAACCTGAACAGCTTTGTAACCGTCCTTCTCAACGGTCTTCACCTGAGTAACAACACAAGGACCAGCTTCGATAACAGTGCACGGTACATTCTTACCGTCGGCACTGAAAACGGATGTCATTCCGATTTTCTTTCCTAATAATCCTGGCATTTCAGTTTTTAATTTAAAAAATTGTATAAAACGTTATTGTTTTGTTTCTTTTTAAGTGTCATCCCGCATCTCCATGCACACAAAAACACTTAAAAAGAAACGCTTACTTCTTCCTAATTGAAGGTTAAGTCGCTCTTTATCAGTGTATTGATAGCATAAAAGCCAGCGCAATACTCACTTTAGCGGGTGCAAAGGTACACATAATTAATGAGACCTGCAATACCTCTTCCTCCTCTAATTTGAAGATTTAAGTTTTTTTATGAATTTCATCTTTGTTTTTGTACAGATTCTCTACTTTCACCCTGGATTATGACAAAATTCATCGGAGAAGGAATCGTCAACGGATATCTTATTGCAGTAATAACGGCACTATTTTAGATGTAGGTCCATCATCACAAAAAAAAGGCGCAACCGGTTCGGTTGCACCCTTTATCTTGCAGGCAAAAACATGAGCTATACTTTGATCTCTACCTCAACACCACTGGGGAGCTCAAGCTTCATCAAAGCGTCAACGGTCTTAGCTGTTGAGCTATAGATATCGATGAGGCGCTTGTAGTCGCTCAGCTGGAACTGCTCACGGGCCTTCTTGTTTACGAAGGTCGAACGGTTAACGGTAAAAATACGCTTGTGGGTGGGAAGGGGAATTGGTCCGCTAACGATAGCACCAGTAGCCTTCACTGCCTTAACGATTTTCTCTGCTGACTTGTCAACCAATTTGTGGTCGTATGACTTCAGCTTAATTCTAATTTTCTGACTCATTGTTCAAAATTTTAATGTATTATTCTTTATTGTTAAATGTAGGGAGGCTGCTAAAGAGTCATTTGCTCAGCAGCGCTCCTTTTTCATTTTCTTTGTTAAAGGCCCGTAAGACTATCAGGCCTTAGGTTCCTTAAACGAGGTCCACACGACCCTTCACTTCCTCGAGCACAGTCTTGGCGATTGAGCTTGACAGAGGTGAGTGGTGGTCATACTCCATTGAACTGGTTGCGCGACCTGAGGTAATAGTACGGAGAGCCGTTACATAGCCGAACATCTCTGCCAGCGGCACCATAGCCTTGACGACACGGCCTCCGCTACGAGCCTCTTCCATGCCCTCAATCTGTCCGCGGCGCTTGTTCAAGTCACCGATAACGTCACCCATATTCTCCTCAGGAGTGATGACCTCAAGCTTCATAACCGGCTCCATCAGCACAGGGCCAGCCTTCGTGCAAGCGTTTCTGTAAGCGTTGCGTGCGGCAAGCTCGAACGACAGCTGGTCAGAGTCTACTGGGTGGAAAGAACCGTCGATAAGGGTTACCTTCATGGTGTCCATAGGATAGCCACCGAGGATACCGGCCTTCATGGCCTCCTCGAAGCCCTTCTGAACTGCAGGAATGAACTCCTTGGGAACGTTACCGCCCTTCACCTCGTTAACAAACTGCAGACCGCCGTTCTCCTTGGCATTCCAATCGTCATCTACCGGGCCAATGTTAACAATGATGTCGGCGAACTTACCGCGACCACCCGACTGCTTCTTGTAAACCTCACGAAGGTTGACAGTCTTGGTGATAGCCTCTTTGTAGTTCACCTGAGGCTTACCCTGGTTACACTCCACCTTGAACTCGCGCTTCAGACGGTCGATGATAATATCGAGGTGAAGCTCACCCATACCCGAGATAACGGTCTGACCGCTCTGCTCGTCAGTATGTACGGTGAAGGTCGGGTCTTCCTCTGCCAATTTGGCGAGACCATTGTCAAGTTTGGCGATATCTGCCTGGCTCTTCGGCTCAACGGCAATTGAGATCACGGTGTCGGGGAATGTCATTGACTCCAGTACGATAGGTGCGTTCTCATCGCAGAGAGTATCACCAGTACGGATATCCTTGAAACCTACACCAGCGCCAATGTCACCAGCATCGATCGACTCCATAGGAATCTCCTTGTTAGAGTTCATCTGGAACAGGCGGCTGATGCGCTCTTTCTTGCCAGAACGGGGATTAAACACATACGAGCCAGCCTTTACGCTACCAGAGTAAACGCGGAAGAACACCAGACGGCCCATATACGGGTCGGTGGCAATCTTAAATGCCAGAGCTGCTGTGGGATCATCCTCAGAGGGCTTGCGGTCCTCTTCCTCCTCAGTGTTGGGGTTGGTACCCTGTACCACCTCAATATCAACTGGTGAGGGCAGGAATGCGCAAACATAATCAAGCAGAGGCTGAACACCCTTGTTCTTGTATGATGAACCGCAGATCATCGGAGTGCACTCCATGCCTACAGTACCCTTGCGGATAGCGGCGATAATCTCCTCTTCGGTGATAGACTCAGGATTGTCGAAATACTTCTCCATGAGAGCCTCATCATACTCAGCGGCAGCCTCGAGCAGCTTGTTGCGCCACTCGTCGCACTCATCCTGCATGTCAGCGGGAATATTCTCAACATCATACTCGGCGCCCATGCTCTCGTCGTGCCACAGAATAGCCTTCATCTTGATCAGGTCTACAACACCTTTGAAGTTTTCCTCAGCACCGATAGGAACCTGAATAACAACAGGGTTAGCACCCAGGATGTCACGCATCTGCTGTACCGTCTCAAAGAAATCGGCACCAGAGCGGTCCATCTTATTCACGTAACCAATACGGGGAACATTGTACTTGTCTGCCTGGCGCCATACGGTCTCCGACTGAGGCTGAACGCCGTCAGCAGCAGAATATGTAGCAACAGCTCCGTCGAGTACACGCAGCGAACGCTCCACCTCTGCTGTGAAGTCAACGTGTCCCGGAGTGTCGATGAGGTTGATTTTGTATTTCTCACCATTCCAATCCCAGTTACAAGTCGTTGCAGCCGAGGTAATCGTGATACCACGCTCCTGCTCCTGAGCCATCCAGTCCATAGTAGCTGCACCATCGTGCACCTCACCAATTTTATGAGTCTTACCTGTATAGAAAAGGATGCGCTCTGAAGTAGTAGTCTTACCGGCATCAATGTGAGCCATGATGCCAATGTTACGTGTTAATCTTAAATTGTGCTTTGCCATTTTCTCTTTTTACCTAAAAACTAATTAGAATCTGAAGTGAGCGAATGCACGGTTAGCCTCAGCCATGCGGTGCATGTCCTCCTTGCGCTTGAATGCGCCACCCTGATTGTTATAAGCATCCATAATCTCTGCAGCCAGTTTCTCAGCCATACCCTTACCACCGCGCTTGCGGGCGAAAGCGATCATATTCTTCATCGAAATGCTCTCCTTACGGTCGGGACGAATCTCAGTAGGCACCTGGAAAGTAGCACCACCGATACGACGGCTCTTCACCTCAACTTGCGGGGTGATGTTGTCAAGAGCCTGCTTCCAAATCTCAAGGGTTGACTTTTCTTCATTCTTCATCTTCTCGCCAACGGTCTCAAGGGCCTTGTAGAAGATTTCATACGACGTGTTTTTCTTACCGTCGTACATCAGGTGATTCACGAATTTTGAGACCTTCTGGTCGTTGAATACTGGATCCGGCAGGATCACGCGCTTCTTTGGTTTTGCTTTTCTCATTTTGTTTTGAAAATTAATTTGCTTGGGGCTGTCGTTCGTATTGTTCTTCAACGCCCACACTCGGGCATTTACTCAACCTTTTCTAACTTACTTCTCCAGCAAAACGATTAAATGTTTTTCTTTTTTTAAAAGGCTTACGGCCCATTGCCATCTCCGGATTAGAGCCGTCAGCCTTTGTTTACGTCGGCACTCAGCTTACTTTTTCTTAGCTGCCTTAGGACGTTTTGCACCGTACTTACTACGACGCTGGGTGCGGTTAGCAACACCTGCGGTATCCAATGTACCACGGACGATGTGATAACGTACACCGGGCAGGTCCTTTACACGACCACCGCGAACGAGTACGATACTGTGCTCCTGCAGGTTGTGGCCCTCACCGGGAATGTAAGAGTTCACTTCCTTCTGGTTTGTCAAACGAACACGGGCAACTTTACGCATTGCCGAATTAGGCTTTTTCGGGGTTGTTGTGTACACACGAACACAAACGCCACGACGCTGAGGACATGAGTCCAGCGCAGGCGACTTGCTCTTGTCTACAAGAACCGCTCTGCCTTTTCTTACCAATTGTGAAATTGTAGGCATAATTTTTAATTTTTATTGTTTATATATTTATTGTGTTTATATTCAAACAGTTACAATACGCCCTCTTCACAGGTCGCATTTGGGCTGCAAAGGTACAAACTATTTCCGAAATTACCTAATTAAATGGAAAAGAAAAAGTCTATACCTTGCCGAAATTTGCAAGATATAGACTTTGTTAACAATATTTTAGACTTTTACAAGGCAAACTTATAGCCCAATGTGAGCTGAATAACGCTGTTGCGCACGTTATTCTCGTCGTCGGTGAAGTGCTCACCCATGAATGAATACGACTTTTTGCCTATCTTGGTCATGCCGAAATTATAGCGTCCCTCAATGACAAAGCTGTTGTTGATGTCGTAGCTGATACCAATGGGAATCGACAGGTCGAGCGAGTTCATGGCATCCTTTACGTCCACGTCAGCGCTGACACCGCCTTCCTTCATCGAGGCCTTGGCCTTGGTCAGGATACCCAGCTGCAAACCGGCCTTCAGAGCCAGGCCCTTGGCAACATAAAGGTTACCCATCAGCGGAACATTTACATAGTCGAGCTTCATCTTCAGGCCACCGTCACCGGCACAGCCCTGCATCGAATAGAGCAGTCCGCCCGACAAGGCAAAAATCTCTGAAGCCTGGTAAATCAGCTCACCACCGGCTATCAGTCCCAGCTTGGGATCGGTACCGTCGGCATCCTCACCTACGACGTTAGCAATGGTCATACCTACCATGGGCTTCAGCGAAAGCGTGCCCACAGCATCCTGTGCACTGGCGGCAAGTGTCATCAGACATGCGGCCATCAAAACAAATAATTTCTTCATAACTTTAATATTTAGTAAATAAAAAAAAGTCTCTATGCATCGCCTTTGCCCATATTGAAGGGAGCAATGGTACGCGGCTCCTTGTTGGGAATCTGAATGCGCCCGAACTCCTGCTCGTAGCGCATGATATTCTCCTGCAGGGCCATGAGCAGGCGCTTGGCATGCTCAGGAGCCAGTATCACACGACTCTTCACCTGAGCCTTAGGCACACCTGGCAGGATTCTGGCAAAGTCGAGTATGAAGTCGCTGCTGGAGTGCGTGATGATGGCGAAATTGGCATATTCGCCCTGCGCCACTTCCTGCGGGAGCTCTATCTGGAGTCCCTGCTGATTGTTGTTCTCTGATTTGTCCATATAAAATACTCTATTTATATATTAATGTATACGCGTAAGTTTATTCTTCCAGGCAACCATTGCCCTTCCTCGAGCGCATATTCAACCGCAAAAATAGTCATTTTCCAGTAATACGCAAAACATTTAACAGAAAAAAACGTACAGTGTCTCTTTATCCCTTTCTTCCGATTGGCTTACATATCATTACTTATAGTGCAGAAATAAAAGGGGATGGCCATCAAGGGTTTCATTAAGAAACTATTATTAGTAAAATAAGACAATTATTGCACGAATTAGACAAAATTCATATACAATCGGACTTTTTTTACATATAATAAAAGTCTCCAGCACCTAATTTTGCAGCAGAAACCTAAAACGAAACGACAAAAACATTCATACAACTAATCATCTATTAATTTAAAACCTATGCTAAAAAGAAACAGTTTAATCGTGCTGATGCTTTGTCTGGGCATGCTGTTGGGCATACAGACAGAGACCTTTGCGCAAGGTGCGCAAAAGCACAAGGTTACAGGAGTCGTGAAAGACGAAAGTGGCGAACCTCTGATTGGCGTGACGGTGACCGAAAACGGTATTGGCAACAATGGTGTCATCACCGACTTGGACGGAAACTTCAGCATCACAGTGTCGCCCAACGCTTCACTTACGTTCAGTTATGTGGGCTATGTCTCGCAGATTGTCAAGGTGGCTGGCAAGGGCAACCTCAACATCGTGATGAAAGAAGATGCCGCCCAACTGGAAGAGGTTGTGGTGGTGGGTTACGGTGTGCAGCGCAAGTCGGACGTGACGGGCGCCCTGACACGTGTGAATGAGGAACAGCTCAACACCCGCCCGGTGTCAAACGCCATCGAGGCTCTGCAGGGTAAAGCTGCCGGTGTGGACATCACCACCAGCGAGCGCCCTGGTACGTTGGGTTCTATCCGCATTCGTGGTAACCGTTCGATCAACGCCTCCAACGAACCGCTCTACGTGGTAGACGGTGTGCCCTTGAGCGCAGGTGGCATTGAGAGCCTCAACTCACGCGACATCGAGGCTATCGACATTCTGAAAGATGCCTCGTCGACAGCCATCTACGGAAGCCGTGGTGCCAACGGTGTGGTACTTATCACCACCAAGCGCGGTAAAGAGGGTAAGATGCAACTCACCTACTCGGGTTCGATGACCTTCGAGAAGATTGTGGACAAGAGCCCTGCCTTCAGTGCAAGCGACTATATCACTTGGCGCCGTTGGGCCTACTACAACTCGAACAACAACAATTATCCGCGTGGCGACGAGCCGACACTGGAGAACGATAAGAAGATCTTCACGGGCGACGATGTGGCCTGGAAGAATATTGAGCAAGGATGGGCCAGCGGCTCATGGGACGGTTCGAAGGTGACTGATACCGACTGGACCGACTTCGTCACCCGCACGGGCGTAACCCAGGAGCACACCCTGCGCGCTCAAGGAGGTACGAAAGACCTGCAGGGCAGTTTCTCGTTTGGCTATCTGGAGAACGAGGGAACGCAGAAAGGTCAGGAATATAAGCGCTACAACGCTGCCGTGACCGCCGACGTTCAGGCCACAAAATGGTTCAAGATGGGCGGTTCGATCAATGCTTCGTGGAGCAAACAGGACTATGGATTCTCGCGCACCGGACAGTCGTCGAGCAGTGGTCCTACCGATATCTACGGTGCTGCCAAGGCCATTTTGCGCTACACACAGCCCTACGATGAGAACGGACAGATTATCAACATGCCTGGCGGTTCTACCACCAACACATATACGGTAATCGACGAGTGGGAGAAATCCAACGATAACCGCGAGGTGTTCCGCGCTTTAGGAAGTTTCTACGGACAGATTGACTTCGGTAAGATTTTCGAGCCGGTGCAGGGCCTGATGTATAAGATGCAGTTTGGTCCCGACTTCCGCTACAGCCGTAACGGTATCTACCTCGATGCTGAATCAGCCACTCGTCTGGGCGGTAAGAACTATATCCGCCGCAACGACGACCGCCACTTCTCGTGGACTCTTGACAACATGCTGATGTACAACAAGACGCTGGGCGACCACACCATCGGCATCACCCTGTTGCACAGTGCTTCGAAATACAATGCAGAAAGCAGCAGCCTCAGCGAGCAGGGCAACCCCTTCCCCACCTTCAAGTGGAACAACATGGGAACGGGTATCGACATCACCAAGACCAACTACAGCGTGGGCATCGGTACGGGTCTGACCGAGAACCAGCTGATGTCGTACATGGCACGTATAAACTACTCGTTCATGGACCGCTACCTGCTCACCGCCAGTGTGCGCCGCGACGGTTCTTCGGTACTCTCTGAAGGCAACAAGTGGAGCACCTTCCCATCGCTGGCTCTCGGTTGGCGTATGGAGCAGGAGAAATGGCTGCGCGACGTGTCATGGATTGACCAGTTGAAACTGCGCTTCGGTGTGGGTGTCACCGGTAACTCTTCGGTCAGCCCCTACGGAACACTGGGTGTGATCAGTGGTTACTGGATGCCGTTCAGCACCGGCAACTCGTTCATCCTCGTGACCAACGAGCCTTACTACTCGTCGGGTTCCAACAAACTGTCGAACAAGAAACTGTCGTGGGAAAAGACCACACAATATAATATAGGTATAGACTTCAGCTTCCTGCGCGGCCGCATCAACGGTGCCCTCGACGTGTACACCTCGCAGACCAACGACCTGCTGCTGCAGATGTCGCTGCCCTCACTGACGGGTTATCCCGCCATGATGGACAATGTGGGTAAGACCAAGAACAAAGGTTTCGACCTGACGCTGAACTTCATTCCCGTGCAGACAAAGGACTTCGAGTGGAACTCGACCATCAACGCTGCCTGGCAGAAAGACGAGATCGTAGAGCTGGCCAACGGCAAGCAGGACGACATCAACAATGCCTGGTTCATCGGTGAGAGCATTGCCGTCTACTACGGCTTCGAGTCTGACGGTCTGTGGCAGGAGAGCGATGCCGAGGAAATGGCTAAGTTCAATGCCAATGGTGCTAAGTTCGGTGTGGGTAACGTGAAGCCCGTCGACCAGGACGGTGACTACAAGATCGACGCCAACGACCGTGTGATTCTGGGCAACCGCAACCCGCGCTGGACACTCGGCTGGAGCAACGTCTTCACCTGGAAGGGCTTCGAACTGAACATCGACCTCTTCGGACGCTTCAAGTATAAGATCAGCACCGGTGGCGAAGGACAGTTAGGTATGTACCAGCAGCGTGAGATTGACTACTGGACTCCCGACAACCCCAACGCTGAATGGCAGAAGCCTATCTACAACCAGTCGGGCGGTGACCCCTACGCTGGTCTGCTCGGTTTCAAAGACGCTTCGTTCATCAAGGTGCGCAACCTCTCGCTGGGCTACCGTCTCGACAAGAGCCTGTGCGACAAGATTGGCATCCACGGTGCAAAACTCTACATCCAGGGCAAGAACCTGGGCATGCTCTACTCTTCGGTTGACTTCATGGACCTGGATACAGGTGCCACCTTCTTCAACAGGGGCTTCACGGTAGGTCTGCAACTCGACTTCTAAATCTCACACCATCAATGTTCAACAAAAGAAAGAATATGACTATGAAATATATCAGTAAAATCATGATAGTTGCCACGGCTGTAGTGGCACTGGGAGGAACCACCTCCTGTTCGGACAGTTTCCTGGAGGAAGATTCAGGGCACATGCTGACCGACGGACTGCTGGAGACGGGTGACGGCGCACTCGCCATGGCCGCAGGACTCTATGCCAATCTGCGCTGGCACTTCGGCTATGAGTGGGCCTACGGTATCACACTCTACGGAACCGACGAATTCACCAACGGTGCCGACCTGACCTCTGAATGCTGGAATACCTACGACAACCGTCTGAATCCGCTCGACCTGACACCAGCCCTCGGTGCAGCCAACAAGAACTGCCCGGCCGTATCGGCATTGTGGGACGAGATGTATTACGGCATCTCTACAGCTAACCTGGTCATCTCAAGAGCCAACTTGGTTAAAGACGAAAGCAAGCGCAACCAGGCCATGGGCGAAGCCTATTTCCTGCGCGGATACAACTATTACCGCCTGTTTGCCCAGTATGGTGCCGTGACGCTGCAGACCGAGCCCACCAAGGCCGACTCGATTGTGAGATTCTACAAGCGTGCCACTGAGGAAGAGACGCTCGGACTGGTCATCTCTGATTTCGAGAACGCCTACAAGCTGTTGCCCACGAAGAAAAGCCGCGGCAACGGCACATGGACCCGCTACACTGCCGCCCACTTCCTGGCCAAGGCTCTGCTCTACCGCCAGTCGGAGCGTTGCAGCAGTTGGAACAGCAAATATCCTGCCGCTGCCGACCTGAAGCGTGCCGTCGAACTGTGCGACGAGGTGATCAAGGCCTGCCCGCTGGCTCCCGACTACCGTTCACTCTATGCCGACTGGACTGGTGTGGACTGCGCCAACGAGGGTCTGAGCGAGATACTGATGGTGGCCGAGCACAACGATGCCAGCTCCACACAGGGACGTTTCGGAAACCGTACCTACAACTACTTCAACCCGCAGTTCTCCAACTTCTCAGGCGGATGGACCCAGCGCGGACAGTATATCGGCGGTATGGACTTCCAGCGCTGCCGTCCCACGGAGTACTCCTACGAGATTTTCGACAACGTGAACGACTCGCGTATGTGGAAGACCTACAAGACCGTCTACGGACTGAACAACATTCCGAAGGGTAAGACCCCCGCTGTGGTGGCTAAAGAAAACGGTGTGCAGGAGAGTCAGGTTCCCGGCCTGGGCGACAATGGCATTCTGTTCATCCTGAACAAGAAGGACGACCCACGCTTCAAGGACGAGACCACCTACGGAACTTTCGGACGTGGCGCTGTGGCCCACTCGTTCGTTCATCCTGAGACAGGCAAATGGGTGCCCAACGTATTCCCCGTTTATCTGGGTGGCAAATATGTGCTCAACACCTACGGCGTGAACGGCAACCCCGCACAGTCGAACGTGTTCTGCGGCATCAATAAGACCGATGACGGCTCGCGCACAGCAGAGAAGGGCGACGCCCACCGCGACGTGATCATGGCCCGCTCGGGCGAGACCTACCTCATCAAGGCTGAATGCCAGGTACGCCTAGGCGAATTCGACGGCGCCATCGCTACCGTCAACCAACTGCGCGCCCGTGCACAATGGAAGCAGGGTGAGGATCGCGAATACTACTCCGATGGTTCGCAGGCTTTCACCAGCAACTCTACGGGTGCCTCTGTGCTGGGCAAGTGCTATCCCAACGCCGACAACAAGAAAGAGGAACGTCTGAACAACCTGCAGGCCTATCAGGCATCTTATCTCACCAAGAGCACCTATTATCTCTCCACAGGCATCGACCGTACCACGGCTGCTTCTAACCTGCAGATCGCCAGTTACAGTCAACTGCCTGCTGAAGACGAGGCTATCTTGAGCGAGCTGGGTATCACCGACACGAAGGAGCGACTCATCAACTTCATCTTCAACGAGCGCACACGCGAGTTGCTCGGCGAGTGGAACCGCTGGGAAGAGCTGAGCCGTGCCAACCTGCTGGTGAAACGTGCCAAGACCTTCAACCCCGAGGCAGCTCCTAACGTACAGGCACGCCACAACTACCGTCCTATTCCGCAGAAGTTCATCGATACGCTGCAGAATCCTGACGGCACGAACCTGAGCGAGGCCGACAAGAAAGCTTGGCAGAACCCAGGATACTAATAGAATGCTTACTACTAATGAATTGATAAAAATGACAAATAGGTATTAAGTTAGTCTTTTTAGAAGTTTTAGGTTATTTAGCTATTAGTAGTAGACGCGGTGGTTGTCCGTTGAGGATAGCCACCGCCATTCTTTTTCTGTTATTTCTGCAACTTGGCAGACCGTCTTAGAATCGTATTGCGACTCGAGAAATGACATGTACACTTCTGCCCCCTCTCCTACTCTCCCGACAAAGGAGAAAAGAGAGGGGGCAGACTTATTGTTATAAGCGGAAAGAGGTCGTATTCGTGTACGGAACTGACGGTTAGGAACCTCAAGTTCAATAGCACTCCATCATACTAATTCTCAACGAGAAAAAAATGATTCATATCGCATCAGGCTTTAGTCCTCAGCGACAAATAATATCGTTGTAACGCATCAGATAAGTATCGTATTGCGTCAGGAATGGACGGAACGGCGCGGCAATGGTGCCTGGATGGTCGAACAAATCGTGCAGGATTTGCGGAACATGGCTGCTCTCCACACGGTAGAGGTACATGTCTGCCGAGACTGCTCCCAACTGATTGGCTATCACGGGAAAAGCCGTGCGAGCGAATTTCGGTCCTTGTCCGGCAACTGCCACATTACAGCTGACCACGATGCCACTATCCGTCTGCTCGAAACTGACGTTCCCCTGTCTGCAGACCATCAGCAGTCCATCGCCATTCTTGTCGGTCAGCAGCACCGCGTCGACACCCATGCGGTTGCCCTCGAAGTAGAGGTCGCCCTGCTGCAAGGCCCAGAAGCCATAACGTCCGGCACGGTAGCGGCCGGGATAGGTGGGCAACGGTCCCTGCCCTATCCATTGCACACGGTCTATACGCTTGTCCAAAAGCATGGCCAGACCGAATTCCGAGAGGAACGTGTTGGTGCTGTCGGGCGTCAGGGTGAAGCTCACATGCGTGGCGTTACCCTCCATTTGCTTTGTCACCTGTGCCTCCACATGGAATGCCGTGTCGCCGGCGGTCAATACTCCATTGTCGTCTTGTCTCAGTTTGAGCAAATATCTCTCCAAACGCTTGTCGCCCACTTTCAGCCGTTCTGCCATAGTTGCCTTTCTGCCGGCACGAACCAAAAGCCCGTCCTGCACGCAGGTCATGGGGTCTGCTGTTGGAACATTCAGTCCCTCGAGCAGTCTTTGGCTCACATCCGCGGGGTTCACACGGACCGTCTGATGATGGAACACATTCCCCTGCTCATCGCTAATACTGAAATGCAGCAGGCAAATTCTCTTCTGTTCCCGTTCGGTTAGCGGCAAGGGCAGTGTATAGTCGGCTATTGAGCGCGGCTCACACGCAGGCGAGAACTGTCCCCGCCCGATGGTGTCGCGGTCAGCAGTGAGCGCCCAGTTGAAAGCGACATGGTCCTTCAGGTTCAGAAAGTCGTAGCGGTTGCGTATTCTCAGCGTGACATCCACCATCCCTTGGCTCACAGGAGAGACTGTCAGGACCGAGTCGACGACTGCTGCCCGGGCATAATTATGCTGCAGCTCAAAATAGTTGGGAAGCGGTACCCGGTTGGCATACAACAGACCGTCGGTGCCTTTGTTCCCAAACATTTCGAAACCGCCAGCCTCAGATGTATAGACCTTCTCCTCATAGCCATAGAAACCGTCACGCCGCCCCTCGCCACTGGCCGAACGGAACGGCATGCCCTGGTCCACCCATTCCCACACGCTGCCACCGGCAATACATGGTGTGCGCTCGATAATCTCCCACTGGCGGTCGTGATCCTCGAGAGAAATTCCCAGTGTATGGCAGTATTCCGTGAAGATAACAGGCCGGTCGGCGCGCTGATAGAATGTGGCTATCTGACTGGTTGTGGGATAGTGAGGCGCATAGATGTCGGCTACGGCGGGAAACTCATAATTGAACTTACGGAAATAAGAGCCGACCTGCGGATAGCAGATGGGGCGCGAGGAGTCCAGCGCCTGCTTGACGTAACTGCCCAGTTGTTGGCACATGGGCGTGAGCGGATTCTCATTGCCCAGGCTCCATATCAGCACCGATGCGTGGTTCTTGTCGCGGCGGATGGTGGCTTGTGCGCGTTGCCGCAGAACGTCGTAGTAAGTAGAATCCGACAGATGCTTGTCGCCGTAACCGAACGGCACCTCGTCGATGATATAGAACCCCAGCGAGTCGGCCAGCTCGTAGAACCGCGGCTCACGGGGATAGTGGGATGTACGGATGTAGTTCACCGACGCCTCCTTCATCAGGCGCATGTCCTTCAACGTCAGTTCCTCACTAACGACCTTCACCGTTTGCGGGTCGGTGGCGTGCGAGGTGACACCACGCAACTTAATCGGGCGGCCGTTCAGTTTCAGCACCTTTCCGTCGATAGTCAGCTCTCGGATGCCGAAACGGTGGACAAACGTCTGCAGCACCTTGCCTTTTCTCATGACGCGCGTGTTCAGCGTGTACAGATAGGGTGTCTCTGCCGTCCAAAGATGCGGTTTGTGAATGCTGGAGTGCGCTCCGGCGGCCACCGAGTTGCCCTCTGCGTCGCTAATCGTATGCTCTACGACGGTGTTCCTATCCGCGTTCGCCACTTCCGTCTTCACCGTCACCTCTCCCTTCATGGTGGTCGTGATGGTCAGATCCGACAGATGTGTCGCAGGCACGGCAAAGAGGGTTACGTCGCGGAAGATTCCGCACGGTGCCCAGTCGTCGTTATAGTCGAAGTCCGAGCCTTTGGCCTGTGTCACCACCCGCATCGTCAGCTGCTGGCGTTCTGCCTTTTTATTAATATAAGGTGTGATATCGAACTGCGCTGTATTGTAAGCCGAGGCCCACGAGCCCGCCTTTTGTCCGTTCACCCACACGTCGTAGGCATAGAGCACCCCGTCGAAACGCAGGATAACCCGTTGACCCTTCCATTGGCGCGGCACGCTGAACGACGTCTGATACCAGCCTGTCAGCGGTGCGGCCCTGTCGTAGTGCGGCTTGCAGAAACCGTATGCCTCCCAGCAGCCCGGCACGGGAATAGTGCGCCAGCTTGCGTCGACGGGCGGCACGGCAGCAGCTTCGCCGGTAATTCCTTCCACCACCTTGAGATTCCACATCCCGTTCAGACTCTTTTTCATCGACGCGTCGGTGACGGGCCACACACCGCTCAAGGCGTCGACCACCTCGGCACGGGCACACAGCGCCATAACTGCCAGGCACAGGGTAGCAAGGGTCTTTCTCATCTTCTACAGTTTCTTGTAAATCAAATCTATCTTCGTGTATTTCCTCTCCTTCGCATTGTTCCAGTGCTCCATCAGTCCTAGCGGACGCTCCAGAGGTTTGCCATCCTGCTTGTACACTGTCCCGCTCACCGGACTGGGTATCGTGGCGGCCTCGCGCAAATACTCATCGCAGTAGTTCAGGCTTCCGAACTCGGGCCACTCGCTAATGAGCAGGTCCATGCCCACGGCATCGCACGCCAGCTCGTCCTGCGAAACGATGATGGAGCAGCACCAGTCGCCGCCGAAAGGCTCTTTCTCCCACTTGGGAGCCGGAGCACCGTTGACGTCGCGCGAGCCGTAAGTGCCGTCGATAAGGAAGAGCAAAGCCTTCTGTCCCATATCCTTGTGCGCCATCCAGTCGACGAAGGTCTTGTACTGGGGCTTGCCATTGCGCTTATCCTGGCTCACATTGTTGTGGGCGTTCTGCCGCCAGAGCAGGTTAATGTCGGTAGCGCCATACCAGTTCTTTGCCGTCAGCGTCACGCCCGGACCGCTATGCGTCTTCAGCAGGGCTGAGTTAATCAGGTAATCCGCGTCGACGATGCACTTGGCCAGTCCGCGGGCCATCTTACCGTTATCAACGGAATAGACTATCTGCTCAGGATAGTACTCGCACTTCTCGCGCCCGTCGCCGCCGATATTGTCGATCATGCGGACTTGGGGAAACTCACGATGCACCTTATTAAAAATGCTGTCGGTGATGGCACGGCTGGGCTCGCAGAGGATAATGTCGCGCTCGTCCACTTTGGCGTCGCGCACCAGCGAGCGCACCAGCGCCAGAGTGACAAAGGGCGACGAGTTCAGCTCGATGGTGTCGTGGTGCGTTATGGCATTGTTCAAGTTCAGCTTCACGGCAATCTTCTCGCCACGACGATAGTTGCGGTTGCCCCGCGCATGCTGCTTGTTGAAATGGCAGAACAGCGCCCGCCATGCCTTACGGGCATTCTTCTGACCCGTAAGTTGCACGACGGCCTCGCGCACCATGGCGTCGGCCATTTCTTGATTGTTCCATCGGTCTTCCACCCATAGTCCGGTTTTCTCGTCCCAGGAGGCTACGCCCGGCGCATGAATCCACGCCACGCGTCCGGGGAAGATGCCCTTTCCCTCGCCAAGAGGCTCGTTGGGCCCCACAAAGAGTTTGGGCTTCATCGGATTGAAGTCGCCGAAGAACATCCGGTCGCGGTTCACCGCCATATCAAGCGGCTGGAAGGTCGTAGCAGGTCCCAGGTCGGGATTACGCCACGAGCACAACTGCCACACAACCTTGCCCGTCTTATCAATCTCGACCACTTGGGCAGGTGCGTGCAACGTGTCCATCGGCGTCTTGCTCCACTCATTCACCCAGTTGCTGATGAGGGTGTTTCCGTTCTTCAGCCTGACCGACTTCTGCGGCTGGGTGACGCCGAACGACGTCGTATTCACTTCCCACACCGTCTTTCCGCCACGCGTTATCTCCTGCAACTGGCCTTTCCTTCCCGTAATCAGAATATTACCTTTGTCCAGCTCCACCGCCGACCACGGACCGAAGACGTTCCAGCGATACACCTCACGGCCGGCAGACGTGTATTCGCTGACAAAGCCCATGCCCATGTTGGCCACCAGCAGCGTGCCGCGAGAGGTCAGGCGGGCATTGCGGAACTGACCGTGCACCGACCCTTTCTCCTGGGTGGGCAGCACAAACTCGCGCACCACCTTTTTCGAGGGAATCTCCATCACGACGGCTTTCGCAGGTCGTCCGTTCTGGACGAACACGACGTGATTCCGGCCGACGGGCTGGATGGTATGAATCTCGGTTCCCTCGGGAGCAGCGTAGCTCCATACCGTCTGGTTATCTTGTGTCAGCTCGGCGATTCCGTACTGGTGAGCGATGAGCACATGCCCGTCGGTCATCAGCACCGCGTCGCTGATTTCGCCACGGCCTTGCTTGTTCTCATACGCCCAGCTAACTTGTCCGTCCTTGACTATGAACATGCGCATGCGCTTGCTCTGTCCGGCATAAAGGAAATTGTGTCTGTCCAGTGTGTTGGCTACATCTTGGGCCAGCATGCCTACTGTGCAGACAAGGAATGTCAGTAGTAGATACAGTTTTCTCATTTGTTTTCCGATTAGTATGTTATAACACTGCAAAGATAGGCCGTCTGACGACAGCCCTGCCGGTAATTCTATACGATTATCATGAAAAATAGTCCGATTCGTCTGCAAAGATAAACAATAACTGTCACATAGCAAAACAAAAGCCTTGCAACACCGTTTCGGTTGCCAGGCTTTTTTGCTCATAATATTATTGAACTATAAACGGTTTCCCAATCTGTTATTCTGCGTCGTCGTCCCAGAAGATGCCCTTCTTCGACATTACTTCGATGCCATCACCATTGGCCTCACCGATGGGACGCTGTTCGCTGGTTTCATCCAGATTAGTGACTCGCCAACTTCCTTTACGCATCAGCTGCTCATCCATTTCCACCAGCATCGCTTCTGGCTTGATATATTGTTTTTGTTTCATCTTTGCATCCTCCATGCTTTACTTAACAATCCACTTTTTACCATTCGCTACATAGATACCTTTCGAAAGACGGCCCATCGTCTCGGAGTCTGCCACCTTACGACCGCTCAAGTCGTAGACCACATTGCCGTCATTTCTGGTGTTCACCACTGGCATTCCGTCGATGCTTGTCGTGTCATCATAGATACCATTGATAGAGATTCGCTTCGACGAAGCTGGTGTTGTCGTCTGGTTAGTCTCGGTGATCCATCCGCGGAAGCCTTTGATCGTTGTGCCCGTTTTTAGGTAATACATATTATATACATGAGTATCTTTGTGCTTACCCAAAACGTATGAGCCAGCAGGAATCGACGTCTCGTTGAAATAGGTGGCATGCGAGTAGATAGACTCTCCTTCCGTTTCGTTTTTGCACTCTTTGACTCCCACTGCTGTGGGCAAATCAGCTTTCACGAACGAGGCATCACCCATATTATAATAGGTACGTAATTTACCTGGCTCATCTGGGTCTGCTTCAGATGAAGCTAACGGACTGTTTTGAGGCTTGATAATATAGAAATGGCCTGCTTTGATAGCCGCACCTTCTGCAGGCAGAGGTACAGACTGGAAGTCAATGATGCCCGTATTGCCCGATAGATTTCCTGGACCGAGAAGTTCTGCCACTTGCGTTCCATCGCCAAAAGCATTACGTACTTGCACAGCCGTCAAATTCATCGGATAGACAAACGAGTTCCACTGACCAAGTTCAAAGGTCCGATGCAGACGAATGGCACGATTATTATACTGAACATTATCCGCAATTTCCTGATACTCTGTCTCACGCTCATCAAACCATAGAGGATTGGCTGTACCTAAATATGTGATTTCAAACTGGTCAGCACCTACCCAGTCGGTGTCATGATAATAATAAACAGAGCTACCACCACTGTCTGTATTAGCGTCACTACTACTCTTGGTTGCCCCCAGTTTCACTACACCGAAGTAAATCTTGTCATTTCCATTTATGCTAATCTCCAACTCACGGTAATACTGAGTTTTATCATAGACAAAGTCATAGCCAGCACCAATAACTCCTACTTTTGTCAAAGGGTTACGTGTATAAGAGCCTTTATTACTCTTATCATAGCCAGAGACTTTCATCAATGCAGCCGACTTACTCACTACGTCGGGGTTGTTGATGTCAGCCAAAGTAAGGTTTGCGGGATTCTTTGTTGTAGCAAAGAGATATGCTGGATTTTCCCCTTGGTAAAAACCATAAGCTGAGATTCGATAAATGCCTGTTCCATTTTCAGGAGGAGTGATATAAGTAGAAACAGTTCCCACACCTTCAAATTCCAGATAGCCAAATTTGGCTTCGACTTTACCATTGAAGCCATCATGATACTTGTCATCAAATTGAGCTTTCAGCCTGACAGGAACATTGTAATTCTCACCTTCGACAGTTCTCGTTCCTTCCTGATTGTTAGTTCTTGCCGATGTGTCACCATTTCCGGCTCGATAGCCCCATGTATAGCAGTAGCGGCCTTCACCGATAGTAGTATAAATCACATCTTCAGCAAACCTATTGGCAACCCATCCACTATCAGCGTAAAAGAACGAGAAGTCATTACGTTCGAAACCGCGGTCATTAATCAGGTAGGTCAAGTTCGTGCTTAATCCATCCCCCATGTCAGAGACAGTCATTGTAGCCAATAACTGTTCTTTGGTAACGACACGCCATTTATACAAATCATCAATCGACACTTTTGTATCAGCATTGAATATCTGGACCATTGTCTCTGCATAATCGTGAGGTGTCTTGCTATTATCTACAGAAGACACTCTGTCCTTAGGAGTACTCTTATCTTTTCCATCAAATCGTTGAAGCTGTGACCAAGTCGCCTTGTCATAGCTGCTGGAAAGACTGACTAGATAGCCATATCCGTCACCGTCATGGTTGCCCCAGTTGTCGCCATACACAGCACCCATCCAATATTTATCTCCACCCAAAGTCTGATACATGTAGTAAGTGTCAGTACCATCATCTGTCTCTACAGGCACAAATGTCCAATCGCGAAAGCCGCTATCTCCATCAAAAATAATAGTATAGGTCTTTGTCGCATCTGTGCTGCCATTGTTTGTTTGCCATGCATTGTCATTACCACAACATATGCCGGGCACGTTACAAATTAAGTATTTGGCAATACCATCCTTTTGAGTGGTCTGCCCTGTATCAAAATAATAGTTCTCACCACTCTTGTACACTTTCAGCATTTTTCCTGAGTCGTTGTAAAAAAGTCGTCCTTGTACGCCCCAATCACCACCATGAATCATAAAGCGGCCTGTTCCAACGTTATAAAGGAACACTTCCTGTCCATCAGCCAAATCACTTACGTTTGTACCCTGCCAACGTGTCGTAGTTTGCCCTTGCGCAGAAACGGGGGGAATAAAAACACCAAGTCCCAACATAGCCAGGACTACCCATAAAGTAAATCTTTGTCTCATAAGCATTATATTATTATTAAGAAACTTGTTTATAAACACTTGAGTCTGAATAACTAGAATACTGCATTCATAATCTTATTTCGCAATAAAATTAGTATGGCTAACTAGTTTATTATATAAGTTCCCCATATACTCTGGGGCAACGGCACAATAATTGTGCTAAATTTACAAGTATTCGGTTTACCCCTCTAAAAAAGTTCCAAATTCCCTAATAATTAAACTAAATTAACAGTTTAATTACATTTATAGATAATAGAATCGTCAGCTCTTCTGGTATTTCGACGGTGTCACTCCGAAGTGTTGTTTGAAGCAGCGGCTGAAATACAGGGGGTCGGAGAATCCCACCTCATAGGCCACCTCGCTGATGTTGACGGCCCTGCCCTGCCTCAGCAGCTCAGCCGCCCTTGCCATACGCATGTCGCGGATATACTCCTTGGGCGTCTTGCCTGTAATCTCCACCATCTTGCTATAGAACTGGCTGCGTCCGTAGCCCGTGGCGTGCGCCAGGTCGTCAACAAGGAAGTCGGCATTCGATAGGTTGCCCTGAATCTTCATGTCCACAATCTCGCGGAACTTCCTGTCGCGGTCGGTGGTGATGATAGCCTCGGTCTGGGCGGCGCTCTCGGCAGTCTTGTTCTCCTTCGAGTAGGCAGCCTTCAGTCGCTCGTGCTGCTTGAGCAGAGCCACACTCTTGCTGACGAGCAGCACCGGACTGAACGGCTTGGGAATATAGGCGTCTGCCCCGTAGCGTATGCCCTGGAGCTGTTTTTCCACATTGCTGATGGCTGTCAGCAGGATGAACGGGATGTCGAACAGGTCGTCGTCGTTGCGCACCTCCTTGAGCAGTTCCATGCCGTCCATCTGCGGCATCTTGATGTCGCTGACCACCAGATCGACGGTTGTCGAGCGCATGATGTCCAGGGCTTCCACACCGTCCTGTGCCGTTGTCACATGGAAATACTTGCCCAGTTCGGCTGCCACATAGTCGCGCACATCCTCGTCGTCGTCGACGACCAGCACGTTGCGGTTGTTCAGCGGTTCCATCTGCATCTCTTTGTAGGGCACCATGATGTCCTTCTGCAATTGCTCGTCGTCAGCGGCTTCGTCGAGGCTCTCCACCATCGTCAGGTAGTCCTCGGGGGCATACACCTCCTGCGAGGCGGGCAGCATGACGGTGAAGATGCTACCTCCGGCAGGGTTGTCGTGATACTCTATGGTGCCGTGATGTGCCAGCACAATCTGCTCGGTGAAATTCAACCCAATGCCGATACTGTCGGCGCTCATATTGGTCTGCATGAAGCGCGTGAACAGCTGGTTCTGTTTCTCCTTAGGCACGCCCACGCCTGTGTCCTCCACAAGTATTGCCAGCTTGCGCTCTTCCTCCAGCAGTCTCACCCTCACCACCACCGAGCCTTTCCTCGGCGTATACTTGAAGGCGTTGCTCAGTAGGTTGTACATGATCTTGTCCACGTATCCGCGGTCGATATACAAGACGTATTTCTGTGCGAAAGGCACGAACTGCAGACTCATCTGACGGTTTTGCGCCATGTCGGTGAAGCTCATGGTGATATCGCGCAGGAACTTGATGACATCTGTCTCCTGCAGCTTGAGCGTCAGCCTTCCGTCCTGCAGCTTGTGGAACTCCAGCAGCTGGTTGATGAGGCGGAGCAGGCGGTCGGTGCTGCGCGCCATATTGCTCACGGGCTGCTTCAATGCCGCTGGCAGCTCGCCGGCCTTGCGCATGCGCTCCATAGACCCTTGTATGAGCGTGAGCGGCGTGCGGAACTCGTGGCTCACGTTCATGAAGAAGTGCTGCTTGAAGTCGTTCATCTCCTTGTCCATACGGATGCGGTTGCGCATTCTGTAGGTCATTTTCAGCAGTCTGAGGATGTACCACGCCACCGTGCCCACGACGGCCAGATAGAACAGCCAAGCCCACCACGTGTTCCACCACGGGCGCGCGATGACCACTCTCACGACTGTCTCCTCGCCGTCCTTGCTGCCTGATATTCTCACGCGGAAGGTATAGTCGCCCGGGCTCAGGTCCTTGTATATGGCCTCGTTCGAGCGTGTGGGCAGGCTCCAGCCGCGGTCGAAGCCTTCCAGCCGGTATTCGTATTCCGTGCGGTGGGGGAAGTCGAAGCGCATGTCGGAGAAGCGGAAGGTGAGCGAGTTCTGCCGGTGCTTCAGTCTGAACACGCCCTTGGTAGCCTGTGCCGTATCGTAGTAGGGTGAGCCGTTCACCAGCAGGGTGGTCACCGCCAGCGTGCCCGTGCCGCGGCCTCCCAGCCTGGTCTCGTCGGGGTTGAAGCACACGATGCCGTTGTTGGTGGCAAAGACGAGCGTGCCGTCAGCGAGCGTGCACGACGAGTTCTCGCTGTAGACCTCTCCCAGCGGGTCGGCCGAGAGGAAATAGTTGGTGAACTGCATGGTGGTCATGTCGAGTTTCGACAGTCCGTAGTCTGTACCGATCCACAGGTTTCCGTGCTTGTCGGCAGTAATCGAGTTCACTGTATTATCGGTGAGTCCCTTGTCGGTTCCCATCTGCTCGAAGGTCAGGTGGGCAATGTCGTCGGCATGGGCAATGCGGTACAGTCCGCCTCCTACAGTAGCCAGCCACACGCTTCCGTCGCCGCTGCCGTAGATGTCGCGTATCTCATAGTATCCCAGCGCGCTGTTTTTCGAGTTATAGTAATGGTAGGCCTTCGGATCTTTCTCCAGCCGGTCGGGGTCGAAGGCCACCAGTCCGTTGGCACACCCCGCCAGTATCATGCCCTTGCGAGTCTCGTGCAGCACCGTCAGCGTGCGCAGGAACGGGTCCTCGGTAAGGAAACGGCTGAAGCGGTAGCTTCCGTCTGTCTTCCGTTTAGCCAGGCAGAGTGCCCCCGTGTTCACGGTAATCCACACCCGCCGGCTCTTGTCGCACATAATGTCGAACACCTTGCCGGGCGCGATGCTGCTGTCGTCGGCTGGGTCGTTGCGGTAGAACTTCCCGTCTACGCTCACGCCCTGATGGCGCGTGCCTATCCATGTGTGCCCGTCCTTATCGATACATACCGCCAGCAAGTCGTCCACCACGCCGATGTCGGTCTTGCGCAGTTCCATCGACTGGGTGTCCAGCCGGTAAGAGCCCTTCATGAAGTCGCCCACCCACACTTGTCCGTCGGCAGTCTGCCGCAGACAACGGAAGAAGTTGGCATACTCGGGTGTGTCGTGACGGGCGGCGAACAGTCTTTTCACACCTCGCGGGATGGTCGTAATCACGTTCAGGCCCATATTCTCCTGCGACACCCAAATGTTTCCCGCATAGTCGCACAGCACGCCGTACAGATAGTCCGTGCGCACCGGGCTGGCATCGCCGTCGGCTGGCTTGTAGTGTTCCAGCCGCTCGTTCTCGGGATTGAACATCCACAGACCGTTGCCGATGGTCGACACCCACACGTTGCCGTCCATGTCGGTCACCACCTTGTAAGGAGGCACGCCACGCTTGTTGAGCATCGCGGGGTCGAGAATCCTGAACATATAGGGTTTCTGCTTCTTCTTGTCGATATAACAGAGGTTCACAGCCTGGTCGCAGATGTACCAGTTGCCCACATTGTCGGTGTAGACGTTGCCGCCCGGCAGCTGTACCGAGCTTCTCTCCAGCGAGTTCTTTTCTGTATCGTAGACGAAGGTTGTGCCCGAGGTCACCACAATCAGCCTGTTGCCGATGGCAGCCAGCCCGCTGACGCTCACCCCCGACAGGCCGCCCACGTAGGCACTCACGTCCTCATGCAGCTGGCCACGACTGTCGACGTGCATCAGGCGCTGGTCGGTCGTAGCGAAGTATACCTTGTCGCCCACCTCGGCGGCACAAGCTGCCATAGCCTGCTCCGTCACGCTCCGCAGCTTGCCGTTCTCCTTCACGTACAGTCCGCCGTCGGTGCATATCCACACGCGATGACGGCTGTCGGCATAGACGTGCCTCACATGATCCGACCGCAGCATGCCGTTGCGCTCGCTATACTCGTGCGCCTCTATCTTCCCGTCGCGGTATTTCACCTCCAGGCAACCCGAATACGTGTACCACAGCCACGTGTCGCCGTCGGGCGTAAAATAGCAGTCGCAATAGTTGCGGGCATAGTCGCCCGTGGTGGTGAAGTCGACGAAGCGCCGTCTGTTCGTATCGTAGCAGCTGTAGCGCTCGCCCTGCAGGCGAATGAACAGCAGTCCGTTGGGATTCTGGTGGAGTTCTCTGATGCGGTTGTTCAGCAGCAGCGCGTTGTTCCCCTCCGCCTCGTGCCTGAGCACATCGAAAGAGTAGCCGTCGTGGCGGCACAGACCGTTGGCGGTTGCGAGCCATATATAACCCTGCGGGTCCTGTACCATATTGATGACATAATTGCTGGGCAGACCGGCCTCTGTGGTCAGATTCCGGTATTTCAGCTCCGTCTGGCTCCATGCGCAGACCGAGAGCAACAGCATCCATATGGTCAATAACTTCCTCATAGTTTTATACGACAAAGGTAATAAATAAAACTGAGAAATAAAAATATTGTTCCATTTATTTTACGTTTCCCACAGTACGATTTTCGGAAAACTTGACAGAGAAACGTAAGTGCGTGGAGGGTTGAAAATGCTAAACTCATTCGCCCTATGAGTCAGCCCCATTCTTCCATTCCATCGACGAACTTCCCGAATGCCCGAATGCCCGAATGCCCGAATGCCTGAATGCCCGAATGCCCGAATGCCCGAATGCCCGAATGCCTGAATGCCCGAATGCCCGAATGCCCGAATGCCCGAAAAAGGTTTCATTATTTTATTATTTATATATATTATTATAATAATATATATAAATAAAAGTATTTAATTACATTTTGATTATTTTGCGTTTTTACATAGCTAATTCGGGCATTCGGGCATTCGGGCATTCGGGAAGTTTTTTTATAAATTACTGAAAATCAGAAACTTTACTAAAAATAAACATCCGGTAAGCCACCGGAGT
>JAEEGK010004105.1_pt1 | contig 35876 bp, 29 predicted proteins | sample 8958771 | NCBI WGS metagenome assembly JAEEGK01 (sample SAMN16246547, study PRJNA631951) | gut metagenome | biome: gut microbiome; feature: rumen; material: SC-attached | host: Bos | place: Iran: Karaj | collected 2018-10 | reverse complement strand
TAATTTGCCTGATTTTTCCCAGTTACGTAATGTTTGGACATGAACACCAAGCATTTTTGCAGCCTGACCAATAGAAATAATTTTATTCATTAAAAATAAACCTGTAAATATTTTTATATATTATAAATTATTTATAGATTTAGTCAAGCTGTTATTAACCCCAGTTGTCAAAATTCCATTTATCCGTATAGCCGTTGCATTCGTAGTCAATGTAGTAGAGAAGATTGTTATGAACCACGAAATTTGTGGGAAAATAATCGATGTTCAGACCGTTGGCCTTGGCATTCTGGGCCATGATTCTTACCTGGTCGAAATATTTATCCACAGGAATATTATCTCTTACAAGTTCAAATATAGTAGAGCCGTCAATATATTCTTTAAGGATACGTTCATTAGCGGTATCGACCTCGTATTTATGCGGGATTCTTATACCGGCAGAGTTCAAAAGTTCATAATCACGGATTTCGGCAGTGATTTTATCACCGAAAGTATAGTAGTCGCACGGTTCGTGATGAATCTGCTTCAGCACGAAATACTTTCCGTCTTTTTTCACAAGATAGGAGTATCCACCTTTGCCTTTGCCGAGAAGTTTCTGCACCTGATAATCTGTGCCGTTAATTGATATGGAGTTCATAAAAATATCTCCGTATATGTAGGTGAAGAGCAGAAAAAAAAGAATGAGTATTCAGAATATTTCTTTTGTGGCATTCTAGCACAAAAAACTGCATAAGCCCGTTACCCGTGGGTGTCATTATTTTTCCACCGAATGCATGGGTGTGGAACTGATGATAAAACGTCTTCAGATGTGGAAATTAAAAAAGGGAGGAACCGGAGGTTCTTCCCTTTTTAAGTAGCTAAAGCAGCTGGTATATCAGCCACGTCTAAAAAGCTTACAGAGCGCTGATAGTATCTTTCTGCGCCTGCAGTTTGGTAAGACTTTCCTGATAGTTAACCAGCTTTTCCTTTTCTTTTTCTATAACATTCTGAGGAGCCTTTGCTGTAAAGGTTTCATTGCTCAGTTTACCATTGATGCGGGCAATTTCCGCATTAACCTTGGCAATCTCCTTGTCAAGCTTGGCCAGTTCCTCATCTTTGTTGATAATGCCTGCAAGAGGGAACAGTACTTCACTGTGACCTACAATCTTGGCAATGGCAGGAGGGAATTCAACAGCAGAGGTATCGATGTTTTCAAGGTTTGCCAGAGACTTGATGAAATCAGAATTACGGCTGATGATATCAAGTTCCTCCTGATCACCCTTCATAATAGGACTTAACTTCTTAGAAGGGGCGAGGTTCTTTTCAGAACGGAGATTGCGGACAGCAATTACCAGTTCCTTGATAAAGTCGAGTTCAGATACTGATTTCTCATCATATTCAAAGGCTTTTTCTTCCGGATAGGCCTGAAGCATGATGGAGTCGCCCTCCTTGATATCCTTTCTGATAACCGGAGCAACGCTCTTGTAGATTTCCTCTGTAATGAAAGGCATTATAGGATGAGCCAGACGGAGAATGTTCTCTAAAACATCCATCAGGTTGTAAAGAGCTGCATTCTTCCTCTTTTCACCGCCGATAGCACTTGAATCATCCTTGCACCATAATACCGGTTTTGTAAGTTCAATGTACCAGTCGCAGAATTCATTCCATACAAATTCGTACAGAGCCATGGCTGCAAGATCAAAGCGGTAGGTTTCAAAGCTGTGGCGAACTTCCTTGATGCAGGCTGCCAGTTTGCTGCGGATATATCTGTCAGGTAAGGAGTAATCAGCAAAATCTGGTTTGGTGAGGGTCTTGTTTTCAACGTTCATGAGAACATAACGGCTGGCATTCCATAATTTATTACAGAAATTGCGATAGCCTTCAAGACGCTTCATATCCCAGTTGATGTCACGACCTGTAGATGCCAAAGCGGTAAGTGTGAAACGGAGAGCGTCGGTACCATGAGCTGAAATTCCTTCTGGGAACTGCTTTTCAGTTCGTTTAGCAATCTTGGCCGCCTTTTGAGGCTGCATCATATTGCCGGTACGTTTCTTAAGAAGCTCTTCGAGAGTTACACCGTCAATCATATCCAGAGGGTCAATAACGTTCCCCTTGGACTTACTCATTTTCTGACCTTCTTCATCGCGGATAAGACCTGTCACGTATACGGTCTTAAACGGAACCTGAGGCTTGCCGTTCTCGTCTTTAATGAAGTGCATGGTCATCATAATCATTCTAGCTACCCAGAAGAAAATGATATCAAAGCCGGTAACCAGTACACTGGTAGGATGGAATGTCTTTAATTCCAAAGTGTTTTCCGGCCAGCCCAGAGTAGAGAATGTCCACAGGCCGGAAGAGAACCAGGTGTCCAGAACGTCTTCATCCTGTCTCAGAGTTACGTCCGGAGCAATACCGTACTTTGAGCGTACCTCTTCTTCATTATGGGCAACGTATACTTTGCCGTCGGCGTCATACCATGCCGGAATTCTGTGTCCCCACCAGAGCTGACGGCTGATACACCAGTCCTGAATGTTGCGCATCCATGAGAAGTACATGTTTTCATACTGTTTTGGAACGAACTGGATATCGCCATTTTCAACGGCTTCGATTGCCGGCTTGGCCAGAATACCTGCGCGTACGTACCACTGGTCTGTAAGCATCGGTTCAATAGGAACACCGCCACGGTCACCATACGGCTGCATCAGAGTATGTGCTTCAATCTTTTCTAAAAGACCAGCGGCATCAAGATCGGCAACAATAGCGTCTCTGGCTTCGTAACGGTCTAAATTGCGGTACTTGGCCGGGATTTCACTGGAGTAAGCATCAGAAGGTTCTCCGTTGGTATCAAAAACTTCTGCTGCTTCACGAATCTTAGCGTCCTCGGTAAGGACGTTAATCATAGGCAATGAGTGTCTTTTACCTACTTCATTATCGTTAAAGTCATGTGCCGGGGTGATTTTTACGCAACCTGTACCCTTGGTCATATCAGCGTGTTCGTCGCCTACAATAGGTATTAACCTGTTGACCAGAGGTAAAACAATATTGGAGCCGATTAAATCCTTGTAGCGCGGATCTTCGCTGTTTACTGCTACTGCAGTATCGCCTAACATGGTTTCAGGTCTGGTGGTGGCTACAATAATGTAATCCTTGCCGTCGGCAGTCTTTTTACCGTCAGCTAAAGGATATCTGATGTGCCACATGTGTCCCTGAATTTCCTTGTTTTCCACTTCAAGGTCACTGATGGCGGTACGCAGCTTAGGATCCCAGTTTACTAATCTTTTGCCGCGATAAATCAGATCTTCCTGATAAAGTCTGATAAACACTTCCTGAACGGCGGCACTGAGACCGTCATCCATGGTGAATCTTTCTCTGTCCCAGTCCACAGATGTGCCTAAGCGACGCATCTGACGGGTGATGGTTCCGCCTGAATGTTCCTTCCATTCCCAAATCTTTTTAATAAAGGCATCGCGACCGTAGTCATGGCGGGTCTTCTGTTCTTCAGCAGCAATCTTTCTTTCCACCACCATCTGTGTGGCGATACCTGCATGATCGGTACCTGCCTGCCAGAGAGTGTTGTCACCGAGCATGCGGTGATAACGAATCAGTATATCCATGATGGTCTGCTGGAAAGCATGTCCCATATGGAGTGAGCCTGTTACATTAGGAGGTGGTAGGCATATGCTGAAAGCCGGTCTGGATAAATCCATACTAGGACGAAAATACTTTTTATTCTCCCAGTTCCGGTAAATTTCCTGCTCAATAGCACTTGGATTATAAGTCTTTTCCATTTGTTTTCTTCTTTTTTTAAGCAAAACATCTCATGATGACATGCTGGTACATGTCACCGTTAATGGCACTCGCAAAGATTATACCGGTGCTTAATGTCAGATTAACATTATTGCTATGTATATGACGCATACGGGTAAACATCTCTGGAGAAGGATACGATAATGTAGGTAAGTGATACAAATCGCTAATTATCCCTGACTATTTTACTATATGTATCACATTTTTTCATTTTATTTTATTTTTTGAAAAAACGTTCTGGCGCATGGTGAATACTGTGAGAATTATGAAAAGGCTTAAGGGAAATGTCAGATATAGATGAATGTTTTACCTGCAGAGTCTTACGGGGCCGTACAGTCAGGAAATGAATATCAGTATGCGGTATACAGACATATCTGTGGTATCTTTATCTAATGGGCAGGAATTCAGAATATTGAACGAAAATATTGTAAAACCAATCATAAATAATTATTATATTTATATAATGCGTATTGGAACAGTTTAGCATCATTAAAACTGATACTGACTGATGGCCGGCAGATCATTGTTTTTTTTAATATAATTAAAGACGGCATAACAGCAGACAGAGTCTGTACCGGAACCGTTCCCCGTTCAGGAGTTCTGTTCCCTCTGTCATTCAAGGAAAAATAACTGAAAAGTAAATATCTGAAATAAAGATTTATTTATGAAGACGATAATAAAATTATTCGTTGCCCTGTTTATCATCGGGGCTTTGATATATGGTGCAATTGAAGGAGGCCTGTTATGGCTTCAGTATGAACAGGGAGCGTTTGAGGAACTGCGCACCGACAGGGATATCGAGGTCAGTGTGACATCCGGTGAGACGGCATACAGTCTTATCGGAGAGGTGTACCATCCTGAAATAAACCGCTATATTATTAAGTACTGGCTGAAGAATCATCCGGAGCTTACCGGAATAAAAAAAGGCAGCTATCTGATTCCCGCCGGAAGTACCCCGACGGAAGTCCTGTCAATGATCTGCTCCGGAAAGGAACAGAGATTCAGCATTACCCTGGTTGAAGGAAATACTGTCGATCTGTTTCTAGCAAATATCACCAATAATTCCCAGTTAAAACATGTTCTGCCGGAAAAATTCGGCTATGCTGAACTTGTTAAACTGCTGGGTACGGAACATTCCAGTCCTGAAGGACTTCTGCTTCCGGAAACATATGTTTTTGTGAAAGGTGACTCTGACGAAAGTATTATAAAAAGAGCGTACAGTGACATGAAGACCTATCTTCATACTGAATACGAAACCAGAGGAGCCAATCTGCCTTATACCGGAGAATATGATGCCTTAATTATGGCCTCCATTATTGAAAAGGAGACTTCGGTTGCAGATGAGCGTCCCCTGATTGCATCTGTTTTTGTTAACCGATTGAAAAAAGGAATGAAACTGCAGACAGACCCTACGGTAATATACGGGGTAAGGGATAGATACAAGGGGAAAATACTACAGAGTCACTTGAGTGATAAAAATGCCTATAACACGTACGTAATCACCGGACTGCCGCCGACTCCTATAGCGGCCCCGAGTAAGGCTTCCATTCATGCAGCTCTGCATCCTGCGGATACTGATTATTTATTCTTTGTCGCCAAGGGGCCGGATCCTAAGTTTGGCCATATCTTCAGTTCAACTGACAGGCAACATGCGGCAGCGGTGAAAAACTACAGAAAAGCTGTGAGTGATTACAAGAGGCAGGTGGTTTCCGATGATGTTTCACTGAAGACGGAAAAGGACAATAAGTCTGATGCCGGCACTGGCAACCATGTCGTTAACGCGAATGATGATGTGACTGAACCAGATAACTCCACTGATTTGCATTCTGCTGATTCTTCTGATAAAAAGTCATTGCATAACGCTTTACCGGTGGAAAATTCAGAGAGCCGGGACAAACCCCCTGTTTCTGCTGAAAACAGGTAGTGCGGCAACATGGTCGTGGTATAAAAAGAGATTGTGCGTTATTATGTACAGACTTTTTATGTATGACAGCTTTATGTATGACAGTATATATTTCGTGAAAAGCAGAATATTTAAAAATATTATTATTGGATAAAATAGTTAAAATAAATGGCTTGAAGGCAGAAACCTGATTCAGGAAAAGCTGGAAGCTATACAATCGGAGGCAGTTTAATGGGGGCTTTTATTGTTCTTGAAGGAGGCGAGGGGGCCGGAAAATCCACAGCTGTGGCTGTGGTTAAGCAGTATCTTCTGTCTCACGGGGTTGCAGAAAAAGACATAATCGAGACCAGGGAACCCGGAGGAACGGAAATAGCTGAAAAAATCAGAACCATTCTGAAAGAAAAGAATCCTCATGAAGCTCTGACCTCTGAAGCTGAACTGCTGCTTATGTATGCAGCAAGAACTCAGCTGGTTAATCTGGTAATAAAACCAGCCCTCTCAGCCGGAAAATTTGTTATAGGCGACAGACACGATCTCTCCACCATCGCTTATCAGGGTGCCGGCAGGGGTATGGATATCCAGAAGATAGCAGGAATAAGAGATTTGGCTATAGGTGATTTTGCTCCGGATTTAACCATTGTTATGGATATTGAACCGGCTGCCGGAATGAAGAGAGCACGTAGCAGAGGAGAGCTGGATCGTTTTGAGGTGGAATCTATGGATTTCTTCAACCGTATAAGAAACAGCTTCCTTCAGGAGGCAGAGAAGCATTCAGACAGAATTAAGGTTGTGGATGCCGGACAGGAGCTTGATGCTGTTAAAGCGGATATTGTCAGGGTGTTAGAGAAAGCTGAAATATGTACAGTTGGTTAGAGAATCCTTTACAGAAATATCTGCAGATGAGAGCCAGTAACAGACTGTCTCATGCAATTTTGTTATGTGCCCCTGAAGGTATCGGTTCTGGAGTTCTGGCCATGGAGTTTGCCAGGCGTTTTCTGTGTCTTAGGGATCAGGGAGAGGAATGCAGCTGCCACAGCTGTATGATGCTTAAGGGGGCTAAGCATCCGGATCTCACAGTTATTGAAAGAACCGGTCAGAGCATCGGGGTGGATGCCTTGAGAAAGGGGATAAACTCTCTGGTGAGTACTCCGGTAAACGCTCATGGTAAGGTGCTTCTTATAAAGCAGGCGGATTTTATGACAGTGCAGGCTTCCAATGCACTGTTGAAAACGCTGGAGGAGCCGGCGCCGAATATTCTTATAATTCTTACAACCAGTAATATCATGTCGATACTGCCGACCATACTCAGCAGAACTATGCGGATTCAGGTGAATGTGCCGTCAGTAGCGGAACTGAACACATTTCTGCAACGTGAGACATCGTCTTCAAGAGATTTTTCTATGGAGCTGGCGGTAAGCGGCATGTCTCCGTTAAAAGTGCTGGAATGGATTGAAAACGGCAGTGACACCAAGCTCCATAAGTGTCTTGAACTGTTTGTCAATGTGATGTTAGGAAACGGTGATATCCGAAAACTGGCTGCCGACATGGAGGCACTTTTCAAAGAGGACAGTATTCTGCTCCACGGTTTTATGTATGCTCTTATAAAGGACGTTATGTATTATCAGAACGGCGTTCTGCCTGAAAATTTACGCATACTGAAAAATGAACAGGTTTTAGAGCATCTGGCGGGAATTGATCCCGAGTCACTCGGACAGGCGGCCAAAAAGGTGGTGATGCTTAGAGGAGCAGGAGTCGGTCCATCAGGAATCAAAAACAGTTTTATTAACAGCATGCAGCTGCTTTGCTGGCTAGAAAGGCTTAAAGGTTATTAGCTTTTTTCCAGGTGGAGAGAGATATTCAACATGAGCGGTACAGTCACAGATTCCTGATTATGCGAAATACTCAGGCTCTGCCGGAAATAGCCTGTTATTTAATTCATTATTAGTTTACATGTATAAACCATGATAAAATTACACTGTTTTTTTTATCATGCATCCGGTGCAGCCGGCGGAAATGTTGATTTATTTATGCTGCAGGTTACAAAGGTATTGACTGTGAATACTATATCTAGGTACATTTTTAAAGATATTCTCAAGACTCAGGGGGCTATATTCGGCGTACTGATGCTGATTTTTATGAGTCAGACTTTTATCAAATTTATCGGCCGTGCCTCCAAAGGTAGTATTCCGGCGGAACTTGTTTCCCAGCTTCTTATGCTGTCCGTTCCGACAATGACCAATTTCATGCTGCCTCTTTCTCTGTTTCTGGCGGTGCTTTTTTCCATAGGTAGTTTCTGTTCCCAGAGTGAAATGGTAGTAATGCGCTCTGTCGGGTATTCTCATAGAAAACTTGTTGGTATTGTGGCTGTTCTGGTGTTTGTCAATGTTGCCATTAATATATGTTCCACCGGTTTTCTGGCTCCGTGGTGTGAAGCCAGACAGATTGAACTTATCAATAAGGCCAAGTCCGATCCGACTATGCTGGCAATTGACAGCGGCCGCTTTATCAAACTTAACAACAATAATGTCGTCTATGTGGAGAATAATGGTAAAGCCTCTGATGATGCCAATATTATGAATCAGATATATATTTTGTCCACAGGTGACGGCAAAAATATGCCTTCGGTAACCATCTCTACCAAAGCAAAGTCCGAGTATGATGAGGATGGCCTGTTCTGGCTTACTCTTTATAAGGGAAACCGTTATGACGGACCTGATAAAAAGAATGAATATAAGGTTTCTACATTTGATGAATACCGGGCACTTATTCCTGAAAGCGGCAGCGGTCAGGACAAGTCAAAGGTTTCCACTAAAAGTATTGATGAGCTGTTAAAGTCCGGAACACCTGCTGATTTTGCAGAGCTGGAGTGGAGAATTGTTCAGCCAGTAACTATTTTGATTCTGGTGCTTCTTGTTCTTCCTCTGTCCATGGTTAATCCGAGACAGGGGCGTTTCGCTAAATTTCTGCCGGCAATAATTATCTACATCAGTTATTATCTGTTCGCCTTCGGTTTTAAATCAAGCATCGCCAGAGGTAATTTCCCTGTATTGCCGGGAATATTTCTAGTTCCTTTTATATACTGTGTTTTGTTTACCATTCCGTTCAACCTGGTGGAGACCGAATGGTTTAACAAAATGCGGTCTAAGAGTAAACAGAGGAATAAGCACAATGTATAAGGTTGTTGATAAATATATCGGTCGCAATGTCGCCAATATGGTTGTGTACTGTACATTGGGGCTTGTTGCTTTAAGTTCCCTGATAAAATTTGTTGATCAGCTGCGTAATGTGGGTAAAGGGGAATTTGATTTTATAGCCTGTATGCAGTACGTTGGCTTGACCGTTCCTGGACAGGTGGTAATGTTTTTCCCGCTAGGGGTGCTTTTAGGAACTGTACTTGCTCTGGGGAATCTTGCTTCAAGTTCTGAACTTATAGTAATGCAGGCGTTGGGAAAATCGCGGTTCAGTATTGTCTGGAGCGCCTGTAAGGCTGTAATTCCTCTTATTGTTCTGATAATGCTTTTGGGAGAATATGTAGCTCCTGAATCAGAAAAAAAGGCTGATGCGCTGATTTCTGAGGCAGTGTCCAACGGTCAGGTGGCGGTAACAACCAGAGGTATCTGGTTTCGCGAGGGGAACAGCTTTATTAACATCTCTCTCCTGATGTCTGATGGTGATTTACAGTCAGTGACCCGTTATACGTTCAGCGATACCATTCCTAAAAAACTTCTGCGGACTGAAATAGCTGAAAGCGGTGAGTGGAAGGACGGTACCTGGATTATGAAGAATATAAGCGTTACGGACTATGGTTATGAACGGATTATCCGCAGTCAGGAGGCGGAAAAGGCATGGAATATTAATCTCACCCCTAAAAATGTTGAGGTTGTGGGAGTCCATGCCAATGAATTATCCATAAGCGGTCTTAATGAATATATCAAATATGTTACCAAAAACGGCCAGAAAGCAGACAGGTATGTTCTGGAACTTTATCGTAAGATCATCTCTCCGATAACTGTTCTTGTAGTACTGCTGCTGGCATCAAGCACTATTTTCGGACCATTAAGAAGTGCTTCTATGGGAGCACGTATTCTTGTGGGGATACTGGTAGGTTTCGGTTTTTATTTCGTTAATGAAACACTGGCTCCTTTTACTATATTCTACGGCGTGTACCCTATAGTCGGGGCTGTGATTCCAACACTGACGGTTCTCGCCTTTGCCATACTGCTACTTCGTAGGAAAAATTAAAGTCTGTTCGTTTCCGAGTGTGTGCCTGCATACTGGTTTTGCACGGAACAGGTCGGATAATGAACTGTTAGGACTCATAATATAATCTCGGGAATGGTTGAATTTTTATGAAAAAATGCTGAGTTAATTTGAGTTTTAGTGTATATAATTTAACCATTATTGCAAGCAACCGATAATAAAACTTGCACATTGAAAAAAATAATGTATTATTACACTGTCATTGCCAGAATGGCGGAATTGGTAGACGCAGCGGATTCAAAATCCGCCGGTAGCGATACTGTGAGGGTTCAAGTCCCTCTTCTGGTACCAGTAATTTCTCTTTTAATCCTTAAATTTCCTTTTATAGTTAGTTTTGATGAGATTAATAGTGTATTCTGTTTTTCACCTGCAGGTGAGGAATAAAATCCATTATTTCTCATTTTTTTTATGTAAAACTGTCTGTTTTCTTATTTTAGCCGGTAAATATTAAAAAACAGTGTCAGGTTAATGTTAAAGTTAAAAACATTTTTTAGTTTGCTTCCACGCCTGTTTTTTTTCAAGATTTTACCTGTATTGATTTCGGGGGGAATTTTGACATAGCATGTTTTTTTTAGAGATGTTTCACGCATTATGTTTGATACAGAAGGTATAATCACGAAGATTAATTCGGAGTTTCCATTTATGAAAAGATTATTTTTATCTGTATGCTACTGTCTAGGAATGTCTATATCGTATGCTGCAGTTTCGGACATAGCTGATAATGAAAAGTGCGTTGAAGCAATGCAGAACGGTCATTATGATGTTGCCGTTCAACAGTGTGAATATGAATCTGAAAAAGGTAATGCTGAAGCAGCCGAAATTCTGGGATATATTTATTTAAAGGGAAAGAGCGGCTCTAGAGACTGGGGACAGGCAAAAAAATATCTTGAGATGGCTCTGGACGGTGGCCGGATTACCGCCGGTAAGTATCTGGCCGTGTTATACTGGAACGGTCTCGGGGTTCAACGCAGTCATGAAAAGGCAATGGAGCTTTTTAATGACTGTATACAGTATGAACGTGATAACGGTGGTGTGGACTGTAAGGTTCAGCTGGCAAAGACTCTCAGTTTCGGAACAAATACCAAGGATGAGCATCGTTATGCCAAGGATATTTATGCTGAGCTTGTTTCCAACGGATACTATGAATATTCATTAGAACTTGCTAAAATTCACAAGACCCTGGGGAACAATGATTTAGCGTACAGGTATGCGGAATTTTTTATCTGGTGGGCTAAACGGTATGGAACCGTTGAGCATTTGAATTTGATCAATACCGAGGCTAACATGGTTAAGAACAGTGTACTCGGAGCACTGTCGAATAATCAGGTTAATGAAGCGTATACCTGGGTAAAAAATGAAATATTTAGAATTAATGAAGAACATTTAAAGGCTCAGCAGACTGCCGGTGCGGATAATTCAAGTAAACAGACCGAGAAATCCGAGGCACATGCAGGTGATGCCGCCAATCCGTAGTATGACTGTTAAAGAATATTCAAAATTTTCTCTCGCTCCAATGCTGGACCTTACAGACCGGCATTTTCGTTATCTGTGCCGTAAGCTTTCAAAAAAAATGCTTCTGTATACCGAACTGGTTACTACAGGGGCAGTCATATATGGCAAAGGTGATTATCTTCTTTTTAACGAGGATGAGCATCCCGTCTCGCTACAACTAGGTGGAGCCAATCCTGCTGAACTGGCTTTTTGTGCCAGAAAGGGCGAAGAACGGGGGTATGATGAAATAAATCTCAATGTCGGCTGTCCATCCGACAGGGTGCAGAACGGGGCATTCGGAGCAGTCCTGATGCGTAAGCCAGATTTGGTCTGTGACTGTGTCAGGGCTATGAAGGATGCGGTGTCTGTTCCGGTTACTGTAAAGACTAGACTGGGAGTAGATGAGCTTGACAGCTATGATTATATTCATGATTTTCTGGAAAAACTGATTTCGGCTGGTGTGGACGGGGTGACACTGCATGCCCGTAAAGCCTTTTTGAGCGGGATGAGTCCCAGGGATAACCGTGACAAGCCACCGCTTAATTATGAGCGGGTATACCTTTTAAAAAACGATTTTCCGGATCTTCATCTGACGATAAACGGTAATATTACGTCTCTGGAGGATTCCTTAATGCATCTCCAGCATGTTGACGGTGTGATGATGGGACGGGAGATTTACCAGAACCCGTATATTCTTGCGGATGTGGACAGACTTATTTTTGGATATGAGAGCAATGTCAAACCTCTTTCAAGAAAGGAATGCATCAGATCCTGTTATCCGTATATTGAAAACTATCTGCAGAGTGGTGGGCAGATGAAGCATATTTCCAGACATTTTCTTGGAATGTTCAATCACTGTGCAAACAGTCGTCAGTACAGACAGTATATCTCAATGAATCATTATAAACAGGGAGCCGGTTTGGAAGTACTGGAAAATGCCATGAAATTTGTTGAGGATGATGTTTAGGTGACAGAGTCTTTATTCTTAATTATCAATTATATTTTTCCGCAAGTCTGACGGGAGAATTCGTATATGGATGTGTTGTCTGCTAGCTTTTTTTCAACTGATGAAAACAGGCGTCGGAAAGCACGTTCTTTCACAATTGATCTTATCTTAGTTCAGTTTCAGAATACCTTTTATGCTTTTAAGATGTTGTGTGAGCCTGTGATGGTTTAGTTTTACATACTCGTCAGTACATAAATTTCGATGTTGCTAACTGACAGTTCTCTTTTAATACAGTAGTTTTGCAGATTAAAACAGTATCCGGTTAGAAAATTATTTAATAAAAACGTTTTCGGTAGCATTTAGTTTGAGAAAAAGGTATCTGTATCACAAATATATTTTTGAATATTTGCCGTTTAACACAAATTTATCATGTTTGTTTTTATATTAGAGACTTAAATCGAAAAAAGTATTATTTATTATTTTAAAAAATTTCTAAAGAGGTAATATAAGATATGTGATGGTATATATTATATTATCTGACATATATAAAGTATAACAATATAAAATATAATCTAATTAGTATCTAATAACAGTCTTCAGGGTAATGAACTGACTGTCTGCTAAGAATTTTTAATGGAATTTAGTTGCCCTTTATTTCTGCTAAAAATGACTGTTTAGAAAAGGTTACTTTAATTTTTGGTTGTAAATGAATTAAGGATGAACTAATGAAAAGAACAATTTTATCTGCACTGGTAGGATTAGTTGCTTTAAGTTTCGGGGCAGCCGTTTTTGCTGCAGGAATAGAAGAGGGTAAACTAACTATCTGGGTGAATGGAGATAAGGGGTATGATGGAATAGCCAAAGTTGGGGCTTTGTACGAAAAGAAAACAGGTATAAAGGTAACTGTGGCGCATCCTGACAATGTTGTTGAAAACTTTCATAAGACGGCAGCTTCAGGTAATGGACCTGATATTGTTATGTGGGCTCATGACCGTTTCGGTGAATGGGTCAAGGCGGATCTTCTTGCTGAGATTGAGCCAACAGAAGAGGATTTTAAGAAGTTTGAAAAGGTGGCCTGGGATGCAATGAGGGTGAACGGCAAATATTATGGTTACCCGGTATCTATTGAAGCTATTGCCATGATTTGTAACAAGGATATTTTCCCTCAGGTACCGAAGACCTTTGAAGAGTTTGCCGATCTCGATACAGAATTGCAGAAGCAAGGTAAGCATGCACTGCTGTGGGATTATAACGACGTTTATTTTACCTATCCTATTCTTTCAGCAAACGGGGGATATGCCTACAAAGCGGATAAAAACTTGAAATACGATGTAACCAACATCGGTGTGGCTAATGAAGGTGCAAAGATAGGTCTTTCCTATCTCGTGGATATGGTAAAGAATAATCACATTCCTAACGGAACTGACCGTAACAAGATGGATACTGATTTTTCCAATGGAAAGGTGGGATGTATTATTAATGGTGCTTGGGGCTGGAGCTCCTACTCTAAGATTAATTACAGTGTTAATACCTTCCCAACCTTAAACGGTAAACAAGCCAAGCCTTTCGTTGGCGTTCTAGGTATGGTTATAAACCGTTCGTCTCCGAATCAGGAACAGGCAAAGGATTTTCTGCTTAACTACCTGCTTACTGACTCAGGTCTTGAAGAAGTCAATAATGATAAACCATTGGGAGCCGTGGCTTTGAAGAGCTATGAAGAGAAACTGGAAAAGGATCCTCGTATTGCTGCAACCATGGCTAATGCAAAAAATGGTGACCTGATGCCAAATGTTCCGGAAATGAATAAGTTCTGGAGTTCTGTACAGACTGCCCTTAAGAGTGCTACAAACGGCAAACAGAGTGTGGAAGATGCATTAAATACGGCTGAATCACGTATGGTGGGTAAGAAACGCAAGTAGTGTTTTTTATGCAAGAAGCTGAAGATTATTCAGGACTGCTTCCTCAATAAAGAAAACCCCCGCCTGATGGCGGGGGTTATCTTATCGATACTGTACCATTAAAGTAGACTGTTATGCTACGGAGATACTTATATCATAATTAGTTGGCAACAGGTAGCTTTCTTACTAGATCTCCGACAATACTGTTTACGGCACGACGCTTTTGGGCTTCGGTTTTCAAAGGTTTGTCAGTAAGAGCACTGACTGCACCTGACCATAATTCGCGACCGCTCCGGTTATCCTTGATGGTGATATCTATACTGTTGTCCACACCGTGAGAAGTTGAACCGGTGGTAAGACCAATGGAATCAAACATCAGATCGGCATTTTTCTTATCATCAGATTTAACCATGACGCCATATTGAACGGTAAGTGCACCGTTGCTGGCTACTTTGGTGAGTCCCTTTGAAGACAGTTTTTCTGTAATGGCATCTTCAACAATGTTTTTCCACTGGCTGACGTCCTGAGATATATTGATAATGTCCTTGTTAACAAGTACGTATGTCAGCTTTGATTTTTCATAAGGCCACTGACTCAGTCTCTGGGCAACAATAGTTGTCTGAATTGCGGATTCATTTTCTGCCACCTGGAGTCCGTCATTAGCCGGACCGCTTGATCCAGTTGATGCGCATCCGGTAATTAAAGTAGCAGATACTAAAATCAGAGCAGTTAGATTTTTGTATTTCATTTATTATGATCCTTATATATTTATGCTCCAGATGATATGCCTTGGGATGTTTTCCGTCGAAGAAAATGGCTGAATATCTGAAAGAGCTTTTAATAAAAATACATTACTGATAATCAGTTACAGATTTGACTTATTAGCAGATAAATCTGCTGACCGAGGTCAGATGATTTTCATTCAAAATTTCATTAGCGTTACTGTATTATATATAATAACGAAAGTTACATAAAGCATCTTTATCATAAGAAAAAATGACGTAATGATCATATTTTTATATTATTATCAGCTATCTTTTTAGAAAATCTTTAGAGTGTTTTTCTTTTCGAAAGATAGAGCCTGAGGCTGCATGTCATAAAAAAACATCCCTGTTTCAGATTATGAAAAGGGATGTTTGTAGATTAGGTGATAATATCAGAGTGCTGCATTGAGTATGGCAATGATGTCATTACGATCCAGCGGGCGGATGGCATCCTTGAAGTCGCCGAACCAGTGCTCAATTATATGATCCGCCATGACATCAAAGTATTCGTCAGAGTCAATGCCGGCATCACGAAGTGTCTGCGGTAAACCGATGCTTTTGAAGAATTCTGATGTGCGTTTGATGGCTTCTTCAGCATTGTCCATCTGATCATTATCCGGATTAAGACCAAATACATTGATACCATACTGGGCAAAACGAGGAGCTGTTTCTTCATTGAGGCTGTATTTCATCCATACCGGAGTGATGATTGCAAGACCTGCTCCATGGGTAATGTCATAGTAGGCGGACAGTTCATGCTCAATGCCGTGACACACCCATGGTGAACTGGTACGTCCGATGGCAGGCAGACCGCAGCATCCGAAGGAGCTTACCATCATCAGCTGGGCTCTGGCATCATAATCCTCAGGATTTGCCAGTGCTTTAGGGGTACAGCTGATAACTGTTTTCAGCATGGCCTCGCAAATACCATCAGTGAATATATTACCTTCTTTAACAATATAGGATTCAAAAGTGTGAGACATTATATCTGCCGCCCCAGCTGCCGTCTGCCATGCCGGTACGGTGAACGTATATTCGGGATCCATAATGGATACTTCAGGGAAAATATCTCCGAGAAGAGCGAGTTTTTCATTGGTTACCTGATTGGAGATTACTCCGGATCCGTCATATTCTGAACCAGTTGCTGACAGTGTGAGTACGGTAAAGAACGGAATGTGCTTACCCACCTTGGAGTTATCGATGACCAGATCCCAAGGATCTCCGTCATAGTATGCACCGGTGGCTATGTTTTTGGTGCAGTCGATAACACTGCCACCGCCAACTGCTATGATGAAATCAATCTTTTCCTGTTTAACTATTTCTACTCCTTTTCTTACGGAGGTGATTTTTGGATTAGGTTCTATTCCGGAGAGCTCAAAGACCTCGTAGTCTTTGAGAAGCTGTTTAATCCTGTCGTAGAGACCGTTTCTTTTGATGCTACCGCCACCATAGGTAAGAAGAACCTTCTTCCCGTGATTGGAAATATATTTTGGCAATTCCTCTATTTTGCCTTTCCCGAATACGAGACGGGTAGGAACGAAATAATTGTAATCCTGCATTTGAATTCCTTCTAAGTTGAGTATATACGGAACAGTCAGATAAGTATTCAACAGGTGGATACTTAATATCTGAAACTGAAGCTGAAGATCACCTAGTGATAACAAAATTCTAAATAATGGAAAAATAAATAGGCAACTTAAAATTTTTTTATGAATAAAAAAATGTGAATTATACGATTGTTATCAGTAATTATATTTTGTTGAGGGTTTTTAGGAGAGAATATGATTAAAAAGTAGAAATTTTAGGAATGATACCGTCAGATCCGGTAAAAAAAAGAAGCTTAAGGATGGCCTCCCCAATAGGAATTGAACCTATAACTAACCCTTAGGAGGGGTTTATTATATCCATTTTAACTATGAGGAGACTCTCAATGCTTTGCATTATATCAGTTCATACCGGTTTACTCAAGGTTACTTTTGGAGATGAGTGGAAAAAGATCAGCGAAGTGCATTATTAGATAATCAGTTCGGACATTTGGTGTGCAGTTATGCTGTAATTCATGTTTTTCAGAGTCCTGTAATAATTATTGAGATATGCACTGTAAAATATTTGGTAAAAAATGGCATAAGACAGTGAGCGGTTATAGAATTGAAGTAGAGGATTTTTTATTTATCGGAGCGTGATACCTAAATAAGCATCTGAGAGTTCCGGTATTTGTTGTATTTATTCATGAATTACGTTGTATGCTGAAAACTGTCGTGCCGGTTGTTTAACTCAAAGTACTGTGATGTGTAATAGATGATTTTGAGAATTGATTGCTGAGCAATGTACGGATTAAGCCTTTCTTGGGAGAGTGCTGATGTCTTTATTTGGTAAGGGGTCACTGATAGCACATATGAGAATCATTACTGGATCAGTATTGGGAATTCTGATTCTCGAAGTGGTCCTGTTGTTTTTTTATGGTTCCAGTGTTTCAGAAAACGGTAAGAATTTAAATTCAAATAATATTGACTATTACATTATTGTAATGTCAATAATTCTCATTTGTCTAACATTCATTAATCTGATTGCCTCTAAGAAAGTCATCAGGCGAATCTACAGGCTGATTGATCTGTCTGAACAGATGCTTGACGGTAATTTTGATTCCGAGGTAGAGGATATCGGTAATGATGAATTGTCTGCCGTTATAGAAAACATGAATACTCTTTCATCTAATCTGTATGGTCTTTCATCTAAGATGTTCAATCAAGCCGCTAATCTTTCCGAGGCTTCCGGAGAACTGAAAAATACAAACTTCAACATAACAAAATCAAGTGATGAGCTTTTGTCACAGGTGATTACCATCAGTGCCTCCGCTGAGGAAATGTCTGCAACATCGGTAGATATTGCCAATAACTGCAGTCATGCTGTGACTAATTCAGAACTGACCTGCAAGGCGGTTACTGATGGTATTGAAGTGGTTCACAAGACTGTTAACGGTATCCGTGAGCACAGCCGTAAAACAAAAGAGGATGCTGAGATTATCTGTCTGCTGGGGGAACAGACTAAAGTAATTGATAGTATTATTTCTACAATTCAGGATATAGCCAGTCAGACCAATCTTTTGGCATTGAATGCGGCGATTGAAGCTGCTAGAGCTGGTGAACACGGGCGTGGTTTCGCAGTGGTTGCGGATGAAGTGAGAGCACTTGCGGCTAGGACATCCCAGTCAACCAATGAAATCAGTGAGATGATTAAGCAGGTTCAGGATAAGGCCAATAAAGCCAACGAGTCTATTGTATCCACAGTTCATCAGATGGATAAACTGGCAAATGATGCTGAGAATCTGCAGAAGGTGCTGGATAATATCACCAAGGATATTAATGAGGTTAATCAGCAGATAGTACACATTGCGACAAGTACAGAGGAACAGTCGGCAACATCATCTGAAATGTCCAAGAATCTGCAGCTCATTACTGACTGTGCCAGAGATATGTCTGCCAGGGTGTCTGATATCTGTGTCACCACCGGAAAGATTGAAGATGCTTCAATGCTGATGGTTGAATGTATCGATAATTTCCGCATACAAAAGCAAGCAGGTGATGATGACAATGATGGTGAAGAAGACGATAAGTAGGAATTTACATTGTCCTGTTTCAGTCCGGTTTGCTGTTGATAATAGGTGCAGGGAAGTCGGTTTCATTTAAGTATTTATCGGGAATGAATTATGGTAAGTGTGTTAGATTCAGTAAATCAGCTTACACAGGTAGTAGGTCAGAATCGCCTGGAACTATTACTTTTTTCCCTTGCCGGAAAACCGCATCGCTTTGGGGTGAATGTGTTTAAGGTCAGGGAGGTTCTGATTTGTCCTAAACTGACACTGATGCCTAAACTGCACAGGGTTGTCCGCGGTTTGGCATATATTCGCGGTCAGACTATATCCGTAATTGATTTAAGTCTGGCTATAGGCGGGGCTCCTTTAAGCAATATCGAAAGCTGTTATATCATTGTGGCTGAATTCAATCGTTCTGTTCAAGGGTTTCTTGTAAGCGGTGTGGAGAGAATTGTCAATATTAACTGGGATAAGGTAATGCCTCCGCCCCAGGGAATGGGCAATAATAATTTTTTGACTGCTATTACCGATGTAGACAGTAAACTTGTAGAAATTCTTGATTTGGAAAAGATTCTTGATGTTATCACACCGAATAGAAATGTGGTGAGTCAGGAAATTGTTAATGAGTCTCTAGCTCATAAGGAGGAACAGCAGCGTATAGCAGAAGAAAAAGGTGCGCCTAAACCTGTCCGCAAGATTCTTATAGCAGATGATTCAACTGTTGCCAGAAAGCAGGTGGAAAAGACGGTTACAGCGCTCGGTTATGAGGTGATTACAGCCAAGAACGGTCAGGAGGCATTTGATATCCTGAAGGATTATGCCTCAAAAGGAGAACTGACGGATCAGATAGGTTTGATTATTTCAGATATAGAGATGCCAGAGATGGATGGTTATACGCTGAGTGCAAGAATCAGAAGTGATGAAAGTCTGGCTAAAATTAAAGTGATTTTACACACTTCACTGAGTGGTGTATTCAATCATTCTCTGATAAAAAAAGTAGGTGCTGACGGATTTGTGGCTAAATATAAACCTGATGAACTTGCTAAAGAGGTTAAGGATATGATGTCAGTCTACGATGTGTAGTGACATCAAATGCTGTTAATGGCTTGGAACCTGTGGTCATGTTTATGTACAGCAGGTTAAGTTTGTCTGAAGTGTTTTTCGGTAATTTTTTGTTAGGTTTTTTGCCTGATTAGGACCATGAAATGGTAAAAAAGGAATTGGTACTTTCTAATTACCAGATGTTCAGAGATTTTTTAAAAAGTAAAACTGGTATAGATTTAAAGGAAGGGAGAGCGTACCTTATAAACAGTAGACTGCGCCCTTTGGTCAGTCAGTTTCCCTGTGAAAGTGTCGATGACTTAATCCGTTATGCGGTAACATCTGACAATCAGGTGGCAAAATGTGCCGTTATTGAAGCAATGACAACACATGAAACCAAGTGGTTTCGTGATGTGTCGCCGTTTGAATTCCTAGTTAAACATATTATTCCTGAAGTCGTAAAAAGCAATAATGCGGAGAAACGACAGATAAATATTCTTTCATCAGGGTGTTCTACCGGTCAGGAACCTTATTCCATAGCCATGGCAATTCTTGAGCATGCCATATGGATGAAAGGAATAACTACAACTGATATCAGAATAACTGCTACAGACCTTTCCCAATCTGTTATTGATTATGCTAAAAGAGGTGTTTATGAATCCATTCATATAGGCAGAGGTCTGGAGGATAAATACCTAAATAATTATTTTAAACTTATACAGTCCGGTGACGGTTCAAAACCGGTATATCAGGTGATTGATGCTGTCAAGTCAATGGTAACTTTTAAAAAGTGTAATCTTGTTGACTCCCGTGATTGTAACTGTGCGATCAGATATGATGTTATTTTCTGTCGAAATGTTCTTATTTACTTTGATGATGAATACAGGGTTAGAATAATCAATTATTTTAAAAAAATACTGAGACCGAAAGGATATATAATTTTAGGCAGTTCAGAGCAGATTCCATCGGGTATTACTGACTTTAAAATGCAGAGATTTAATAACAGTATCTTTTATCAACTTACAGGATCTGATGAAGACAAACAGTGATTTAAAATAATAAAGGGAAGAAATAAATTTTTTCTTCCCTTTGTTTTATGAATTTTAATCAGGTCTGCATGAAAAGTATTATTCATCAGGAACCGGATATTTAGGTTATATTAGAAAGATACTCTCAGCCCGGCATCAAGGGTGGTAGTGCTTAAACTGTGTCTCCAAGGTACTGTTGTATTCTGTGCTGTACCCAGGTAGTAATAAGACACACCTACATCAAGAGCCAGATGCTTGTTGAAGTTGATGGCAGTACCTAAAGATGCGTCAACAGCCAGCTTGTTAGTAGTCTTATTCCCGCCGTCCTCTATTAAAAGCTCTGAACCGTCTTCGTAAACTAAATATGCACCTGATTTGGTTCTCATCTTTGACCAGCCGAGACCTACTCCGGCATAAGGAGTGAAAATATCATTTGCGTGGTAATCAATGTATGTGTTAAACATCAACGCCTGAGCTCTGATATCATCATGGAGTCTGCCTTGATAGTATACAGTTTCAGTTTTACCTTCTTCATCTGTTTCTTCAAAAGGCCCCCACGCGAAGTGGTTGTTTCTTAATTTGGCTTTTGATGCGGAGAACCATTCAACTTCAGTTCTTACGCCCCAGTCTCCGCCCTTGTAAAATTCCAGACCGATGGCAGGTCTTATATTAAATACTGTCTTATGAGCTTCTCCAGTATCTACATGTTCACAAGAAACACTATTTAAACTGTTGTCGTGCCCAGAGTTGCATCTTGTATCCAAATTCATAAATGCGGCACCAGCCTTGAAACTTACGTAAGGTCTGATGCTTAAAGGATTGTCCACGCTTACTACTTCTTCAGCTGCTGATGCGTTTAATGAGAGCATAAGAGAGGTTAATATGGCTGCTCCCGCAAAAATCTTCTTCATATATTTTCTCTGTTAATATTTGTTAAATTTAACTAAAACCTGTAAAAATCCTGCACTCAAGGAGGGTTAATTCTTATACTTTACATATAAAAAATTAACATTTTTTTCACGGTTTTAAAGATATATTATAACAATTCAAGTGTCAAGAAAAGAATATTCTCTTTGTTACGCTGTTAATAATTATTCTAATGGAACTGCAGGTCGTTTTTCTTAAAGAAATACCTTTGTTTTTTAAGCAGTTTACGATTTATAAATGTGGCAGAGGCTGATATGGAGCTTATGTGATGTATATTGAAAAAGTATGATGTTAGATGCTGTCATACAGCGGAATGCCAGTAGAAGCAAAGTATAAAGAAATTTTAGACAGGTTCTTTTGAATAAAATGCCGTAACCTATGTGAGGCTAAGGCATAATTCAGCGTATTTTTATAAGAAAAAGATGATTATCTGCCGGTATCTGCAGCATCCTTATTTTCTGAATTTTTTTCAGAGTCAGCTGATGTTTTGCTGTTCTCATCAGCTTTTTTGTTTAAGGCATCTACGTTAATCATGAAGGCCTGATTCAGCATGTCGGTGAGATATTTCACCTGTTCATTGTCTCTGGCTACATGGCGTTTGTAGAAATATATGCTGTGGGAAAGATTCTGAATGGCCGCCAGTTCTTTGTAATGTTTTTCGGCAAACTGTTCCGTGGCGATAATATTCTCTGTCAGCCCGCTTGGCAGGGTACCGGTATATGTTATAAATACTCCTTCACTGGTGTTGCAGCTTACAGGATAGCCGATGGATGTAACATCTCTCAGCTGACATTCCGGATTCTGGGCTATTCTGGTGGCAAGTATCTCATCAGTCTCCTCTGGTGAAAAAAGCTTGATACCGGTTATTATCTGTTCTTCTCCACAGCGGTAGATGGCATTTGCACCATCGGATGTGTAGCTGATAAGATTGCATTCCTTCGGCAGAACAGGTTCCTCAGTATTCCGGTTTCTTCCCTCCTTCTGATTTAATTCATTGAGAGCCGCCTGCTGTTCCGGGGTCAGTGTCGGCTTTTCAGGTGTGGCATTAGGATTAAGCAGTTTTCTGGCTGCATCCTTATCAAAACCGTGGGCAGATACTGCAGGCAGGGTGAATACGACCCCTATAAGAACGGTCGTGCGAAGTAAACGTAATGCTTTAGATAATTTTTGACAATTCATTCTTTTGTCAACCTCAGATTGTTCCGTAAATAAATGCAATACTGTACGTGTTTGTCAGTTTACCACGTTCATAAAGTTCGTCAGTAAGATACTCTATTAAATCATTATATTCAGAGCGTGTCAAAGGCTGATGGATGGTTGTGCAGTTTGCCCCGATATTTCTGATGGATCCGAGGTAATTACTAATATCGGTATAGCTGTCCGTAAAATTATCTATAGTTACTTTTAATCCGTTAAAAATGCATCTGTTTACCTTTTCTTTTATATCATCAGGCGAGAAAAAGCTGTTTATTCTTTCTTTCCCTTTTATAGTTCGGAATGCCTGACGTAACTCCTGAAGAGTTCCGGAAACAGGAATGGATATCCCTAGACATACATTTCTATGAGTGTTTTTTCCTTCAGTAGTCAGGCGTTTGATTTCGTTAAAAGCTGTCTCCAGATTGCACCACTGCATGGCGAGTGACGAGTATATCAGATCGAACGTTCCGTCAAGTCCTGTATTTTCAATATTTCCATTGACGGCAGTGGTGCCGGCTATATCCAGTTTAGAGGCTTTGGCAATCATTTCCTCGGCAATATCAATTCCAGTTACTTTGTCGGCAATCTGAATAAGTTCTGCAAAATTCACTCCGGGACCGCATCCTAGGTCAAGACAGCTTTTGAACGTTTTTTTCTGAATGTCTGCCGGGAAGCTTCTGCCGGAGTAAAAGTCCTGCATAACCAAATCCAGAAGATGTAGAGCGATTCTTTTCTGAATTCTGGCGGTATCGCTGTAATGTGAAGCCCCTCTGTTAAAGTGGGTAATGATGGAATTATTCATTTTTAAAACTTGGAAATTTAATATTTAGAAGGAGTATTGCTCTTTATAATAATATTTCGGGAGATACCGGTGCTGTGTTCTAGGTAATGCTATTAAATGCATCGTTTAAGGTCTGCAGCAGTCTGGTGATATCATTTCTGTCATGTGCGGCGGTTATGGTTATTCTCAGTCGTGCCGTTCCGGCAGGTACGGTCGGCGGTCTGATGGCACCGCATAAAATGCCCTTACTTTTAAGGAAAACTGATATCTCCATCAATCTTTTGTTATCACCGATAATCAGCGGCTGAATAGAGGTGGATGATGGCAGCAGGATAACGTTTCCTGGCAGATTTCTAGCTTCCTTTCGGAAATAATCTGTAAGTTCATTTAAATGCTTTCTTAAAGCATTCCCCTCTTCTCCGTTAATAATTTTCAGTGAGGTCAGCAGGCCGTGGGCTATATAGGCAGGGGCAGATGTTGAATAGATGTATTCCTTTGAAGTATTGACGAGATAATCAATAAAATCCCCGTCAGCGGCAATGAAGGCTCCGCAAAGCCCGCATGCCTTGCTGAGTGTAGCCATGTATATATCAATATCGCTAAAGGATACTCCCTGTTTTGCCGGGGTCCCCTGGCCACTTATCCCGCATGCTCCGAAGCCGTGGGCATCATCAAGTACTAGATATGAGTGATATTTTCTGACAAGTGATACAAGCTGTTGCAAATCAGGACTGTCGCCGTCCATACTGAAAACTCCTTCAGTAAAAATGGAGGTATTTTCGTATTTCTGTAACAGTCTTTCAGCTTTCTTAAGATTGTTATGTTCATAGCGGTAAAAGTTTTTTCCGTTGAAGAGAGCCTGCTGCATGGATGCGTGAACAAGCCTGTCTAAAATCAGATTTGCTCCGAGTGACAGGTGGGCTTTTATCAGAGCCTGATTGGCTGCAAAGCCGGAATTAAGCAGCAGTACTTTTTCTTTGCCGGTAAGCTCCTTTAGATATTCCTCCAGCTTTGCATGTGCGGTGGTGTGTCCGGTAACCAGCGCGCTGGCACCTGTTCCTGCACCATAAAGTTTTATTCCTTCTTTCAGCGCTTCGATAATTAAAGGGTGCGAGGTTAAGCCTAAATAATCATTGCTGGCAAAATTAATCATTTTCCTTCCGTCAATAATTACTTTGGCACTGCTGGGATACCTTTCTATCTCCACTGTGTCGGTTTTACATAACGGATCGCAGACAATCCTTTTCCTGAACTGAAGGTTGTCTTTAAGAGACTTTAGCTGTCCTCTCAGGAGATAACGAAAATCCCCGTTTTCAATGTTTTTTATATCAGGTGTTTCGAGATTTGTCATGATGCTGTCTCAGCTGTCAGTCTTCAAGCTTAAAACATTTATGATCACTCTTGTTATGATGGATTGCTGAAAAGATGGCAATGCGATCGTCTGCAGGTGTTTTACTAGAGGTGGCAAGAGTGGTGTTTATACCTAGTTTATGCAGCAGTAATTCATCTTCACTCATTTCAGCATTAGGGGTGGTAAGAAGTTTACAGCCGCAGAAGATAGAATTAGCTCCGGCCATAAAACATAGAGCCTGAGCTTCCGCAGACAGTGATGATCTTCCTGCTGACATTCTTACATAGGATTTCGGCATGATAATACGGGTTACGGCTATCATTTTTATAAAGTCCACCGGATCAACATCATCGGCATTTTCGAGAGGAGTACCTTTAACTTTTACCAGCAGGTTTATCGGCACTGATTCAGGATGAGGTTTAAGTGTAGCAAGAGTATGTAGAAAACTTGCCCTGTCATTCAATGTTTCTCCCATACCTATGATTCCTCCACTGCATATCTTTATACCTGCTTTACGTATATGTTCCAAAGTTTTAAGCCGGTCATTAAAGGTTCTGGTGGTAATGATTTGATCGTAGAACTCCGGGCTGGTATCTATATTGTGATTGTAATAATCAAGACCTGCCTCTTTTAGTTTACAGGCCTGTTCAGGAGTCAGCATGCCGAGAGTCATACAGGTTTCCAGTCCTTCCTTTTTAACGGCTCTGATTATTTCCGAGATATAAGGAAGGTCTGTGTTCTTCGGGTTTCTCCATGCCGCACCCATACAGAATCTGGTGGCTCCGCTTAGTTTGGCTTCTCTCGCCTTTTGAATAATAGTATCAAGTTCCAGAAGTTTTTCTTTAGGAACCTCTGATGAATGATGGGCGCTTTGAGGACAGTATTTACAGTCTTCGGGACAGTTGCCTGTCTTTATTGAAAGCAGAGAGCTTATCTGTACTTCATTAGGAGTGAAGTATTTTCTGTGGATTGTCTGCGCTTTGTATACAAGTTCCAGAAACGGAATATCAAAAAGATCCAGTATTTCTTCCGTGGTCCAGTCATATCTGAGTTCTTTCTCAGGTGATTCCATGTAATGTACCTCTGTTAATGATTGACTGAAGCGATGACCATGCCGTTTTCTGATACGTTTAAACGTTCGATGTTTCGGCAATGCCGGTATTTTTATTCGATCCGTGTGATGAATTTTCTCAGGCAGATATTGGTCTCATACAGTCATGATTCCTGATTTGATTTTAATATTGTCTTTATGTGCTAAGATAGTATACTGTTAACCAAAAAACAATAATTTAATTAACAAGTGATTATGAAATGAACAATAAAAATATAAAAAAAGACAAAATGGCTGATTTTGATGCTGAATTTGTATGGCATCCGTACAGTTCTCTCACTGAACCTCAGCCTACGTATCATGTAACAGGTGCCAAAGGAGCCAGACTGTATCTTGATGACGGCCGTGAACTAATAGACGGTGTGTCCAGCTGGTGGGCCTGCTGTCACGGTTATGGAAATGAACATTTAATAAATAAAATCACGGAACAGCTTAATAAACTTTCTCATGTAATGTTTGCCGGGATCCGTCACGATGCGGCAACAGAACTGGTGATGCGTCTTAAGGCTATACTGCCTCAGGAACTAAAATATGTTTTTCTAGCTGACAGCGGTTCCGTTGCAGTGGAAATAGCTATGAAAATGGCCGTGCAGTACCAGTCATCCGTTAATCCCCGCAGAACCAAATTTCTCACTGTGAGGGGCGGCTATCACGGAGATACTATGGCTACCATGTCGGTCACCGATCCCGGTACCGGCTTCAGTGCTGAATATCAGCAGTATATTCCTCAGCAGTTTTTTATTGAAAGGCCGGCGATTCCGTTCAACGACGAATGGAAACAGGAAGCGATAGAACCTCTTGAGTCTTTTCTTTCTGCTCATCACGACGAGATAGCAGCTTTTATTCTGGAACCGGTAATGCAGGGGGCCGGAGGCATGTATTTTTATCACCCGATGTATTTAAGAGAGGCTCGCAGACTGTGTTCTCAATACGATGTGATCATGATTTGTGATGAAATTGCCACAGGATTCGGCAGAACCGGCAGAATGTTCGCCTGTGAGCATGCCGGAATTGTGCCTGATATCATGACGCTTGGTAAAGGACTGACTGGGGGAATGATGACATTAAGTGCAGTAGCAGCTTCAGAAAAAATTAAAGATGGTATTGCTTTATCTCCGGCACGGGTACTGATGCACGGTCCGACTTTTATGGCTAATCCGCTGGCTTGCGCAGCAGCTCTAGGCAGCCTTGATTTACTTGAAAATAATAATGTCTGCGAAAAGACAGTTCATATACAGAATGTACTTGAAGACGGGCTTAGGAGTATTTCTGGGCTAGATGTTGTCAGGGAGGTGAGAGTTCTTGGAGCCTGTGGGGTTGTTGAACTTAAATTCCCTGTAGATACGGTGAGAATGCAGGCATTTCTCGTTAATCATGGTGTGTGGCTGAGACCGTTTGGCAATATTATCTATATATACCCGCCTTTCATTATCAGTGATGACGAACTAAAAAAGTGTATTGAGGCAGTGAAGATTCTGGTTTACAGGCTGGAAAGAGCAGAAAACTACTAAGCACCGGATGTAACCGAAAAATTTCCTTATCGATAAGTGCGGTTCAAGAAAGGCAGTAGTGCTATGAGATGAAAGTATTTTTGCAGGGAGAAATGAAAAAGGCATGAGATTTCATGCCTTTGATTGATTTACGAGGAAACTGCAGTCATTGACTGCAGATTATAAAGCCCTTATCAGGCAAGTGCTTTTTCAATTTTGGCCACAATCTCGGCGAGTGGTAATTTTTCCTTGCTGTCAGAGGTTCTCTCTTCATATTCGGCAAGACCTTCAGCAAGAGACTTTTCACCGAGGATGATGGAGTGAGGTACCCCGATTAACTTCATGTCGGCAAACATTACACCAGGTCTCTCTCCGCGGTCGTCAAGAATTACCTCGTAGCCCTTGGCTGTGAGTTCAGCGTAAAGTCTGTCTGCAGCTTCCTTTACGGAATCACTCTTGTTGTAATTGATTGGAATAATGGCAATCTGGAACGGAGCCATCGGAGCCGGCCAGATAATGCCCTTGTCATCATGATTCTGTTCAATGGCGGCAGCAATAACACGGGTAACACCAATACCGTAGCAGCCCATTTCCATAGGAATGTTCTTGCCTTCTTCGTTTAATACGGTACAGTTCATGGCCTGAGAGTATTTGGTTCCCAGTTCGAATACCTGACCGACCTCGATACCGTGTTTCAGAACAAGAGTGCCTTTACCATCCGGACTAGGATCTCCTTCAACAACGCATCTTAAATCCTGAACTTCATAGGATGGAACATCCCTATCCCAGTTTACGCCACCTAAATGGAAGCCGTCCTTATTTGCTCCGCAGTAGAAGTCACTGCATACGGCAGCGGTTCTGTCGACGATAATTCTGCCGTTGAAACCTACAGGCCCGAGTGAACCCGGACCTGCACCGAAGGCGGCACGGATTTCTTCATCTGTAGCCATGGTCAGAGGTTTATTGATTCCGGAAATTTTTTCGGCTTTAACCTCATTAAGTTCGTGATCTCCGCGAAGAACAAGAAGTACCAGTTCATCAGCTCCGGTTTTCTGATTGGTTCCGTGAACAACCAGTGATTTACAGAGAGATGTTTCCGGAGTATTTAAAAATTCGGCAACTTCGGCAATGGTCTTGGCATCAGGAGTACTGATGCTGGTCATTTCCTTAGCAGGAGCCTTTCTTGATTCCTTGGGGGCAACCGCCTCGGCCATTTCAATGTTGGCTGCGTAATCAGATTCGGTAGAAAAAGCAATGATATCCTCACCGGCATCGGCAAGAACCTGAAATTCATGAGAATGACTGCCGCCGATGGAACCAGTATCAGCTTCTACCGGACGATAGGTAAGTCCTAAACGGTCGAAAATACGGCAGTAGGTATCATACATAACTTCATAGGTTTTACGGAGGCTTTCCTTGTTCATGTGGAATGAATAGGCGTCCTTCATAACGAATTCCCTGCCTCTCATGACGCCGAATCTTGGTCTTACTTCATCACGGAATTTGGTCTGAATCTGGTAAAGATTCATAGGAAGCTGCTTATAGCTCTTGATTTCATATCTGGATAGCCAGGTAACAACCTCTTCATGAGTAGGACCGAGTACAAAGCTATTATCTTTACGATCGGTAAAACGGCACAGTTCAGGACCGTAGTGCTCCCATCTTCCTGATTCCTGCCACAGTTCTGATGGCTGAACAACCGGCATATTGATTTCCAGGGCACCGGACTTATTCATTTCTTCTCTGATGATGTTCTGTACCTTCTGAAGTACTCTCTGTCCGGTCGGCAACCAGATGTAAAGTCCTGAGGCTAGCTGTCTTATGAGACCTGCTCTTAGCATCAGCTGATGGCTGGCTATGGAAGCTTCAGCAGGAGTTTCTTTTAAGGTTGATAATAAAAATCTGCTTGTACGCATTTTGTAATGTCCATGAAGTTGTAGAGATTATTTAAATTTCACTCAGCTGTCTTTTCTGCAGTTTCCGGAATAAAAGTATCCGGCAGGTATTCCTTGCCCCTGTGCATAAGTTCAGTTTTAGACGGCTTTTTGACTGTGCCTATTTTAACAAAAAAAATAAAGTTATACAGAGGTTAGCTGAATAATTGTCATCTTTATTATTCAGAACAGCACCATCATCTGTCAGCAGCCATGGTGATACTTGTGCATCGGGAATGTGATTTTGAGGATTGTCTGCTCGGCTCCATCCGCGAACAGTGTACGGTGTGGGAACTATGAAAAACTCAAAGCAAACAGTGCCCTGTTACATTTAACAGGTAGATCGGGGAAATAACAGTTGTAGGTTGTAGAAAGGGCTGTTATGACTGCTGATATGCAGAGAAAATAATAAATACTGTCTGGGCATTAATGCTGATAATGATAACATGACTACAGGTTATTTTTTACGTATGATTGGCCAGATAATATAGACAACCAATCCGATAAAAAAAATAAAGGTTATTAAGCTTTCATAACGGCTCTCTTTACATTCCTGTGACTGGTCATCCGTTCTGCATCTGCTACTACTATGGCTGTGATGGTAACTTCTGTGGTGGTGTGCAAGGAATCTGCTGTAAAAATCAAAACTTACTTCGGCAGAGTATACGGGTGAAGCGGTGAGGACAAGCGAGGTAAGTACTGCGGCGAGTGTTTTTTTCATATATGAAATGTGAAATCCTGTGTATCAAGTAGTAATAATTAAAACATAAATTCGTGCCGGAAAACAAATAATATAGCTGGCAATATAATAATATAATCTTGTATTTTCTTTGTTAGATTAACATGTCGTATCACATAACTTATGTAATACAGATCACGTATATGCTGAATATAACCGGTTGTTGAAATGATTATTTAACATAATAACACTAAAAGTGTGATGTTTGGCATGAAATATAATTTTATGATATAATCTCAAAAATTTATAAAATAATATTTTTTAAATTCAATTCTGATTTAATTTGAAAAATACAACCTGTATCCATTGAGATTGCCGTTTGTACAGTATTCGGTGCTTAATTCTGTTCTTGGGAACGGATATTCGGTGGTGTCAGGTTATCTGACTATAATAAATATGAAAAATAAATAGTAAATAATAATTTAATAATCATTTGAGGAAATATAGAATAAATGGGAGTTTTTAGAAGACAATGGAGTTGTTCTTATATACATTAGTAATTTTTTTACTTTTCTTTTTTCTGGCGGCCATTGGATACATCTTCCAGAAAAAGGTTATTCAGGGCTCCTGTGGCGGTCTTGCCAATGTGGGTGTAGATAAAGTATGCTCATGTGAAAAACCTTGTTTTAAACGCAGATTGAAGAATAAACTTGCACAATTAAGCGGTAAAGAGCCGGAAGCTCATGGCAGTGCACACAATAATGGGAGCACCGGTCAGAATTAAGAGTTGTGTGTCCGTAAGTGACTTTATTTACCGTTTTATGTAACTGACTGTACGCTGTTAAATGTCAGATGTTAACGGGATGCAGTATTAGAATTAAAAATATAAAAAAATTATTAATAATAGAGGATGTATGAGAATTTTGAAATTTTTCATGAACCCGGCACTGCTGGCCATTATGACTGTATTGGCCTCTGGATGTGATTTTGCAACAGCTCCGAAGGAGGAAATCCATTCTGACGGCAAGACAATGGGTACTTTCTACACTATCACTGTTGTCGGTGATTATCCAGGTGGCCAGAAAGGTTTAAACCGTGATGCGGAAGAAGTGCTGCATAGAATAAACAAGGAAATTTCAACTTTTGATAAAGACAGTATCCTGTCGAAGTTTAATAATACCAGTTCTACAGCGCCGTTCAGAATAACTCAGGATATGGCTGATGTTATTACCACCAGTATTCGTGTCGGTGCTGAACTAAACGGGGCGATGGATATTACTGTGGGCCCGTTAGTTAATCTGTGGGGTTTTGGACCTAAAAAAGATAAGAACGAGGAGAATAAAATACCTACCATTGACGAGATTCAAAAGGCAAAGGCAAACATAGGTCTCGATAAGCTCCATGTTGAAATTACCAAAAATGCCGCTTATCTTCGAAAGGATAATCCTGACATTTATGTAGATCTGGCAACTGTAGGTGAAGGTTATGGTGCAGACAAGCTTGCCGAACTTCTTGATCGCAAGGGGGTTCAGAATTACATGGTAGCTATTGCCGGGGCAATCAGAACCAAAGGGGTTAATAACCGTGGCCGTGACTGGGTTGTTGCCATAGAGGATCCGCGAAATGATCAGGCTGTAGGTCAGAATATGATGGTTCCAGTATGTACCGGTGGTCAGGCTATCTCAACTTCCGGAAGCTATCGTAATTATCTAGCCAAGAATGACGGCAAGGTTTATACCCATATCATTGATCCGGCAACAGGAAAACCTGTTAACCATCGTACTGTATCAGTAACTGTCATCGGACCGACCGCTCTGTGGACCGATGCCATGGATACAGGTCTTCTGGTTATGGGAGGAGAAAAGGCATTACAGTTTGCCAATGAACGAAATATTCCGATTTATGTAATTATGCGTAATGAAAATAATGACGGTTTTGAAGTTCATTACAGTCGTGCTATGCAGAATTACATGCAGTGTGAGTAATAGGATTATAATACTAGTATAAGCAAGAAAAAATCCACTATGACGTATGCTCAGGGTGGATTTTTTTATTATTTTTAGTCCGTTCTTCTTACATCATTCCTGTCAGTAAGAGACACTGATGCGTTAAACTAACTTTTAAGAATACCGGAACCTGTGAAAACATTCGCACCAGGAACAGGTGATATGGCAAAAGATAGTGGGGCTGCGGATATTCTCATGGAATTCCTGTCAAATCTAACTTACAAGAAAAAGCAGTGCCGGAGATAAAAAAAGAAGAAAGCATAAGCTTTCTTCTTCCAATATTTCAAATTTTAAAAAAGTAATCTATCTGATTACTTCTGTTCTTCATAACGTTTGATTGAAGCTTCAATTTCCTTGATGGCAGCAGCCTTGTTGTCCCATCCGTCAACACGAACCCACTTGCCAGCTTCTAATTCTTTGTAGTGTTCGAAGAAGTGCTTGATCTGACCCTTGAGAAGTTCTGGAAGATCTTCAACATCCTTGATGTTTTCATAAAGCTTAGTGAGCTTGCTGTGAGGAACAGCGATGATCTTAGTGTCTTCACCTGCTTCGTCAGTCATCTTGAGCATAGCTATAGGACGGCAACGGATTACTGAACCAGGGAGTAAAGGATATGGGGTTGGAATTAATACGTCAATAGGATCACCATCAAGAGAGAGTGAGTGATTGATGAAACCGTAGTTGCATGGGTAGAACATAGGAGTTGCCATGAAACGGTCTACGAATACAGCACCTGAAGCCTTGTCAACTTCGTACTTGATTGGGTCTGCATTCTGTGGAATTTCAATTACTGCGTAAAGATCTTCCGGTAATTCCTTTCCGGCTGGAATATTATCTAAAATCATGATTACAATCCTTTGAATAATGTATTTAAATTGACGTTATTATATTAGATATTATGGTTTTTTTCATTAAGTTTATTGAATATTATTTTCTTTAAAATTCCTGTTTCCGTGCTGCTTAAGAAATGAAAATGTTGTATCCATACAGGTGTCGGTGTTATTTTTTACACATTTGATATTGTTAAAAAACGTGCCATTATCTCTACGTCTGCATGAGAAATTTTCTTTCCCTGGAATACAGTTAATAGATAGAATTTAATGTTGTACTTCCTGACCGGTGGTCTGGTGATATATGAATTAAGTTAAGATTGGGCTTCGTTGGATTATGATATAGGCTGAACAAAGTTTAATGTAAAATTTTTACGAAGAGACAGGGCTGATTTTAATGTTAATTACGGGCTGATGTGACTATGGTGTTAGATGTGAATATTTAACATTTAATATAAAGGTTGTGGTGTGCTATAGTATGCCTTATTTGCCGGAAGCCGGTTTTGATGACGGCTGGCAGTTTTAAGCCTGATGGAAAAGAAGAACATACGGAAAAAATAATACACATGGCTTATAGTCGTGAATTTTTTAGGAGAAATTTATAATGCATGTACATATCTTGGGTGTTTGCGGAACATTTATGGGGGGGATTGCTGTTATTGCCAAGCAGCTTGGCTGTAAGGTTACCGGTTCTGATGCCAATGTTTATCCGCCAATGAGTACTATGCTAGCAGAACAGGGAATAGAAATAATTGAAGGCTATGATGAAAAACAGCTGCAACCGGCTCCTGATTTAATTATTGTCGGAAATGCCATGAAACGCGGTATTCCGTGTGTTGAATATATGTTGAATGAAGGTTTGCCTTTTATATCAGGTCCTCAGTGGTTGGAGAATTATGTGCTTAACACCAAGAAAGTTATAGGTGTTGCCGGTACTCACGGTAAAACGTCTACCTCCAGCATGGTAGCCTGGATTCTTGAATCTGCCGGTTTGAATCCGAGCTTTCTGATAGGTGGAATTCCGGGAAATTTCGGAGTTTCTGCACGTTTGACTGATTCCCCGTATTTCGTTATTGAGTCAGATGAGTATGACTGTGCATTCTTTGATAAGCGTTCAAAGTTTGTACACTACAGACCGTATGTACAGATACTGAATAATCTCGAGTATGATCATGCTGATATCTTTGAAAATATTGATGCTATTAAAAAGCAGTTCCATCATCTGGTAAGAATTATTCCGGGGAATGGTGAAGTTATTGCTCCATATGGTGATAAGGCTATAGACGACGTGATAAATATGGGATGCTGGTCCAATCTGGTATACACCGGTGCAAATGGCGGAAAACTCAGATACAGACTCATTAGTGAGGACGGCAGTGAGTTCGATGTTACAGACGGTACCGGAAATATTTTGGGAACAGTAAAGTGGGAATCAATCGGTATTCATAATGTGTTGAATGCCCTGATGGCCATAGAGGCAGCATCATATGTAGGGGTTTCCTACCAGATATCCATAAAGGCTTTATGCGGCTTCAGAATGCCGAAAAGACGTATGGAATTGAAGGGGATTGTTAATGACATTGCGGTTTACGATGATTTCGCCCATCATCCTACCGCCATCAGAACAACTCTTGACGGTCTGCGTAAAAAAGTGGGTGCCGACAAGAGAATAATTGCGGTATTTGAGCCTCGTTCAAATACCATGAAGCTTGGCGTAAATCATGAACAGCTCGGGGCATCACTGGCAATTGCCGATGATATATATATGTATGCTCCGGACGGTCTGAAGTGGAATACTGATGAGCTGGCTGACGGTCACAAATTCAATGTATGTCATGATTTTGATAAAATGGTTGGTGATATTATCAGTACTACCCGTAAAGGGGATGTAATTCTTATTATGAGTAATGGTGGATTCGGCGGTATTCAGGCAAAGCTTCTTGAAGGATTGAAATTAAAATAGAAAATCTGGAATGACTGAACTGTATGGAGCAGTGAATCTGTTTATATGTTTCGCTAGGCAGAAGCTGTATATAAGATGAATGCTGTATTGCAGTATTAAGCTGATATTAAGAAAGGAGATTTTTCAAGTAATTAAAAATATTGATATTAGTAATTAGATGTGTTTAAATATATTACAAAAGGACATTATTTATGAATACATCTAATATCACTAATTACAAGCCAAAAGATTTTGCTGAATTGGTAGGTGTCTCAGTCCAAACATTACAACGTTGGGATAGAGAAGGAACTCTAAAGGCTTATCGAACTCCAACTGATAGGCGTTATTACACTTATGACCAGTATCTTCAGTTCAAAGGTATAAATACAGAAAATGATAATCGTTAAACTGTTATTTATGCCAGAGTGTCTACAAAAAAACAAAAAGATGATTTACAAAATCAGGTAACATTCTTACGACAGTTTTGTAATGCTAAAGGGATTATTGTAGACCAATGTATAGAAGATTATGGAAGTGGTCTTAACTACAACCGCAAAAAGTGGGATCAGCTATTAGATGACGTAATGGAACAAAAAATAAAAACTATCGTAGTCACGCACAAAGACAGGTTTATAAGATTTGGCTATGATTGGTTTGAAAAATTCTGTATGAAGTTCAATACGACCATAGTTGTAGTAAACAATGAAGATTTATCACCACAGGAAGAACTTGTGCAGGATATTGTATCTATACTCCACATTTTCTCATGCAGGTTGTACGGACTTCGTAAGTATAAAAAACAAATAGAAGGTGATAAGGAAATTGCTAAAGAGCTTCAAGACGGAAATAAATCCGACAGCCGAACAGAAAATCAGGATTAACAAGACTATCGGTACTTGTAGATACATCTATAATTTCTATA
>JAEEGK010004104.1_pt1 | contig 35879 bp, 28 predicted proteins | sample 8958771 | NCBI WGS metagenome assembly JAEEGK01 (sample SAMN16246547, study PRJNA631951) | gut metagenome | biome: gut microbiome; feature: rumen; material: SC-attached | host: Bos | place: Iran: Karaj | collected 2018-10 | reverse complement strand
TTCTTTCTCATGCGCTTACCCTCCTGTCCTTACGTACTTTGGTGTTTTCCTTTGCGGATTTCTTCCTGTTCATGCCGAGGCAGATGCAGAGCACGATAAGGAAGATCACGGTGGAAAGTGCCCAGAGTGCTGTCTTGATCTCGGTCCTGGAACCTCTGGTCGCATTTACGACATATGTAGAAATGGTGTCGAATGCAGCGGGTTTTGTGTAGGTCGCAACGAAATAATCATCGAGTGAAAGTGTTACAGCCATTACAAATCCGGAAACGATACCGGGCATGATCTGAGGTATGACAACCTTTCTTACAGCGGTCGCGGGTGAAGCTCCGAGATCCAGGGCAGCTTCGTAAATGGAGGGATCCATCTGTCCGAGTTTCGGATAAACGGAAAGGAATACGAAGGGCGCACAGAGTACGGTCTGTCCCGCAACAAGAGGGAAGAAGGTATCCTTATTTATTCCGAATACAACAACGAGCAGGATGCAGATTGAAAAACCTGTGACTACATCCGCGTTGACTACGGGTATCTGGTTGACCACACGGTAGGTGGCTAGTGCCCCGGGCTTGGAATAGAAAGCTCCCATTGCACCGAGGGTTCCCAGAATGGTGGAAAGCACGGCAACCGCAAGTGCAAGGAATACCGTTCCTTTTATCATGTCGGCGAGTTCTTCGGTGGTAAATAAGGTTATGTAGTTCTGCACGGAGAAATGCGCACTCTCACCGATCGACGAAGCATCGGTAAAGCTGTAAAAGGCAAGAATGAGTATGGGCGCATATATAAGGAGCAGGACTATGAACACAACGACAAGTGCGATACGGTTATTCTTTTTCATAATACCGAACCTCCTCTCGCAGTGCCTTCATTTTCATCATTGCCCGCAAGAAGCGTAAACAGGCATATGATAACGAGAAGGATCAGTGATATCATCGATCCGCCGTGCCAGTCGTATGCGGAGAAGTAGCTTCCGATAAGACTGCCCATGATGTAAGTGCTGTTGTAGAGCATATCAAGAACAACATAGTTGGTCATCGCAGGCAGGAATACCATTGAGATTCCGCTTATGACTCCGGGCATGGAAAGAGGAAGGAGTACACGAAGGAAAGCCTGTCTGGGATCGGCACCGAGATCGGCCGCCGCTTCGATGAGGCTCTTGTCTATCCTTGATATCTGGTTATAAATGGGAAGGATCATGAAGGGAAGGAAATCGTATGTCATACCGATCACGGAATTCATGAAAGGATGAAATGCGAGGTTTCCTTCTACTACTGTGAGTATTTCCTTGAGTGCCGTGATACGCAGTGTGAAGTTGATCCACATAGGCATAACCATGAGCATAAGGATCGCAGACTTTGATCTTATCCTGCTCTCGGCAAGGAAATAAGCCGCAGGGTATGCAATAAGAAGGCATACACAGGTTGTAACAAAAGCAAGGACCAGCGAATACACGAGTGTTCCCAGAGTATTCGGATCCGTGAAAAAGTTTATGAAATTGCCGATCCCCGGTCTTCCGCTTGCATCGGTGAATGCATAGTAAACAATGACAATGAGCGGAAGGATCACAAATACCAGGAGATACAGCGCATAGGGAATACCGAGGTATTTCCTCTGAAATGTTCCTTTCATCTTCTATCTCCCGTTATTTTGCAAGTGTAAATGTCATCTTATCCGCAGGCATGATAAGACCGACTATATCTCCGAGGTTCCAGAGATATTCGTCATCTACGATAAGGTCATGTCCCTTCGATGTACGGATGACATAGCTGTAATGGTCTCCCTTATAGATAAGGTTGATGATCTCGCCGGAGGTAAGTCCCTTCTCCGCATCATCGGTAAGCTCGATGTCTGCAGGCTCGATCGAGATATGGATCTTGATATTCTCGGGCCTGATGGTCTCGCCTGACGAATCCTTGAGAACACCGTCCTTGAGAACGGATCCCTTGATTATGGAAGTGATATCAGCATCGATAGGCTTCTCATTATATTCAAGCGAATAATCGTCATTGATGTCCGCATCGAATCTTGTGGTGTGATCCTCTGCGATCATAATGTGGATTCCGTCGGGCTCAAGGCACATGCCGACCTCTTCTCCTACCTTGGGAGTCTTGGTCGACTGGATGACCATCTCGTACTTTCCGCTCTCAACGGTTATCTCGTAATGGATACCCTTGAAAACAACGCCGGTAACAACACCCTTAACGGTTCCCTTTTCGGGAGCGGTAAGGATGACATCCTCGGGACGGACGACGGCATCGATCTGGGTTCCCTCGGGAACATCATCCATGCACTCAAATTCTCCGCCGCAGAATCTTACCGTACGTATGCCGGTCATAATGCCCTTGAAGATGTTGCTCTCTCCGATAAAGTCGGCAACAAATGCGTTCTTGGGCTCGTTGTAGATGTCTTCGGGTTTTCCGATCTGCTGGATCTGTCCGCCGTTCATAACGACGATCTTATCAGACATAGTCAGGGCTTCTTCCTGATCATGTGTTACATATATGAAAGTGATGCCGAGTCTGTCATGCATGGACTTAAGCTCGATCTGCATCTCTTTTCTCATCTTGAGATCGAGTGCACCGAGCGGCTCGTCCAAAAGAAGGATCTCGGGCTCATTGACAAGAGCTCTTGCTATGGCGATACGCTGCTGCTGGCCTCCGGAAAGAGTAGCGACACTTCTTTCCTCAAAGCCTTCGAGGTCTACCATTTCAAGAACATGCTTAACCTTGCGGTCTATCTCCTCACGGTCCATCTTCTTGAGTTTGAGACCGAAGGCGATATTGTCATAAATGTTCATGTGGGTAAAAAGAGCATAGCGCTGGAATACCGTGTTAACGGGGCGCTTGTTCGGGGGGAGTTTTGAGATATCCTTTCCTCCCAAAAGGATCTGACCGCTTGTGGGCCTGTCAAAGCCTGCGATCATGCGAAGTGTTGTGGTCTTGCCGCAACCTGAGGGTCCGAGGAATGTGACAAACTCGCCTCTTTCAATCGTGAGATTGAAATCGTCCACGGCGATGAAACCGTTGTCGTCAAACCTCCTTGTGACATTCCGAAGCTCGATTATAGGCTCCGGGGCAGTAGAAGAATTACTCATTTCTTTCCTCCCAGACCTGATCCTGGCACTTTCTATCCGTGCCTCCCCGCGGGTTCTGCCATTCAGCGCACCTGAAGTCTGTACGGGTCATAAGGTTAGTCACATGCTAAAGCCTACGACCTCCGCGTTTTTTCAGACCAAATCCCGCATATTCTAACATCATTTACCCCCCTGCACAATAAAAAATGACAAAAATTCGCTTTTTTTTAATTTATGCTTTCTGATATTATGTTGTCACGATCTTTAATGCCGTTCCAAGCCTATCTCTATGAGTCGGAGGATACCATTATGAAGGTTCGAAAGATCAGTCTTACGATGCAGATCCTGATGATCAACGCAGCGATCCTGCTCGTCACAACCGCAGTTCTCGGAATAGTCACCACAATAATGTCCGAAGGGACAATGGTCACTCTGGTAAAACAGAGAATGATCGATATCGCAAACGCCGCTGCAGCAGGTGTTGACGGAGACGAACTTGAAGCTCTCGAAGACGGCGATCAGGAAACGGAAAGTTATGCCGATGTTCTGGACGCCCTTGACCTGTTCAGGGAAAATACGGATCTTGAATACATATACTGTATGGAACAGACGGGACCCGACAGCTTTGTATTTACCGTGGATGCCGATCCGGAAGAACCTGCAGACTGGGGAGATGAAGTGGAGACCACTGACGCCCTGATCGAAGCGGGAAACGGAACCACAGCCGTGGATGACAAGCCATACACCGATGAATGGGGCAGCCATTACAGTGCATACAGCCCTGTCCGCAACTCCTCAGGCAAGGTCGTGGGAGTCGTGGGTGTGGACTTCAGCGCCGACTGGTACAATTCCCAGGTTACCGATCATATCCGTATGGTCGTTATCTTAAGCGTGATTCTGCTTGTTCTGAGTATCCTTGCGATACTGCTCCTGACTTCAAGGATCAAGAAGCGCTTCGTCATGCTTAACGACAAGCTCAGTGATATAGCCGACGGATCCGGCGACCTTACCAAGAAGATCGAGATCTCCTCGGGAGACGAATTCGAAGTCATTTCAGGCAATATGAATACCTTCATCGACCAGATAAGGGATATCGTATCCGGAGTCAAGAATAATGTATCGGATTCGATAACCTCCTCGGGAGAACTTGCTCAGATCGCAGACCGTGCAACCGATACGATGAACAGCCTCTCCGATGCGATCTCGGGAGTATCCTCGGGCGCACTCCGGCAGGAAGAGGATGTAAATACGGCTTCCGACAATGTCCGCACGATAGTGGGCAAGCTTTCGGAAATGACACAGACCGTAAACACCGCTGAGGAATGCACCGAGAACATGACCAGGTATTCCAACCTCGTTTCGGGAACCTTTGACGAGCTCATCGCTTCCATCAAGGAATCCATGGAAGAGCTGGAACAGGTTACAAAGGAAATGAGCGGCGTAGGCAACTGCGTTGAGGAAGTAACCAGTGCCGCAGATGCTATCAACGCGATTGCAAACCAGACCAATCTCCTCTCACTCAACGCTTCGATCGAAGCCGCAAGAGCGGGTGAAGCGGGAAGAGGATTTGCGGTCGTTGCCGACGAGATCGGTAAGCTTGCGGAACAGTCCAACGAATCATCCGCATCGATCAAGAGCATAATGGATCAGCTAAAGACCCAGACCGACAAGACCATAAAGCTCGTCACACAGCTTAATGACGCAATGGCAAAACAGGAAGAAACCAGCACAAGCTCCAAGGAATCCCTGTCGACCCTGTTCGATAACATCGACCGTACAAAGGAAAACTTCGACATAATAAGGAACAACGTGGACGGAATAAGCGATGCCTGCGATATGCTGAACGGTACCATCGAATCGCTTTCATCCATATCCGCCGAGAATGCAAACTCCGCAGAGGTTACCGCAAATGCATGCAATGAGATCTCCGGAATAATAGATAATGTTTCGGCGAAGGCAGATGCGATAAAGAGCCACTCAGACGATCTCGGAAGCATGGTAGGAAAATACAGAGTATAAAATACTGCAGTGTAACAAAAAGCCTGTCCGGTAAAAACGGACAGGCTTTTATATTTCAATTTATACCGGATCAGTTTGATCCCGGAGTTCCGCAGTCGGGGCAGAACTTGGAGGTGATGCCTGCTTTTCCGCAATTAGGGCAATTCCATGCAGCCACTACAGGTGAGCCGCCGGAGACAACATTTCCGAATCCCTGACCTACCTGGGCTGATGTTCCCATGATGGGATTAAGGGCATCCTTTGTCATGTTGATGACGCCGCCCATGGCTCCCAGAGTAACTCCGAGTCCGGCAACATCTCCGATCGCACTTCCGCCGCCGTTTCCGCTTCCGCCACCGGTAATGCCGTTCTTCATGGCCTCTAATCCGACCTCCCTTGCAGTCTCCTGCTGGTAGGTATAGCCCTTCATCTTCATCTCAACAGCTTCAGCCTCTGCCTGCATCTTGTATGCATCCGCTTCGGCCTGTGCCTTGATCCTGAGCGCTTCTGCTTCTCCCTGGGCATTTACCATCTTCATCTGGGCTTCGGTACTTGCTTCGACAAGCTTTCTGTCCCTTGCAGCCTCGGCTTCGGCTTTCCTTACTTCCTCATCGCGTACCTTGAGGGTCTTGTCGGCGAACTGCTGTCTGAGCTTTATGAAATTGGGATCGTCATCGGGAGTGGTTATGCTCGTTACATAGAACTCGGGCATATAGAGTCCGTATTCGGTCAGCGTCTCGTTGATGTCGATACGGAGTGCCTCGGACAATCCGCCGAGATAAGAATCTATCTCAAGGATATTGATGTTCTGATCCTTGATGAATCTTGCGATGTCGGACTTGACCTTATTGGAAACAAGGGCCTTGAACTTTCCTGTTCCGTATGAAAGACCGCCTTCATCGGCGCCGCTAACTATCTCACTCTGAAGAAGCCCCTCGGTAGTTCCGACCATCTTTACGATGAGCTTGCGTGAATCGATGACCTGAAGGTTGAAGCTTCCGCTGGCACCTATCTCGATATGAAGTCCCGATGCGGGATCGAAGAGACGGACCTTGCTGTCGGTTCCCCACTTGATGCCCATCTGGACGGCCATGTTGATGAAATAAACCTCGGCATGGAAGATATTCTCTCCGCCCGTGCCCTTGGCAATGAGATCCTTAACGAGGGGAAGGTTATAGGTCTGAAGAGTATGTCTGCCTGCCGTGAACAGATCCAGCGCTCTTCCGTCCTTGAAAAAGAGAGCTTCCTGTGACTCGTGCACGATCAGCTGTGTTCCGAAATTGAAATCCTCTTTCGGATGCTTGTGTACGAATACCTCATTACTGCCTTCATATTTCAGTACACTGATCAATTCCATATCATTGTTTCCTTTCCGCCAGAACGGCAATGACAGCAACTACTGCGACGGGAATACCGATGGCCAGCTTGACTGCGGCTCCCGGCGCCATATGAAAACCATAAGCCAGTATCATATACAAAAGTAACGGAACAGATAAAAGGAAGGACAGAATCTCAATTATGATCGAAAGCACGCCTTCGAGATATATGGCGAACGAAAGAAGTGCCGCACCTGCCGCAAACACCAGAAGACAAAGGGGAATGTTCAGTCCGGCCTTCTCATGCAAAAAGAAACCGAGGATAGCAGGGATTATCATACCCACGATCACAGCATAGGGAATTCTCTTCTTGCGCTGTATCTTAACACCTTCCTCGCACTGAGGGATGAGTATGTCCGTATCCTTGTAGCCCTTCAGTTTGTTAAATTCGGAAAGAGCCCTGATATAGTTTTCTTTTTCGAGATAGGATTTTCCCGAGGCATAGGTCTTGGCTTTCTTAGCTTCTTCCTGTCCCGCGTTGCACAGCTTCAGAAGGTCGGATGCTATGCTGTCCGAAAATCTCAGGCAATCTGCTTCCGCACTCTTGTAAAGAATGAGTGCCTGTCCTGCCTGTGCGGTATCCGCACCGTCAGCGAGCATTTCCTTTGCTTTATTTATCTTTTCGATGATCCGGGAATAATCTTTGTAATTGGGAACGATATCTGCTAGGGACCATCTGTTCCCGCAGTTTTCGCATACGCAGGCACCCAGCAGGTAATCGTTTGCCAGGTCACCTCCGCAGATCTTACATTTCATAGAAACAGGTTTTACGCTTGCTTCAGACATTTACCTCTCCATAAGAAACACATCTTATATATTTTATCATTTTATGGCGCATTCACACAATAAAAAACCTGCCCGCAGTAACGCGGGCAGGTTCAGGATCTCATTGCACTTTCAGATTACTTGAAAGGATTCTCGGTAGGATAAGGAAGCGACTTAGGCTGGTTATATCCGAGAGCATCTACACCGAGATACTTGAAGATCTCGTAGAGAGCCTTTCCGTTGTGTGCGAATGTAACAGCGCCGTGATGAGGGAAGTTGTTCTCGATAAGCACGTGACGGTAAAAACGTCCCATCTCAGGAATAGCGAATACACCGATTCCACCGAAGGACTGGGTAGCAACGGGAAGAACCTCACCCTCTGCAACATAAGCCTTAAGCTTGTTGTCGGAGGTGGACTGAAGTCTGAAGAAGGTGATGTCGCCGGGAGCGATGTCGCCCTCGAGGGTTCCGTTGGTAACCTCTACGGGAAGTGCTCTTGCCATGATCTTCTGATACTTCATCTCATAGTTGCTGCAAAGCTTCTTGGTGCAGGTATTTCCGCAGTGGAAGCCCATGAAGGTATCGGTAAGATCGTAATTGAACTTGCCCTTGATGGACTCATTGTACATATCCTTGGGCACGGAGTTGTTGATGTCGAGAAGAGTAACGATATCGTTTGAAACGATCTGTCCGAGGAACTCGGAGAGACATCCGTAGATATCAACCTCACAGGAAACGGGGATTCCCATTCCGGTGAGACGGCTGTTTACATAGCAGGGAACGAACTTGAACATGGTCTGGAATGCAGGCCAGCACTTTCCTGCGATGGCAACATACTTTCTGTAGCCTCTGTTAGCCTCAACCCAGTCAAGGAGAGTAAGCTCATACTGAGCAAGCTTTGCAAGGATCTCGGGCTTCTTGTTTCCTGCACCGAGTTCCTCTTCCATTTCCTTAACCTTCTCGGGGATTCTTGCATCGCCTTCATGCTTGTTGAAGGACTCGAAAAGATCGAGCTCGGAATTCTCCTGGATCTCTACGCCCATGTTGTAAAGCTGCTGGATGGGAGCGTTACAAGCAAGGAAGTTGTGAGGTCTGGGACCGAAGGTTATGATCTTGAGGTTATTGAGACCATAGATTGCATTTGCAATGGGAAGGAAATCGTGGATCATGTCAGCGCAGTCCTCAGCGTCGCCGACAGGATACTCGGGAATATAAGCCTTTACGCTTCTGAGATGGAGATTGTAGCTTGCATTGAGCATTCCGCAGTAAGCATCTCCTCTGCCGTCCTGAAGATCAGCCTGGCTCTCCTCAGCAGCTGCGCAGAACATCTTGGGGCCTTCGAAGTGCTTAGCGAGAAGGGTCTCGGAGATCTCGGGACCGAAGTTTCCGAGATATACGCAGAGAGCTTCGCAGCCTGCCTTCTTGATGTCCTCAAGGGCATTGACCATATCGATCTCACTCTCAACGATGCAGATGGGACACTCATAGATGTCAGCTGCATCATATTTCTTGGTATAAGCCTCTACGAGAGCCTTGCGGCGGTTAACTGCAAGAGACTCGGGGAAGCAGTCGCGGCTTACAGCCACAATTCCTACTTTAACCTTGGGAATATTAATCATATTGTACCTCCTGATACATTTTACCCCTTCAAAAGGGGACCTACGAAAACGATTTTATCACATAAGGTTCAAACAATAAACTCAAAAGTTGTTCTCGGCAGACCATATTTTGCGAAAAATAGGAAAAACCCGCAAAATGCGGGTTTTTCGCTGATATCAGTCACCTTCGGTGCCTGCATCTTCCGTAAACAGCCGGGGAATATATACATAGTTAAGCTGATTTTCTTCGACCTTGTATTTCTCCGCCAGTTCGATGAGATGATCACTGTCCCATCCGGAATCCGGTGAAACGCTGTCGAGCAGATAAGGTCTGCTTGCAATTTCCCTGACCATTGCGGTAGGAAGTTCGTCCGCAGACGGTCTTTCGGTCGTCAGGCTCACCCCGTCTTCACCGAAGGTACACGATGTGCGGTCGCCCGGAGTCAGGATTTCCTTAAAGCTTTCTCCGGAGTTCGGATCGGTAAGCCGGATAGTGACCTCTCCGTCCATAACCCAGATAATGGCATTCTCTTTGCCGTCATAAAAAACATATCCCGCCGCTTCGCTTACGCTAACGGTCAGAGCGCCCGCTTCCAGTTCCATGGTTTCGTTCCCGTTGTAAGGATCGTCTATATCAAAGAACATGGCACAATGCTTCAGATTAACCTTCAGATCTTCCAGCTCATCATCCTCTGACTTATATGCATCGAACGCACTGTTTGAGAGAATTCTGAGCGTCCTGTCTTCACCCAGCGAAAACGTCGCACCTCCGTATTTATCGGTCTTTACTCCTCCGCCGTCTCTGATCTCCGCACCGTATCCAACCTCCACTTCGGTTCCGTCTTTGTTATATATTTCTACCAGTCCGGAATAATCCTTCAGCGTGATGCCTGTCGGTATGTTCGTGCGCCCGAAGGTCACCCTTGGAACGATACCTGCAACTTTGATAAGTATCACCACCCCGATCAGCAAAAGTGCAATGCGGGTTCCGGGAAGCATGCGCCTCTTTGCATTCTCCGGCTCATCAATCCCATATTTCGCGGCGGAAGCTTCAGAATACTTCACAGATTCTGTCTGAACAACAGGCTGCTCTTGCTTAACAGGCTCTGCCTGAATTTCGGGCTGTGCCGGCTTGACGGGTTCTGCCGGAACTACCGGCTGTTCCGGCTTAACGGGCTCTGCCTGAATAATGGGGCTTACCTGCCTCGCCGGTCCTTTAAGCTTGGCACCGCATTCACCGCAGAGGATCTCACCATCTTCATTTTTTGCACCGCAATTCGGACAAATGACCATAGCTTTTTCCTTTCGTTTACGGTCCGGATCAGAATTCGATCGCGGCTACTTTCCATTCGCCATCCTGTCTTACGAAATAGAACTTTCCATCCGTCATGATGACCTCGGGCTCCCTGGATCCCCACGCCATCGTAAGATACTGTTCGACCAGTACTTCACAATAGAATGCATCTTCATTGTATGCTATAAAATTCTGCACCTCCGCAGAATGGATCTCGGACTTCAGATGGCGTGTGAACCATTTGAGTTCGGCGTGCTGCATATAATACAGATAGATATTATCCTTCGTAAAATACCGTCTGAGTGCCGCTTCCGAAAGATCCCCGGAGATGAATTCGGCATATGCGGATACCGCTTCGCATGCAATGCTTTCCATCTCTTCCCTGCCTTCGCAATCTTCCGGATATCCAACGCTGTACGTTCCGTTTTCCGGATCGGCAATGACGGGAACCGGAGTTCCGTCTTCGTTTTCAGCGGTGATCTCCGGTATCAGATAAAATCCTCCGATCTTCATATCGGTCATTACCGGAAGTGTTGTGAATCCTTCATAGAATCTCTGTGCGGAAGGAGGATCCTGCTGCGATCGTACCGTGTTCCCGTTCAGTTCTTTACCGTTAGCGAACAGCCTGACATTCTCGGGAGCGGTTATGCTCACCGATATCGAAGGCTCCGCATACACTTCAAGCGAAACGAGATCCCATACGGGAATATCCCTCCTCCCACGTTCCGGTCTCTTTGTGTATTCGGCCCTGGCAATTCTCAGATCGCCCGATTCGATGTAATAAACCTGATGTTCGTCACTTGTTTCTTCGTCAACGGAAACCATGCTTATACGTCCGTTCGAAATAAGGGTCCTCAGATATTCCCTGAGATCTTCTTCAGTCTCATATGAATTCAGTGAGCACTTTTTGGTCATCAGTGCACATACGGAATCAACATCGCATTTACGGAATATATCGGAAAGCTCTTCAGTGACCGATTCGGGAAGGGACGCCCTGTACTTTGCTTCGGTATTTTCCAGGAAAGAAAAAAACTGCCTGTTGAAATCCCATATCGCAAGAAGGAGAACAAGGATCCAGAGCAGCATAAAGATCCGGAAATAGTTGAATTCTATTCCCGTGGTTCTTTCCTTCATTTTATTATTGCCGTTTTCATTCTCAGTCATTCGTCATGATCCGCGGGAAGTACGATAAATGCGGTAGGGATGCTTCTCGTATCGCGTACGGTGCAGTTGTCCACTATCTTTTCGCCGTTATAGAACATCGATGATGACATTCCTCCGTCGAGATTGGCGGCATTGACCGCTCCGTATTCAAGCATTACATCTATAAGATCGGCCATTGATGCGCCGAGTGATGAAGTCTTTCTTCCTTCAATGACAAGCAAAAGAACCGCACCGTCGGGGCGCTGTCCTATTGCGGTACGCGGATTAAGTCCTCCGCCAACTCCGGAGCACTGTGCGGATTTTCCGTTCACGATAAGTGCGGGACCGAATGTAACGGCATCGCGGATGCCGATGGACTGTGCGTACGCCGCACTCATCTTTCCGCAGATCAGGATGTTATCTTCGTTAAATCCGTAAACACCGTATGTAGCACCGGGACTTCCGCACCTGAGCTCGCCTCTCGAGATGACTATTCCCTCGGGCCACGCTCCGCTTCCGAGTCCGCTCTCATCCTCGTATTTACCGCCGTTGATCCCGGCAACGGCTCCGTTATTTTCAACGTGCTGCTGAAGAGTCCAGCCTCTGTAACCATGGCTGAACTGCGGTATGGCTGATACGACCACCCTCGAAGGATCGTATACTATCATGATCATTCCGGAATAAGTCTCACCGTGGACCTCGTGGATCTCAATCCCGTCACCGTCCGGATCGTCATATACAAATCCCCATTCATTCCCGGCTTCTTCCAAGGCCGTTTCGCTTCCGCCCTGCACAGCCGTTTCGCCGCCGGGTGCCGCAGCTACGGTCACCATTGATGCATCGGTTATCTCATCACTTTCAACCGTACGGTTTCTTTCCCTGATCCTTGCGATCTCTTCATCGCTGAGATACATCCGGGCAAGTATTCCGCCCGCGCTCGATTCCATCACCGATGAAACAAACAGATCCCTGACATGGGCCGAGGGACCTTTGTTCACGAAATACAGCATCTCATACAGTCCGCCGATAAGGATCAGGACTGTAACAAAAATCCACACAAAAAAGCGCCCGACATATGTCAGGAGCCTTCTTAATATCGTTCTTTCCTTTTTCCCCTCATTTGCGCGCATTACTCAATAATATATAACATAAAGCCCGGTTCTTATCAATTAAAGCAAGAACCGGGCCGGTCTCAGATCCCGTAATCTTTATCCTGCCCGAGTTTAAAGGAATAAAGCCTTCTTTCGGACACGGGAAGGTGTGTGAGGCTTTCGAGCGCTTCCCTGTAATAATCCATCTGGGTTTCGTATCTCTTCCATAGCTCATCCATCGATGAAACCGAATCGGTCTTGTAATCCAGCAGAACGATCCTGCCGTCTTCCTCAAAGTACGCATCGATGATACCCTGGATCATAAGCAGCTCACCGTCAAGTGCTTCCGAGCCTGCGTTTTTATGTTCCGGATCGAGAAGTCTAGCGGCATCGATACCGTACACGAAAGGCTGCTCTCTTTTCAGAAGGCCGGAGCCTTCGGCTCTCCACATTCTGTATGAAAGCTCAGACCTCAGGAAAGTAAGTATCTTAAAAGCGGCAACCGCGGCATGGGTCTTTTCGGAGATATGCCCCGCGGAAAGTTCTTCCGCCCAGAACTTTTCAAATGATTCCTTCGCCCGTGCTTCATTACCGTTTATCGCATTAATGTATTCATCAAACGATGAAGGAACGGTGCCGATAACGGGTCCGAGTATCCTGTCCCAGGAAAGAAGCTGCATGCATCTGTGGTATGCATTACCGCGTTCGGTTCCCGAAATTACCGGTTTGTTTCCGGAAGATGATCTCCTGTCCGCAGTATCCTCTTCCGGATCGTCATATATGGGATTGCTGCCGCCTCCCGCGAAAACGGGAACCGCAGTCTCATCCTCACCGTGCTCCATGAGATCGTAAGCACCTTCATCCTTTTCCGCCATAGCGGCCATCTTGAGTTCGGATACCGTTGTCTTGGTATAGAGATTCTCAAGATATTTATAAGGATATTCATATGAGAATTTCTCAGCGAGCGCATCAAGGACATCCTTATCCGCATTTGAAAGGTCTCCGCCCGAAGCAAGCGCAAATTCCGATACGCCTGCTGCCTGGCTTTCTTCCTCCTTCCTTCCCGCAGCCATTATGTTTTCGACGCTCACCGTTTTGATATCGATGACATTCTTTACTTCCTCACAGCCGATGACAGGAAGTATCAGATCAAGATACTTTTCCGAGCTCTGGAAATTACCGAAGGGAAGTCTCTGCATGGGGAAATCGAAGCACTCCTCAAGCGTGTCTTCCGCATCCTTGATGCCGCCGACCATGATCAGCTTTTCCTTGGGTCTGGTCATGGCAACATAGAGAAGCCTCATCTCTTCCGCAATGAGATCTCTTCTCTTCTTGTCCGATACGGCACTGTAACGGAGCGTTCTCATTCTCAAACGCTTTTCGGTGTCCGCATATCTGCAGGCAAGTCCGAGCATGTTATCGGCAAGCAGCGGTTTATACACATCCTTAAAGTTAAAGCTTCTTCCCATTCCCGCAAGGAAAACCACGGGGAATTCCAAGCCCTTCGATTTATGGATGGTCATGAGCCTTACGACATCGGCACTTTCCGATGCGGAACCGACCTCGCCCGAGTCGACCTCGAACTTTTCCATGTTGTCTATATATCTGATGAAGTCATTAAGACCGAGATAACTGGATCTTTCATAATTCGATGCCATTACAAGAAGCATCCGCACATTTCCGGTCCTTGACTGTCCGCCGGGGAGTGCACTGCAGATCTCGATATAATGGTGGTCCGCAGTGACCCGGTCAAGGAGCTGTCTTACGGTAAGGTAAGTGCTCATATCCCGGTACATATCCAGACGGTCAAGGAATTCCGAAAGCTTTTCCTTAAGCAGCGAAGAGATCTCATTTCCCGTATCCGCTTCCCCGCTTCTTCCGGCTGCTTTCTTCAGCGCCTCATATAAAGAGCAGTCCTTTCGTCCGGCTCTTATCAGCGCTATCTCGTTTTCGTCAAAGCCTCCGAATACCGAATGCATCACCGCGTAGAGAGGAACATCATCCAAAGGATTGCTGAGCACTCGGAGGTACTGAAGGAGAAGACTTACTTCCGCAGTCTTGAAATATCCGTTCTTTCCTTCCGCATAGAGAGGAATGCCCATATCGGCAAAAACCCTGCGGTATGTTTCGGTGACCGAACTAACGCTTCTGCAGAGGATCACGATATCCCTGTATGAGATATCCCTGAGCCCCGGGGCCTCCCTGTTACCGTCGGAAAGCTTCATGCCGTTCATCAGTTCCCTGATCCTGGTTCCGATGATCCTTGCTTCAAGCTCACTTTTATCGGACGCATCATCCATAAGATCATCTGCCGATGCGGCATATTCGCTTCCTTCGCCGTCAGCATCGTTAAAGCTGTCCGCCATGACATCCGCGGACTTTTCGATCATCTTATTGTCGTAAATGATCAGTTCGGTCTTGCAGCCTTCGGATTCCGGAAATACGGCCTTTGCCTGAAGCTGTGCATTTTCGTCATATTCGATCCTTCCGTTCTCCGGATGCATGATCCTTTCGAAAATGCGATTGACCGAATCGAGCACCTCCTTACGGCTTCTGAAATTTCCCGTAAGATCGATCTCCATCTTCGGAGGAATTAGATCGTATTCGTACTGCTTCTGTAAGAAGAGTTCGGGCATGGCCTGTCTGAAGCTGTATATGCTCTGCTTTACATCGCCTACGGTAAATCTGTCATACCTTCCGATATTTTCAGCTGACACTGCTGTCAGAATAAATTCCTGGACAACATTGGAATCCTGATACTCATCGACCATCACCTGTGCGAACCTGTTCCTGTATTCGGTTGCTGCATCGGTGGGTTCGATATCCGTGACACCGTTTTTCACGGTGTGAGTTGTCAGAATATCCAGGGCAAAATGAGACAGATCAGAAAAGTCTACGGAATGTCTCTTTTTCTTTTCGGCCGCATACTGTCTTCTGAACTCTATGACAAGATCGATAAGGGCACCGACCGGTTCGCTGCATCCCCTTATGATGCGTACCTGTTCCTCGATAGGGAACGAATAATAAGATTTATAAAGCTTTTCTATCTGCTTCCAAGCTTCGTCGCGATATGTCTTGGCCGCTTCGGAAAGTTCATCCTTTACACGTGTCTCTTCATCGTTTACGGGTTTTCTGAGCCTTTTGAGAGTGGTCTTCCTGCTCTTAAGATCACTCATAAGATTGTACATGTCGGTCAGTGTTCCGAGTGAAACGCAGGTTTCGAGCGCTTCGAAGAAATCCCTGTCCAGTGCAAATGTCTCGGCATAATTATCCATTATGGGACTGATGTCACATAATCTGAGTGCCGATTCGATGTACCAGAGAGCATACATTATGAAGCCATATGAAGACTCCATGACTGCAGCTTCAATCGGTGTTGCGTTAAGATCCTCGGGAACACTTATATCGTGATCGTACTTTCTTGCAAGAATATATTCCTCCGGCCAGGGGAAGCTTTCCGAAGTTCTGTAAAGTCCCATTATGATCTCTTCAAGGGCTTTGTCATCATTGCCCGGACAGAATGCCTCGACACATTTAATGAATGCGGGATCCTTTTCTTCATATGCTCTTTCAAGAACCCTGCCGAGCACGTCGGCACGGATCAGCTGCGCCTCTCCGTCGTCAATGACCCTGAAGTCAGGCTCGATGCCTATGTCCTGGAAATGATTCCTTATGACATCGAGGCAGAATGAATCTATGGTTGTGATGAGTGCCCTGTGCACCAGAGTCTGCTGCTTAAGAAGATGCTCGTTTTCGGGATCGTCTTCCAGTATCTCTCCGATCCTCTTCAGCACCCTTTCCTTCATTTCGGCAGCGGCGGCCTGGGTAAAGGTAACGACGAGGATGCGGTCGATGTCCACGGGATCGTCCTTATCGCAGACAAGAGAAACTATCCTCTCGACAAGCACGGCGGTTTTTCCGCTTCCGGCTGCGGCACTTACAAGAAGGCTGGTATTTCTGGCGCCTATGATGCGGGCCTGTTCTTCGGTAGGTTTAAACGCCATTATCCTCGCCTCCTTCCTCTGTTTTTCTGTCATCTTTTACGGAATCTGATTTCCCGGAATCGGCTTTTCCCGGATCGGCTTTTGCGCACAGTGCAGCCACCGCATCGGCCCTCTTGATCTTGGAGTCGCTCCGGTACTTATATCCGGGTACTTTCCTGTCCATTCCGCATGCACCGCTGTACGGACAGTACTTGCATGCTCCGTTGTAAGGCGCTACGGAGATCCTTCCGTTTAATATCTCTTCACCTTCGGATTCAGCCACGCTCACCGCTTCATTCAGCATCATATCCATTGCAGTCTTGCTGAGCACCCTGCTCGAAGCGGTGAAACCACCGTCCTTCTTGACACTTACGAAGAAATAATCCGATGCGGACTGCGGCGCAAGTCCCTTAAGAGATCCGTCGAGAAGCGAAAGAGCTTCCTCATCCTCCAGCATCTCTCCCTTGGGACGCATTTTCTTCCTGAGTTCATCGGATACCTTGTCGATATTTCCGATATCTTCAAGATCATACATCGGATCCTGTATCTGGAAATATAAAAGCGAAGCAGGGATACCCTTCATCCGCTCCTTCTCACTGTACATGTAGAGAGGAAGCTGTATCTGCCTTCCGTCCATGAGCTTTGCGATGTCGATATCGCGTCCGCCCGATTTGAAATCCATTATCTGGATATACTTTCCCGCTTCGCCTTCGGCCAGATCGATCCTGTCCACGACTCCGGTCATATGGAGCGTCCTGCCTCCCTTAAGAGGAAGATCCATGGCAAAGGGCTTCTCACTTCCCGCAAGCTCAAATCCTCCGGCGGAAAGCTGGTCTCTCAAAAAGCATGCGGAATTGATCACAAGCCTTGAGAGCCTGAGAATGTTATATTCATTCCTTTTATTGTCGTAATACAGGGAACTTCCGTAAGCGGAAGCGGCTTCCGCGGACAGTTCGGGGATTATACGCGATGCATAATCATCGTCAAAATTCTTCCAGTCCAGTCCGTCCCCGGCAAGTCTTTCGGTAAATCTCCTGATGATATCGTGAACCAGAGATCCTCTGTCAAAGGACTGTATCTCATACGTATCGCCCTGAGCTATCTTCAGGCCGAACGTAAGAAAATATCTGTAAGGGCAGCCCGCATATGTTTCCAGCGAACTTACGCTTCCCTTCAGGTCACCCGGATACAGAACATTTACAGCATCCTCGGAAAGAGGCTCATCAAGATATCTTTTGTATACCGCCTCGGTAAGCTTCTGCCTGTTTCCGTCGCCGTCTCCGACAGCGGAAAAGAGTGCAAAGGTCTCACCCTTATTTTCCGATGCACCCTGCGAATCCGCATAATCCCTCATCATCACGGAAAGCTCGCCGAGCGCATCCTCCCTTGTGCTGACCCTCTCATTTACCGGCCTGTCTTCGGGCCTGAAAACATCAGAGGTGTACGGAAGAATCTTCCTGATAAGGGGTATCAGATATGAAGGCCTGACCGCTTTCCCGTCAGATCTGACTCTTATGTATGAAAGATAAAGTTCCTCGGACGGCTTGCAGATATTCATATACAGATACTGTCTCTGTATATACATCTTCTGTCTGGGAGTGGGTGAAAGCTCAACTCCGTTATCGTAAAGAAATTCCCTGTCGAGATCCGATATCATTCCTTTGCCGGAAGTGTCCGCAGGAATGTTTCCGTCGTTGACTCCCGCAAAAAAGAGAACCTTTATTCCATCAAGTCTCGATCTTTCTATGTCGCCGATAAGCACCCTGTCGACATTGACAGGAATACCGGGAACCCTCATCTCACCGATTCCCGCGGCAACAGTTCCGACATAGTTTTCAAGGCTTATCTCATCATCTCCGAGAAGAAGGTATATCTTGTCAAACAGATCCACGAACTGTTTCCAAACTGTTTTGTATTCCAGGGTTCTCTCGGCATCGCCGCGTTCTTCGAACGCTCTCTTGAGCAGGCGGATCTTGCCGGGCGCATCCATACATACCAGTGCTTCATACAAACGCTTTGTGTAACCGGATGCCGTACCCGAAGCAGAAACCTTCCCGCCGTTTTCTTCGAAAGGAGAAAAGAGCGCGATGACCCTGCGCCTTATCGCGTTGATCCTGCCTAGATATTCGGTGTCATTTCTTCTGGATCTGACAGTCTTCGTAAATTCCCTGTGCCATGAATTAAAGCCCCTGACACCGGTCTGTCTTATGTAATTATCGAGAAGATCTGTCTCTTCCCTGCTTATTCCCGTCAGTCCCGCTTTAAGGAGTCTCGTGACAGAAGCGGGAGGAAAATCTTCCGAGAGGATATCAAGATATGCCTGCACCGTTTCCGCAAGAGGATCGAGCGCAAGTCCGTTTACATTATCCAGATAGAAAGGAATACCGAGCGCTTTGAACTCCCTTTGAAAATATGGAGCATATCCCGCAATGTCACCGCATACGATCGCTATATCCCTATACTGATATCCCTTCTCCGAAAGAAGCTCCCTCAGCTTTACGCCAAGATAACGCACTTCCGCTCCGGGATCCGCTGTTTCCGTAATGTGTACCGATCCGGAATATTCGCCGCCGGCGGGTGTTCTCTTCTTACGGAAAAGATTCCTTTCAAGGAGAGCTATATCACAGTCGGGCAAAGGATGCGAGCAGCTTTCCGGATCCGATACCTCCATCCCGGCTTCCTGCGCACACTTTATGAGAGATGCGGCTGTCTTGTGCGAAAGGAAAAAGAGTTCCTCCTCGCCCGCAGGAGTACGCACATCCTCACCCTCGGAACATTCGAGGGTAACCATCATCTCGGCGCACCTTGACATAAGCGCGCTTATCACTCTCATCTGGACCGGAGTAAAGCCCGTGAATCCGTCGAACACAATGACCGAATCGGGAACTATGGAAGAAGAGGGAATCGCTTCGCAAAGGATATCAAGCTTTTCTTCCCTTGTTATGTAGTGGCCTTCGATATACTGTTCGAAAAGACCGTAGATGACCGAAAGATCCTTCAGCTTTCCCTTTAATGCGCCCCTTCCGAGACAGCAGTCTATCAGATCGTCCATTCCCGCAGGGGTGATGCCGTATTGCATGAATTCGGAGATCGCACTCTTTACTTCCGCAATCATGCCCGCGGAATCAAGCCTGTTTCCGAGAACGGGAAGCTGCGCCCTGGCGGAGGTCGCAACCTTCTGGATCACAAGGCTCATTCCGGTATCGTCGAGAACAGGGATCTCCTCCTGACCCGTTTCTTCAAGTATCCTGTGCGAAAGCCTGCCGAAGCCGAGAACATCGATATTAAGTATTCCCTTGTCAGGGCTCATGGAAACAAGCGCCTTCTGGGCACTCATCGCAGCCTGGTCCGGAACTATGAAAAGGAAATTGCGGTCTCTTTCCCTGCCGGCTCTTTCAATTATCTCTTTATAAACCTCCGTGCTCTTTCCCGAGCCGGATGGTCCGGTTATCAGTCTTAGCCTGCTCACAAAAAGCTTCCTCCTGCCGATACCATTATACTACATCAGGGAATGGGGAATATTTTCCACATAGTCGAGGAGACAATACGGTTGATTTTAGCGGATACCTTTAATAAAATCTGAATTAAGATCATTGAAATTCGGAGAATCAGCGAAACATGCCTGAAGCAGTCGAAAAGAACAATAAAAAAATATATCTGAGAAATGTCAGCGAAAATGACATCGACCTGCTCTTTGCCTGGGCCAACGATCCCCTTGTCAGGGCTAACTCTTTCAGCACCGAACCGATTCCGTACGAAGACCATAAAAAATGGTTTTCGAATCTGATAAAGGACGAAAACCGCAGACAGTATATTTTAATGGAAGATGAAGAAGCGGTAGGTCAGATCCGCTTTAACATAAGCGGAGGCGAGGCCGAGATAGGATACAGTATATCACCGGCAAAACGCGGATGCGGATACGGTCAGATACTGCTTGAGCTGGCCAAAACCAGACTGAAGGAAGACAGACCCGAAGTCACCAAACTGACGGGACGGGTCAAAGAAGGAAATCGAGCTTCCGAAGCATGCTTTAAAAAATGCGGCTTTTCAACGGTTTCCGGCCGATTCGAATATAAATTCTGAAACGGGATCCGGGGTTACGCACGATCAATCCCTGCGGAACAGATCCCTTGTATATACCTTCTCCTCCACATCATCAAGTACGCTCTCATAGCGGTTTGCGATGATGGAGTCACAGCTTTTCTTAAAACGGTCCAGATCATTTACAACCAGCGAACCGAAGAATGTGGCACCGTCGGGAAGTGTCGGCTCATAGATTATGACCGTAGCTCCCTTTGCCTTCAGTCGCTTCATTACACCCTGGATGCTGCTCTGACGGAAATTGTCGGAATTGCTCTTCATGGTAAGACGGTATACGCCGACCGTGATGGGACGTTCCTTATCGGCATTCCACATTGAGCTTCCGGTATAGTATCCGGTCTTTTCGAGCACACGGTCTGCAATGAAATCCTTTCTTGTACGGTTACTCTCAACGATGGCGCGGATAAGATCCTCAGGCACATCCTCGAAATTGGCAAGAAGCTGCTTGGTATCCTTGGGCAGGCAGTATCCGCCGTAACCAAAGGAAGGATTGTTGTAGTGTGAACCGATCCTGGGATCGAGGCATACGCCTTCAATGATCTCCCTGGTGCTGAGTCCCTTCATCTCCGCATAGGTATCAAGCTCATTGAAGAAGCTGACACGAAGTGCAAGATAGGTATTGGCAAAAAGCTTTACCGCTTCCGCCTCGGTAAATCCCATGAACAGCTTATCGATGTCTTTCTTTTCCGCTCCCTCTTCAAGAAGTGCGGCAAACCTTTCGGCTGCGTCCCTGCTCTTTTCGTCACATCCTACGATGATGCGGCTGGGATGGAGATTATCGTAAAGAGCCTTGGACTCCCTTAAGAACTCGGGAGAAAAAAGGATCCTGTCGGTTCCGAACTTCTCACGCACCTTTACGGTGTATCCGACGGGAATGGTGGATTTGATGATCATATATGTCCTGTCATTATTTTTCATGACAAGATCGATGACCGCTTCAACCGCGGAACAGTCGAAATAGTTCTTCTGGGGATCGTAATTGGTGGGGGCCGCGATTATGACGTAATCGGCATCACTGTATGCGGACGCTCCGTCCGTGGTCGCTCTCAGCTTAAGTCCCCTTGCTTCATGCTCGGACAGAAACTGTGTTATCTCATTATCCATAATGGGAGATTCCCAGTTATTGATCTTATCTACTTTTTCGGGAATGATATCCACAGCCGTGACATCATTATGCTGGGAAAGCAGTACTGCCAGAGACAATCCCACATATCCGGTTCCTGCTACAGCGATCTTCATAATACATTTTTCCTTTCACGATTACTTCACTATTCTTAATACGGGCTTTCCGTAAATGATTTCACCGAATGAAATTATACTAGTGCAAATTACCCATAACAAGCAGTTTATACAATTGTAAAGTGTATATTCGGGATATACCTCAGTATTTTCGCGGGTTTTGCTTATTCAGAGCATAAAAACAGCCGCAGTTATTCTGCGGCTGTTTCATATTGTATCTCAGATCATGGAAGCTTCCCAGCACTCGGGAGCCTTAAGGTTAAGGATGGATGCTACGGTAGCAGCAACATTTGCAAGTCCGTACTCGCCTTCCTTAATGGTGTATGTGTTCTTCTTATCATAGATGATGAAAGGAACGGGATTGAGTGAGTGTGCGGTACGAACCTGGATCTCACCCTTCTTGTTCTTCTCAAGCATCTCGTCGGCATTACCGTGGTCTGCGGTTACGAGAAGAGTTACGTTGTACTCATCGCATACCTTGATAAGTCTTGCGAGTCCGAGATCAACCGCCTCAACACCGGTAACGGTCGCATCGAAGTTTCCGGTATGTCCTACCATGTCTCCGTTAGGGAAGTTGCATCTGATGAAATCATACTTCTCAGACTTGATCGCTTCGATAACATCATCGGTGATCTCCGCGGACTTCATCCAGGGACGCTCATCGAATGAAACATTGTCTGAAGGAATCTCCTTGAATGTCTCGAGCTCTTCGCTGAACTTGGAGCTTCTGTTTCCGTTCCAGAAATAGGTAACATGTCCGTACTTCTGAGTCTCGGAAACCGCATACTGGCTGAGTCCCGCACCCACAAGAAGCTCTGAAAGAGTGTTCTTGATCTCGGGGGGATTTACGAGGTAATGAGTTGGGATGTGAAGGTCTCCGTCATACTCAAGCATGCCGGCATAGTAGCATCCGAGCTTGGGTCCTCTGTTAAAGTAGTTAAAGTCTTCATAGTCAAATGCCATGGAGATTTCAAGTGCGCGGTCACCGCGGAAGTTGAAGAGGATAACGCTGTCCTTTTCGGTAACGGGGCCGACTGCCTTTCCGTCCTTGGCAATAACAAATGCGGGAAGATCCTGATCGATGACATCGAGCTCTTTTCTGTATGTCTCGATAGCTTCGGCAGCATTGTCGAACTGACGTCCTTCACCCTTTACATGGGTGTTCCATCCGAGCTCAACCATTCCCCAGTTAGCCTGGTATCTGTCCATGGTGACCTTCATTCTTCCGCCGCCGGAAGCGATGATGGCATGGAAGCTGTCATCGGAAAGCTCTGCAAGGCAGTCCTCAAGCTGCTTTACATACTGAAGAGCGCTTGTTGCGGGAACGTCACGTCCGTCGAGAAGGATGTGTACGCGTACTTCCCCGGCGCCGTCTTCCTTAGCCTTCCCCAGCATGGTGAGAAGATGGGAAATATTGGAGTGCACGTTTCCGTCGGAAAGAAGTCCGAGGAAATGAAGCACGGAGCTGTTGTTCTTAACGTTTGCAAGAGCTTCCTTCCATGAATCGGACTCGAACATCTTGCCGCTTTCGATGGATTCGTTAACAAGCTTTGCACCCTGTGAATAGATCTGTCCGCAGCCGAGTGCATTGTGACCGACCTCGGAGTTACCCATATCATCGTCGGAAGGAAGACCTACCGCGGTGCCGTGAGCCTTAAGTCTGGTGTTGGGGCAGGACTTAAGCATTTCATTAAGGACGGGGGTGTTTGCGGTGGTGACCGCATCGCCGAGTCCGGTCTTACTGAAACCGACTCCGTCCATTACTACCAAAACTACCTGTTTTCTGTTATTCATATTTTCCTCCATAACATCATTCGAGGAATCGTCCTCCCCGAAGTCAACAGACAGATTATAACACATAATACCTAAATGAGTCACGGGGACTGTGCCCGTGACTCATCTGCGGCTCATTCGCGGTTCTTGAGAACCTCTGCGGGGGTCATGCGGCTCAGCTTTCCGGTAAGAAGAAGGCTTACAAGACCGTAAATTGCGAGGATCGCGAAATAGATGATCAGGTAGTAATACCACTCGAAATCAAGATAGAGGCCGCAGGCCACATTGGATACGAACATGGGGAAAAGCTTATCCGTGACGATCTTGGCAAGGGGAATGCTCACTAAAGATCCCAGCATCACCGCGATCCTGTTTCCGTCAAGATACAGTCTTTTGACCTCTTTTCCCCTGAAGCCGAATATCTTCATAAGGGAGATCCCGAATGATGCCCTGTCTATCATCACCGAGGTCATCAGGAACATGACAAGGCAGAAGATCACGGTGCTCATGGTGATCAGCAGGGTGTACAGAGGTGCCATGAGATCCACAAATACGCCTGCTGCCTTTTCTATATCGGCTTTGTCAGTCACGCTGTACAGCCTTCCCTCATCTATATCCAGCTTTCGGTCCGACATGACGGCATTGTAATAGTCATCGCCTTCACCGAACAGTTCCCTGCAGCTGTCTATATCCATGAACACGGTAAGTCCCTGTGAATAGGGGACGATCCCCTCAACCTTAAATGCATAATACATGTCATCCGACTTATCCTCCAGCACCAGTATATCCCCGGTATCAAGGCCATACTTTGTGGCAACCGCATCAGAGATCACAATACTGTCCCTGCCCTTCACCGTATCCACATCGATATAGGGATTGTCGTCATCGATGCCCATTACGGTAATATCCAGGGTGTAACCGAAAGCTTCTTTCTGAAGAGAGGTGATAAATACCGCTTCACCGCCTTCAGGCACTTCATCAGAAGGATACTTATAGGTGTACATGTAACGGTAACGCGTATCCTCCACCGGTCTTTCGCCCATGTTCCTGCAAAGAACATAGCAGTTCAGACCCATCATGAAGATCATCAGGGATACCGACAGTCCGACTATGATGGTAAGGACGGTCCTTCTTTCGCGGAGCATCTGTCTTATCATAAACTTTCTCATAAAGGGCATGTCGGGAAGCCTGATATCACGGCCCTTTGATGCCTTCTGTTCGTTCCTTATAAGGGAAAGAGCAGTTCTCGAAAGACTCTTATTGATGACCAGAAAATTGACTATGATACTGACCGCAGGAGGCATCACAAGAGCATAGACGATCAGGTATCCGGGGATGAACTTATCGAAAACGGGGATCGAATAATAACTGTATGAATCCGAAGTCTGCCAGCTGCTTCCGAGTCCGCTGAGTCCCACCGCAGCTCCGCATATTCCTCCCAAAAGAGAGATAACCGTGGGCATGAAGATATAATGTCTCATCAGATCCTTCTTCTTAACACCCAGCGCATAAAGTGCACCTATCGTGCTGCTCTCTTCCCTGATCTGATTGATCACGAACACGGAAAGCACATATGCGAAAAGAATGATCACCACGATCCCGTCAACAAGTCCTATCGTCTTGTTGATCTCTATATCACCCGCAGCACCTCCGATCCTGAGGTTGTCTTCCTTTAAAATGAAGGAGGTCAGATTGTCCGGAGACTCGGTGAATAACTCATCAAGGAGTTCATCCGACTGCTCCCGAAGCTCACGGATCCCGTCATACAATTCTCCCGCACCGTCATACAGCTCTCCGGCACCTTCATGAAGTTCTCCTGCGCCGTCAGCCAATTGGACCGATCCTTCATACGCTTCACCAATCCCCTCATCCAGCTCCGACATGCCGTTTACCAGTGAAGTGACTTTTCCGGAAACACCCGGGATCACGGAAACCGATCCTTCGAATTTCTTTACTCCTGACAAAAGCTCTTCGCTTCCTTCACTTAACTGCCCCAGTCCGTCTTCAAGTTCCAAAGTTCCGTCATATAATTCCCCTGTGCCGTCATACAGCTCTCCGGCACCGTCATAAAGTTCCTCCGCGCCGTCCGCAAGATCGCTTATGCCGTCTCTTATCTCATCCCTTCTTCCGTAGGTGTCATCAAGTATTTCCAGATAGTAGGGATCCTCCACCGATCTGTAATCAAATTCCAGATCCCTTATCATCTGCTTAAGATCATCTGCACTTATGCGTCCGTTCAAAAGAAATGCATATGTCAGATCCTCGCTGCTTGCGGAACCGATGCTCCTCAGCAGATCGTATCCTTCAGGTGTGACGAATCCCGTTCCGAAGACGGTACTGTCGACAGCCGTATCGGACAGTTTCTTCAAAGGTGCATCGTAATCCACACTGCTTCCTATTCCGGTGACTGTAATAATCCTGCCACCGATGTTCAGAACATTTCCGACACCAATGTCATGTTCTTCACAGTATCTTTTTTCCAATACGATCTCATCATCCGCAGCCGCATATCTTCCGCAGTCAAGTACCACGGTATCTATCAGCTCCCTGTTTTTGAAAATCCTTATTACGGAGCCGTCATCAAGAGTCAGATCATAGCTTACGTGAGATTCTACGGTGGCACCGCTTTCCGTAAGCGTGCTTATCTGTTCATCCGTAAGTGCATTGAATACGGTAAACTGCCCGTCTTCGATACGGCTTGCAGCCTGATTAGTCTCGGTCCCGACGATCACAACCTCAGCCGCATCCACCAGGGCTATGATTATATACATGCAGAGAGCAATCATCAGAAACAGTGAACCCAGTCTGAAGAAATCCGCTCTTATCTGTCTCGGAAATCTTTTTCTAAGTATCCTGTTCATTACAGATCCTCCAATTCGCGGGCAGGTATTCTGGTCTCGTTCATGTACTCATCCTTCACCACACCGTCCTTGAGGAAGATGACCTTGTGGACCATATTCTTTATGGAATTGTTGTGGGTTACTATGAGCATTGTGGTCCCGTATTTTGCGTTGATCTGTTCAAGAAGGACCAAGATATCCCTGGAAGTGTTCGAATCCAGCGCTCCCGTAGGTTCATCGCAGAGGAGGAGCTTGGGGTTCTTAATGAGTGCCCTTGCGATGGCGCATCTTTGCTGCTGTCCTCCGGAAAGCTGCGCGGGGAATTTGTTCCGATGCTCGGTAAGGCCCAGCACATCAAGGAGCTCTTCCATATCAAGAGGATCCTTCGTAAGGTATTCGCATACCTGTATATTCTCTGTCACTGTAAGATTGGGAACCAGATTGTAGAACTGGAAGATGAATCCCAGATTGTCCCTCCTGTAATCCGAAAGAGCGTTGTTCTTCATTCCGAAAACTTCCATCCCATCAACCCTGATCGAACCGCTATCCATCGTGTCCAGGCCGCCGATGCAGTTAAGAAGTGTCGACTTGCCGGAACCGGAAGTTCCCTGGATGACACACATCTGTCCTTTTTCAACGCCCGTATTTACGCCCTTTAAGACCTGAACATAGCTTCCGCCGCTTCCGTAGCTTTTCTTAACATCTCTGATCTCAAGATACATTTTTTCATTTCCTTTCTTCCAACATAACAATGTTATGTAAATGTTATTTTTTTCCGCTTCCCGTAAAAAAAAATCTTTTTCCGGGAAGCGGTGATCTTTACATATTATTTTTTAACCAGCGCAAGCTGCACCCAGCCCATGACCAGATAATTCAGGATACCTCTGAGCCTCTTCTTGGCTGTCTCCGCATCCTTCTCATGCTTGATCACATGGATGAAGGCATCCATTGATATATGTGCCATCCAGTGGGACATATATTCGTCATACGTGTATCCGCTTACGCCTGCCATCATGGGAGGTATGGATCTATCCAGCATATCCACGAACTCATCGACGATATTTTCATACATCGTGTTTTCTGATGAATTGAGAAGAAGCATAAAGCTGTCGTAATTAGCATAGATATGACCTACGATGCGGTCACAGATCTCACTGTGATCCATATCGATTCCTTCAAGGGATGTCAATCCTTTCATCTCCTCCGCATCCTCACTGAAGTGCTCGAAAAGTATCTTCCTGAGTCCGTTTAAGGGAGGATCGACAATGGCCGAGAACAGATCCGCTTTGTTTTTAAAGAAAAAATACAAAGCTCCGGTGGTCAGACCCGCATCGGCACAGATGCTCCTCAGGGACGCCTTGTTATATCCCTTTTCAAGGAACTCCTTCTTGGCGGCTTCGATCAAAAGCTCCCTGGTTCCCTGTTCGTTTTCTTTTTGCATGAAATGCTCCATAAAAAGATAACAGTGTTACGTAACACTGTTATCCTACATTCTTCCGATATGTTTGTCAAGCCGTTTACTTTTTCCTCACCGAATATCCGAAAGTTCCGATGGTCTCTGCCATCTTCCTGTACGCTCCGTGCTCATATGCCACCAGATTGCAGCGGTCCATATGGAAGACACCCTTTTCGTCAAGGTACTTCTCATCAACGGATACGCTTACGACTTCCGCAAGGAACATGTCATGGCTGCCAAGTTCGAGTACCTGAGTCACTTTACACTCCAGACAGACCGGCGATTCTGCTATTGACACGCAGTCAACAACATTGCTTTTAGCCGGTGTAAGCCCTAATTCCCTGAATTTATCGATCTTTTTACCGGTTGTGCATCCGGCCTTGTCAAGTGCATATGTCAATTCCTCGGAAGGAAGGTTTATTACAAACTCCCCGGTCTCTTTGATCATGGGGTAGGAATGTCTTTCTTTTCTCACGGAGATATACACCATCGGCGGATCGGAGCAGACGGTGCCCGTCCAGGCTATGGTGATGATATTGTTATGTCCCTCTTTATCCGTGCAGCTTACCATTACGGCGGGAAGAGGATAAAGGAAGTTGCCGGGTTTATCGAATTGTATCTTGCTCATACTCTTTCCTTTCTTATTTACACTTACGGAATATAGTATAAAATATAAACGTTTAAAAAGCACCTAAAGGAAAACATTAAAATGTCAGGAAATTTATATGTGATCCGTCACGGAAGAACGGACTGGAACGATATACCCAGACTGCAGGGGCATACGGATATTCCTCTTAACGCAAACGGAATAAAGATGGCCGAAGAAGCTGCCGTAAGGTACAGGGATGTGCATTTCGATATAGCCTTTTGCTCTCCTTTAAAAAGAGCGGCAATGACCGCGGAGATCCTTCTGAAAGGAAGGAACATTCCGGTCGTATACGATGACAGACTCGAAGAAATGAACTTCGGGATATACGAAGGCACCGTCAATTATTTCGATGATCCCGCATGCCCGGTCAATGCTTTCTTCACCTCACCGGAAACCTATCACGAGGCCCCTCCCGGGGGAGAGAGCATCGACGATCTGATGAACAGGACCGGAGAATTCCTGAACGAAAAAGTACGTCCTTTACTGGAGGGAGGAAAGGACGTACTGATAGTCGGGCATGGTGCGATGAATTCCGCGATCATAACCCGGATCAGAAATCTTCCGCTTGAAGAATTCTGGAACGAAGGGATAGAGAACTGCAAGCTGAAAAAGCTGCTATGAAACAGAGCGGCGACTCTTTCTATGAATCCTGTCATTAACGGCAAGATAGCAGCTGCCTACAACCAGCAGGAAAATGAGCAGTGCAAGTATCCACCATCCGGTTCCCATAAAAGGAAGACCATTTGTAAATCCGAAGGCTCCGGCGGGACTTCCCCAGTTGAGGAAGAAGTAAGGATAATTGTATCCTTCCGCAAACTGCCAGCCCAGGACATATCCTATTCCCGCATAGATCGCATATAAAATGGGCGGGATCAGCACATAAAATACATCTTTCTTCTTAAGTTCAAGAACATTCCCGACAACAAAGAAATCAACAACCGATAATACCGGAACAACAAGATGTGTCAGTGTGTTCTGTAGATTCCATGCTCCCGCGCCCAGTGCCGGTGCAAGGACGAATCCGAATACGATTCCGGTAAGCGTTATGGATATGGTTCCGACATACTTTATGACGCTCCATATCCTTCCGGTCTTCTTTGCCGTGCAAAGCAAGCAGATACCGATGATGCTTATCAGTGCCATGGCGATATTGGACTGGGTCGTGAAGAACATGAACGTTGCTCTTCCGCCCATGAATCTGTCCCTTGCGGCATATACGCTCAGGGTGGTTCCCATGACTGCGGAAATGAATATGATCATCTTCAGAAAAATGCTTACTATATTTTGTTTTCTTGTAAGTATATTCACTATCTGTTCCTTTCAAAAACTTTGAAAACCATAGATCGGTTGATTTATGTTTCGTAAGATTATATTTAGTAAAATGTATTTTGCCACACTTTTTCTTTTTCGTCAACAAAAAAATTCCCTGAAGGAAATCAACCTTCAGGGAATTGGTTTTATAAGCCTGTCTTATGGTATTATCAGAACTTTCCTGCCTTTGCAGCCTCTTCGATGGAAACTGCGGTGGAAACGGTCATACCAACCATGGGGTTGTTACCTGCTCCGATAAGTCCCATCATCTCAACGTGTGCGGGAACGGATGAAGATCCTGCGAACTGAGCGTCAGAGTGCATACGTCCCATGGTATCGGTCATACCGTAGGAAGCGGGACCTGCAGCCATGTTGTCGGGATGAAGGGTACGTCCGGTACCGCCGCCGGAAGCAACTGAGAAGTACTTCTTGCCTGCCTCAAGTCTCTCCTTCTTGTAGGTACCTGCAACGGGATGCTGGAATCTGGTGGGATTGGTTGAGTTTCCGGTGATGGATACGTCAACGTTCTCTTTCCACATGATGGCAACGCCTTCGCAAACATCGTTAGCGCCGTAGCAGTTAACCTTTGCTCTGGGTGACTCGGGATCCTTGGAGTAGCAGGTTCTGCTTACTTCCTTAACAGTGTTGGTGTAAGGATCATACTCGGTTTCAACGAAGGTGAATCCGTTGATCCTGGAGATGATCTGTGCAGCATCCTTGCCGAGTCCGTTAAGGATAACACGGAGAGGCTTCTGACGAACCTTGTTAGCCTTCTCTGCGATGCCGATAGCTCCCTCAGCAGCTGCGAATGACTCGTGTCCTGCAAGGAATGCGAAGCACTCGGTCTCCTCCTCAAGGAGCATCTTGCCGAGGTTTCCGTGTCCGAGACCAACCTTACGGGTGTCTGCAACGGATCCGGGGATACAGAATGCCTGGAGTCCTTCTCCGATAGCAGCTGCAGCGTCTGCAGCCTTGCGGCATCCCTTCTTGATAGCGATGGCAGCACCTACGGTGTATGCCCACTTAGCGTTCTCAAAGCAGATGGGCTGAATGCCCTCGATCATATGATAAACATCAAGTCCTGCGTCCTTAGTGATCTGTTCAGCCTCATCAATAGACCCTATTCCGTACTCAGCGAGCTTGGCAAGGATCTGGGGCTCTCTTCTTTCATAAGATTCAAATTTTGCCATTTTCTAATCCTCCCTTTATCACTCTTTACGAGGGTCAATAAGTCTGACAGCATCGGCAACACGGCCATACTGACCCTGAGCCTTCTCAACTGCCTTAACAACATCTTCGCCGGCCTTGATGAAATCCATCATCTTACCGAAGTTGATGTACTTGTAACCGATGATCTCATCGTTTTCGTCAAGAGCAAGATGGGTGATATAACCGTCGGTAAGTTCGAGATATCTGGGACCCTTGTCAAGAGTTCCGTATGTGGTACCAACCATCGAGCGTGCGCCCTTTCCAAGGTCCTCAAGACCTGCGCCGATCTGAAGTCCGTCCTCTGAGAACGCACTCTGTGTACGGCCGTAAACGATCTGAAGGAAAAGCTCTCTCATAGCGGTATTGATGGCATCGCATACAAGGTCGGTATTGAGTGCCTCAAGCAGTGTAAGACCGGGAAGGATTTCAGCTGCCATAGCTGCCGAATGAGTCATGCCCGAGCATCCGATAGTCTCAACAAGAGCTTCCTGGATGATGCCGTCCTTTACGTTAAGGGAAAGCTTGCAGGCACCCTGCTGAGGAGCGCACCAGCCGATACCGTGGGTATAACCGGAGATATCCTTGATCTCTTTTGATTTTACCCATTTTGCTTCTTCCGGTATGGGAGCCGCACCGTGATGCACACCCTGATGTACCGGGCACATTGCCTTTACTTCTGTAGAATAAACCATTAAACTAACCTCCTTAGATAGTTTTGTTATATTATCAAAATGCAATGATTTAATAATATCTTATTCTTCCGTGTCCTTAACGACAGAATCTATCTTGTCCTTAAGGTCCTTTTTTTCCGCTTTGGAAGTGGTAAACCTGTCGAGAACGTCCGGCACAAGGTCGAGGATCTTTGTCATGGCATCCTGGTTCTTGATGTTTACAAGCTTTGCATGACCATCCTTAAGCACCACCACCGCGCTGGGTGTGATGCGTCCGCCCATTCCGCCTCCTGTCCCTCCGTTTGTGTTCTTTGCCCACGCGCCGGCGCCGAGTCCGAAAGAAACATCCACAAGCGGCAGGATCACTGTTCCGTCATCAAACTTTACCGCATCCCCGACCACGGTCTTGGTCGTGAGAAAACCGTCCATTCCTTTGAACAGAGCATCTACGGTTGAATCAAACTTATTGTCGGCCATTTCAGTTCTCCTCGATTAAAATTTCGGCTCACGCTGCGTTTTGTTTCTTCGCAGCCTTTGAGGCTCTTTCCTCGTCCATGTCGACTTCCGAAAGGTGTCTCACATACTTCCATGTGCGCCTGAGTTCCTTGTTAAAGTATACCAATACAAAAAGCAAAAGTACAGTAAAAAATCTTATTTTTCCTTTGAGAGTCACATCCGCGTTCAGTACTCTGTTTTCAAAGTCCGGGCATATCTTTAGCTTGTGTCCCGTGCGGGAATAGAGCACCGCGATCACTCCGAGCACTTCTCCCGTGAGTGCGGGATCCTCAAAGCCGTATTCCACATACCCTTGTATCTTATGCGGAAGTACATGGATGATGAGCTTTTTCACTCTTCCGAGCGCCTTCTTAATTACATCTTTTTTCTTTTCCCAGGCGCGTTCCAGATAGTCACGATTGTTGATAAGATTTCCTATCCTGTCTTTAAAGCTTATCTCTTCGTTTCCGCTGTTTTTCTCATGTTTTTCGAGCTTCTTTGGTCTTTTATGTGCCTTAGGTTCCTTATGTCTCTTTGATGCTCCGGTATCTTTTAATGTATCAGATTCAGCTTTCTCAGGCTCTTTACTATCTTCTTCCGCTCTCTCCTCACGAAGCGTTTCTTCTTTCGCTTCGCTTTTTCCGTTTTCTTCCTTTCCTTCTTCGCTTCCTTCGTTTCGATCGGCTTTAAAACGAATTTCCTGTAGAGAGTCCTCAGTAAAAAGACCAGCATCTTCTTCAGTTTCGAAAGAAATGTCTTCTTCTTTTTCTTCATCCTTCTCTTCCCCGCCGGAATCCATGATGGTAAAGAACAGCACCTTCAGGTTCATCCTGAAATTCTTGTGTTCATATGTCCCTTTGAACCGCACAAGATGCAAAAGCCAGGTCACGCCGACCTCGGCCCGGAGTACCCCGGGTTCCTTTAAGCCCCGACCCGAATAGCGCACGGGCACGAACAGGACCAGAAGGACAAGGAGCAGTAAAAGCCCCAGCAGTCCCAAAAGGATAAGACCTATGATTTTTAAGATCATCAGAAAAACAGTCATATCTTCTTTTCCAGCACTCCCAGAAGCAGTTCTATGGCTTCGTCCCTGCTTTTTGCGATCCCGTAGACATGGATGTCCATTTTTTTGTAATACGGGAAAACAAGAAGCTTCGCGTCAAAAATATCATACAGGTTTTCCGTGTTCGTGGGATTTGTGAGGAGCCACACACCCGGAGCCGGCTTTCCTTTGTTCAGCTTTGAGATTATCCTTTTTTGGTGCCTTTTGGCCTTTTTACCGACCTCAAGACATTCATCAAATTCAATCATAATATTCCCTGATGAGATTTATGGCCACCTGACGCTCTCCGGCATCTCTGCAGGATGTGAGCGCGTTTTTCACATATTCGGTGACTTCCGCGCGGCTTGTGAGCATAATGGGAAGCTCTCCGAGGAGCTGCGCCATCACAGCCCTGTTTTTAAGCTTGTTCCCGTTTTTAAAAAGCTCGGAAAGGTCTCTCGCAAAGGTTGTCCGTACCTGAGAAAGATACTCGTCGCTCGTTTTCTCGTTATTGTCCTGAAGTCTTGCAAAAACGCTGTCGCTGCAGAGTTTCGTGCAGATGAGGAGTCTTTCGAAAGGCGTGCCGAGCATGAGGTTTGACACGGTCTTCATGTAATTTCCCTCAATAACGAGAAGCACGGATTCCTCGTCCTTTATCTTTTCCGCAAGTTCCTCAACATAGCCCTCGGTGCCTTCAAAAAGCGCATCCGCATCGGTATTTCCGGAAAGCATTTCTCTTACCATGTCGATCGAGCGTTTTACTCTTGTTTCCGCTTCGGTCGAAAAATACTGTCTTGTAAGGAGCACGGTAAGGAGCGCATTTGCGACGCCCATAAGATCCGTAAGCTCATCAGCGAGCTCATCCGTCACTGAGGTTCCGAACCTTACGTCGTCTTTCAGTTCAAAATAGTGCTGCTCGGAAAGCGCGGTATGATCCGCTTTGTCAAGCTCGTCAAGGAGTTCCTTCACGTTTTCGTAGATATCCGCTTTGGGATCGGGCTTAAAAAGTCCGGTCGAGGTGCGGAGCATATAGTCAAAGTTGTCGATGGCGGTCTTGTCAGAGCCGTTGTACAGTGAGAATGTGCCGTCCACCATATCGATGATCTTGTTTTTTGTGAGCCTTACGGGAAGGCTGCAGCACGTTCTTCTGATACGCTCGTTTATGACCACATCATCATCGCCGGAAAGGAATATCCAGCGAAGGATCTCACGGGCAAGGTCATCGTTCGATGTGCTCTCGATGTCGATCCTTTCAAAGCTTGGCTCAAGGCGGCGAAGGATATCCTGATGGATCACAAATCTGTCCATATAGCCCGTCAGAGCCTCGACTCTGAGTCTTATCGTCTCACGGAGCGCTATCGTTTCCTCGGTCGCTTTTCTGTATGCGTCCGGATCGAAAGCGTCCGCAGTCGCGATCCTGATATTTCCGACAAGCGCGTCGAATATCTCTTTATTGTGTTTATCAAAACCCGTGCCGTCCTCATCACTCTTGTCGATTATGAGCGACAGGTTCATAGCAAGATTGTAAAAAGCAAATTCACCGTAAAGAGATGCCATCGCAGTGATGTACACAGGAATGTTCTCCTCAAGGTTCACGCCTTTTCTTATCTCATTTTCGGTCTGTCTTAAGTTTCTGGCCATTGCCTCTCCCCCTGTCAGATCCTCTTCACATGCTCATGCGTGTAAAGATGGTCCTGACAATATTCATAATTACCGTCGCATTTCGAACAGAACCTGAATTCCAGATTTTCCCCGTCGAGTTCTGTCCTTCCGCATATCGCGCATTTATGGCGTGTGATCACGTTCTTTCCGTCATGCACGGATTGGTGTCCCATATTGGGGCCCGCCCACTTTACTTTTCGTTTGTAATCCGCTCTCCTCTTTATCTCGCTCGGCGAGATCTTGTTGTAATTTCTCGTGGAGAGGAAGAAAATGAGCGCATTTAAGAGCGACGCAAGTATGATCACAGCCATATAGTACTGACCGTAAAGGATGTATTCAAACACCTGGAAACCGAGCACGGCCGCATAGATGATGCCGAGTACCTTTACCTTCACAGGTATGAAGAACATCAGCATGACATGCATTTCCGGGAAGGTTATCGCATAAGCCAGGAAGATCGACATGCAGACATAATAAGTCGATACTCTCGAAAACCAGAAGCACGGGAAATAGGTGGTGACACCGGTCACACGGTTGTACACCGCCCCCACCGTGAACAGGTCATGCGCCGTATATGTTCCGGCCGCGAGTTCGCTTGAAAACACGATATAGGAAATGCCATAGAGCACAAAAGCGCCTATTATGGTGAAGATTATGCCTGAAAAGATATAGAAATTATATCTGAAATCACCCCATACACTTTCAAGACTGCGCCCTATCGAAAAATAGAAATACAGCATGATGAGAGTGAAAACTCCAAAGGATTCCGGAGGGATGACAAGCCACGACACCAGTCTCCATACCTGTCCGTGAAGTATGAGGTAGGGATTAAGTGTGAGGTATCCGAGGATGTCCCGGTCCAGCGTCTTTTCGATGAGCTGGAGCAGATATCCGAAAATAAAGCAGCATATCATCACGAGAGAAAGATTTCTTATCGCGTACTGCCCGAATTTCCTTTCAAGATTAAATAGCATTTTGCCCATAAGGTTCCTCCATGGGTTTTACTTTTAAATACAGAAGTATCGATATCGCAAGACACAGTATTCCAACAGGTATCATGCCATAGGTCACTATCTCGGGCTTTTCAAATGTTCCCGAAAGTACCGAAAGCAGCTC
>JAEEGK010004103.1_pt1 | contig 35887 bp, 32 predicted proteins | sample 8958771 | NCBI WGS metagenome assembly JAEEGK01 (sample SAMN16246547, study PRJNA631951) | gut metagenome | biome: gut microbiome; feature: rumen; material: SC-attached | host: Bos | place: Iran: Karaj | collected 2018-10 | reverse complement strand
GCAACAGAAATAGTCCGCCCCGCCGCCCAATCGGGCAGCGGAGCAAGGGTGGAAACGTGGGGTAAGAGCCCACGGAACGGCGTGGAAGCGTCCGTTCCTGTAAACTCTATCCGCAGCAACACCGTGGTACGGGGGACACACAGGCCTGCCCGGCCGTTCCCCAGGAGGTGGCATAGAGCGTGTCGGCAACGGCCCGCCAAGATAGATGACTGCCGCGCGCGAAAGCGCGTACAGAACCCGGCTTACGGTTTCCTCACACAGGAATCCCCAGCGGCAATGCCGCTGGGGTTTTCTGTTCAGTTCAGTATCACCGCGCCAAGATTCAGATACGCGGCGAAGCAGAGCCAGAGGATGTAGGGGATCAGCAGGGCCCCGGCCCGGCGGTCCAGGCTGCGGAACTGCCGCCAGGTGAGGATCACCAGGACGAGCAGCGTGAGGAGCCACAGGAAAGCCAGGGTATAACGCCCCAGGCCGAAGAACAGCAGGGGCCAGAGGAAATTGGCCGCCAGGGACACCGCGTAGAGGCTGAGGGCCATCTGCCTGCGGTCCTCCGAAGCGTTCGCGCCCAAAATAAACCAGGAGGCCAGACCCATCAGGAGATAGAGGACTGTCCAGACCGCGGGGAAAACCCAGCCCGGCGGGGACAGGGGCGGCTTCGGCAGCTGGGCATAGTCCCCCATGCCCCCCATGGTCAGCAGAGAGGCCAGCAGCCCCACAGCCAGAGGCACGGCCAGACAAATCAGCAGCGTGCGGATCGTTTGTTCCATCCGTCCCTCCCCCGCGCGGGTGCTTGGACGGGCAAAATGCTTTCTTCTCATGCGGGCAGCTGCCTCCCGGTATGGTCGATGGTGGTCTCGCCGCTGAGCAGGAGCCGGGAGACGGGCACGATCTTATAACCCTCCCGGAGCAGCCAGGCCACGATGTCCCCCAGGGCCTCCGGCGTGTGGAGGGCCGCATTGTGGAACAGGACGATGCTCCCCGGCTGTACCCGCCCCGTCACCCGGGCGAAGATGGTCTTTGCGTCGTAATCCTTCCAGTCCAGGCTGTCCACGTCCCACTGGACGGCGGTGACGCCCATGCCCTCCAAAGCGGCGATCACATGGTCGTCATATTCCCCGTAGGGGCAGCGGAACAGGGTGGGCCGCACCCCCGTCACCGCCTCGATCCGGTCCGAAGCGGCGCTGACGTCGGCGGTGATGGCCTCGGCGGAAAGGCTTCCCAGGTGGTCATGATGGTTGGAATGGTTCATCACCTCATGGCCCGCGTCGTGAAGGGCTTTTACGCTTTCCGGATACTTCTCCGCCCAGTCCCCCACCACGAAAAAGGTGGCGCTGACGCCGTATTTCCCCAAAATGTCGATGAGCTGCTGCGTGTCCTCATTTCCCCAGGCCGCGTCAAAAGTCAGGCTGACATACTTCCCGTCCCGCTGGACGCAGTAGACCGGCAGCTTCCGCGCCGCGGCGGAAGCCCCCACCACCTTCGGATTGCATACCACGGCGAAGATCAGCACGGCTGCCCCCAGGACGCCCAGGAAACCCAGCAGGCGCCGGTTACGCGGCCTTCTCTTTCGTTTTGCCACAAGCAGGCGCATAGACGATACCCCCTCGACCCTATCCTATGCGCGCTCCCGGGGAAACTATGTGGGGAAAATCAGTTGAAACGGCCGGGACAAGCGAGTATAATCAAAGACAGCACATGTACGGAGGTACGCGCCATGAAGATCATTACCCTCTGCCGGGAATACGGCGCCGGCGGACATTCCATCGGCCGCAAGGTGGCCGCCGAGCTGGGCATCGAGATCTATGACCGGGACATCATCGAGCAGAGCGCCGCCGCCCTGGGCATCGACCCCGGGCAGCTGGAGGCGGAGGAAGAGGGCATCAGCCGCCGGGAGACCTTCCTCCGGGCCATCACCCCCATCTCCTACGAGCGGAAGGACGCCATGTACGACGCGGAGTGCGCCGTCATCCGGGACCTGGCGAAAAAGGGCCCCTGCGTTTTCCTGGGCCGCTGCGCCGACGCGGTGCTGCAGGAGGCGGGGATCGACTGTTTCCGCGTCTTCCTTTACGGGGACGAGCGGCACCGTTCCAAGCGGGTGGGCGAGCTCATCGGCAGCACGAACCCCTCCGAGATCCAGAAGGCCCTGAAGAAGACCGATCAGGCCCGCAGGAGCTACTACACCCACTACACCGGCAAAGTCTGGGGCGACCATCGGAATTTCCATCTCTGCCTGGACACCGGCGTCCTGGGCTACGACACCTGCGTGAAGCTCATCTGCGAAGCGGTGCAGGGGATGGAATAGTCAAATCGGACCCGTTACGCTGGGCTCCGATTTGAGGGGAATCACGCTTCGCTTCCCGCACTCGCTCCGCTCGCACAGTTCGCTCCGCGATAGGTTTTTTCGCGAGGCGCATGTCCCCGCGAAAAATAACCTCAATCTTTTCGCATCTGCGGATGCGAACTCTGCGAGGCTTTTCTGTAAGAATCAAGGGCATGGACGGTGTTTCGTCCATGCCCTTGCTGTTCTTTTGTCCGCTATGCTTCAGCCAATCCATCTGAGATTCCTAAAAGCACGATGCCGATGATGACGCTCACCACGCAGGCGATCTGCCCCGCCTTGAGCTTTTCCTTGAGGAACACCCGGCTCAGGATCACGGAGACGATGCAGTAGGAGGCCACCATGGGGGCCGCCAGGAGGGGCTTGCGGGCCATGGCGTAGACATAGAACACCTGACCGAACTCCTCGCAGACCGCGGCGAGGCCCTTGGGCCGCTCGGACCGGGCGAAGGGGTTGTAGGCCTTCTTCTCCTTCAGCAGCAGGAACAGCCAGGCGACGACGCCCGCCAGGAGGAAGGTGAGCCCATAGAGGATGATGACGTCGATCTCCCCCAGGCCAAGGCCCACCTCTTCATCCAGAATGATGCCGTCCGCCGCGGTGCCGATGGTGTCGAACACGCAGTAGAGCAGAGGGAACAGGAGGGCCAGAGCCCCGAAGCGGTATTTCCGCTCCGTCGGGGCCAGCTCCCGCTCGGCGCGGGCCAGGCGCTGCTCTACGAAGGCCAGGGCCACCACGCCGACGACGATCAGCACCGTGCCGATCAGGTTGAGGGCGTCGAACTCCTCCCCCAGGTCGGAAATGCGGCCCTTCATCAGGAAAAACGCCGCCATGCAGAGGGTGCTGAGGGCCCCGGAAGCATTCTGCACCGGAGAGACGATGCTCAGTTCCAGATAGCGGAGACCCGCATAGCCGATGACCATGGAGACGATATAGCACAGAGAAGCGGGAGCATATTTCACCGCGTTCACGATCAGCTCGCCGGGGGACATCCCCGTCTCCGCCAGGGGCAGCAGGGCGAAGGCGCAGACGCCCATCACCAGCCCCACCCAGACGGCGATCTTCAAATGGGAATATCGGTCCGATTCATCGGTCCCCCGCTTATAGAAAAGGTCGGCAAAGCCCCAGCCCAGCGTGCAGATCAGGGCGAAGAAAAACCAGCTCATGTCGTACTCCGTTGATCGTTTTTCCGCGCCGAAGCCCGGCGCAAGCATGGGAGATTCTAACACGGCAGTCCGTGAAAGTCAACAATTCCGGCGGCAGCACGGGAAAGCTGGCAATTCGCTCTTGTGCCGGGGCGGGAAATCGGATATACTTATTTAGTTTAGAAATCAAGGAAAAGGGCATATCTATGGACGAGAATACCAAGCATCAGATTCAGCGGCGGCGGACCTTCGCCATCATCTCCCACCCCGACGCGGGCAAGACCACCCTGACGGAAAAGCTCCTGCTCTACGGGGGCGCCATCCAGTCGGCTGGCTCCGTCAAGGGCAAGCACGGGGACAAGCACGCCACCTCGGACTGGATGGAGCTGGAAAAGCAGCGGGGCATCAGCGTCACCTCCAGCGTCATGCAGTTTGAATATGAGGATTACTGCATCAACATCCTGGACACCCCCGGCCACCAGGATTTTTCCGAGGACACCTACCGCACCCTCATGGCGGCGGACTCCGCCGTCATGGTCATCGACGCGGCCAAGGGCATCGAGCCCCAGACAAGAAAGCTCTTCAAGGTCTGCGCCATGCGGGGCATCCCCATCTTCACCTTCATCAACAAAATGGACCGGGAGGCGCGGGACCCCTTTGCGCTGCTGGACGAGCTGGAGACGGAATTCGGCATTGGCACCTATCCCATGAACTGGCCCATCTCCTGCGGGGCCACCTTCAAGGGGATCTATGACCGGGCTTCCAGGCAGGTGCTGACCTATGACGATTTTCATGCCGGCCGCAGCCGCCTGGAGACCGTGGCCATCCCCCTGTCCGACGAGAAAACGCTGATCGAACGCATTACGGAAACCTATCTGGAAACACTGAAGGAGCAGGCGGAGCTGCTGGACGGCGCCGGGGAGGAATTCGACCTGGAGCTGGTGCGGCGGGGCAAGCTGAGCCCCGTCTTCTTCGGCAGCGCCCTCAACAACTTCGGGGTGGAGCAATTCCTGGAGAGCTTCCTTCGCCTCACCACCTCCCCCCTGCCCCGGCGGAACGCCGAGGGCGGCACGGTGGACCCTCTGGACGACCGCTTCTCCGCCTTCGTCTTCAAGATCCAGGCCAATATGAACAAGGCCCACCGGGACCGCATCTCCTTCCTGCGCATCTGCTCCGGCAAATTCCAGCGGGGGAAGGAATACTACCACCTGCAGGGAGGCAAGGCCCTGCGCCTCAGCCGTCCCCAGCAGATGATGGCTCAGGAACGGGACATCATCGACGAAGCCTACGCCGGGGATATCATCGGCGTCTTCGACCCCGGCCTGTTCTCCATCGGGGACACGGTCTGCGAAAGCGGGATGAACGTGCGCTTCGCGGGCATCCCCACCTTCGCGCCGGAGCATTTCGCCGTGGTGGAGCAAATCGACTCCATGAAGCGCAAGCAGTTCAGCAAGGGCATGACGGAGATCGCCCAGGAAGGCGCGATCCAGATCTTCTTCTACCCCAACAGCGGTATGGAGCGGGTGGTCGTCGGCGTCATCGGCATGCTCCAGTTCGACGTGCTGAAATTCCGCATGCAGAGCGAATACGGGGTGGAATACCTGCGCCGGGACATCGCCCACGAGCTGATCCGCCGGGTGCAGAACCCGGAATTCGGCGCCGAGGATTATGACCTCACCAGCGACACCCTCTGGGTCAAGGACGTGCGGGGCGGGGACCTGCTGATCTTCAACGGCAGCTGGGCCGTCCGCTGGGCGGAGGAGAAGAACCCCGGCCTCGTGCTGACGGAATTCCACCAGGATATCCAGGAGGGATAAGCACCTGTTCCCATGGGAAAGGAGGCGCGGGAATGAAGCGCATGATCCTGATCGCAGCGCTATTCTGTCTTCTGGCAGGGGCGGGCTGCGGGCGCGTCGTGCCCGTCCCTGCGTCGCCTGTGCCGGAAGGAAGCCCCACGGTGACGCCCAAGGACACTGTGCCGCCCACCCTGTCACCCCATGGGAGCCCCTCGCCTGAGCCCACGAAGGAGCCGACGCCGCAGCCTGCCCCGAAGCCGACGCTGCCGCCCACGCCTGCTCCCACACCGGTTCCAACGCCTGTTCCAACGCCGTCCCCCGCGCCGACGCCTCTGCCAACGCCGCAGCCAACGCCGGAGCCAACGCCGGAGCCGACACCTGAGCCAACGCCGGAGCCGAGCTTTCCTTCCTGGTCCTTCGCCGGGCCGGAGCTTCTTTCGCTCCCCGCGGACAGCAGCCAATATGACGTGAACCTGGCGATGACGGCCCAGGCCCTATGTGCCGCCCAGGGCGGGGACGCTGCCCGGCAGGTGCTGGAAACGGCGGGCTTCACGGTGCTGAAGCAGGTGCACTACGATAAGAGCGCCGCCGACACAGGCCACACCTGCGCCTGGACCCTGGGAAAAAAGGAGATCGACCGCGGCGGGGAAAAGCGGACGCTGCTGCTGGTCACCGTGCGGGGCACCAGCGGCGGGGAATGGTATTCCAACTTCGACTTTGCCCCCAGCCGGGATGAAGCGACCTGCTACGCGGAAAACTTTCTGGCCTGCGCCCGGGACGTGCTGGAGGGGCTGCGGGAATCCCTGGAAGCGGAGAAGACGCCGCTGCTCCTCATCTGCGGCCACAGCCGGGGCGCAGCCTGCGCCAACCTCCTGGGGCTGCTGCTGGACGAGGAACGGGGCAGCGAGGATATCTACGTCTACACCTTCGCCACTCCCGCCACCGTGCGGGGGGAAGTCCTGATGCGCAGCTATCCCAACATCTTCAATCTGCTGAACCCCTGCGATCTCGTGACCATGATGCCCATCCCCTCTTTGGGCTACGGGCGGGCCGGGCAGGATATCCTGCTGCCCAACGACCGGGAGGCGGCGGAAGCCCTCAGCGAGGGCATTGCCCGCCTGGGACTGCTCATTCCCAGCATCACGGATTACTACACCGTCCGCCACTCCCTCGCCGGCCCAGGGATCAGCGAGGAGGGAATGACCGCCTATGAATTTCTCTGCGCCGCGGCGGCGGCTTTTTCCGGCGAGGGGGCGGTGAGCCTTTTCACCGAGGGCGCGCCCCTTTCCGTCGCGCCGGACAGCGACTTTGCACCCTTGCTTGGCCTGCTCACCGGCTCCGGCGACGCGGGCAGCGCCCAGGCCCTCAACGTCGCCATCCAGCACATGCCCGCCACCTATCTCGCCCTGATGCTGGCGTCCTCCTTCTTCGGATGAGGCCGCGCCGGGAAACGTGCGGCCGGGCAGCCGTGCTTCTGTCGCAAACTTCCCGGGCAGCGCATTCTGCGCCGCCCGGCAGTTTTGCTCTTGTCTGAACGCGCGGAACGCGGTATAATCCAGACAGAAATCAAAATGGGCGGAATCTGCCCGAAAAGGAGGAAACCCCTATGTTTGCGAATATTCCGGAGGTGAAGCTGGGGATCGTGGCCGTCAGTCGGGACTGCTTCCCCATCGGCCTCTCCCAGGCCCGGCGGAAGGCCATCAAGGATGCCTATCGGGGCGAGCTGTACGAATGCCCCGTGACGGTGGAGAACGAGAAGGACATGCTGGACGCCGTGTGCGATGTGCGCAAGGCGGGCTGCAACGCCCTGCTGGTTTTCCTCGGCAACTTCGGCCCGGAGACGCCGGAGACCCTGATCGCCAAGAATTTCGACGGTCCCTGCATGTTTGCCGCCGCCGCCGAAGGGGACGGGGACCTGATCGACGGCCGGGGCGACGCCTACTGCGGCATGCTCAACTGCTCCTATAACCTGGGCATGCGCCGTATCCCCGCCTATATCCCCGAATACCCCGTGGGCACGGCGGAGGACATCGCCAAAATGATCGAAGACTTCCTGCCCGTAGCCCGGGCGATCATCGGCGTCAAAAACCTCAAGATCATCACCTTCGGCCCCCGGCCCCAGGACTTTTTTGCCTGCAATGCCCCCATCAAGGGGCTGTATGAGCTGGGCGTCGAGGTCGAGGAGAACAGCGAGCTGGACCTGCTGGTCGCCTACAAGGCCCACAAGGACGACCCCCGGATCGAGGAAGTCTGCGCCGATATGGCTGCCGAGCTGGGCGTGAGCGGCAACCGCTATCCCGCCCTCCTGCCGCGGATGGCCCAATTCGAGCTGACCCTGCTGGACTGGGCGGAGCAGCACAAGGGGGCGCGGAAATACGTCGCCTTCGCGGACAAATGCTGGCCCGCCTTCCCGGAACAGTTCGGCTTTGAGCCCTGCTACGTCAACTCCCGCCTGGCCTCCCGCGGCATCCCCGTTTCCTGCGAGGTGGATATCTACGGGGCCCTCAGCGAATACATCGGCGCCTGCGTCTCCGGCGACGCGGTGACCTTGCTGGATATCAACAACTCCGTGCCCGCCTCCCTCTATGAGAAGGCCATCAAGGGCAAATACGACTATGTCCTCACGGACACCTTCATGGGCTTCCACTGCGGCAACACCCCCGCCTGCAAGATGTGCGCGGACCGGGCGGTGAAATACCAGCTGATCCAGCACCGCCTGCTGGAGCCCCAGGGCTCTGAGCCAGACTTCACCCGCGGCACCCTGGAGGGCGATATCGCCCCCGGAAAGATCACCTTCTTCCGCCTCCAGTGCGACAGCGAGGGCAAGCTGCGCAGCTACATCGCCCAGGGCGAGGTGCTGGACGTGCCCACCGGCTCCTTCGGGGGCATCGGCGTCTTCGCCATCCCGGAGATGGGCCGCTTCTACCGCCATGTGCTCATCGAGAAGCGCTTCCCCCACCACGGGGCCGTGGCCTTCGGCCACTACGGAAAAGCCCTGTTCAGCGCCTTCCGCTTCCTGGGGGTGAAGGACGTCAGCTATAACCAGCCCAAGTCCCTCCCCTACCGCACGGAGAACCCCTTCGCATGACGGCCCCGGCGGACTGTGTCCTGGGCATCGAGCTGGGGAGCACCCGCATCAAGGCCGTGCTGCTGGACAAAGCGCACCGGCCCGTGGCCTCCGGCAGTTATGCCTGGGAAAATGAACTGATCGACGGGGTCTGGACCTATTCCCTGGCGGACGCGGAAAAGGGCCTGCAGGCCTGCTTTGCCGACCTGAAGCAGGACGCGGAAGCGAAGCTGGGCGTCAAGCTCACCGCCGTTGGGGCCATCGGCGTTTCCGCCATGATGCACGGCTACCTGGCCTTCGACGGGGAAGGAAAGCTCCTCGTCCCCTTCCGCACCTGGCGCAACACCATGACCGGGGAGGCGGCGGAAAAGCTGAGCGCTCTGTTCGGCTTCAACATCCCCCAGCGCTGGAGCATCGCCCACCTGGAGCAGGCCCTGCTGAATGGAGAAGGCCACCTCGGCAGCCTGCGCTTCTTCACCACCCTGGCGGGCTGGGTGCACTGGCGGCTCACGGGGGAAAAAGTCATCGGCATCGGGGACGCCAGCGGCATGTTCCCCATCGACAGCGAGACTCTGGATTATAACGAAACCATGCTGCGGCAGTTCGACGCTCTGCCGGAGGCTTCTGCCCTGGCCGCGCCCCTGCGGGCGCTGCTGCCCCGGGTGCTGACCGCCGGAGAGGCCGCGGGGACCCTGACAGCGGAGGGTGCCAAGCTGCTGGACCCCAGCGGGGCTTTGCAGCCGGGCATTCCCCTGGCGCCTCCGGAGGGGGACGCGGGCACCGGCATGGCCGCCACCAACTCCGTGGCCGTGGGGACGGGCAACGTCTCCGCCGGCACCTCCGACTTCGCCATGGTGGTGGTGGACGCGCTCCCCGGCGTCCACCGGGAGATCGACATGGTGACCACCCCCGCGGGGAAGCCCGTGGCCATGGTCCACTGCAACAACTGCACCTCCGATATCAACGCCTGGGCGGGCCTTTTCGGGGAATTCGCCTCCGCCATCGGCGTGAAGCTGGAAAGCGGCGCCGTCTTCGACCTGCTGTTCCGCAAGGCCCTGGAGGGCGCGCCCGACGGGGGCGGGCTCCTCAGCTATAACTATGAATCCGGCGAGGGCGTCACCGACCTGGACGAGGGGCGGCCCGTGTTCCTGCGGCAGCCCGGCGCGAAGCTGGGGCTGGGGGACTTCATGCGCACCCATCTCATGAGCGCCCTGGCGACGCTGAAGATCGGCCTGGATATCCTCACCGGGGAAGAAAAAGTCGCCATCCGGCAGCTCTACGCCCACGGGGGCTTTTTCAAGACCCCGGAGGCGGGGCAGCGCCTCCTGGCCGCCGCCGTGGACGCACCCGTTTCCGTCATGGAAACGGCGGGAGAGGGCGGGCCCTACGGCATGGCCCTGCTCTGCGCCTACCTGCTGGAAAAGAAGGACGGGGAGACCCTGGACGCCTTTCTGGCGGAGCGTGTCTTCGCCGGGGCCGCCACCGCCACCCTGACGGCTAAGCCGGCGGACGTGGAGGGCTTCCGGGCCTTCCTCGCGAAATACCGCCGCGCCTTCCCGGTGGAGAAGACCGCCGTGGAAAGCTTTTGAGGTGAACCTATGCTGGAAGCACTGAAAGAACAGGTCTGTGAAGCGAATCTGCTTCTCCCGAAGCACGGCCTGGTGACCTTCACCTGGGGCAACGTCTCCGGCATCGACCGGGAAAAGGGTCTGGTGGTCATCAAGCCCTCCGGACTCAGCTATGAGATGATGAAGCCGGAGGACATGGTGGTGCTGGATATGGAGGGCAACATCGTGGAGGGCAAATGGAAGCCCTCCAGCGACACCCCCACCCATCTGCGGCTCTACGCCGCCTTTCCCGGCTGCGGCGGCATCGTGCACACCCATTCCCGCTGGGCCACGGTCTTTGCCCAGGCGGGGAAGGCCATTCCCGCCCTGGGCACCACCCACGCCGACGATTTCCACGGCCCCATCCCCTGCACCCGCCCCCTGACGGAGGCGGAGATCAACGGGGCGTATGAAGCGGAGACTGGGAACGTCGTCATCGAGACCTTCCGGGGCCGGGACCCCATGGCCGTGCCCGCCGCCCTCGTCTGCAGCCACGGTCCCTTCGCCTGGGGCAGGGACGCCATGGAAGCGGTGCACACCGCCGTGGTGCTGGAGGAAGTGGCCTTCATGGCCTGGCACACCCTGGCGCTGAACCCGGAGAAGGCGGAAATGCAGAAGCCCCTATTGGACAGGCATTACCTCCGCAAGCACGGCCCCGGCGCGTATTACGGACAGAAATAGAAGCATATCGACGATGTGCCTGCCGCAGCAACGGCAGGCACATTCCTGCACATATCGGAGGAGACCGGATGCTGACAATCTATAAACCCCAATTCGAGGACCTTTGGTTCCGCCAGATGATGCTGGCGGATGAAGATACCATGTCCTATAACCACGCCTGGGGCGGCACGATCCCATGGCCAAAGGCGGAATGGGACAGCTGGTACGACAGGTGGGTGGCAAACCCCAAAGACGGGCGGCTATACCGCTATGTGAAAAACAGCAGCGGGGATTTCGTGGGAGAGATCGCCTATCACTATGATGCGGACATGCGGGGCTTTACAGCTAACGTCATCATTTTCTCGAAGTATCGGGGTCGGGGATACGGCGGGCAGGCGCTGGAGCTGCTCTGCGCCGAGGCCAGGTCAAAGGGGATCACAGTGCTGTATGACGACATGGCCATCGACAACCCGGCGGCGGCGTTGTTCCTGCGGCACGGGTTCAAAGAAGAAGCCAGAACGGCTGAGAAGATCATCCTGAAAAAGGCGCTGTGAGGCTGTTCAATCCATCCGGGAACGGAAATCGATCTCCAGGGTCAAGGCACGCTCCGCGTCGTCCAAAGCCTCCTGTATCTCCCGCTCCCCTTTCGCTGCTTTCAGCTGCTCCACGCCGGTAAACCACAGGGGAAACAGGCATCGGAACAGGGGCAGGGCCAATTCCTTTTCCGCCTCGCTGAACCGGTATCGTTCCTTGACGACCGTGATGCCGTAGATGAGCCGCCGCAGGAGTTCCTCTGTCCAGGACCCGGGTTCCTCCGGAGCCGGCTTCTCCGCTCTCTTTCCGAAAATAAAGGGTACTTCCCGGAAGAGATAGTTAAGGAACACCTCCCGCCCTGCTATGTTGAAATCCATGACGCCTGCAAATTTTCCGTTTTCGTCCAGCAGGATATTCGTGCTGTTCAGGTCCGCCTGGAAAACAGAGGTGGGCAGTCGGTGATATTCCTTTTCCAGGAAAGCCCGGTTTTCCTGCCATCGCTCCCAGATCCGGGTGACCTGGGGCCGGAAGCGGTCCGGCAGCTTATCCGCGCAGGACAGCCAATCGCGGGCATTCTCCATCACTTCATCCTCGGCGTCCGCCGGGTCGAAGGTGCCGAACAGGACCCAGGCGGAGGGCAGGTCTGTGAAATCCAGGTGAGCGGCGGCAATTTCAGAGTTCATGCGAAGAAGATCGTCCAGATAGATGAATTTGCCATTGGGAGACACTTCCGCGATCGCAAAACTGTCTGCTGTACAAAAACGGGCAAATTCTTCCCCATAAACGATGCATTTGCGGCCCTGATACTCCACATAGGGGAACTCCCCCGCTTTTGTCCGCAGGAAGCGGGGGCAATAGTATCCCCGGCGGCGGTACTCCTCCGCCAGCCTTTCCCACATTTCCAGGTGCGCCGGGTCGGTGAAGCCGTTGGAGGCCAGCTTGATCACCATTCTGTCCCCCAGTTCCGGCGGGAGGACGCCCTTCTCCCATCGGACGATCACCGCTTCCCGGAAGTCATCCTCCCCGTGGCTGGTGTTCTTGATCTCGTATTCCAGCGGCTGCGCGTTCGCAAAAAGGCCGATGATTTCCTTGATATCCATCATGGTTTCCTTTCCGAATCCTCATTTCAGCGGGATAATAGCATATAGATCGTTCCCCGTCAACGGTGCAGGGATCCCATAAGGAAACACCGCTTTCACTCTTTTCTCTTTTCCGGGAATGTGCTAGAATGGCGTCGCCGGGGTCACCGGCTGGAGGGAGGAACGTGCGATGCTGCAAAGCCTGAAATTCGTCGGCACCCAGGTGCTGATCCTGTTCATCGTCATGGCGGTGGGCTTTTTCTGCCGCAAGCTCCGGGTGCTGGGCGAAGGCGGCGTCAAGGGCCTCACGGATCTGATGCTCTGCGTCGTCACCCCCTGCATGATGTTCAAGGCCTTTCAGCATCCCTTTGAAGCTTCCCTTCTCCGGGGCTTCCTCATCACCCTGGGGGTGGTGGCGGTGATGTACCCCCTGGAGATCGGCCTTGCCAAGCTGCTGCTCCGTGACAAGGACGACACCCGGCGGCGGGTGCTGCACTTCGGCGCGGTCATCCCCAACTGCGGCTATATGGCCCTGCCCCTGCTGCAGGAGCTCTGGGGAGCGGAGGCGGTGATCTACGGCGCGGCCTTCAACACCGCCCACGTCCTTTTCCTATGGACCTACGGTCTGAGCCTCATGAGCGGCGGAAAGGCGAAGCTCTCCGCCCGCAAGGCCCTTGTGAATCCCGGCACCGTCAGCGCAGTGATCGGCCTCATCCTTTTCTTCTGCCCCTTCCGTCTGCCGGCGCTGATCGCCCGGCCCATCGACTATCTGGCGGCGCTCAACGCCCCGGTGCCCATGCTCATCATCGGCTTCTATCTGGCGGGGCTTAGCTGGCGGACCGTGCTGCGAAAGGGCAACGAATACCTCATGCTGGCCCTGCGGCTCCTGGTCGCCCCGGCCCTCACCCTGGGTCTGTTGTGGCTCTGCGGGGTGCGGGGAGTGCTGCTGATCACCAACGTGGTCTGCATGGGGGCTCCGGTGGCGACCATGTGCACCATGTTCGCCACGAAATACGACGCGGACCCCGCCCTCTCTGCGGGAATGGTGGCGGTCAGCACCCTTCTCTCCGTCCTCACCATGACCCTCGTCGTGGGATTCACGAGCTATATCGCCTGACGGATATACAATGCGCCCCCGGCCCGGAGGCCGGGGGCGTCGTTATAATGTTCCGGGGCAGCCTTTCGGCTGCCCCGGCTGCTTCCAAACCGGAAGCGGGCTTCCGGTTTGGAAAGGAAGTTTCGGTGGAATCTGCGGGTATTCTCTCCTGCGGGGGTACCCGCCGTTCCGCCGGATAAGGACTTAATACATGCCCATGTCGCCGCCGGCGGCAGGAGCCGCGGGTGCGGGAGGCTCGGGCTTGTCGGCCACAAGGGCCTCGGTGGTCAGCAGCATGGCGGAGACGCTGGCGGCGTTCTCCAGAGCGCTGCGGCAGACCTTGGCGGGGTCAACGATGCCGGCGGTGAGCATATCGCCGTAGACCTCGTTCGCGGCGTCGAAGCCGTAGTTCACATTGCGGTTGCCCTTGACCTTCTCCAGGATGACGCTCCCCTCCAGGCCGGCGTTGATGGCGATCTGGCGGATGGGGGCGGTCAGGGCCTTGGCGATGATGGCCGCGCCGGTCTTCTCATCGCCGGTAAGGGTGCCCAGCATCTTCTCCACAGCCTTGCCGGCGTTCACATAGATGCTGCCGCCGCCGGCCACGATGCCTTCCTCCACAGCGGCGCGGGTGGCGTTCAGCGCGTCCTCCACGCGGAGCTTCTTTTCCTTCATCTCCGCCTCGGTAGCGGCGCCCACTTTGATGACGGCCACGCCGCCGCTCATCTTGGCAAGCCGCTCCTGCAGCTTCTCGCGGTCATAGTCGGAGGTGGTGATTTCGATCTGAGCCTCGATCTGCTTGATGCGGCCCTTGATATCCTCGCTCTTGCCGGCGCCGTCCACGATGACGGTGTTTTCCTTGGTGACCTTCACCTGGCGGGCGGAGCCCAGGACCTCCACGCCGACTTCCTTCAGCTCGATGCCCACATCGCTGGACACGACCTGCGCGCCGGTCATGGTGGCGATATCGATCAGCATCTCCTTGCGGCGGTCGCCGAAGCCGGGGGCCTTGACGCAGACGCAGGTGAAGGTGCCGCGCAGCTTATTGAGGATCAGGGTGGCGAGAGCTTCGCCCTCCACGTCCTCGGCGATGACCAGCAGGGGCTTGCCCGCCTGGGCGACCTGCTGCAGCAGGGGCAGCAGCTCCTGAATGTTGGAGATCTTCTTATCGGTGATCAGGATATAGGGGCTGTCCAGCACAGCCTCCATCTTGTCGGAGTCGGTGACCATATAGGGGGTGATATAGCCCCGGTCGAACTGCATGCCTTCCACGACCTCGCTGTAGGTCTCGGCGGTCTTGCTCTCCTCCACGGTGATGACGCCGTTCTGGCTCACCTTCTCCATGGCCTCGGCGATCAGCTTGCCGATGAAGGGATCGCCGGAGGAAATGGTGCCGACACGGGTGATGTCCTCGGTGCCGCTGACGGGCTGGGCGATCTTCTTGATCTCGGCCACGGCCACGTCCACGGCCTTCTGGATGCCCCGCTTCATGACCATGGGGTTGGCCCCGGCGGCGATGTTCTTCATGCCCTCGTGGACCATGCTCTGGGCCAGCAGGGTGGCGGTGGTGGTGCCGTCGCCGGCGACGTCATTGGTCTTGGTGGCGACTTCCCGCACCAGATAAGCGCCCATGTTCTCAAAGGGGTCCTCCAGCTCGATCTCCTTGGCGATGGTCACGCCGTCGTTGGTGATCAGGGGAGAGCCGTATTTCTTTTCCAGGACCACGTTGCGGCCCTTGGGGCCCATGGTGATCTTGACGGTGTCCGCCAGATGGTCGACGCCCCGCAGGAGCGCCTGACGGGCTTCTTCACTATACGCAAGCTTCTTAGCCATGATTTCTTACCTCCTCAAAATCTGAACGCGCTCAGTCTTCCACGATGGCGAGGATCTCGCCCTGACGGACGATGGTGTATTCCTCACCCTCGACTTTGACCTGCGTGCCGCTGTATTTCCCAAGGATGACCTTATCGCCGGCGCCCACGGTCATCTCCACTTCGGTGCCGTCCACCATGCCGCCCGGGCCTGCCGCGATAACTTCAAAAATCTGAGGCTTTTCCTGTGCCGCAGCCGTCAGGATGATGCCGCCGACCTTCTCCTCCGCCTCGATCTGCTTCACGATCACGTGATCCGCCAAAGGAATGAGTTTCATTATGATACCTCCTGCCAATCAGCATAACGCTGTATTTCTTTGTGATTTAGCACTCAATGCCCCTGAGTGCTAACGACATTATAATAACCCAAGACCATCCAATGTGCAAGCATAATTTCACTAATAAAGGAAAAAATTATCGGCATATTCCTCCGGGAATCGAATTTATCTTCCATTTCCTCCCGCGATCTTCCTTTTTCTCCGATTTCTTCCGTTTTCTATGCTTCTTTCTCAGAAATACATATAGAGCTGGCACTGGATCATACCGTTGTAGAGTTTGCGCCGCTTGCTCGCCCGGCGGCCGAAGTTCTTTTCAAAGTCCAGATCGGAGGTGAGGATATACATGTGCCAGTCCTTCGAGCTTCGCCAGCTTTTCCCGATGCTGCGTGCCAGCAGCTCCGCCTCGCGGGTGTCCAGAAGCCGGTCTCCGTAAGGGGGATTGGTAATGAGGACGCCCTTTTCCTCCGGCAGGGTCAGCCTTCTCGCGTCCGCCTGGGAAAAGGTGATGTATGCCGCCACGCCCGCCTTTCGGGCGTTCTCCTCCGCCACCTCCAGGGCCTTGGGGTCCACGTCGGAGGCGAAGATGCGGTAATCCCCCCGGTATTCCTTCTCCTTCGCTGCGGCGCGCTCCTCCGCCCAGAGGGCGGCAGGGATGCTTTTCCATTCTTCGGCTGCAAAGCGCCTGCCCAGGCCGGGGGCCCGGTTCAGGGCCGCCAGGGCGGCCTCGATGGCGATGGTGCCGCTGCCGCAGAAGGGGTCCAGAAAGGTCTCCCTGCCCTTGAAGCGGCTCAGCTTCACCATGGCGGCGGCCAGGGTCTCCCGCAGGGGAGCGGCCGTAGCCTCCGCCCGCCAGCCCCGCTTGTGGAGGCTGGGGCCGCTGGCGTCCAGATACAGGCTGGCCCGATCCTTCAGCAGGGAAAAACGGATCTGGCAGGTTCCCCCGGTCTCCGGCAGGCGCTGGGCGCGGTACTTCTGCCCCAGCCGCTCCGCCACGGCCTTTTTCACGATGCGCTGACAGTCGGGGATGGATTTGAGGGCGCTGTCCAGGCTGCTGCCCTTCACGGGAAAGGCGGCGTAGTAGTCGATGAACCGTTCCCAGGGAAGGGCCTTCGTTCCCTCAAAGAGAGCGTCGAACGTGGGGGCTGAGAATTCCCCCAGGAGCACATAGACCCGCTCGCCGGTGCGCAGCCAGAGGTTTGCCTTCACCAGGGCCCGCTCGTCCCCCTCGAACAGGACGCGGCCCGTCTCGCTGCGGACGTTTTCCATGCCCAGATAACGCAGCTCGTCCGCCGCCAGGCCCTCCAGGCCGAAAAGGCAGGGTACGCAGAGGGTCACGGCGCTTCACCTCCCCTGTCGGATTTGCAGATAAAGGAGTGCCAGTCCCCCATCCGGCGCTGCTGAAAGGCAAAGCCCTGCCTTTTCAGCGCCGCGGCGATCTCCCCTTCCCGGCCGTCGATGACGCCGGAAACGATCAGCGTGCCGCTCTCCCGGAGCCAGCGGGGGATATCCGGCAGGAGCGCGAGGATCACATCCGCCACGATATTCAGGAAAACGATGTCATATTCCCTGCCGCCGATGACTTGCCGCAGGGCCTTGTCCGCCGTGGCGTCCCCCGCCAGGACCGTGAGCCGGTCCTCCACCCCGTTCAGGGCCGCGTTCTCCGCGGCGATGCGGGGCGAGGCTTCGTCGATATCGCAGCCCAGGGCGCTTTTCGCGCCCAGAAGCAGGGCGGCGATGGCCAGGATGCCGCTGCCGCAGCCCAGATCCAGCACCTTCTCCGCCCGGGGGGCCAGGTCCTCCGCAGCCTCCAGACACATGCGGGTGCTGGGGTGGGCCCCGGTGCCGAAGATAAGACCGGGGTCCAGCCGCAGGGGCACGCGCAGCCCGTCCACCGGCACCGGTTCCCACTCCGGCAGGATCAGCAGCCGCCGTCCCACCTCCATGGGCCGGTAGTACTGCTTCCAGTTATTCTCCCAATCCTCGTCCCGGAGGGTGCGGCGTTGGAGCCGGTATCCCGCCTGTTCCAGCGGCGGCCGCATGGCCTCCAGGGACTTCTCCCCTTCTTCGTCCGCGGAAACATAGAATTTCACCCGGCTGACGCCCTTCCGGGAAGCGAGGAAATCCTCGTCCACGGCGTCCCAGAAGCGGCCGGACTCCCGAAGGAAGCCCTCGATATCCTTTTCATCCTCGATGACCAGCCCCCCTGCGCCCAGGGAATCCAGCAGCGCGCAGAGGGCCTCCGTGTCCCTGTCGGGGGCGTCGATGCTGATTTCCAGCCATTCCATGCCCTCAGCCTCCCTTCCGGGCATAATTCCGCCGGATGCGGGCGTAACAGTCGTTGCAAATGCGGCCGGAATGGTGCAGGGGCATGGCCGCGCCGCAGCGGTCGCAGAAGCGGATGTTGTTTTTCAGGTTATGCAGCAGGATCATGTTGATCAGGTCCGCCGTCTTCTCCCGTTCGTCCCGCAGGGCGTCGCTGTCCACAGGGCAGGAAAAGGCCTTGCAGAAGGAGAAATAGAGGTCCAGCTTCCGGTAATAGAGCTCCAGCTCCGGCAAGGTGTAGGCCGTCTTCTTCTCCTGGAGGACCGGCTGCTCCGGTTCCGTGCCGTTCCCATAGGCCCGCAGGAAGCGGTAAAAGAGCATGATGAGCTCGTCGTCCGTCTCATCGAAGGGGATGTTGGCCGCCGCCAGCTCCTGCTCCTTGGGCAGATGGAAGCCCCGCTCCCGCATCTGGGAGATGATGGTGATGTAGCGGGAGATATCCAGCTTGTGATAGGGCTCCACCGTGGGCATGCGGTTCCAGACCTCCAGCACCTCCAGCAGATCGAAATCCACCATGAGCACCAGGTCGCTGAAGCCCGCCACCGCGTAGGTCAGGGGGGGCACCACCGTCTCCATGCAGGTCTGGATATGGCTCAGGTTCTCCGTGGCACCCACATAGCCCTTGTCGTAGATGCCGTAGCGGCCAGCCCGGCCTGCGATCTGCTGCACCTCCTCCGGCTTCAGGGGCCTGCGTTCACGGCCGTCGAACTTGGAGGTGTCCATGAAGATGATCCTCCGGATGGGCAGGTTGAGACCCATGCCGATGGCGTCGGTGGAGACCACATACTGCCGCTCGTGGTTGAGGAAGCCCGCCACCTGCTTGCGCCGGGTGGCGTAAGGCAGGGCCCCGTAGATGATGGCGGGTTCCTTGCCGTGCATCCGCAGGTCCTCCGCCACGCTGAGGACCCCCACCTTGGAGAAGGTGATGAGGGCGTCGCCGGGCTGGATATCCAGATAGTCCACCACCCGGTTCATGCAGATGAGGGGCGTCTTCCGCTTGTGCTCGATGACCTCGAAGCTGTCGCCGCAGCTGCGGATGAGGCGGAGCAGCAGGTTTTTCGCCTCCGGCGCGGCGCAGAGGTGCACTTCCTCCGCCAGCACTCCCAGGATGGCCCTGGTCCAGGCATAGCCCCGCTCCCGGTCCGCGATCATCTGGCATTCGTCGATGACCGCCACGTCGAAGCGCCGCTTCATATCCAGCTTCTCCGCCGTGGCCGCCACGTGGGTATCCCCCGGGCGCACGTCCTCCTCCTCGCCGGTGGTGAGGCTGCAGTTCACCCCGTAGTCCAGCAGGGTCTCCTGGGCCTCCAGGGCCAGGAGGCGCAGGGGGGCCAGATACACCCCCGTCTCCGCCCGGATGAGGCGCTGAAAGCCGGCGTAGGTCTTGCCGGTGTTTGTGCCGCCGATGTGCACGACGAAATGCCGCTGGAGGGCGCGGGCTTCCGGGTATTCATCCTTGGGATTCAGGGCTACCAGCAGCTCCAGACTGCTGCGGATGGCCCGCGGCACATAGCTGACGGAATAGAGATAGCTCAGGGGGTGGCTCAGCAGCTCCTGGGCCGGGAAGCCCTCCATGGTCAGCAGGGCGTGGACGTCCGATTCCGGCTGGGCGGCGGTGAAATCCGCAATGGCGCGCTCCGCCGCGGCCAGCAGGGCGGGCGCATAGCCCTCCCGCAGGCGCTCTCTCTGCTCTCCCTTGAGCGTGCCGATCCAATACCCGGCGGCGGCGAAGCGCTTCATTTCCGTGCCGGGCGCAGCGTCCCCGTCACCGGCGTGCTGCCGGAGGGCCAGGAGGTGGCCCACATAGCTCATGGCCTTGCCCTCCCGCAGGGAAGGCTGGGCGCCGGATTTCATCATGCCCAGGATGCCCCGGTGGTAGTGCCCGGCCAGCAGAGCCGCCTCCGGCGGCGCATCCTCCGGCAAACGCCAGCTTTCCTCCAGCAGACGGAGGGAAGCTTCCAGCAGGGCGGCGGATTCCTCCTTCTCCCGCTCCGCTTCCTCGGTGCGCTGCTGCTGCGCCGCCTCCGCCGCGGCGATGAAGCGCTCCGACTTTTCCGCCTCGACGACCGTTTCTTTATTCCAGGTGCGGACGCTGCGGCCACTGAAATGCCGGTAGGACGGCTTGGGCAGCAGCTCCTTCATCAGTGCTTCCGTCCAGCCGCGGCTTTTCAAGGTCCCGACCGGCCAGTTTTTTCCGTATTTTCCGCCTGACATCGCGTATTTCTCCCGTGAAATGAACTCAATAGAGGTAGTTTATCACAGATTTTTCCCATTTACAACTTTCCGACGCTTCCCGCGGGGGCAAATCTGTGCTACACTGAGGGAAAGTCAATGAATGGGAGGTTTCTCACATGACCAATGTGGAACAGATTTCCGGCTTCTCCATGGATTTCTTCAGCCTCAAGGGCAAGGTGGCCATCGTCACCGGCGCGAACCAGGGGCTGGGCATGGGCTATGCCCTGGCCTTCGCCCGGGCGGGGGCGGACCTTTTCATCCCCCACTACACGGAGGACGTGGAGGATATCAAGGCGCTGATCGAGGCCGAAGGGCGGCGGGTGGAATTCTACCGGGGCGACCTGCAGGACCGGGACTATCTCCGCAGCATCCCCGGCAAATGCCTGGAGGCCTACGGCAAGATCGACATTCTGGTGAACAACGCGGGCACCAACTGCTTTGCCGATTTCCTGGAATTCCCCGACGAGGGCTGGGACCGGGTCATCGCCGTCAATATGAACGCGGTGTATCTTCTGGGCCATGAGGTGGCGAAGGTCATGGCCAAGCAGGGCCACGGCAAGATCATCAACATCGGCTCCGCCCTCAGCTACACCGGCGACGCCAAATGCCCCGCCTACATCACCGCCAAGCACGGGGTCATCGGCATCACCCGGAGCTTTGCAAACGAATTGGGCAAATATGGCATCCAGTGCAACGCCATCTGCCCGGGTTTCATCTACACGGAGGTCAACAAGGCCATCTCCGACGATCCCGTGTTCTACAAGCACATCACCGACCGCATCTCCCTGGGCCGCTGGGGCACCCTGGGAGACCTGATGGGCACCGCCGTGTTCCTGGCCAGCAAGGCCAGCGACTATATCAACGGGGCCGACATCAAGGTGGACGGCGGCTTCTCCACGGTGCTGTAAGGCGGAGAGAATGTCCTACAGCGAGTGCCACGGGCACATTTTTATGGACGGTCACGTCTTCAGGGAAGCCATGGAGCTTCACCGCAGCGGCGTGGTCCGGGAAGTCATCGACGAAAGGCTGGGGCTGCTGCGGGAAGCGGGCGTCACCTACTACCGGGACGGAGGGGACAAGCTGGGCGCATCCCTCTACGCCCGCAGCCGGGCGCCGGAATACGGCATCGAATACCGCACCTGCGCCTTCGGCACCCATAAGCGGCATCAATACGGGGGCCTGGTGGGCCTTCCCTTCGACACGGCCTCGGATTTCCGGGGCCTGGTGGCCCTGGCGAAGGAGCAAAAGGCGGATTTCATCAAGCTGATGATCTCTGGCATCATGGATTTCCAGTCCTTCGGCGGCCTCATGGGGGGCGGGCTGGAGCTGGCTGAGATACCGGAGCTCATCAAAATCGCCCACGGGGAGGGCTTCCGGGTCATGGCCCACGTGAACGGCGCGGCGCGGATCAAGACCGCCCTGGAAGCCGGGCTGGACAGCGTGGAGCACGGCTATTTCATGGACGACGAGTGCCTGACCCTGCTCCAGGAGACCGGGGCTGTGTGGGTGCCCACCCTGGCGGCCACGGCGGGCTTCGCCGGGCGGCCCGGCTTCACGCAGGGGGTGGCGGAAGCGAACCTGCGCCACGCCTGCGAGAACATCCGAAAGGCGAAGGGCCTCGGCGTTCTCATAGCCGCCGGTTCCGACGCGGGGGCGGTGAACGTTCCCCCGGACCGGGGCATCCACATCGAGCACACCCTCCTGGCCGCCGCCGGGCTGGAACCGGAGGACGTCGCCAAGGGCGACGAAGCCATCCGCAGGCGCTTCGTTTACGGAGGATAAGAGCATGCGTGGAAGAACGATCAAAAACGTCGCCGTCGTCAGTCTATCCAGTGGGATCATCGGCGAGGAGTCCATCCGTTTTGAAACGGAGATCGGCATCCGTCGGCTGAAGGAATACGGCCTGAACGCGCGCTTTATGCCCCATGCGCTGAAGGGGCTGGAATACGTCAAGGCCCACCCGGAAAAACGGGCGGAGGACCTGCTCGCTGCGTTCCGCGACCCGGAGATCGATATGATCCTCTGCGCCATCGGCGGGGACGATACCTACCGGCTGCTCCCCTACCTGTTCGATCATGGCGAGCTGGCCGACGCAGTGACGGACAAGGTGTTTCTCGGCTTTTCCGATACCACCATCAATCATCTGATGCTGCACAAGGTGGGTCTGAACACCTTTTACGGGCAGGCCTTCCTGCCGGACCTCTGCGAGCTGGGGCCGGAGATGCTGCCCTATACCCGGCGGTACTTTGAAGAGCTCCTTGCCACCGGCGGGATCCGGGAGATCACCCCCAGCGACGTCTGGTACGAGGAAAGGGAGCGCTTCACCCCGGACCAGGTCGGCACAGAGCTTCCGCCCCATCCCGACCGGGGCTTTGAGCTGCTGCAGGGCGCCCCTGTATTTTCAGGGAAGATCCTGGGCGGCTGCATAGACTCCATGTTCGACATGTTCGACGGCGGGCGGTACGCGGATATGCCGGTCCTGTGCCGGAAATACCGCCTGTTCCCGGAGGCGGAGGACTGGAAGGGACGCATCCTGCTGCTGGAAACCAGCGAGGAAAAGCCGACGCCCGACCAGTACCGGAAGGCGCTGGAATACCTGAAAGCAGCCGGCGTGTTCGGCGCGGTATCCGGCGTGCTGGCGGGAAAGCCCATGGACGAGACTTATGCGGAGGAATACCGGCAGCTGCTGACCCAGGTCATCGACCGCCCGGAGCTCCCTGTGGTTTTCAATCTGAACGTCGGGCACGCCAAGCCCCGCTGCATCATCCCCTTCGGGGTCGAAGCCGTTGTGGACGCGGAAAAGCAGGTCATACGGTTTGCCCGCTGAACGGCCCTTTCGGTTTTTCCGGCAAATCAAAAAGCACTCACCTGATCACAAGGTGAGTGCTTTTTCGGTTCACAGCATATCAGCCCAGGGCTTTTTCCCACTCGGCTTCCCGGAAGCCCACCAGGACGAAGTCCTCTCCCACCAGGATGGGGCGCTTGACCAGCATCCCGTCGGAGGCCAGGAGCTTGAATTGCTCCTCCTCCGACATGGCGGGCAGCCGCTTGGAAAGCGCCAGCTCCTTATACTTCAGCCCGCTGGTGTTGAAGAAGCGTTTCAGGGGGAGGCCGCTGCGCGCATGCCAGTCGCGCAGCTCCGCCTCCGTGGGATTCGCTTCCTTGATGTTGCGTTTCTCAACGGCGATCTCCCGGTCCTCCAGCCACTTTTCCGCCTTTTTGCAGGTGGTGCAGCCGGGATAACACACAAGCAGCATATCGTTCCCTCTTTTTCTCAATAGAACAGCTGCGCGATGGGACTGGAGGCGTCCAGGATCAGGGTCTTCTGTTCCCCGGTCATGGAGCTTTTCAGAGCGTCCAGTGCGATCATGAAGCTGTAGAATTCCGCCTCGTCCTCCGTGTCGTAGACCTCGCTGAGGATGCGCATATACTCCGCGTCTCCCTCGGCCTTGAGGATCTCCGCCTGGGCTCTGGCCTCCGCCACGCGGATCTCCACTTCCTTGTCCGCCTCGTTGCGGATCTCCTTGGCCTGCTTTTCCCCGTCCGCCAGGTAAGCGGCGGCGATGTTGTTGCGTTCGGAGATCATGCGGGCATAGACGGCGCTCTTGTTGTCGTCGGGCAGGTCGATCTTCTTGGTCTCCACCGCCTCCAGGGCGATGCCGTAGCGCCTGAAGGAATCGCCGATATTGGCCATGATGGCTTCCACCACCGCGCCGCTGCGGCCGGAGATGATCTGATCCCGGGTCATGGAGCTCATGACGGTTTTCAGTGCGTTATAGACATTGGCGTTGATGCGGCTCTCCGCATTTTCGATGCTGCCGGAAAGGGTCTCGATAAAGAGCCGCGGATCGTCGATGGACCAGATGGCAAAGCAGTCGGCGATGAGGCTGGTCTTGTCCGCGCTGAGCAGGTCGCTCACGGGCAGGTCGTAGAGCAGCACCGTGTTGGGCAGGGTGGTGACGGTCTGAACAAAGGGGACCTTGAGATAGAGGCCGGGCCTGTCCTTCACGTCCTTCACCGCGCCGAACTGGAGGATGACGCCGTATTCATTCTGCTTCACCACGAAGGTCCCGGTGCCGATAAGGATCAGCATGAGCACGACCACGACGCCCAGAAGGATCCAGCGGGCCTTGCCGCCCGTTTTCCCTGTTTTAGCCAAGGTCGTTCACCTCCTCCCCATAAGTGTCGGCTGCCGGTTCGCTGTCTCCTCCGCCGAGGAAATCGTCCAGCGGCAGAACGGTCGTCAGCTCGCTGCCGTCCTCGCCCAGGATGACGACCTTCATGCCCGGGAATATCTTCGCCACCATCTCATAGAAAAGGCGCTGGCGGGTGATCTCCGGGAAGCGGGAATACTCCGCATAGAGCTCCTTGAAACGGGTGGCCTGGCCGCTGGCCTCCGCGATCCGGGCGGCCTTGTAGGCTTCCGCCTGCCGCAGGATCTCGTCCGCGTCCGCTTCGGCGGCGGGCAGCTCTTCGTTGGCGTATTTGTTCGCGTTGTTGATGGCGGTCTCCGCCTCCTGCTTGGAGGTCTCCACCGCCTTGAAGGCCTGCTGCACCTCCCTGGTGGGGGGCTCGGCGTCCTGCATGGCGATGTTCACCAGCTCCAGGCCCAGGTCCTCCTTTTCCAGGCGGTTCACGATCTTCTCCTTGATGGCCCCCTGGATCTCGGACTTGCCCGTGGTGATCACGTCGTCCACGTTGTAAAGGCCGATGGTATCCCGGATATAGCTCTGGCAGAGCATTTTCAGGATGCCCACCGGGTCCTGGCTGTTGTAGAGATATTTCACCGGGTCGATCACCCGGTACTCCACATAGAAATCCACATTGACGAAGTTGAAGTCCACCGAGATCATGACGCTCTCGTCTTCCACGCTTTCGTTGGTGTGGATGTTGTAGCCGATGGGGAAGCCCTGCACATTCTTGCTGACGATGGTCTTCTTCTGGATGAGGGGCGCTTTGAATTTCAGGCCCGAGGTATTCACCACGCGGGGCACCCCGAAGGTGGTGACCACCGCGAATTCATCCTCATGGAGCTGGTAGACCGAGCTGCCGATGACGGCCAGCAGGATCACCAGGATCACGATGGGAACGATGAACTTGCCCCTCCCCGGCTTGGGATGAAGGTGGATCACCTTGCTCTTGTCTTCAAATCCGTCCACGGCTGACTGAGCCGCCTCCTTTCGTTTTGCAAACATCTGCCACAGCGTTACGGCGATGAGGCCCAATGCGATGACGATCCCGAATCTCAACTGCATCCGCTCCTTTCGGAGATGGTTATTTCTGTTTTCTTCCTCTTCTCAGTTTTCCACTTCCGCGATATCCGACAGGACGCCCCGCAGATCGCTTCCCTCCACCCGCACCACGGCGCAGACCATATAGCGGCAGCGGGCGTCGGCCCCGGCGTCGGCAAAGCTGACGCTGCCTGCGCCGCTGAGGCGGGCGATCTCCGCAAAACCGCTGTCCGGCGCGCTGCGGTAGACGATGTAGCCCGCGACGCCGGGCGCTCTGTCCCAGCGGAGCACGTTGCGCCCATCCTCCCGGCGGGCGGTGAGGCCGCCGACCTGGGGCGGCGCGGTGACATAGCGCATGTCCAGGTCCACGTCCGTCCCAATGCCGGCAACCTTGCCGGAGCCGGAATACTGCCAGTATTCATATGCGCCGTTGTAGCGGGTCTGCACGGTCCAGTGGGCAAGCCACACGGGGTAGCCGGCCGCCGTCAGAGCGTCGCCCACGCCGTCCCGCAGCATGCTCTGCCCGGCGTAGACGGCGGCGGTATATCCGCCGGCCTCCACCTCCCGGCAGAAAGCCAGGCAGACGGCGGCATACTGCTCGCTGCTGAGCCCCGCCTCGTAGAGCCGCCCCAGGAAGCCGCCGGAAGCGTCGGATGCCAGCTCGAAATCCATGACCGCGGGCAGCGCCAGCGCCCGCCCCTGGAGCTCTGCCAGGACATAGCGGGCTTCCTCCGCTGCCTCCGCCTCGTTCACGGCCTGGGAGTAGAAATAGACCCCCACGTCCAGACCGGCGGCAACGGCCCCCTCGTAATTCACTTCAAAGTTATCGTCCTTGTTCAGGCTGCCGCTGGTATAACCCCGGTAGCCCAGGCGCAGGAAGACGAAGCTGACGCCGTCGGCCTTCAAGGCCTCCCAGTCCACCTCGCCCTGATAGCGGGCGGCGTCGATGCCGCGGAGGGTGATATCCGCGTTTTTCTCCCATTTGGCATAGACCGTCCGGTCCCCCGTCAGGGGCTGGGTCCAGTCATAGGCTTCCCGCAGCCGCTCGTCGGCATACCAGGCCTGGAAGCGATAGCCCGCCCGCTGGGGCTCCGGCGTCCGGTCCGGCACATCTCCCCAGGCATAAAGCGCCGGCTCCACCTCCTCGCCGCCCCAGCTGTCGAAGCTGAGGGTGACGATCCGTATCCATCGGGCATAGAGGGTCACGGGGGCGTTTCGCTGAAGCTGGAAATCAAAGGGCTCTGCCAGCTCCGCATCGGCATACCAGCCGCCGAACCAGTAGCCCTCCCGCTCCGGCTGTGCGGGCTGCGGAACCGCCTCGCCCAGCTTCAGGGCAAAGGACTCGAACAGGGTCTGTCCCAGCAGGGGATTTCCCGCCGCGTCCGCGTTTCCGTCCGTAAGATAAACGGTATTGGGCGCGCGGACCTGCATCCGTTCTTCGCTGTGGAATACCGTGTCCAGGGGGGAAACATGGAGCTTGCCCCAGCGCAGAGGCCTGCGGCCATGCAGGTCCAGCTGGGCGCTGTCGAACACGGTGACGCAGCCGTGGACCGCCGCGCCGCTTTTGCTGCCGGCGAGGGTCAGGGTGCCCTGGCCCGCCACGGTCAGGTCCCCCAAAACGGTGCAGCCGCTGACGCTGCCCGCCGCGTCGCCGTCGCCTGCCAGGAAAACGGTCAGGTCGCCCTCCGCATAGATGGCCGCGCCGCGGAACTCGCCGGTAATGACCGCGTCCGTCAGCGTCAGGGTCCGGGTGACGGCGTCATAGACCGCCGTACCGCGTTCCGTGGGGGCTTCCCCGCCCCAGGTCAGCTCCGCGCCGCCCACCCAAATCCGTCCGGGGTCCTCCAGGGGACGGGCAGAGCGCAGGAGCAGCAGACAGAGCAGCCCCAGCAGCAGGGCAAAAATACCGTTACGTATCAGCTTCATTTAGTTCTCCGTATATGTAGGTCTTGGGAGCTGGCAGCGCAGACTGCCTATCGTAAAGGATTATAGCAGGTCTCCCCCCATCCCGCAACTGCAAACGGACGGGAATTCCCGGAAACGAAAAACAGCATGCCCCTGCGGACACCGGGTCCCGCAAGGGCATGTTTTCCGATTGCATCGATGGGATCAGTCCTGAAGCATTTCCTCCAGGATCCTGCAGGCGTTGACCACCAGCTGAGGACATTTCTTGGGGATGATGTTCATCGCCTGGGCCTTGCCCTCGGGAGTGGAGGGGTCCACGCCCAGCATCTCCCGGCAGCGGAGACAGCCTTCGTCCGCTTCCTGGATGCGCCGCTCATATTCCATGGCTTTCTTGTTCATGAGCTCCTTGCCCACGGCGTCGTTCGGCTCGCAGAAGCCGTATTTCAGGCCCAGGACCATGAGGCCGCCGGTGACGGTGCCGCACATATCGCCCTTGTGCATGCCGCCGCCGAAGCCCGCGGAGATCTTCAGGGCCGTTTCCTCGTCCAGGTCCAGCTCCTCCGCAAAATGGGAGAAGACGGTCTGCGCGCAGTCGAAATTATCCTCAAACAGGCGCGTCGTTGCTTTTTCCAGAGTCATAGATTCCATGCTTATTCCTCCTCACCGGCGATCACGATCACCAGCCCCAGGCCGGAATCCAGGTCGCCGTAATAAAATTCATTCCATTCCGCGCCGCTTTCCAGGACTGTCAGCGCCTCGGCGGAGAGCTCCCAGCGCGCTTCCTCCCCGTCTTCCGGTATCTTCGTCTGCCAGGAACGGTCGGGAAGCCCCTCCGGCAGGCAGTCGTAGAACAGGCATACGCCCCGGTAATCCCCGCTGTCCAGCGCGGCGCGGGCCACATCGTAGCCCGGCAGGGAACCCACGGCATAGACGCTGCCGTTTTCCGGCTCCTCCCGCATTCCATTTTCGTAAGCCGCGTCGGGTATGCCGCCGTCGGCGCTCTCTCCCGGTTCCGTGTCGGGCGCTGCGCCGCCGGCCTTGCTCCCGCCGCCGCTGAGGGCGTCGAACGCCTGCGCGGAGAGGGTGGGCGCGGGCGCTGCCATTTTGGAGCTTTCCAATTCTCCCTCCCGCGGCGCTTCCACCACGTTGTCGGAGGCATAGCGGACGGCGCTGTTGGCCTCAATGACGGGGGCGGCCTCCGGTGCGGCGGCGCCCGCGCCCATGACGCCGGAGCCGTTGAGCTTCACCACGCCGATCGTCACGATACAGAGCACGGCGGCGATGGCGGTCCAGCGGCCGATGGCCCCGAAATGGCGCTTGCGGCCCTTTTCCAGGCCGATCTTATACATGATCCCTTCCCGCAGGGTCTCCGGCGGGTCCGGCAGATCCTCCCGAAGACCGTCCTTCACGGTCTCCAGCAGCTGCAGGTATTTCCGGCACTCGGCGCATTCGGCCAGATGCTTTTCCAGCTCCCTGGCCTCTTTTTTGCTCAGCATCCCGTCCAGCCGTGCGCTGATCATTATATCGTATTTGGAGCAATCCTGCAAGCCGCTCACCTCCGTTCCGTTTCTTCTGACGCGGTTTTTTTCAAAAAGTTCCCATCCTCCGTCAGAAGCTGCGCCAGATGGGCCCTGGCCCGGTAGATCCGCGACTTCACGGTGCCCAGCTCGATCTTCAGGGCGTCGGCGATCTCCTGATAGCTGAAGCCCTCCACATCCCGCAGCACCAGGATCAGCCGCTGCTCATGGGGCAGCTTTGCCAGCCCGGCGCGCACCCTTTCCCCGGTCTCCTTCTTTTCCAGGGCGCTCTGCGGCTCATAGCGCAGGTCAGGCAGCTCCAAAGGCCGCCGGCCCTCCTCCTCGTCCTCGTCCAGGGAGATGATCTTCTCGCTGCCATAGCGCTTCTTCTTCCGCAGGAAATCGATGCAGAGGTTGGCGGCCATGCGGTAGAGCCAGCTGCCGAAGCTCGCCTCTCCCCGGAAGCTGCCCAGGGTCCGGTAGGCCTTCAGGAAGGTCTCCTGGCTCAGGTCGAAGGCGTCCTCCTCGCTGCCGGTCATTTTCAGGGTGATATGGTAAACCTGCTTCTGGTATTCCAGCACCAGGTCTTCAAACGCGTTGGTGTTGCCGTCCACGACGGCGCGGATGATCTTGGCTTCCTCTTCTCTCGTCAAGTCCTCCCCGCCTTTCTTCAGAGTTCGTTTCGGATGAGGTCGAGGCAGCGCTCCACATCCTTCACGGTCTCCGCTTTGTTGATCTCGCCCTTCGCATAGGAGGCGTAGGGCACGCCCCGCAGATACCAGCAGAGGTGTTTTCGCGCCTCCAGGCAGGCGATCTTCTCCCCCTTGATCTCCAGGGCCAGGCGAAACTGCTTTTCCGCCGTGTCCGCCCGCGCCCGCGCTTTGGGCATCGGCGGCACCTCCCGCCCCTCCAGGGCGGCCTGTCCCCTGGAAAAGAGCCAGGGATTGCCCATGGCCCCCCGGCCGATCATCACCAGGTCCGCCCCGGTGACCTTCAGGATGCGGGGCACATCCTCCGGCTCGAACACATCCCCGTTGGCGATCACGGGGATGGAAACGGCTTCCTTCACTTTCCGGATGATCTCCCAGTCCGCCCGGCCGGCATAGGACTGGGTCCTGGTCCTGCCGTGGACGCAGAGGGCGCTGACCCCCGCCTGCTCCGCCAGCCTCGCCAGCTCCACGGCGTTGACGCTGCCCCCGTCCCAGCCCTTGCGGAATTTCACCGTCACGGGCACGCCGGCGGCCTTCACCACCGCCTCCAGGAGCCTCCCTGCCAAGGGCAGATCCCGCATAAGGGCGCTGCCCTCGCCGTTGCGCACCACCTTGCCCACGGGGCAGCCCATGTTGACGTCGATGATCTCGCAGCCGGAGATATCCCTGGCCTTCTTCGCCGCATCGGCCATGGTCTCCGGCTCGCTGCCGAAGAGCTGCACCCCCAGAGGCGTATCCGAAGGAAAGCGGCGCAGCAGGGTCCTCGTCTTGCCGTCCTGGAGCATCAGCGCCTTGGCGGAGATCATTTCGCTCACGGCGTAGGCCGCGCCCTGCTCCCGGCAGACGACCCGGAAGGCTGCGTCCGCCACCCCCGCCATGGGGGCCAGGCAGAGCTTACCCGCGATGGGTATGCCGCCGATGCTTACCATTGAAGCTCCACGCCCACGGGGCAGTGGTCGGAGCCCAGGACCTGATCCAGGATAAAGGCGTCCCTGAGCCGGGGCCGCAGCCGGTCGGACAGCAGGAAATAGTCGATGCGCCAGCCCGCATTCCGGCTGCGGGCCGCCATGCGGTAGGACCACCAGGAATAGGCCCCGGTCCTGTCCGGATAGAGGCTGCGGAAGGAATCGGTGAAGCCGCTTTGCAGCAGCAGCGTCATCTTCTCCCGCTCCCGGTCCGTGAAGCCGGCGTTCATGTGGTTGGTAGCGGGGTTTTTCAGGTCGATCTCCTCATGGGCCACGTTCATATCCCCGCAGACCACCACCGGCTTCGTCCGGTCCAGGGAGCAGAGGAATTCCCGGAAGGCGTCCTCCCAATCCATGCGGTAATCCAGGCGTTTCAGTCCGTCCTGGGAATTGGGGGTGTAGACCGTCACCAGGTAAAAATCGGGAAATTCCAGGGTGATGACCCTGCCCTCGGCGTCGTGCCGGTCGATATCCATGCCATAGCGCACGCTGAGGGGTTCCGTCCTCGTGAAGACCGCGGTGCCGCTGTAGCCCTTTTTCTCCGCATAGTTCCAATACTGAAGATAGCCGGGCAGATCCAGCTCGATCTGCCCCGCCTGGAGCTTCGTCTCCTGAAGGCAGAGGCAATCCGGCGCTTCCGCCCGGAAGAAATCCAGAAAGCCCTTGCCCATGCAGGCCCGGAGCCCGTTCACATTCCAACTCAAAAGCTTCATAGCTTCGCCACCAGCCGGCAGATCGGCTTTCCTTCCCCCACGAATTTCTTTTCGTAGTCGGTCATGATGCCCACGGTCCCCCCCGCGTGGAGGTCATGGGTCACCTCGCTGAGCTGAAAGCCCGCCTCGGCCATCGTCTCGCAGGACCAGTCGAACAGGCTTTGATTGTCTGTCTTGAACCAGATCTCCCCGCCGGGGGCGAGCACCTGGCGATAGAGGGCCAGGAAGCCGGGGGCGGTGAGCCGCCGCTTGAACTGCTTCTTTTTCGGCCAGGGGTCGCAGAAGTTGATGTATATGCGCTCCACCTCGCCGGGCTCGAAAAGCTCCGGCAGGCGCAGGGCGTCCTCGTCCAGAAAGCGGACGTTGCTGAGGCCCGCCGCCACGGCCCGCTCCATAGCCACCACCATGGCGTCGGGCACCTTCTCCACGGCGATCAGCAGGGTATCCGGCATGGCCGCGGCGGCGGCGCAGGTAAAGCCCCCCTTGCCGCAGCCCAGCTCCAGATGGAGGCGGCTGTGGCCGGGAAAGGAGGCCAGCCACTTTCCCCGCAGGGCTTCCGGCGAAGCCGTCAGCACGGCGGAGGCCCGCTCCATTCTTGGCAGCAGGTTCGGTTTTTTCCGCATTCTCATAGGCGATCGCTCCGAATTGTCAATATAACCGTTGTTTCAGCTTCCCCCAGATCAGGAGGAACAGCACGAGGGCAAGGGCCAGCGGCACGATGCCGCCCACCAGGAACATGCCGCCGTAGCGGCCAAAGCCGCTGTAAAGGAATCCGCCCATGAGGGGGCCCAGGAAATAGCCCAGATCCATGCCGAAATACTGGGTGTTGCTGGCGACGCCCCGCCGCTCCGGCGGCACGGTGCGGATGCACAGGGTCTGGATGATGGGGTTCAGGGCGCCGTAGCCCAGAGCGCCCAGCACCGCTCCCAGGAGCATCACGCCCAGGCTGCGTCCCAGGCCGATGACCAGGAAGCTGAGGGCATACACCAGGAGGCTGGGGATGATGACGGTGCTGATGCCCACCCGGTCGCTGAGCCTGCCGAAGACCGGGCGGGAAAAGAGCAGCACCACGGCATAGACGGTGAAGAAGATGCCGATGCTGCCGATGCCCAACTCCTCCGCATAGGGCACCATATAGGTGGTGCAGAGGATGCCGGAGACGGAAACCAGGCAGAGGAGGAGCGCGGAGGTGACGGTCTCCCCTGCCAGGATATTGCGGTACCATTTGCCGATGGCCTTTCGCTGCTCCTCCGTGGGCTTGCCGCCGGGGATGAGGAAGCAGGGTACCAGGGCAATGAGCATGAACAGTGCGGAGGTGAGGAACACCGCGGTGTAGCCCCCGCCCTCGCCCCAGCGGGAAACGCCGAAATCCCGGATGGCGATGCCCATGCTGGGCCCCACCGCCTGGGAAAGGGCGCCGCCGATGCCGAAGACGCCGATGCCGCTGCCCAGCTTTTCACGGGGCAGGCTGTCGCTGGCGATGGTCAGATTCAGGGAGCCCACGAAAGCGAATTCCAGCCCGTGGAGGATGCGCGCCAGGATGAAGAAGGGCACGCTGCCCGCCAAGGCATAGGCCACGTTGGTGACGATCCCGGCGATATAGGTGGCGATCATGATCTTCTTCTTGTCCAGAAGAGTGATCACCGGCCCGGAGATGGGCCGGGCCGCAAAGGCCACGCCGAAATAGAGGCCGGAAATGGCGCCTACCAGCACCGCCCCCGCCCCCAGGAAGCCGGCATAGGTGGCGATCAGGGTGTTGGCCGTGTTCTGGGAAAGGCACAGGAGGAGATTGGCAAAAAAGGCGCAGGTAAAGCCCCGGTTCCATATGCTTCTGTTTTCCGTTTTCGCCATGCCGGGACTTCCCTCCTTTTTCTTGTTGATTTCAGGGCAGCACCGCATGATTCCGGTGCGCTGATCGCGCAGTCAGGATTTTCGTCAGATCGGCCAAAAACCGCAGGCAATGCTTTGTGTATTACTGGGGATGTTTGGACGATATGACGGAACAGGATGCCTGCCGTGCATGATGCGGCGCTGCCCTAGAAAATAACACGATTCGGCCTTGCCGTCAAGTGATGGCGCTGCGCCAGAGATAGGTCACCACGTCGCAGCGGGGGCAGCCGGCGTTGACGCGGCCCGCGTCCCTGCCCACCAGGGTGCCGGTGAGGAGACCGCCGTCCCTGGCCCAGCGGAAAGCGTCGTCATACCACGCGCCGGCGCTGCTCAGATTGCCGGTCACCGCCCGGTAGAGGAAGGTGAGGATGTGGGCATAAGAGCAGGTCTGCTTGGGGGAAAAGGTCTTCTCCCCGGTACCGTTGGTGATGCCCGTTTCCACGGCCCACAGCACCGCCTTGCAGAAATAGTCGCTCTCCTTCACGTCCGTAAAGGGGTTATCGCTGCCGGCAGGCTCCGGCTTTCCGGCGGCACGCCACAGGAAAGTGACCACCTGGCCGCGGGTGCAGGTGTCCTCCGGGGAAAACGCCGCGGCGGAGGTCCCGGTGGTCACGCCGGTCTCAAAGGCCCAGAGGACCGCCGGATAGTAATAGGCCGATTCGGAGACGTCCGTGAAGGGGTTTTCCCCCTCCGGGGCCGGAGCGGGGGAAGGTTCGGGAACCGGGGCGGGGGAAGGTTCCGGTGTCGGCTCCGGCGCGGGTTCCGGCGTCGGCTCGGGCGTCGGCTCGGGCGTCGGTTCCGGTGTAGGCTCAGGTGTAGGCTCAGGTGTTGGTTCCGGCGACGGCTCCGGCGTCGGCTCCGGTGTAGGTTCCGGCGTCGGCTCCGGCGTCGGCTCGGGCGCGGGTTCCGGCGTCGGCTCGGGCGCGGGTTCCGGCGTCGGCTCCGGCGCGGGTTCCGGCGAGCCCGCCGGATCCGGCAGGAAGCTGCGGACAACGCCGGCTTCATCGGGGCCTTTGCTCACCAGAAAGCGCAAACCGTCCTCCGCGGCGCTCAGTCCGTAGAGGCAGCCGTCGCTGCCGTCGATAGTCAGCACGGTGCACAGGCTGCCGGAAGCCGGATCATAGCCGTAGATATGCAGGGAATCATTGAAGTACAGCCGGCCGTCCCAAAGGCAGAGGCCGCTGTAGGCGTTGTTCCAGTAAGCGCTTGCGCCCCAGACCCTCCAGTAATCCCGGACCGACGCGGCGACGGTCTCCGCGCCGCCCATCCAGCCCCGCTTCACGAGATGCAGGGTCATGGAGGACCCCTGTCCCTCGAAGCGCATCATCCAGAGGGTGGAAGCGTCGGTAAAGATCAGGCTCTGGCGGCAGTCGCTCCAGAAGCACGCGCCGTCATAGCTCGTGTCGGTGCAGCGGATGTCCCCGTCCCAGCCGTAATGGAGGCTGCCGCCGCTGCTTTCCCTGGCGCGCATGGCTTCGTCGCTCAGCAGGAAGAACGTATGGTTCGATTCGCCCAGGGTATCGGGGGCGGGGTCATCCCAGGTAACGTCCACATGGAACCAGCTGTCCCCCAGCTTCACCAGGTTCCAGCCGTGGTCCATCCCCAGGCTGGACACCACAACCGCGTCGACGCCGCAGCGGCCCAGAAGCACCTCATAGGCCTTGGCATAGCCCTCGCAGACGGCGACGCCCCTGACCATCGCCCCGTAGGCATTGTGGGAATCGGGCGACTCCCTTCCCGCCATGTAATCCTCATAATCATAGGCGACGTTCCCCGTCAGCCATTCATGGAGTACCAGGGCCTTCTGCAGCTCGTCCATGCCCGGCAGGACGGCCTCCAGGGCTTCCTGCACCCTCCGCTCAAAGGCGGCCACCTCCGCCTCGCCGTATTCCGGTTTGTAGGAGAGCTCGACGGTCGTCACCTTCGCATCGGAGATGTCGTCGGAGTATAGATCCTCGATAGAGATGGCGAAGTTGGGAAAGGCGCTGTCAAAATAGAAGAATTCCGGCCGGCGGTTGATCTCGTTGACCACATCGAGAAAAGCGCTGAGCAGGATATGACAATCCCTCAGATCCAGGACCTCCTGCCTTGCGCGGATCGCTTCCTCCATCAGCTCCAGCACCTGCAGCTGCACCGCATCCAAGGGAAGATGGGTCATGGCGCAGACGGCGGCCGGTCCTTCGGCCGCCCCAAAGGCAGGCAGGGGGAGGACGCAAAGGAGCAGCAGGATCGCCAACAGGAGGGCAAGTCTCTTTTTCATACGCAAACCTCGCTTCCGCATTTTGCTTCCGTTTCCAAAAACATTTTACAGCACCCTCGGCTTCTGCGTCAAGGCGGCAAATCCGCCGCCGCCCGCGGGGAAAACAAATTGTCTTTCCGCCCTTGCAAAATGGGCTCCGGCGTGGTAATATGAGCATAATCCACAAAAAGACAGTGCTTTTATCCCGTCTTTTGGTATCACTTATCTGAGCAAGGTAAAAATAAAACATATGGAGGAAAGACTTATGGCAAAGAAAGCTGTCACCAGCGAGATCCTGAACATCGTGCCTATCGATCTCAGCTACCTCAACGACCGCGGCATCACCGAGGACTGCCTGGCGGGCAAGACCGCCGTGGTCACCGGCGGCGCCAGCAACGTGGGCCTGGGCTATGCCCGTGCCCTGGCTTGGTGCGGAGCCAACGTGGTCGTGGCGGACCTGAACGAGAAGGCCGGCGTCGAAACCCAGCGGGTCATCAACGAAGAGAACGGCCGCGACTGCTGCCTCTTCGTGAAGACCAACGTCACCCAGCAGGCGGATATCGATAACCTGGCCGCCCAGGCCTTCGCCAAGTTCGGCAAGGTGGACATCCTCCTCAACAACGCCATGAACATGCGCCTCAACGGGCCCATGCTCTCCAGCCCGGTGGAGGACCTGGTCTCCTCCTTCGAGA
>JAEEGK010004099.1_pt1 | contig 35911 bp, 34 predicted proteins | sample 8958771 | NCBI WGS metagenome assembly JAEEGK01 (sample SAMN16246547, study PRJNA631951) | gut metagenome | biome: gut microbiome; feature: rumen; material: SC-attached | host: Bos | place: Iran: Karaj | collected 2018-10 | reverse complement strand
TCGTAGGCCTCCGAAGGCACCCCCATCATCATGGTGATGGGGAAACGGATGGCCCGGTACAGCGCCAGAAGGATGGGGAAGGGGATCAGAGACCACAGGCAGCCGCCCATGGGATTGATGTGCTCCTCCTTATACAGCTTGGAGACTTCCTCCTGGTACTTCTGTTTGTTGCCCTCATACTTCGCCTCCAGCTCCTTGAGGTAGGGGGTGAAGCGGGCGGACCGCATCATGCTCTTTTTGCTCTTGGCGGAGAAATACAGCAGCACCAACTTCACCACAAGGGCGAAGAGCAGGATGGCCGCGCCGTAGTTCATGGTGAGCTCATAGAGGAACATCAAGAGCCTGCCAAAGGGTTTGGCGATAAAATCCATTCAGGAACTCCTTTCCTCAGGGTTTCCCCTCGGGGACATAGAATTCTGCCGACGGACCGCGCGGCTGGCGGCGTCCATCGGCGTCGGGTTCAGGGCACGGGGTCATAGCCGCCCTTGTGGAAGGGGTGGCAGCGCAGGAACCGCTTCAGTGCCAGCCAGGAGCCTTTCCAGGGGCCGTACTTTTCCACGGCCTCCAGAGCGTACTCTGAGCAGGTGGGGATATAGCGGCAGCAGGGCTTCCGCAGGGGGGAAATACAGCGGCGGTAAAAGCGGATCGCCGCCAGAAGCGCGCGCTTCATGGCGCCAGCAGGCCGAGTCGGCCCGCAGCCCGCAGCAGCTGCCTTTCCAGTTCCCCGTAGGCCGTCTCCGCCGCGCAGCTCCGTGCCACGACCACCAGATCCCAGCCCTGCCGGAATTCCCCCTCGTGGAGACGGTAGATCTCCCGGAGACGGCGCCGGACGCGGTTGCGCACCACGGCCTTCCCCACCTTCGTGCCCACCGTGAGGCCGAGGCGGTTCTGCCGGGCGCCGTTTTTCCGGCAATACAGCACTACCGCAGGCTGAACGCTGCTTTTGCCCTTCGTATACAGCCTGCGGAACGCATAATTGCCTTTCAGGGACTGGGTGGTCTTCATGCGGATCTGCCCCGGAGCTTACAGGGTGAGCTCCTTGCGGCCCTTGGCTCTGCGCCGGGCCAGGACCTTGCGGCCGTTGCGGGTGGACATTCTCTTCCGGAAGCCGTGGACCTTGGACCGCTGACGCTTCTTGGGCTGATAGGTTCTGAACGTAGACATGCTGGGTTACACCTCCTGTCGGTTTCATCTGCGGCGGATGGATCCCCGCCGCTCTATACTCGACAGCAGCAGCCGCTGCCGCAGTCGTCTCGTCGTCGCAAATCTCGCAGGCTTCGTTTTCCCGGTTAGCGTAAAGGCCGGGAAAACTCGCGTGTGCTCGATTGCTCCTCCTCTTCAAATCGAAGCATTCGCTTCGATTTGAGGTACGAGGGTTGGGTTTCGGACCTCACAGGCTTCCTCGTCGTCGCAAATCTCACGGGCTGCGCATCCGCGGTTACCGTAAAAGCCGCGAATGCTTGCGTGCGTTCGATTGCTCCTCCTCTTCAAACCGAAGCACAGGCTTCGGTTTGAGTAACGGGGGTTTTGTTTATCACTTTGTTCACGCCTGCGGGCGTGAACTCTGCCGAGGGCCTGTCCATGCTATATTTGCATAGCCAAAGTATTGTATCGGAATCCTCCGGTGCTGTCAATCGTTTTCTGCGTTTTTCTTTTGATCCGCCGGGGGAGACGGAGAACGAGGGAAGAAAAGGTCTGTTTCCATTCAGATTCAGGCTCCCTCTCCGAGGGAGCTGGCGCGGAGCGCCTGAGGGAGTCCTGTTCATTGAAGTTCTATCGGCAGAGCTGCTCGTCGCCGCGCCCCCTCCGTCTTCGCCGCTTTCGGTGATCCACAACACCGTTTCCCTGGAGTTCTTCACAGAATAACGGAACCATGCAACATATGCAGGGACTTGTTGACGAGAGACGAAATATCTGTTATGGATGGTGGCAAGTGCATTCTGCAACTCAGAGGAGTGAGGCCATTCTTTTCTGATAAGTACGACCTTACGAAGCATCCGAACTACAAGTACACAGCGGATTTTGATAAGAGATATATTTTTGATATCGAGAAGTATTTGAATCGACGGATGAAGCTGAAGGCAGATGATATGTACGAAGTCATTGAGACTTGAGGCAGGAATTTTCTGCCTCTTATATAAGGATATGATCTGGCAATGACAAAGAATATTTAAATAACGATGCAACCAAACCCGGTTTTCTACGAGTAGATAAACGAAGGGCTCTTTAAACTTTATCTTTCCGAAAGGAGGTGATCGAATGGAGGATAATCGTATTGTTGACCTGTATTGGCAGCGAAATGAGATTGCAATTTCTGAAACTGCTTTAAAGTACGGAAAGTATCTGAACAGTATCTCGTATCAGATTCTCATGAATGCTGAAGACGCAGAAGAATGTGTAAATGATACTTATAATGACGCTTGGCAGTCCATGCCGCCTCACCGCCCTTCTATTCTTTCAACCTTTTTAGGGAAGATCACACGCCGGATTTCCATTGATCTATGGAGAAAATATAGCGCAGAAAAGCGTGGCGGCGGGGTAGTTGCCCTTGCTCTTGATGAACTGGAAGAGTGTGTATCAGGGACTGGAGATGTCGAAGCTGAGGTAGAGAGGCTGGAATTACAGAAAAAGTTGAATGATTTTCTGTTCGCGCTTCCTCAGGATGATCGACAGGTATTCATGTGCCGATACTGGTATATGGATTCTGTTTCTGATATAGCTAAACAGTTTGCCTATTCTGAGAGCAAGATTAAGTCTATGTTGCACCGGACAAGAAAAAAGCTCCGTGCAATGCTCGAGAAGGAGGGTTACTAAAAATGAAGGCGAATGATCTGCTCGATATGATTGGCAATGTCGATAATGCTATCATCGAAGAAGCGAAGAAGCGGAAAAAGCCAGTCATGGCAAGATGGACCAGATGGGTTGCAGTTGCTGCATGCGTAGCACTTGTAGTAGCAGTGGGCATTCCGTATATTTCTGATGTAATAGGCAAAAAAGCCGGCCCTGGGCAGAATGATCCATTCCGACCTACCGGCACCATTGAGTTTAATGGAGCGTATTATGAGATTGTAAAAACGAGCAATACGGACAAACTCAATGATTATAATTTACCACGGGAGATAACATCGGATATGATTGGCAATAAGCTTGGCAGCGGTCTGGATGCAGACGGGAAACAGACAAAAGAGCTTTTTTATCAATATACACCATATGCGGAAGTTTCAATAACAGCGGCTAACGGAGACAAGAGAGCCCAGCGTGCTGTATTTGTTGTCTCTGACGATAACGAGTATAGTTTTGCGCTATTCAGTGGTTTTATCAACTATGGTGATGGTACAAACTACGAAGCAAAAGAAATGTTTGCCGTATATGGCGTGGACAAAGCAGCGGATATAAGTGTCGTTGAGGCGGACTATGATTCGCCAGATGCATTCCGAACGTTTATTGACGGACTCTTCAGCGCATTTCCCAGCAGTAATGAGAACTATCAAAGTGAAGTTGATGGAGCTGTGGATATCAAGATCGTTACAAAAGATGGCTTGGTAATTCATGGTATACAATGGGTCCCTGAAACAAGTAACATTTATTGGGGTCAAAGCGTTTATAAGTTGCCGTAATAATTACCTTTTCACAGTATATTTGAATGTTATAGGCGAGTTTATCAGGAGCATTCTGCTCTTATATGTATAATTACGCTGGGCTTGAATAAGAAATCATCAACAAATCGATAACATCATACCCTCTTCGTTTTGTGTGCCAATCCAAGATGAAGAGGGTATTTCTTTGCACAATCTAAAGTCATCACTTGACAATATGGAAGGGAGATCCAATGGAGGGGAAATCGGCCCCCCTGGCCGGAAGGAGGGGTCCTCGTCGTCGCTGACCTCACGGGCTTCGCATCCGCGGTTACCGTAAGGGCCGCGAATGCTCGCATGCGTTCAGTCGCTCCTCCTCTTCCAATCGAAGCAGCCGCTTCGATTTGAGGGATGGTCCTCCGGGCGATCCTTTGATTCCTTTCCCATCCCGGGTAAAGTCACGCCCCCGGCAGGGGCCGCGCCCGCAGGCGCGGAAATCCTTTCCCGTCGGAAACAGCTTGACGAAATCATCGGCAAAAACAATACAGGATACCTCCTCCGCAGCTGGCCCGCCGGCCGGACAAGGCAAGCCCCCCGCCGGAGGTCCGGCGGGAGGCTTTTCCGGAGATAAGGGGATCCTGTTCAGTCGATGCCGATCATGACGGAGGTGGCCTTGATGACTGCCAGGGCCACCTTGTTCTCCAGCAGATTCACCCGGGTGCCCTGGAGAACGAAATCCAGCCCGTCCGGGTTGCCGCCGTCGGCGTCCTTGGACTTGTCCAGGGCGTTCATCTGCTTGGGAGCGGCGGAGATGAACAGGTCGCAGTCCGCCCCTTCCTGGATCTGGGTCTTCAGGGTGCCGGAGGAATCGAAGTTGTAGACGATGGTCACATTGGGGGCGACCTTCTTGTACATCTCGGCGATCTTGTTCATGGTCTCCGTCATGGAGGCGGCGGCGAACACGATCAGCTCCACGGGCTCCGCGGCGGGAGCTTCCGTTGCGGCAGGCTTGGGTTCGGTCTTGGCGCAGCCCGCGAACAGGCACAGAGCCAGACAAAGGCAAAGGAGCAGGGCGATGGTTTTCTTCATGGTATGATTCCTCCAAAAGATAATGTTTCCGACAAAAAAACCGCCCCTTTTGAAAAAGGGACGGACAACAAGATACACTGCGCCTGCTGATGGGCAGACCCGCGCATATTCCCGTCTCCTTTTCAATCAGGAAGGCCAGGCCGTTTCCCGCATGACCCTTTTGCCGGAGCACCGACACGGCTCCGACACCATAGCCAATGCCACAGGTGAGGGAGCTCGAAGGCGGTATTATTCTCTCACAAATATTATGTGTTGTCAAGGATAATCTTGCTTTCCCTTCTTTGCCTTGCAATGCGCAGGCAGTCCGTATATAATGAAAAAATACAGGAGGGCCGATATGAAGGACCTGACGAAAAAACAGAAACAGGTGTTGGACTGCATCATCTCCTCCATCCGGGAGCGGGGGTACTGCCCCAGCGTCCGGGAACTGGGCCGGGAGCTGGGCCTCAGCTCCCCTTCCACCGTGAACAGCCATCTGGACCGGCTGGAGGAACTGGGCTATATCCGCCGGGAGGCGGGCAAGAGCCGTTCCATCCGGCTGACGGAGCGATGTACGGAGCCGGAGGGGATCCCCATCCTGGGCACCGTCGCCGCGGGACAGCCGATCCTGGCTGTGGAGAACGCGGAGGGCTACGTCACCTACACTCCCGAGGGGAGCGGGGACTATTTCGCCCTGCGCATCAAGGGGGATTCCATGATCCGGGCCGGTATAATGGACGGGGACCTGGTGGTGGTGCGCAGCCAGGACACCGCAGACAGCGGGGAGATCGTCATCGCCCTGCTGGAGGACGAGGCCACCTGCAAGCGCCTCAGCCGCGCCGGGGGCCGGGTCACGCTTCTGCCGGAGAACGAGGCCTACTCCCCCATCGACGGGACCGGAGCCCGCATCCTGGGCCGGGTGGCCGCCGTGATCCGCACCTACTAAACGATAAAGGAAGGCACAGCCATGAAGCTTTACAATACTCTCAGCCGTCAGTATGAAGATTTTCAGCCCCTGGAGCCGGGGAAGGTGCGCATGTACGCCTGCGGCCCCACGGTCTACAACTATATCCACGTGGGCAACGCCCGGCCCATCATCCTCTTCGACGTGCTCCGTCGCTACCTGGAATACCGGGGCTACGACGTGACCTTCGTGCAGAATTTCACGGATGTGGACGACAAGATCATCCGCCGGGCGGCGGAAGAGGGCATCTCCTCCGCGGAGGTGGCGGAGAAGTATATCGCCGAGTACAAAAAGGACGCGGCGGGCCTGGGGGTGCGGGAAGCCACGGTGCATCCCAAGGCCACGGAGAACATCCCCCAGATCATCGCCCTGGTTCAGACCCTCATCGACAAGGGCTACGCCTACCCCTCAAACGGGGACGTGTACTACCGCACCACAAGATTCAAAGAATACGGCAAGCTGAGCCACCAGCCCCTGGAGGACCTGCAGGCCGGAGCCCGGATCGACGTGAGCGAGCAGAAGGAGAACCCCATGGACTTTGCCCTGTGGAAGGCGGCGAAGCCCGGGGAGCCCGCATGGGATTCCCCCTGGGGCCCCGGCCGTCCCGGCTGGCATATCGAGTGCTCCGCCATGGTGAGCCGCTACCTGGGAAAGACCATCGATATCCACTGCGGCGGCCAGGACCTGATCTTCCCCCACCATGAGAACGAGATCGCCCAGAGCGAGGCGGCCAACGGCTGCCAGTTCGTGCGGTACTGGCTGCACAACGGCTTCATCAGCATCAACAATCAGAAGATGAGCAAGAGCCTGAACAACTTCTTCACCGTGCGGGAGGCGGCCGAGGCCTACGGGTACGGCACCCTGCGGATGTTCATGCTCTCCGCCCACTACCGCAGCCCCCTGAACTATTCCGAGGATGCTCTGAACCAGGCGAAGGGCGCCCTGCAGCGCCTGGTGAACGCCCGGGATAATCTGGAGTTTCTGGCGCAGAACGGCACGGATGCGGCGCTGACGGCGGAGGAAGAAGCCTTCCTGGCCTCCCTGGACCCCTACCGGGAGAAGTTCGTCGCCGCCATGGAGGACGATTTCAACACGGCGGACGCGGTGAGCGTCATGTTCGAGCTGGTGCGGGAGGTGAACACCGCCACCGGGAAGGACGGCTGCTCCAAGGCTCTGGCCAAGGCCTGCCTGGACCGGCTCCTGGAGCTGGACGGCGTCCTGGGCCTCCTGTACAAGCAGGAGGCGGGGGACGACCTGGCCGCCTGGGTGGAGGATCTGATCGCCAAGCGGCAGGAGGCCCGGAAGGCCAAGAACTGGGCCGAGGCGGACCGGATCCGGGATGAGCTGAAGGAAAAGGGCATCATTCTGGAGGACACCAAGCAGGGAGTCAAGTGGAAAAAGGCATAAAGCGCCGGATCGGGGGCTGTGAAGCCGGAGCGTGTCTCCCGGGCTTCACAGCCCTGTTTTTCTATCCGCCGCGCCGCCGGCAGCCCGGTCATCCCTGCGCCTCTGCTTCGCAGCCCCAGGGGAAGGCAGACCGCGCGGCGGGGACGGGAGTACGATGAATGGGGCAAAGCCGCGAAAGCATCTCCGGCTTCCCTCGGGGGAAGCTGGCGCGGAGCGCCTGATGAGGGGCGTTTGCGAAGCGAACGATGGGCCGCAGGTCCATGAAGGAGGAAGATCCCGTTGAACGGTATAGCCATCGTGGGTCTGAACGGCTCCGGGAAGTCCACCCTCGCCCATGCGCTCGCGCAGGAGCTGGGGTATTATGAGATGGACGCGGAGGACTACTATTTCCCGGACCAACGGGCCTCCCGGCGGGCCGCGCTGGAGGGTCTTCCGATCCTCCGGGAGGAGAGGGCGGCTTTGCCGTTCAGTGCGCCGATCCCCAGGGCCGGTGCGGAGGCAGCCATCCTGGTGGACATGGAGAAGCATCCCCGATTCGTCTTCTCCGGCGTGCGGCTGGACTGGGGACCGCGTATCCTCTCCCGCATCGAGATCGTTTTCTTCCTGCAGGTCCCGAAGGAGGAACGGATCCGCCGGATCCATGAACGGGAGGAAAAACGCTTCGGCCCGAGGGTGCTGCCTGAGGGCGACATGTTTGCTCAGCAGGCGGCGTTCCTGCGCACCGTCTCCGCCCGGGACGAGAGCACGGTCACCCGCAGTCTGGCCGGGCTGACCTGCCCCATCGTCCCCATGGACGGGACGCTGCCGGTTTCCGCCATGATCCGGCTGATGCTGGAAAAGCTCATCTGAAGAAGGAGGCGCGCTTATGGACATCCCCCTCACCCCCGCCCAGCGGGAGGCGGTCACCGCCACGGAGGGCTTCATCCGGGTGATCGCCGGGGCGGGCTCCGGCAAGACCCGGGCCCTCACCCACCGCTTCGCCTATCTGGTGAACGACCTGGGGATCCTCCCCGGAAATATCCTCTGCGTCACCTTCACCAACAAGGCCGCGAACGAGATGCGCCAGCGCATCCACAACCTCACCGGGGACAACGACACGGGGTATATCAACACCTTCCACGGTTTCTGCGTCTCCGTCCTCCAGGAGGACGTGAGCGCGGTGCAGTACCCCAAGCGCTTCCTGGTGCTGGACAATTCGGATATCGACTCCATGCTCCGGATCATCTACGACGAGCGGGGCCTCACCCTGCGGGACATGACCTTTGCCGCCGCCCGGGACATGATCGAGATCCAGAAGCTCTTCAAAAAGCCGGAGTACTACCTGGACCTGATCAACCTCTCTCCGGAGGCCCTGCAGGAGAAATACCGCATGGCCGCCGCCACCCAGGACATCATCTTCTACGGCTACCTCTGCCAGCAGAAAAAGTGCTTCGGCCTGGATTACAACGATCTGATCAAGTTCACCCTGTACATCTTCCGGGAGAACGAGGAGATCCGCCTGAAGTGGCAGCGGCGGCTGGAATACATCATGATCGACGAGTTCCAGGATATCGACCAGCTGCAGTATGAGCTGATGGAGGTCCTGTGCGGCTACCACAAGAACCTGTTCATCGTGGGGGACCCGGACCAGACCATCTACACCTGGCGGGGCGCGGACGTGCGCTTCCTGCTGGATTTCGACAAACACCATCCCGGCACCCGCACCATCCTGATGATGGAGAACTTCCGCTCCACCCCCCAGATCATCGCCGCGGCCAACTCCCTCATCGGCAAAAACGCCACCCGGATCAAAAAGGACCTGATCCCCACCCTGCCGGACGGGGAGAGCGTCCTCTGCCACCACGGGAAGAACGCCGACCAGGAGGCGGAGTGGATCGCCGCCCGGATCCTGGAGCTGTCTGACGCCGGGGAAAAGCTGGGGGACGCGGCGGTGCTCTACCGGGCCCACTACGTCACCCGGAGCCTGGAGGAGGCCTTCCGCCGCCGGAAGCTCCCCTATACCATCTACAGCGGGATGCAGTTCTACGGCCGGGCGGAGATCAAGGACGCCCTGAGCTATCTGCGTCTTCTGGCCTACCGGGATGATCTTTCTTTCCGCCGGGTGGTGAACACGCCCCGGCGGAACATCGGCGTGAGCCGCATGAAGATCCTGGAGGAATACGCGGCGGAGGAGAACTGCTCCCTGTATACCGCCCTTGCCCGGCTCCAGGACGACGAGCGCTTCAAAGGCACCGGAGCCCGGAAGTTCATCCGTCTGGTGGAGGAGCTGAGCGAGAACGCGGAGGGCCGGGCGGTGTCCGAGCTTCTGGGGGACGTGCTGCACCGCAGCGGCTATGAGGCCGCCCTCCGCACCGAGGGGAGCCAGGAACGGCTGGATAACCTGGCGGAGCTCCGGCAGAGCGTCTACGAATATGAGACGGGCTGCGGGGAGGAGGCCACCCTGGAGCACTATCTGGCCCACATCGCCCTGTTCACCAACGCCGACACCCCGGAGAACGCGGGGAAAGTGAAGCTCATGACCGTCCACGCCGCCAAGGGCCTGGAATTTCCCTATGTCTTTCTCTGCGGCATGAACGAGGGCATTTTCCCCTCCCGGAAGATCCGCACTCTCCCCGCCATGGAGGAGGAGCGGCGGCTGGCCTTCGTGGCCTTCACCCGGGCGCAGAAGCGGCTCTTCCTCTCCGAGGGGGAGGGCCGGGGGCTGGACGGCTCCCCCCGCTACCCCTCCCGGTTCATCCTGGACGTGGATCCGGAGCTCATCGAGTACACCCAGCCTCCCCGGGAGGAGCTCATCCGGGAGGCCCGGAGCTATATCGCCGCCAACCAGTCCGCCCTGCCCACGGAGGAAGGACCCAGGACGCTGCCCTCCGGGACCCGGGTCCGCCACCCCATCCTGGGCCCCGGCACGGTGCTGGAGGCGGATACGGAACGGGGCGCCCATCTGGTGAAGTTCGACGCCATGGACACCCCACGGGCCATCGCCTTCCGGGCGAAGCTGGAAATATTGGAGGAATGAAGATGGAACTGAACTGCGGCAGCCGGTATATCCTGCTCCCCGCCAGCTGGAACGCGAAGCCCAAGCGGCTGATCTTCCGCGACGGGGAAAAGCCGGTGCTGGACCTGGTGGTATCCCTGGACCCGGATGAGCCGGATTTTCTCTTTCCCGTGGACGTTGCCCGGTTCCGGGGCAAGACCCTGGAGCTCACCTGCGAGCCGGAGGCGCGCTTCCCTGTGGAACAGACGGACGACCCGCCCCTGGACTATGCCGGGAAATACCGCCCCTGGGCCCACTTCACCGCCCGGCGGGGCTGGATCAACGATCCCAACGGCCTGGTGTGGTACCGGGGAAAGTACCGGATGTATTTCCAGCATAATCCCGCCGCCACCACCTGGGAGAACATGCATTGGGGCTCCGCGGAGAGCCCGGACCTGGTCCACTGGCGGGAGCTGGGGGACGTGCTGTTTCCCGATGAAGCCGGGACCATCTTTTCCGGCAGCGGCATCGTGGACCGGGAGAACGTCTCCGGCCTGAAGCAGGGGGAGGAGGATCCCATCCTCTTCTTCTACACCGCCGCGGGGGGCACCTCCGAAACCTCCAAAGGCAGCCCCTTCACCCAGAACCTGGCTTACAGCGTCGACGGGGGGAAGACCCTGGTGAAATGGCCGGGGAACCCGGTGATCTCCCAGTTGGCCCCGGGGAACCGGGATCCCAAGGTGATCCGGTACGAGCCGGAGAACTGCTATATCCTGGCCCTGTATCTGGAGGCCCATGATTTTGCCCTGTTCCGCTCCGACGATCTGCTCCATTGGACGGAGCTCCAGCGTCTGACCCTGCCGGAGGACTGGGAGTGTCCGGATTTCTACCCTCTCCCGGCGGACGGGGATCCGGAGAAGCTCCTGTGGGTCTTCTCCGCCGCCTCGGACCGGTATCTCATCGGGACCTTCGACGGCCGCCGCTTCACCCCCCTGGGGGAGGCGGGCCGGCTGAACTACGGGGACGTGTCCTACGCCGCCCAGTCCTGGTCCGATGAGCCCCGGGGAAAACGGATCCGCTCCGCCTTTATCAAACAGGTGGTGCCGGGTCAGCCCTTCGGCTGCTGCATGGACCTGCCCCAGGAGATGCGTCTGCAGACCGTGAACGGCGCGCTGCGCCTCTGCGCCTGGCCCGCCCCGGAGATCGAAGGTCTGTACCGGAGCGCGCAGACGCTGGAAGACCTGCCCCTGGACCCGGCGGAGCCGGTGAAGCTTCCGGTAAAGAGCAAGGCCTGCGACCTGGAGCTGGAATTCCCGGCGGATACCGCCCTCTCCCTCTCCCTCTTCGGTCTGGAGCTGGGGTACGATCCCGCCGCCGGGACCCTGACCTGCGGAGAAAAGGCCGCCCCCGTGACGGGGGAAAACGGCCTCGTCCGCCTGCGGATCCTCCAGGATACCCTCAGTGCGGAGATCTTCGCGGATTCCGGCAGCGTGTTCCTGGGCATGGGGTACATCCAGGACCGGAGCCTGGATACCCTCCGCCTTACGGGGACCGGAACCGTCCGCCGATTGACGCTCCGGGAGCTGGGACAATTCTGGGAGGCATGACCCCCACAAACCGGCCGAAAATATGGGCTGCTGCGTTCATAGGCAGCAGCTCATTCATTTATTTATATACTGAATTAAAGATTACGGTTTCTTTTCATTCCCCGTTTTTCCCCCTTGCGAGGCTTGCAAACCCCGGCATTTTCCTGTATAACACCAAAGGTTTGGCCTTTGCCCGCTCTCCCAATGGCGGGCGGCTCCCCGCCGGGTCCCAATGCCGGCGGGGGGAACGGCCAGAGCTCCGCTGCGGCGGAAGGGCTGCGTTGGCCCTTCTCCCGCATGTCCCGCGCCCGGGTACCACCTCTCCCCCGGGTCTGTCCACCCCTCGGAAAGGAGGGAACTGTTTTGCGCAAGCTGTTATCCTATCTCAAGCCCTATTGGGGCAGGATCGCCCTGGCCACCCTTCTGATGGCTGTCTCGGCGGTCTGCGACCTGCTGCTGCCCACGCTCATGTCCGACGTGCTGGACAAGGGCGTTTACGGCGCGGCGGAAGCCGACACCTTCGGCTACATCCTCAAAACCGCGGCCTGGATGCTGGGGCTTTCCCTGGCGGGCCTGGCCTCCGTCTGCGGCGGCTACTGGGTGGTCTACCGGGTCATCGCCGGTTATACCCAGGACCTCCGCTCCGCCCTCTTCCGCAAGGTCCACACCATGACCCTGGAGGAGGTGGGGAAGATCGGCACCTCCAACCTGGTGACCCGCTCCACCCACGACGTGGCCACCCTCACGGATGTGATCGCCATGCTCTGCGGCGGCATCCTCATCATCCCCCTGATGTTCCTGGGCGGCGTCTTCCTCTGCATGCGGAAGGACGTTTTCCTCTCCCTGGTGATCCTCTGCGCCGTACCGCTCCTGATCGGCGCGGGGATGCTCATGAGCAAGAAGATCGAGCGTCTCTGGGAGATCTCCGACGATTACTGCGACAAGCAGAACGACCTGGTCCGGGAACGGCTGCGGGGCATCCGGGTCATCCGGGCCTTCAACCGGGAGCGTCTGGCCCATGAGCGGATCACCGACGCCACCCGCACCATGGCGGACAACATCATCCGCGCCAACGTGCGCATGGAGATCATCGACCCCGCGGCGGCCTTCGTGCTGAACGGAGCGGCCCTGCTGGTGGTCTTCCTGGGCGGCGTCCGTATGGAACGGGGCTCCGGCCTCACCGCCGGCGACGTTTTCGCCATCATCCAGTATATCGGCATCATCCTGGGGGCCATCGTCTCCGTTTCCTACGACATCGTCATGCTGCCCCATGTGCGGGTGGCGGTGCGCCGTCTGAGCCAGATCACCGAATCCACCGATCTGGAGGACGACCGGCCTCCCGCGGGGCTGACCTTCTCCGGGGCCATCGACCTGGACCACGTGAGCTTCGCCTATCCCGGCAGCTCCCTCCCTGCCCTGACGGACGTGGATATGCACATCCGGGCGGGTGAATGGGTCTCCGTGATCGGGGGCACCGGCTCCGGCAAGACCACCCTGGCGGAGCTGCTCCTGGCCTTCCGGAAGCCCACCGGGGGCACTCTGCGCTTCGACGGGCAGGACGCCGCCGGCGTTTCCCCCAAGGATATCCGGGACAACGTGAGCTGTTCTCTGCAGAAGTCCATGCTCTACGCCGGCACCGTGGCGGAGAACCTCCGCATGGGCAAGCCCGACGCCTCCGACGAGGAGCTCTGGGCCGCCCTGGAGCTGGCCCAGATCGCGGACTTTATCCGGGAGCAGCCCGATGGGCTGGATTTCCGGCTGGAGCCTGCGGCCACCAACGTCTCCGGCGGTCAGAAGCAGCGTATCGCCATCGCCCGGGCCCTCCTGAAGGAGGCCCCCATCTATATCTTCGACGATTCCTTCTCCGCCCTGGACTTCATCACCGAAGCCAGGGTCCGGAAGGCCATGAACGAGAAGCTGGCGGGCCGGACGCGGATCGTCATCACCCAGCGGGTGGTGTCCGCCATGCACTGCGACCGGATCTTCGTCCTGTCGGACGGCGCCGTCGTCGGCGCCGGGACCCACGCGGAGCTGCTGGAAAGCTGCCCCATCTACCGGGAGATCTACCTCTCCCAGACGGGAGGTGAGGCCGCATGAATCCCGCTGAAGCAACGGAAAAGACGGGAAAGACGGAAGAGGGCGAGAAGAAGGAAAAGACCCGCCTCTTTGACGAGACCGGCAAGCGCCTCCTGCGGGAGATCTGGCCCCTCCGGGGCTGGATCCTGCTCCTGTCCGTCTTCTGCCTGCTGCTCATCGGCTGCGCCGTGGCGGTGCCGGAGCTGCTGGGGGCGGAGATCGACCGGCTCTATGAATGGGCCAAAACCCATACCCCCGGTCTGGCCCGGAGCCTTCTGCCCGGGCTGGGCCTCCTGCTGGGGCTCTATGCCCTGCGGGCGGGGCTGACCTACGGCAAATGGTATCTGCTGCACGAGGTGATCAGCCGCTTCTTCTGTGCCGGGCTCCGCATCCGTCTGTCGGATAAGCTCCGCCGTCTGCCCGTGTCCTATATGGACCGGACCCCCGCCGGGGACGTGATCGACCGGATGATGGACGACGTGAGCGATATGTCCGACAGCATCTACGGCATCGTGGAGATCCTGCTCTCGGGCTTCCTGCAGATGATCGTCATCGCGGTCATCCTCTTCCTGACGGACTGGCGCATGGCCATCCCCGTGGTGCTGCTGGCGCCCCTGTCCATCCTCCTGTCCGCCAGAATGGCGGGCCTGGGGGAAAAGCACTGGGACAACCACTACGAGCTGGGGGGCAAGCTCACCAGTCTGGCGGAGGAGGCCTACACCAACTATCCCACCACCAAGGCCTTCAACCGGGAGGCGGAGGTGCAGAAGAAGTATGAGGAGCTCAGCCGCCGCCACCAGCGCAGCGGGGTGTTCGGATACTTTTTCTCCTTCATCGTCCAGCCCGTCATCGCCTTTGTGGACTCCCTGGCCTATATCGCCGTGGCCGTCCTGGGGGGGTGGCTGGTGCTGCGCCGGGGGGTGTCCATCGGCAGCGTGGTCACCATCATCCTCTTCGCCCGGCAGTTCTCGGAGCCGCTGGAGCACATTGCCTTCGGTCTGGGCTATACCCAGCATATGAAGGGCGCCGCCAAGCGCGTTTTCGCCCTGCTGGACCTGCCGGAGGAGCCGGATCCGGAGGGGACCCCGGAGGGCCCCGCCCGGGGACGGGTGGAGCTCCGGCACGTGGATTTCTCCTATGACCCCGAAAAGCCCCTGATCCGGGACCTGAACATGGACGTGCAGCCCGGTCAGAAGGTGGCCATCGTGGGCCCCACGGGAGCGGGCAAGACCACCATCGTCAACCTGCTCATGCGCTTCTATGATATCGATTCCGGGCAGATCCGCATCGACGGGCAGGACGTCTCCGGCCTTTCCCGGGCCGGGAACCGGGACCTCTTCGCCATGGTCCTGCAGGATACCTGGCTCTTCAAGGGCACCGTGGCCGAGAACGTGGCCTACGGCAGCCCCGGGGCCACCCGGGAGGACGTGGAGCGGGCCTGCGACTACGCCTACTGCGACCACTTCATCCGCCGTCTGCCCCAGGGGTACGACACCGTGATCTCCGAGGACAGCACCGCGGTCTCCTCCGGCCAGAAGCAGCTCCTCACCATCGCCCGGGCCCTCCTGGCCGACCGGCCGCTGCTGATCCTGGACGAGGCCACCAGCAACGTGGATACCCGGACGGAGCTGCTGATCCAGAAGGCCATGGACCACCTGATGGCGGGGCGCACCTGCTTCGTCATCGCCCACCGGCTCAGCACCATCGTGAACGCGGATCTGATCCTGGTCCTGCGGGACGGGCGGATCGTGGAACAGGGCACCCATCAGTCCCTGCTGGACCGGAAGGGCTTTTACTATGAGCTGTACCGGAGCCAGTACGCCATCTGAGCAGTCACAGCCTGCAAAAGTATAAACGCGGGACCATTCCGGTCCCGCGTTCCTTTATTATGATCATTCTGTTGTGCTGCCTTCAGCACTCTTCCACCGTATCCAGCGCCACCTTCAGCAGGCGCTCGAATTCCGTCTGTTCCTCGTCGGACATATTCTGAGACAGGTAATCCTCCGCCTCAATGGCGCATTTTTCCAGAGTCTCGTTCAGGGTGATACCCTTGGGCAGAGGCACCAGGCTGCGGAAACGGGCGTCCTTTTCGCTGCGCACCCGCTTGATGAAGCCCTTCTCCTCCAGCCGGTCCACGATGCCGGAAACGGTGGGGTTCGTGAGCTTGAACACAGCCTGCACGTCCAGCTGGTTGATCTCCCGCTTCTCATAATTCATGAGGACGAACACCAGCACGTCCGCCTGGATGGAAGTCAATCCATACTCCGCCATGTGCCGGTTCTTTTGCTTGATCAGCGCGTTGTTCAGGCGAAAAATATAGTTGATGAGCCACTTCCTGCTGCCCGTTTCTGCCATTTCTCTCTCCTCCGGCTCAGACTGACGGTGAACCTTGCTTCCGAATATATTACATTACTATATTATATGACCGGCAAAATTCTGTCAAGCAGGTTTGCAGGATTTCTCCGTGAAAACGCATCTTCGTTTGCCGGAACGGCTAGATCAGGCCGGTGATCAGCCACAGCAGCCCCACCGCCCCCGCCCCCAGAAGCAGCCAGGGCAGAGGACCGGAAAGGAGAAGGCGCTTCTCCCTCCCCCCTTCTTCGCCGCTCTGAAGATATTCCGCGGCGATCCGCTGGGCCTCCCGCAGCAGCTCCCGGGAACCGGGGCCTCCGGCCCCCTCCCGGAGGATAAAGATCGCCTGATCGAACAGCTCCGGCTCCGGCGAGTCCACCAGGATGATCCGCCGGTTCACCCCCTTGACCATGCCGCTCCCCCCTTTCTCCCGGAGTATGCCCCTTCGGTCGCAGGTCTAAACCGGATTCTGGCGCTTTTCCAGCGCTACGGTCAGCACCGTCATGTCGTCCTCCCAGCCCGCCCGGGCGGCGGCGTCCGTAAGGATCTCCCCCGCCAGGGCCTTCATGCCCCCGCTGCGGCTGTCCCGGAGCTTGTCCCGGATCACTTCCGCCCGGGCCGCCCCATCGCTGAGGATCACGGCGGCGGAGCCGGGCTCCAGCCGCAGGCGGGTCAGATCCGGCCCCTCCAGACTCAGGCCCGCGGGCCGGGATTTTCCCTGCACCACCCGGATCTGTTCCCCCTCCCGCACGTAGCTGGGGGCCGCTCCGTATTTGTACACCAGGGTCTCCCCGGTAAACAGATCCACCCGCATGAGATCCAGGCTGGCGGGGCACATGCGCTTTTCGCACCGGAGCATGAGGGCGGTGTTCAGCAGCCGCAGCACCGCCTCCGGCTCCAGCCCCGCCCGCAGGAGGCGTTCCGCCAGATCCCCGGTCTCCGCCCCTTCCCGGGCGGCTGCCCCGCCGCTGCCCATGCCGTCCGCCAGGAGGAGATACAGGCAGCCCTCCGGGGTCTTGAAGAACCGGGCGTCGTCCCCGCTGGGTTCCCGCCCCGCCTTTCCCGCGGCGGCCACGCCCACCTCCGCCTCCAGGGGTTCCGCCTCATACAGCCGCAGGCTGCTTCCCCCGGGCTCCGGACACACCAGGGGCAGATCCAGCACCCCCTCGATCCGCTTCAGCCAGCCCTCCCGCAGAGGGAGCACCGCCGCTCCGGGGCCCCGGAGCTCCACCCGGAGCCGCCGGTTCCGGTCCCGGAAGATCCCGCATTCCGTTCCCGGCGCGTACTCCCGCAGAAAGTCGTCCAGCTTCCGCTCCAGCCGCCGTTCCTCCCGGCCCGGCGGCTCCCCCGCCCCCAGTCCGGCCAGGGCCAGGGCAAAATCCCCGTACTGACGGCACAGCAGCTCCCGGTCCGACCGGAGGCGGCTCTTCATCTGCCGCCGGGCATACAGGGCCTTCAGCTCCAGGCTCACCGCCCGGGTGAGTCCCCGCACGTCCAGGCACCGGTCCCGGAACCATTGGGGCAGGTCCTCCGGCTCCGCTTCTCCCCGCCGGTCCATCTTTCCTGCGGCGGAGATCATGGCCCCCCGGGTATCCTCGTATTCCTTGCCCCAGCATACGTCCCGGCGGCGGCAGCGGCGGCAGACGGTCTCCGCCGCCACGTCGAAAACGCTCAGCAGATCCTCGTCGTTCTTCCCCGCCTCCGGGGTCTCCTCCAGGAGCCGCTCCAGGTCCCGAAGCGCGGAGGCCGCCAGCGCCGTGCGCTCCAGCAGATCCGAGAGCGCGGCGTCCGATCCCTTCCCCAGGCCCTGCTCCCGGGGCATCAGGTTTACATAAAATCGCTCCGTGGGCAGCAGGAAAACCACGGAGGCGATGAAGCCCTCGTACAGCAGGGCGGTGCGCAGCTCCGACCCGGCGGCCCAGAAGGCGGCGATGGCGTTGGCCGTCACGTAGCACACCGCCGCCGCCAGTCTTCCCCTGCCCCGGAAAAGCCCGGCGAAGGCCCCGGCACCCCCCAGCGCCAGGGCGCACAGACCCGGGGTGTCGGCGGCGGCGTCCAGGCTCAGGCCCAGCACCAGGCCCATGAGGCTCCCTCCGGGAGCTCCGGCGGTATAGGCTCCCGCCAGCACGGCGAAGGCCGCCAGGAGCCGTCCCAGAGACAGGATCCCCCAGGGCCGGAGATCCCACAGGGACAGGGCCAGGGAGGCCCCCAGCACCAGCAGGGCGGGCCCTGCCCGGTCTCCCCGTTCCCCGGGCCGCAGCAGCACCCCGTACAGGACGCAGCTCCCCGCCGCCAGCAGCGTTTCCGTCCCGAACAGGAGCCAGGGGCCCGCGCCTCCCGGCCCGTAATACAGGTACACCGCCCCCACGCAGGCGCTCATGATCAGGCAGATCAGGGGCATGAACCAGGGTTTTCGCCGGATGGCCAGGCCCCGGAGCAGGATGGCGGCGGCATAGATCAGCAGGTCCGCCGCCGCGTACCGGACGCCCTCCGTCAAACCCAGACGGCTCACCGCTCCCAGCATGGCCCCCGCCGCGGCGAAGGCTCCCTCCGCTCCTCCGCCGCAGGCCCCGGTAAAGCCGGGTCCCAGAGGAGCGCAGGCTCCGAAAAAGGTCACCCGGCCCAACAGCCAGCCTCCCAGGAGCCGGGCGGCCAGGGCCGCCGCCCGCTTTCCCCGCTCTCCCAGCTTTTCCAGCGCCGTATCCAGGAGGGACGCCCCCAGCGCCGGGAGTCTCTCCCCGTCGTTTCTTCGATCCATTTCCTCGCCTCCCGCTTTTGTTCCTGTCGGCAGTATAGGCCACGGATAGGGAGAAAAGCTGTCGGGCCCTGTCGCGGGGCAGAAAAACGCCGGGGTCCCCGGCAAAGCAGCAGCGGGCTGCTGTCAAATGGGCGGAAGGGGGACGGCTCTCGACGGATAAGGGAAAAGGGGCTTTTCCGAAGGGGTCCCCTGCCGGGGGGAAGTGTTTTCCCCGATGGGGCCGCTGACCGCGGTCCGATCTTTTTTTGCCCGCCTCAAAGGAATCGATACCGCTTCCGTGATGGCAGGCCCGCCTCGCCGGCGGGACCTTCCTTTCCCCGGCCCTCTCAGTCCCTGTTGTCAACCACGCCGAAACTTGCTATAATATACAAAAGGCAGCAGAGATGCCGCTCGAACAAGGAGGTGCGCACAATGCCCAGCGTCGTTCGCGTCCAGTACACGCTTCCCGATGCTCAATTCCTCAACGAACTGCTGAGGGACGATCTCATCCTCCGGTACGTGAAGGATGATTACAGCCGCAGCGAGCATTGCCTGGAATTCTACGATACGGATAACTGGTCCCTCATGAGCCGGGGCTTCAGCCTCAGCGTCACCCGCTCCCGGCAGATCCCCGTGATCGAACTGCAGCAGGGGCTCCGCCTTCGGCGGGAGTTCCCCGGTCTGTACGAGGGGATCCAGTACGTGGCCCCCTATGAGCAGGAGGAGGATATGGTGGAACCTCTGATGCTCCGGGGCGCGCCCCAGTCCTTCCGGGAGACCGCCACCTCCGGCCCCCTGCGGCACTGGTTCGACACCGTCGCCCACCGCCTGTCCACCACCCTGTACCTGCCGGACCGCACCCGGGTGAGCATGGATTTCGACAATGGGGAGCTGGTGGTGGAGGAAAAGCGCCAACCCACCTACTACCTGTTCTTCGAGCTGCTGTTCGGGGACGTGGAGCTGCTGCTGAATTACTGCGAACAGGTGCAGGAGCGGTTCAGCCTGTCCACCGTCCAGCTCTCCCGGGAACAGATGGCCCTGCGCCTTTTGCGCAGCCGCTGAGGAAGAGCCATGAAGCGGATCATCACCATTCAGGATATCTCCTGCCTGGGCAAGTGTTCCCTCACCGTAGCCCTGCCCATCCTCTCCGCCATGGGGGTGGAGACCTGCGTCGTCCCCACCGCCGTGCTCAGCACCCACACCATGTTCTCCGGCTATACCTTCCGGGATCTGACGGAGGACCTGCCCCCCATCGCCGACCACTGGGAGAAGGAGGGCTTCCGCTTCGACGCCATCTATACCGGCTATCTGGGCTCCAAACGGCAGCTCGGCCTGGTGGAAGACTATTTCCGCCGCTTCGGCAAAAACGCCCTGAAGCTGGTGGACCCGGTGATGGCGGATAACGGCAGACTGTATGCCGGCTTCACCCCGGATTTCGCCCTGGAGATGGCCAAGCTCTGCGGCAGGGCGGACGTGATCCTCCCCAACCTGACGGAGGCGGCCTTCCTGCTGGACCGGCCCTATCTGGCCCCCGGGACCTATACGGAGGCGCAGGTAGCCGACACCCTGAAGCGGCTCTGCGATCTGGGGGCGAAGACCGCCGTCCTCACGGGGGTGAGCTTCGATCCCGGAAAGATCGGCTTTATGAGCTATTCCGCCGAGACCGGGGAGATGGACGCCTATTTCCACTCCCGGGTGGAGGCCTCCTTCCACGGCACCGGGGATATCTTCGCCAGCGTGGTCACCGGCGGCCTGATGCTGGGCCGGACCCTGGGGGAGAGCCTGCGTCTGGCGGCGGACTACACCGCGGACTGCATCCGCATCACCGCGGAGGATCCCGAGGGCATCCGCTACGGGGTGTACTTCGAAGCCCTGATCCCGGAGCTGCTGAAAAAGCTGGGGAAATAAAACGCATACGCATCCTTCGGCCCGACCCGGTTTAACCCCCGGGCCGGGCTTTTTCCTGCTCTTTCCCTTGACAATTCTATCTACATCCTGTAGACTCAGATTGTCTATATCTTGTAAACAAGGAGGGATCTCCATGTCTGACCTGACCATGGGCCTCATCGAGACCCGTTTCGCGGAGCTCATCTGGTCCCGGGAGCCCATCTCCACCGGCGAGCTGACCGCCCTGGCCCAGAGGGAGCTGGGCTGGAAGCGCAGCACCATGTACACCGTTCTCCGCCGCCTCTGCGACAAGGGCATCTTCACCCTGGAGGAGGGGACCGTCCGTTCCCGCATGAGCCGGGAGACCTATGAAGCCGTAAAGAGTGAGCAGCTGATCGACTCCTCCTTCGGCGGCAGCGTGCCCGCCTTTCTGGCCGCCTTCACCCGCCGCCGGAAGCTGACGGAGGCGGAGGTCAAGGAGCTCCGGGCCCTGATCGACGGGCTGGAGGAAGGAAAATGAACCTCGTTTCCCTCTGGCTGAGCCTGGGGGAAAGGCTCGTCCCCGTGCTGCTGGATCTGCTGAACCGGAGCCGGGCGGTGTTCCTGCTGCTGTTGGCGGCTGTACTGCTGCGCTTCCTCTTCTATTGGGGCCCCAAGCGGGTACGCTGCCTGATGTGGGCTTTGGTGGCCCTGCGGCTTCTCCTGCCCCTGCACCTGACCTCCCCCCTCTCCGTGCTGGGAGGTGCGGGGATCCCCGTGAGCGAGGCCGGGCAGGTGGAATACTTCCACCAGGCCGGGGATGCAGACGCTCCGGGGCTGGAGATCTATACCCCGGTGGACGGCTCCGCTCTTCTGCTGGACCCGGTGGAGCCGCAGAGAGGCAAACCGGTCTCTCCCCTTGCCCCTCTTGCTCCCCTCTGGCTCCTGGGGACCCTGGGAATGCTGGGCTATGCTCTGGGGAGCTTTCTCCGGCTGAGGAGAAGACTGCGGGAGGCCATCCGTCTGGAGAAACGGGTCTGGCTCAGCGACCGGATCGACACGCCCTTTATCCTGGGGCTTTTCCGCCCCCGGATCTACCTTCCGGCAAACCTGGAGGAAACGCTGCGGGAGCCTGCGCTGCAGCATGAGCGGACCCATCTCCGCCGGTGGGACCCCTGGTGGAAGCTCCTGGGCTGGCTGATCCTCAGCGTATTCTGGTTCAGTCCCTTCCTCTGGCTCTGCTGGTTCCTGTTCTGCCGGGACCTGGAGCTCAGCTGTGACGAGCGGGTCATCCGGGGCTCTACGGAGGCGGAGCGGAAGCGGTATGCCTCCGCCCTGCTGGACTGCTCCGGTCCCCGGACGAAGCGCCTTCTGAGCCCCCTGGCCTTCGGGGAAACGGGGGTGAAGGGCCGCATCCAGGCGGTGATGAACTACAGAAAACCCGGTTTCCTGCTCACCGTTCTTCCCCTGCTGCTGTGCGCCGCCGCGGCGGTGTTCCTGTGCACGGATCCCCGGGGGGCGAAGGCCGCCGCCCCGGAGTGGAGGGAGCCCGTCCTGTCTGCCGGGCTGGAGGAGGCCGTCCACCGGGCGATCCTGGAGCAAAACGACGGCCGATACCTGAAGGGCGAATATGCCGCCGAGAGCCATGGCGTCCTGGCCCTGGAGGAAACCGGCCCGGAGACGACCGTCTGGCTCCAGACCGAGTATATCGAGTTTGTCTGGGACGGGCAGCAGCTGGCGTTAGCGGGCGGCGGCTCCGATCCCGTCCTGCTTCGCTTCCGGAATGACGACGGGGTCTACGTCCTGACGGAATACCGGTTCACCAGGGAGGGTGAAGCCTTCGGGGAGGACTTTGAAGCCCATTTCCCCTTTACTGTCTCCGCCTATTACCGGATCGCAGAGACCGCAGGCTGGCCCATGAAGCTCATCCAGGGCTGCTATGCCCAGGCTGTGGAGCGCTTCGGGATCGACGGTCCCGCCCTGGTGGGGCATCTGTTCACGGTGCTTGAGGCCGCGCCGGGGGAGGACGTGCGGGAAAAGCTCCGCAGCGCCCCACAGGCCTATCAGAACCTGCTGTATCTGGGAGATCATACCCTGCGCTGGGTCTTCTCCCGCTTCCTGGAAATGGAAAACCCGGGGACGAAGTATTCCAGCAGCGGAGATATCGCGAAAAACTATCGGGACCCCACTCCGGAGGAGGAGAGGGAGGAGCTGCGGAACCTGCTCCTCTGGCGGCTGGTGCAGGACCTGGCCGGAGGCGAGGCCGTCGGGATCGAACCGGGCATGTACCACCAGACAGCCTGGCTCTGCTGGAGCTCCTGGCTTTCGAAATGCCAGAATACGGAATACGTGTACGGCCTGGCCTGGATGGAGGAAAACGCCCCGTATGAAGCCCTGGCCCTGAAAATGAGTCAGGGAGAAGCATAAGAAACGGAATCAGGAACACCGTCCATGGCCGAACCCATGGACGGTGCTTTTTCTCCCATGCCCCGCATTCATGCGCGAGCGCAAATCATGTTCCCCGGGAACCACTGAATTTTACCTTGCCCCTCATCCGCCGGATATGCACGGCCTGCGTATCGACCAGGCACCCCACCGTCCCCACGATCAGCGCCGCCAGAGGCCAGAGGGCCAGCCATTCCGCCCTCCCCCATCCGGCGTACTGCAGCCACAGGGCATAATGGCTCCCCATGAGCCGCCACAGGGCGACGCCGTACACCAGCCCCAGGAGCCGGAAATACAGGTTCTCCCTCCCCAGCAGGCAGAAAAACGCCGGGAGCGCCATCATCCCCATATCCAGCGCAAGCCGCAGGCAGAAGCAGCGCAGCAGAAAGGCGGCGGGCAGGGCAGAAACCCCCGGTACCGCCATGAGGACGGCAAAGACCTGCTCCGTCACGGAGACAAGGGCGCAGCCCGGGAGGAACAGGAAGAGCTTGCTCCGGATCACCTGTCCCCGGCGGTATCCCCGGCTCAGAGCCAGAGACTGCGCCTCCGCGCCATAATCCATCCCAATGAACAGGGACGCCCACACCGCCCCCGCCAGGGGAAACAGATGCCGCACATCCAGGACCAGGGCCAGGGCGGAGCGGGGATCCAGTTCCCCGCCCCGGCGGAGATAGGCCGCAGGGACGGCGGCAGCCTCCCAGCCCAGGAGCAGAGCCAGCACCGGCAGGAGCAGCAGCAGCCACCAGGCGCAGGAAAGCACCCGGAGCTGCCAGCGGAGGCAGGCCCTCACAGGGAGTACTCCTTCGCGCTCTTCACCAGAGCCAGAAAATAGGCCTCCACGTCCCGGAGCTTTTCCTCTGCGATGCGTCGGTCCAGTTCCTCCGCCGTGATCGTCTCCAGCACCTTCCCCTGATGGAGGAAGATGTAGTCCGTGGCCGTCCGGTGCAGCTCCCCCAGGAGGTGGCTGGAGATGAGGATGGTCAGGCCCCGCTCCCGGTTCAGCCGGAGCAGCAGGTCCCGGGTATCCGCGATTCCGCCGGGATCCAGGCCGTTCATGGGCTCGTCCAGAAGGAGGAGATCCGGCTCTCCCATGAGGGCGGCGGCGAGACCGTACCGCTGCTTTTCCCCGGTGGAGGCCTTCCGCAGGGACCGGCGCCGGGCACTGCGCTCCAGACCGACCAGGCTGCACAGATCGGACAGGTCCTTCCGGGTCACATGGGGCAGAAGGATGCTCTGGCTCACCAGGTTCTGCCACAGGCTCAGATCCTCGTACCCCGCGGGCTGGGAGATCAGACTGCCCAGGCGTTTCCGGGCGGCGAAAAGTTCTTTCTCCGATCCCGCTCCGAAGAGGGAGAGGCTCCCGCCCGTGGGCAGAGCCAGCCCGGCGATCAGACGCATGAGGGTGGTCTTCCCCGCCCCGTTGTTCCCCACCAGACCGTAGATATGCCCGGACTCCAGGGTCAGGTCCGCCCCGTCCAGGACCTTGAACTCCATTCGATCCTTCAGGTTGATCCGCCGATCCCGGAGATCGATCACTTTCTCCTTGTAGACCTTGGTGAGGTCTTTGGTTTCCAACACGATCATTATCTTATCCTCCCGTTTACCGCACTTCCCGCCGCCGGAAAAGCAGGATGGCCAGGATGGGGCAGATCACGATATAGAGCAGGCAGACGCCGCAGAAGGTCAGGAAGGTCCCGGCCGGGCAGTCCGCCCCCAGCAGACCGGCGGTGTTCAGATAGGCATTTTGATTGTAATAAGGGAGCAGGCTGATGGGGTAAAAGATCCGCAGGTCGGGGATGATCTCATGGAGGACGGCCTCCGCCAGGATCATCACCGGGGCGGCCGCGGCGGCGCGGCGAAAGAGGGTGTGCATGAAATAGCTGTAGCACAGGAGGGCCAGGACATAGAACTGCACGATGACCCAATACCGCAGAAGCAGACCCGGCGCCGCTGCGCTGGGGTCCGTCCAGATCCGGATGGCGAGAAAAAACAGCCCCGTGCTCAGCAGGAGGCAGAAGGCCCCGCTCAGGAGCATCCGGCTGAGCAGGGGTTTCGTCCTGCCATAGGCCTGCAGCTCCCGGCCCATCCCCCGACTCTTCCCCAGCCCCGGGGTGAGGGTGACCCCCGGCAGGAAAAAGAGCAGAAAGAGCATCCCGTTCACGGTGAAGTCCGGGACTCCCATGACCTGGCGCCGCCGCAGGATGGATACCAGTTCCTCCAGGTCCGCCACATCCTCCAGGTCCGCGTGGGATTTCACCATACCCAGGTAATCGAAATACCGTTCCGCCCGCTCCGCGATCTCCTTCTCCATGGATGGTACGTCCCGTACGGCGTCTCCTCCGTCGTTGAGGAAGACCCAGCACAGGACCAGGGACACCGCCAGGAGCAGGAGCGCCCCCTTGCTGTGGAGAATGACATACAGCTGGCACCGGATCAGCCTGCCCATGAACCCGCCTCCTTTGCGATCCCAAGGTGTTGTTTACATCTTGTCGTCACCAGAATAGCATAGTGTTTACATCATGTCAACACGCTGGGCAAAAAAGAAACCCGGCAAATAACCGGGTCTTACCGTTCAGGCTCCCTCTTTGAGGGCTGCGAAGCAGAGGCGTGGGAGTGAATGACGTGCCGGTGGCACGTCAGAGCCGCGCCTGACCGAGCCGCAGCGAGAAACTGGCGCGGAGCGCCTGAGGGAGCGCCGTTCATGGATGCTCTTTCGGTAGAGCTTCTAATCGTTGCGCTCCTTCCGTCTTCGCCGCAAGGCGGCGAATCCACCTCCCTCAGAGAGGGAGGCTGAGAGCTGCTGATCGTTGCGCTCCTTCCGTCTTCGCCGCAAAGGGCAATTCACGTTCCCCGGGAACCATTCATCGGATGTATCTCCGCACCCGCTCCGCGTCCTTTCCGATCTGGGCGGTGAGCTCCTCCAGGGAGGCGAATTTCCGCTCCGGACGGATGAACTCCAGAAATTCCAGCCGGATCTGCTTCCCGTAGAGGTCGGCGCTGTAGTCCAGGATGTAGCTCTCCACCGTCACCCGGTCCGAATCGTCCACCGTGGGCCGGACCCCGATGTTGGTGACGGCGTATTTCGGCTCCGTCTCTCCCTCGATCTCCAGGCGGCCGGCGTAGACCCCGTGGGCGGGGACCAGGACGCCGGGGGCGAAGAGCAGGTTGGCGGTGGGAAAACCGATGGTGCTGCCCAGGTGCCGCCCGTGGCAGACCTCCCCGGTAAGCACGTGGGGATGGCCCAGGAGCCGGTTGGCCTCCTCCAGTCTCCCCTCAGTCAGCAGGGCGCGGATGCGGGTGGAGCTGACGGCGCTCCCGTCCAGCCGGACCTCGGGCATCACGTCCCAGCCCAGGCCTTCCCTCTCGCAGTATTCCCGCAGCCGCCGGGGATTCCCCTCCCCCCGCCAGCCGAAGGTGAAGTCATGGCCGCAGACCAGATGGACGGCCCCGTATTCCTCCCGGATCCAGCCGAGGAAATCCTCCCAGGGCATCTGCATCAGGGCCCGGTCGAAATGGAGCTGGAGCACGGTATCGACGCCGAAGAGGCGGCGGATCAGCTCCCGCCGGTCCTCCGGGGAGTTGATGAGGGGTACGGCCTGGCCGCTCACCAGGGTATCCGGATGGACGTCGAAGGTGAGCACCGCCGCCTCCGCGTCCCGTTCCTCCGCCCGCTCCCGGCAGCGCCGGAGCAGGGTGGCGTGACCCGCGTGCACCCCGTCAAAAAAGCCCAGGGCAAGGATTCTCTGCTGCTTCATGACCGAACCTCGAAAAAACTCTTGATGATCTTGGCCCGCCCTGCTTCCAGGGCGGCCAGGGCCAGGAATTCTCCCTCCGGCCCATACAGGCGGTACTGCCCCGCCTCTCCCTCCGCGGGGATATCGTTCCCGCAGCGCACCCGCCGGGCCTGCTCCCCGTCCAGGGTGAGGGCGGGACGGTCCCGGAACAGGCTGTCCAGAGGCAGGAGGCAGGCTTCCCCCCGCTCCAGGACCGTCTCCAGAGAAACAGCCTCCTCCAGCCGGAAGGGGCCCGCCCGGAGACGGCGCAGACTGCTCATGGCGCCGCCGCAGCCCAGGGTCTCCCCCAGGTCGTGGCAGAGGGTGCGGATATAGGTGCCCTTGGAGCAGACGATCCGGAAGCGGTATTCCTCCCCGACCCAGCCCAGGGGCTCCGATGAATCGATCGTGATATGCCGGGACTTCCGTTCCACGGTCTTCCCCGCCCGGGCGTAGGCATACAGGGCTTTGCCCCCCACCTTCACGGCGGAGTACATGGGGGGCAGCTGGTCCCGCTCCCCACGGAGGCCCAGGATGGCGGAGCGGAGCTCTTCCTCCGTTATGCTGACCGGCCTTTCCTCCAGGATCTGCCCGGTGGTATCCTGGGTATCCGTGACGATCCCCAGCCGGAGTCCGGCTTCATATTCCTTGTCCGCCGCCTCCAAAAACTCCACCGCCCGGGTGGCCCGGCCCACGAACACCGGCAGCACGCCGGTGGCCATGGGGTCCAGGGTGCCGCCGTGGCCGATGCGCCTTTCCCCCAGGATCCGCCGCAGCTTCGCCACCGCGTCGTGGGAGGTCCAGCCCGCGGGCTTATCCAGATTCAGGATGCCGGTCATCTTTCCTTCCAGTGCTTTTCCACGGCGGCCCGGACGACGGCTTTCGCCTCCTCCAGACTGCCTTCTATGGTCCCGCCGGCGGCCATGCCGTGGCCGCCGCCGCCGAACTCGGCGCAGATGCGGGAGGCGTTCTCATACTGCCCGGTGCGGACGGAGACCTTCCAGATCCTCTCCTCCACCTGCCGGAGGGTGCAGCTGGTCTCCACCCCCTCCACGGAGCCCGCCACCACGGCGATATCCTCCATGTCGCTCTCGGTGACGCCGATGCGCTCCAGCTCCGCCAGGGTGATGACGCCGATGCAGGCCTCCCCGTCCATGAAGAACTCCAGGCCGTTGATGATGCTGGCCTCCAGGACCAGGCGGGTGCGGTTCTTTTTCATGAACAGGGTGCGGTTCAGATCGATGGGTGCCCCCGCTTCCAGCAGGGCGGCCCCCACCCGCAGGGTCCCGGGATTGGTGTTCTTATACCGGAAGCAGCCCGTATCCGTGGTGACGGCGATGTACAGCAGGGTGGCGGTCTCCTGATCCACGCCCCCCAGCAGCTCCATGAGCAGGAGATAGACGATCTCCCCGCAGGCGGCCCGGTCCCCCATCAGGAGGGTCTCTTTGGCGTAGCCTGTGTTGGAGGGGTGGTGGTCGATGGCCAGCTCCACTTTGCCTGTATAAAGCTCCCGGGCGTTCACCTGCAGGATGCCCTCGTCCGCCAGATCCACGGCCACCACGTGCTCCGGCACGTATCCCGCCGGGGCGTAATACTCCCGCAGATAGGGGGTATACCGGTCCGTCGTCTGGGGGTTTTCCAGGAGATAGGCGGTCTTCCCCAGGATCCGCAGCCCCCGGCAGAGGGCGGCGGCGGTGCCCAGGGCGTCCCCGTCCGGCCGGTGATGGGAGAGGATGAGGAAGCCGTTCCGCCGCCTCAGCCATTCGGCGCATTCATTGATCCGCATCTTCCCCGTTCTTCCTTTCCAGGTCCCGGAAGACCTCGCTGAGCCGCTGGCCCCGCTCCATGGACAGATCCCGCTGGAAGAGCAGCTCCGGGGTATACCGGAGGGTGAGGACGCTGCCCAGCTCCCGACGGAGCCAGGGGGCGATGGACTTCAGTCCCTTCCGGAGCTCCTTCTCGTCCACCTCGCCCAGCACGCTGTAATACACCTTTGCATACCGCAGGTCTCCCGTGGTCTCCACCCCGGTGATGGTGAAAAGCCCCTGCTGCAGCCGGGGATCCTTGGCTCTGCGCATGAGGGCGGAGAGCTCCCGCTGCAGATCCTCGTCGATGCGGGAAATGCGATTGCTTGCCATAATCTCGTTATCCTTTCCCGGCTTCCTTCACGCCGCCGAAGCGGCGGTCCCGGCTGCCGAAGGCCGCGATGGCCGCGTCGATCTCCGCCGGACCGAAGTCCGGCCAGAGGGTGTCCGTAAACCAGTATTCCGCATAGGCGGACTGCCAAAGCAGGAAATTGGAGGTACGCTGCTCCCCCCCGGAGCGGATGATGATATCCGGGTCCGGGATGCCCGCGGAATCCAGGTAGGCGGAGAAGCCCGCCTCGTCCAGGTCGGCGTCCGCCTTCCCGGCGGCGTAATCCTCGGCGTAGCGCTTTGCCGCCCGGAGGATCTCATCCCGGCCGCCGTAGTTGAAGCATACGTTCACCTGCATCCCCTGCACGTTCCGTCCCACCTCCAGGGCCCGGTCCGCCAGGGCGCGGAGCTGCGGAGACAGACGGCTCAGGTCCCCCAGGAGGACCAGCTTCATCCGCTCCTGCTCCATGGTGTCGATGGCTTCCCGCAGGTACTTGTCCAGGAGCTTCAGGATGGCCTCCACTTCCTCGTGGGACCGCTTCCAGTTCTCCGTGGAAAAGGCGTACACGGTGAAATACTCCACCCCGATATCCCGGCAGTACCGGGAGATGCGGCGGAAGGTCTCGGACCCCGCGGAATGGCCCGCGGTGCGGGGAAGGCCCCGGTTCGTGGCCCAGCGGCCGTTTCCGTCCATGATGACGGCGATGTGCCGCGGGACGTTCGTCCGCGGCTGAATGACCGGACGGCCCTCCGGGCTGTCCGGCTCAGCGTGTCGGCAAAGCCTTGCCGCCCCGCTTGAGCCAGTTTTTCGAACAGGAAACAAGGCAGAAATTGTTCGAAAAACTGTTGATTGAACGCGAAAGACACCCCTCCTGGGTTTCTTTCGCGCTATCTTCCTTCCCGATCCCGTTCCGTTTTCGGGTTTTTCTACAGGCTGGACCGGACGGCCCTCCGGGCCGTCCGGCTTCCTTCTGCGAAACAGAGCCATGATCAGATCTCGCTGAGCTCCTTTTCCTTCTTCTCCACCAGCTGATCGATCTGCTTCACGTAGTCGTCCGTCAGCTTCTGCATATCCTTCTCCGCGTTCTTCTGGTCATCCTCGGTGATCTCGGATTTCTTCTTCTGGGCCTTGAAATCCTCCATGGCGTCCCGGCGGATGTTGCGGATGGCGGTCTTGCTCTCCTCCCCGTACTTGCGGATCTGCTTGATCAGCTCCTTGCGGCGCTCCTCCGTGAGCTGGGGGAAGAGCAGGCGGATGAGCCGCCCGTCGTTCTGGGGGTTGATGCCCAGGTCGCTCTGCTGGATGGCCTTCTCGATGAGCTTCATGGTGCTCCCGTCCCAGGGCTGGATGGTAAGGGTCCGGGGATCGGGAGAGGCGATGCTGGCGATCTGGTTGATGGGGGTGGGGGTGCCGTAGTAATCCACCCGGATCTGGTCCAGCACCGCGGCGTTGGCCCGGCCGGCGCGCACCGCGGCGAAGTTGGCCTGCATGACCTCGATGGTCTTATCCATTCTGTCGGTATACTGCACGTAATCGCTCTTGTTCATATTGGCGCCTCCTTTATTCCCTGCTGCCGCCTTCCGCGGCAGGATCGTTCTTCCTTATCTGACTACCGTGCCGATGGGCTCCCCGGAGATGGCCCGCAGGATATTCTCCGGATCCTTCAGGCCGAAAACGTGGAGCTTCAGCTTATTGTCCATGGCCAGCTGGGTGGCGGCGGCGTCCATGGCCTTCAGGTCCTTCTCCAGGATCTCCCGATAGGTGATGGCGCTGTACCGCTTGGCGTTGGGGTCCTTCTTGGGGTCTGCGGAGTAGATGGCGTCGATGTTCTTCCCCAGGAGCAGCACGTCCGCGTCCACCTCCAGGGCCCGGAGCACCGCCCCGGTATCCGTGGTGAAATAGGGCTCCCCGGTGCCTCCGGCGAACAGGACCACCCGGCCCTTCTCCAGATGCCGCACCGCCCGGTCCCGGTTGATGGGCTCCGCCAGCTTGTCCGTTCCCAGAGCGGACTGGATCCGGGCTTCCACTCCCTGTTTCTCCAGCCCGTCCAGCAGGGCCAGGCAGTTCATGGTGATGGCCAGCATGCCCATGTAATCCGCCCGGGTGCGGACCATCCTGTCCCCCCCGTCCTGGGCGCCCCGCCAGTAGTTCCCGCCGCCGCAGACGATGGCCACCTGGACCCCCAGGTCCAGACAGCGCTTCACCGCCTTGCACAGCTTCTCCACAAAGCCGAAATCGATCCCCTTGTTCAGGGAGCCCGCCAGGGCCTCTCCGCTCATCTTGATGAGTACGCGGTGGTATTTCGCTTCCATGCTTGCCTCTCCTTCCCTCAGCTGTCGCATGAGAGTATATTTTACACTAATTTTACCGGGAAAGGAAGAGGGAAACGAGAAAATTCTGCGCCTGACGGCGCGGTCCCTGTCCAGAGCAGTACCATGTATCGTTTCTGCCCATGCTTTCGTCAGGTCGCCTCCGGCGGGGAAAACTTCCGTACCTGGGGGGGACCCCTCGCCGGGGAGACATTCCTTTCCCCGCGCAAGGAAGGATACGCCCCGCGGCGAGCGGCCTGCGAGAAGGGAGGCAGTTGAGTCCAGCGGCACAGGTCCGTGTCCGCCCCTCATCCGTCGCCTGCGGCGACACCTTCCCCCAGGGGAAGGCAGTCCGCGCGGCGGAGACGACAGGCCACTCTCAGCCTCCCTCTCTGAGGGAGGTGGATTCGCCGCTTTGCGGCGAAGACGGAAGGAGCGTAACGATAAGCAGTTCTATCGGCAGAGCTTCTATGAACAGCACTCCCGCAGGCGCTCCGCGCAGCTCCCTCGGAGAGGGAGCCAGATCCTCAGTCCCCCGTCCCTCATGCCCCGCAGGGCGATTCACGACGCGAAGCGTCAATTCATGTTCCGAAGGAACCATTCATGCGCCCGGCAGGGCGCAATTCATTCCCCGTCCCCCGGCAGGTCTCCTTGACTTTCTCCCTTCCCTGTATTATTGTCAAAGCAGAGAATACAGTAAACCGAAAGGAGCATCGCCATGAAAGGAACCATGAAGGCCCTGGTGGTCTATGGGAAGGACGAGTATAAATATGAGCCTGCTTACCCTATTCCGGAGTGCGGGCCGGACGACATCCTGCTGAAGACCGAAGGCTGCGGCGTCTGCGCCAGCGACGTGAAGTGCTGGCACGGGGCGGAGAGCTACTGGGGCAACGGAGCGGACAAGGCCCCCTGGGTCCGCACCCCCTTCATCCCCGGCCATGAGTTTCTGGGCGTCGTGGCTGAAGTCGGCGCCAACGTGAAGGATTACGCCCCCGGGGACCGGATCACCATCGAGCAGATCGCCCCCTGCGGGGAATGCCGCTTCTGCAAAAGCGGAAAGTACTGGATGTGCCAGCCCCATTATATCTACGGCTATTTCCCGGATTACTGCGGCGCCATGGCGGAGTACGTCCGCATCCCCACGAAGCACGCCCGCATCCACCGGGTCCCCAAGGACCTGCCTCTCTCCAGCGCCCTGCTGATCGAGCCCTTCGGCTGCTCCAAGCACGCGGTGGACCGGGCCCAGATCGGGCATGAGGATATCGTGGTCATCTCCGGCGCGGGCACCCTGGGCCTGGGCATGATCACCTACGCCGCCACCCTGAAGCCCAGGAAGCTCATCAGCCTGGACCTGCAGGAGAACCGGCTGGAGCGGGCCAAGGCCTTCGGGGCGGACGAGGTCTGGAACCCCGCCAAGGAGGACGTGGTGAAGAAGATCATGGACCTCACCGACGGGTACGGCTGCGATATCTATATCGAGTGCTCCGGCCACCCCTCCAGCGTGGTGCAGGGCATGAATATGATCCGGAAGCTGGGCCGCTTCGTGGAGTTCTCCGTCTTCGGGGAGCCCACCACCCTGGACTGGTCCATCATCGGGGACAAGAAGGAGCTGGACGTGCTGGGTTCCCACCTGAGCCCCAACTGCTACCCCTACGTGATCGAGAACATGGCCTCCGGGGTCATCAAGACCGAAGGGGTCGTCACCCGCACCTTCCCCCTGGAGCAGTGGGAGACCGCCTTTGATTACGCCACGGGGAAATACGGGGACATCAAAGTTGCCATCACATTCTAGCCCTCCGGGCTTCGACCGGGCCCCGCTTCGCCGGGCTCCCGTTCGAGAGGGTATGCGCTTCACTCCCCGCACTCGCTGCGCTCGCACAGTCCGTTCCGCGAGCAGGATTGGGGGGCAGAAATGAATTCCGCCCCCCAATGATCTCATCTGATTCGCGCCTGCTGGCGCGAACTCTGCCGAGAGCTTTGGCATTGCAGTGCCCGGAGACTGCTTCGGCAGTCCCCGGGTTTTGCGTCCACGATGATAGGGAGGCTGGAATCATGAAAATGCGGGAGGTCTGCGCCCGGACGGGGCTGACGGACCGGACGGTGCGGTACTGGACGGAGCAGGGTCTGCTGAATCCCTTTCGGGAGGAGCAGAACGGACGGCTCTACTTCCGCTTCACGGAGGAGGACGTGGCCGCCCTGGAGCGCATCGCCCTGCTGCGGCAGGCGGGCTTCTCCATCGGGCAGATCGGAGAGATGCAGAAGGACCCGGGAGCCATCGCCCCCGCCGTGCGGGAGCTGGGGGACGCCCTCCGGCGGCAGCGGCAGGAGGCGGAGGAGGCGGAACGGGTGCTTCTCCAGGCGGAGACCTGCCCGGATCTGGACTCCCTGGTGTCCCTCCTGGGGGACAAGCGGGAGGTCTTCCCGCCCCCGGAGCCCCGGTTCGACCGCTTCGATCTTCTCTCGGAGGAGGAGCGGCAGGAGGCGGCGCGCCTCTCCCGGGCGGGCCTGGCGGCCCGGGAAAAGCGGAAGGGCCTGTTTCTGAACCTGGCTTCCGCCCTGGCGCTGGCAGCCCTGGCGGTGATCCTCACCCTGGCCTTCTCCGGACAGCTCCGGCGGACGGCGAAGCCCGCCCCGGACTGGATGGACCGGTTCCTGGCGGCGGAAACGGCGGATACCCTCGTCTTTCTCCGGGCAGCCGGAAAAGAGCCGGACTTCACCGGTCTGGACGGGAGCACCAACCGTCCGGCGGCGGTGTTCACCGTCCCCGAGGGACGGTTCTTCCTGAGCTGGCGTGTCCTGGGGGACGCCCAGGGGGAACTGCTGGAGAGCATGACCGAAGGGGAACTCATCCCCTGGGAAGAGGATCCGGACTCTCCGGGCCTCATCGCCTATATCCGGGGGGCGGCGGGGTGGTACGCCCTGTACGCCCAGGGGGAGAGCCTGGACCGGACAACGCTGGAAACCGTCCTCAACCGGGGCGTGTCCCTGGTCCTCCGGGAGGAAGGTCAGCCGGAAAGAGAGCTCACCCTGACCCCCTGATCCCGTGCCGATTCCTGATAAAACGAAACAGGGCCGCAGGCAATGCCTGCGGCCCTTCATTTGTTTTGAGAACCCTTATTTCACCATGCTGGCGACTTCGGCGGCGAAGTCGTCGGCCTTCTTCTCGATGCCCTCGCCGGTGAGGAAGCGGATATAGCCCTTGACGGCGATGCTGCCGCCCACGGCCTTGGCCACCTCGGCCACGTGCTTCTCGCAGGTGATCTTGTCGCCCTTGACGAAGTCCTGCTGCATCAGGCAGTTTTCGCTGTAGTACTTGCCGATGCGGCCCATGACCATCTTCTCGATGATGGCGTCGGGCTTGCCCTTGTTCTTCTCATCCTGCTTGGCCTGGATCAGGAGGATCTCCTTCTCCTTGTCGATGGTGGCCTGGTCTACGCAGGACTTATCCAGGAACAGGGGGTTCATGGCGGCGACCTGCATGGCCAGATCCTTGCCCAGCTCGATGACCTGGGGATTGGTCTTCAGCCCGTCGGACACTTCCATGTTCAGCAGGACGCCGATCTTGCCGCCCATGTGGATATAGGAGACGGTGAAGCCTTCGCCGTAGCGGGCGAAGCGGCGGACCTGGATGTTCTCCCGGATGGTGGCGACCTTTTCCTTCCGCACGTCTTCAACGGTCTTGCCGGGCTCCAGCTCCAGAGCCATGAGGGCTTCCAGATCCTTGGGGGCCTTCTCGGCGGCCAGCTTGGCCACGTCGGCGGCAAAGGCGCGGAAATCCGCGTTGTTGGCGGCGAAGTCGGTCTCGATGTTGACCTCGGTCACGGCGGCGGGGCAGCCGCCCTCCGCCACGTAGGCGGCGCAGATGCCTTCGGCGGCCACGCGGCCGGCCTTCTTGGCGGCGGTGGCCAGGCCCTTCTCCCGCAGGAGCTCGACGGCCTTGTCCATATCCCCGTCGGCCTCGGTGAGAGCCTTCTTGCACTCCATCATGCCGCAGTCGGTCATTTCACGGAGCTTCTTAACATCAGCAGCGGTAAAAGCCATGATTATTCCTCCTCTTTCGCTTCCGCGGGGGCGGCCTCGACAGGGGCGGCCTCCTCGGCGTCGGCGCCCTGGCGGCCCTCCTGCACGGCGTTGGCCATGGTGGAGCTGATCAGCCGGATGGCGCGGATGGCGTCGTCGTTGCCGGGGATGGGGTAATCCACCTCATCGGGATCGCAGTTGGTGTCCACGATGGCCACGATGGGGATCCGGAGCTTCCGGGCCTCGGCGATGGCGTTGCGCTCCTTGCGGGGGTCGATGACGAACATGGCGCTGGGCAGACGGCGCATCTCCTGCACGCCGCCCAGGTACTTCTCCAGCTTGGCGATCTCGCCAGTGAGCTTGATGACTTCCTTCTTGGGCAGCATATCGAAGGTGCCGTCCTCCTGCATCTTCCGCAGCTGCTGCAGACGGTCGATGCGGGTGCGCATGGTCTTGAAGTTGGTGAGCATGCCGCCCAGCCACCGGGCGTTGACGAAGTACATGCCCACGCGCTCGGCCTCTTCCTTCACCGCGTCCTGGGCCTGCTTCTTGGTGCCCACGAAGAGGATGGTGCCGCCGTTGGCGGCGGTGTCCCGCACGAAGCTGTAGGCTTCCTCCAGCTT